>Ga0265338_10002703_pt1 | contig 26055 bp, 24 predicted proteins | sample 42126metaG_FD_193579 | JGI IMG/M metagenome (GOLD analysis project Ga0265338, IMG submission 193579) | Rhizosphere microbial communities from Carex aquatilis grown in University of Washington, Seatle, WA, United States - 4-21-26 metaG | ecosystem: Host-associated > Plants > Roots > Rhizosphere...
TTTCATTTTTTCCAAACTTGATTTCAGGAGAAAGATAATCAAAGCCAATTATTACATCTCCCAAGAATGTGCCAGTTATATAATCATAATCACGAGCAAGTTGGCTTATAACATTCATTGAGCCGATTGCTGGAAAAATTCGTCTTGAAAAACTATCCAATTTAAGCGATTCAGTTAGATGTTCAAAGCTGTATTTATTTTCATAAGAAATGCGTAGCCATGGGAATCCTAATGTTTTGCTAACTTCATGCGCCAGATAAACTTCAGCGTGATGTTTTTCTCCAGCAGTAATGCATTGCGGTATTATTCCTGCTTTTTTTAATATATGACTGTATAGTCTGGAGTCTTTCCCGCCTGTCTGAAGAAATAGAATTTTATCAGTATCCTTAAATGAATGTTTTATAGCATTAATATAACGATTTTCAAGTTCATCAAGTAATTCTGGTAATAAAGCTCCCCAATTCCTGTTTGAAAATGGTAAGTGCTTTTCTTCAATTAATTTAAGGCCATTCTTAGAAGCTTTATAACTTGTATTAGGTAGTAAACGTGTAACATCTTCCAGGATCGTCCTTTCTTCAAAGGCAATGCCCATGTATAAGTGATCAAAGATACCCCGACGACTTATTTTAGGAGTGTATTCAGGGACAGATTTCAGTGTAACAATATCTGTTGTCACGACAAAGCGATGGTCATCAATATGGGCAAAGAATATTTGACTTATGCCCAAGCGGTCATTGGCAATTTCAAGAATAGATTTCTCAGGATCCCATACAAGGAAATTATACTGTCCGTTTAAGCCAATACAGGAATTTATACCCCCCTGCTCATAACGCTTGCGCATTTGATTTTGGATGGAATATTCCGACTCCCCTTTGTCAATGCGTGTGATGCCCCCTTCGGATTCAAGGATATAACCATGAATGATAAATAGTAATTTATTATGTTTGTCAGGGAAAATATTCAAGGTATCTGATTTATTTTCCGTATAGATGATCTGAGGATGCTTGCTCTGGAATGATTTCCATTGAACCAAGGGAAAATGTACCAATTGAGGGCCGATCACCTCTGGCTTGATCGCCAGATCAGGATTACCATCATTGAAATACAGGAAAAATGCGCTCATCCGTTATGCCTCTTTTCATGCTTAAGGGCTTTTAAACCTTTCAAAATGCCCAGGTATTCCCTGTATTCAACATAAGGGTGAATCCAATCCTGCCAGGTTAACCTTAAATATACGTAGTGAAGCCATTTGCCAATAGCTCTTTTGACCATCCAGCGGGGAAGGCCGAAGATGAGAAAATGTTTTAGATAATTCCGGTATTGTCCGGCCTGTTCAACACCCCATGCTTCCCAGCGGGATGCGATATGTTTTAAGGTCATTTTGCCAAGGGGGACATAATGTTTGATCAGCGCATCCGGCAAATAAAGCCCCTTCCAACCGGCTTCATTGAGGCGTTTCATAAGGTCTGTTTCTTCGCTTGTTTTAATCGTTTTAGATGAAGGATTTAATCCTTTTTCTATATCAAAACCTCCCAGTTTGTTCAGGATCTCGGCCGGGCACGCCCAATTGGCGGCTAAAAAGAATTTGTCAGCTTCCAATGATATTTCTTTATAACCCATATTAAAACCTTTGACAGAACCCGGGGCTATGGCTGCCAGCTCCTTCGATAATTCCCCCTGTTCATAGGTGCTTTTGATCGGGCCGCCCCAATAAAATCCTGAAGCATTCTTCTGATAAGCCTCCCAATATAATTTTAACCAATTGTTGCATGGTTCAATATCATCATCCCCAAAGACTATTAATTTTCCTGTAGCTGCTTTTAAGCCGGCATTGCGAGCCCTGCTGAGGCCTTGCTGGGGCTCATAGACGTATTTAATAGGTAATTTACCCTTAAATGATGAAATTACGCTTTCCGTGTCATCCGTTGAATTATTATTTACAATAATAAATTCACAGGTTGCGTCAGAAGGAATTGAGCAGTTTATTAATGCTTTGAGCGTTAAACCCAATTGTTTGCTGTTATTCCAGGTGCAAATGATCAGAGACAAGTCCATTCTAAATTATTCCAGTCCGTAATATTTATTGGTTAATTTCTTCACTTTATGAGAATTTCCTATCCATTTGTATAATTTTGACTTCATTAGCATTGATGCAGGAGCTGAAACTTCAATTTTATCCTGCCATTGTACCCCCCTGTCTTTTAGAGAGTATTCCCAAACAGAGCGGTTTTTATGATAGCTGTTAGGAAGTAATGTAACTTCTTTTCCCAGGATCATACCTAATATGGATGAATGCAGCCTGTTTGTAACAATCTTTTTAGAATTTGCATGCAAGTTAACCCAATCTTCAAAGGTTTTACAATAACTGATCGGATCAACCCATAAAGATAAAAGGTTTATCCGTTTAAAATCAGATTGTTCCTTATCTTGACGAATAGCGTAAAGCACATGTTTTCCTTTTGGGACATGTTTCATGAGGTCTTGTGCGTGTAAATTTAAAGCAGTATCATGGTCAATTAAAAGTTCAAAGTTAGATGGACTTATTTTCTTTAAAGTAGAAAAAGAAGTTTGTTCTCTGCAGAAAATATAGACTTTTTTGTCAGGGATTCCTTTGATATTTGAAAAAAGCTTTTCTTTTAAGAATTCAGTATCATCAGTAAAAGTAGAAGGCCCTAAAATCACAGCATGGGCCCTTGAATTAATTGCTTTATAGAAAATATCAAAAACAATCGGTCTCCAAATATTATTCAATGAACCGGAGCCGTTAATATAGATCACGGAATTTTGAGTGATATTCAATTCCCTGGATTCAAGATCATTTTCGTTTTGATAGTTGATGCCTGCCGTATCAAAGATATTCTTTGCGCCTTGGAATATTAATGCATCGCCATGGCTTCCCGGTTTGCCGACAAAAATAAACGGCGAAGACATATATTTATTAAGCACATTAAATAAATTTATTGAGGATATTTCTGGGTTCATAAATTTTTAACGCAATGAATTGATTAAATTCTTTAATTTGCCTTGAAAATAGCATTGATCAAATCTTCGTACTTTTGCTTTGATGCTATTTTCTTTTAAAATTAAATTTGCCAGATCCTGACGGCCTTGTTTTATCAATAATGGCACTAAGGGGACATACCAACTGCTAAACCATGCTTCCTTGGTTTGTTTTTGTAAAACATTATTTAATAATGAATGTGAAATTTGATGTATAGGAAATGTTTGGCTTCTATCCAAGGCTCCTAAGGCCATTAAAGTGATCATGATCCGAACGCATTTTTCGCAATGACAGCAATTTAAATTATTCTCATCATTTTGATAGCAAGACCTGATATTTTGAAAACCAGTTTCCCATTGAATGATCAATTTAATTTTCTCAAATGTTGAACATAAATCATCATGGATGACTTTCAAATCAGAACCGCTGTAATTATGATCTATATCCGGATGGGATCCGCAAGGTTCAAGCATTGAGGGCGCAAAAGAAGAGGCAATGAAAACAGAGCTTATCCTTGATATAAAACAATGGCCAATAGCCGCAAGAGCTGCCCCAAAATGCCAATTTGGCCAAAACATTTCATCCCCATTAAAATAATGACGTAAATTAGTAGTAACCGGAATTAAATTGGCTCCCGCTTCATCTGTTACTTTTCGGGCGCTGTTTACAGCCCGTTCAAAGATATAGGATCCTTCCTTTGACATGCTGAATCGATGCATATCAAATCCATCAACTATAAAACAGTCTTTTACATATAAAGGATGCTCTCGGCCGTATTTTAGCCTGTTGGTACGTAAAGAATAAATTGAATCCAGGCCTCCTGAAAAAAAGAGGCCTGTATTTAAATTTGTATTCTTATTTTGAGTGAAATCTTTGTTGTCAGTTTCAATGGGAAGAACCCTATATTTACGTCCGTACCATTTCTGATAAGTTTGCATATTCTTAATGATGCCGTTTTTAAGCGCTTCGTCCACCTTGCCTTGGATCCATATTCGCTTTTCACCCATATTCATCGCGGATATGAACCCGGCAAGCAAAAATGCGTCAGGATTAAGTCCAAGAAATTGGTTATACTCTTCTGAAGTATGAAAATATACATCTGCCGGAGGGCGTTCATTGTCTTCAAAAATGACCGTGGCCACAGCTTTTTCTATACCGTTTTCTTTTATTTTTCTCAAATTCTCAATACGCATGATTAAAAGCCTTTAGTTCTTTTATAGATCAAAATATCATCTCCAAATCCAAATAATAACTTGTTCAAGAAATACATTTCAGGTGTTACGAATTTCTGTTCAATTTTATCGACAAGCTTAACAGGAAGCTCATTCTTGAAAATTCTCTGGTAAAGTATGAATTCATCCCTGTCAGGGTGATAAATATTCTCCCATTTGGGATAATCTTCAAAAAGGTTCATTAATGACCTTCTGTATCTGAAATAATCATCAGGAAGCAATATAAAATAATTGGCGTCTGAGTCCTTGACCAATTTGTAGTCTTTTTTAATGATGTGCCAATTATAAAGTACAGGACTACGCCCATTATTGGGCAGGTAGATCTTTTCTCCAATTGGAATATTCTTCCTGATCCATAAGCTTGCGACCTCTTTATTATCAAAAATAAAATAATATTCGATCGAACAGACAAAACCCAATTGATAAATGATCAAGAGCCAAAAAATAAAGACCATCCGTTTTTTTGAGGAAAATACAGTCCATTTATTTAAACTATTAAAACCAAGCGCGGCCATTACAGCCAATAATGGGGTTAACAACAAAAGATGCCTGCTTGCCACGTAAGCCAAGGAACATATGGATATGAATTGCAGTAAAAGTGGAAAAATCGCGATATATAATACATCATTAAAGGTTATTTCACGGTATACGATTTTATTGTGCAATCCTTGAAAAAATCCTTTTACCGCTAATAAAAATAACGGCAAGCCCAGGCTTGTGATAAACAAGATGGTATAAGAGAACAAGTTAAGAAATCTATTGTAGTGACGTACAAACAAATTATCTTGCGACACATTATCAAGCGTATTCATGAAATTGACCAAGGTGTATTGGCCGCCATTGGCTATATAAAAGATAGCGAATAAGGCAAACAAGGTCAGGAACACTTTTTTCCAATCCCAACCCTCCCTGATGAAAATATAGATGATCGGAATTAAAGCTATAAGGATCAATTTAAAGGATAAAATCATGCCGCATGAGATCAAGGCAGTGTTAAAAAACCTTTTCTTTTTAGTCCGGATATAAAGAAATAAGCAATACATCAGCAGATAGAACCAAAAGGTAATGCCCGCATCCGTCGTCGCAAAATGGCTGTTGGACACATGCAGGCTGGTTAATGTCAAGAACAAGGAAGACAAAAAAGCCAATTCCGGTTCATGAGTCAATTCCAGGACGAGCAAAAATAAAAGATAAATGGTGGCAATGCCATAAATAACCGAAAGACCTCTCCCTATCAAATAAAATTTGGACCATTCATTATTCCATAATTTCTTGGTCAATGAACCGATCAGGGCTATCTGAAAAGAAAAGCCTTTGGGGTAATAATCGTAGGAGTGATTATATTTATCCGTAAAATTCTGGGCCATGCTGATCAAAAGTGGCTCATTGGCGGCTAATTCCGTGAATTTTGGGTTATCTCCAGGGCGGACACCCCAACCCAAGCCGGGGAATCTTAATATAAATGCCAAAACACATAATAAGATCAATGCCCGTTGGGTTTTTATTGGTTGGTTATTGATGATATTCACTCTTCTTACCTGGATTTTGATAATTTAGTTACAATTTTACCTTTTAGCTTGGCAATAGGCAAAAGCCCTTTATAAAGCCAATTGATGGATTTTAATTTTGTTTTCAAAGATTCAAGCTCAAAGTGGCCACAGATAGTCGGCAAAAAGCTATTTGAGTAATCCTGCTTATATTGGGTTGGCACAGCGCCCATATCCAATATATTAAATTCTAAAGATTTGTGTTCTTTGATCAGTTCATGTAAAAGGATGATCCCGGTGGAATATTTTGTAAATTCAGGGTTAAAAGTCGTTATGACTCCTCCCAGCTTTCCCTGCTGCCTTAAGACAAAATTGGCTGCTAATAATACATCTCCAGCGTACAAAGCTGATAAAATCCCCTGAAATAAAGGATCGTTCAATTGATAAACATCCTCAAGAAGCCCGGCAGCTAGGCCGGCCCATTGTTGATCCCGTTGATGATGGGAAATCTTCCATTGTAAAAGTTGGCGTAATATTTTTATATCATTGCAATTCGCTGTAAAACGCAAAGGACCTACCTTGGTCTCTAAAAGACGCCGGTCAACCAATAAGGACTTGAATTTGACCTTTTTTGACTGTATATAAGCCCAATATTCAGCAAGGCCACAGGATAAATCGATACGGTATGAATGACGGGTTTGGAAATTCCCCGCTTTTGATTTAATATTCTCAAAATCAACAAGAGCGTTAAATTCCCATGATTTTAATTCCATTTTTTTAAGGATTAGATCCATATCCCAGGATTGTCCTGGATAACCGATGATAGCCTCAAAATCACAGAATTCAATCTGTTGCGCTTTGGATAATTTTTGATTCTTTAAATAAGGCAATATCCCAATAAGATCATTTTCTCTGTATATCAGGGCTAAATAAACATCCGGACAATGATGGCCAATGGCAATAAAAAGTTCCGGATGGAAAAAAGGGCTTATGAACTTCGGATTGGATGCCTGTATTTTTAGCCACTGCTGCTTAAGGTCCGGAGTTAATTCTTTGATGGGAATTATATCTACTCTCATGGCGAAGATCCATCCTTAATTATAAGCGGATAACCATTTGTTTAAATTATTCTCAAAAACATCCCCATTCCAGTCCCCTATTGAAAATCTTGGTAAAAGATAAGGATCACTGCCTCGCATCACCTGATTGGGGGAAACGGTGCATGCGTTGGTGAATTTTGAACGTTTGACGATATTCACTGATTCCTTATTTAAACTACCATGAGGATAAGAAAAACTGGCAATAGGTAGATCGAGCTTGTTTTCCAGGTCAATTTTGCTTTGGGTGATCTCTTTTTCTTGTTGTTCAACCGTTAAATTAGCCAATTGAGGGTGATTGACCGTGTGCGCCCCGATCTCAAAAAGAGCGGAGTCTGACAGGGTTTGCAGATCAGCAGCATTCATTGGTAAATAGTCTTTTCTGACTGTCAAATCCTGCCCAGACCATTTGGCCAATTGATTTATGGCATCCCTTCTTAGCTGTGGGGATAAAGGCCCTAAGATCTTAAGAAGGACGCCATAGAGCTGAAATCTGGAAAGTTTAATATCAAATGATGGTATCCCTGATAAGGATTGGCTGTAATCCGCGGATTGGCATGCTCCTGAGTGATATAATTGCCAGCGGTATTTCTTATCAGCGATCGTGATCTCAATGATTTGAGGAAGGGTTTCAGGTTGTAATACGGTTTTTTTAAGACTGTCCCAGAAGAATTCTTCCTGGCTGCCAATGGAACCGGAAATGATAAAAAATGTAGCAGGAACATCTGCCTTTTCAAAAATTGGCCGGGCATTATTAAAATTATCTACGTAACCATCGTCTAAAGTAACAGCTATATCAATTTTACCGTTTGGAAAACGCTTGGTTTTACCCATCACCCCCATTTTTACAGCGCGCCCATATTTTTTCAGGATCTCCACCTGTTCTTTGAGATGTGCTGGAGTTACGTTTAAATTAAGAGGGTCATAATGCGGATCAGCTATCCGGTGGTACATCAGGATGATTCCAAGACGATTGATCGGGGAAAGAATTCTATTTATTGTCCTGGATCCCGGGATTTTTATCATTTTATTGTCCATTCATGGGGGATGCTTGTGCCTTTTTTAACAACCAAGGTATACATTTTATTATGATAATCATAAGTGATATTATCATTCTGGTCTTCGCACCCTATGGATAACCAAAATTTACCAATGTACCAGTTTAATGCTTCAATTGTATAAATGATTTCTCCTTCCCCAAGGATTTTTCTTGTATCAAAAGCCGTTCTTTTAGTATCTAACGCATAAATGATCTGCCCTTTATCATTCGATAGGACAATTGAGAAATTAGGATTTTGTACTGCTTCTTTAGCATAAAAAGAGATCTTGATCTGTAAACGTTCACCGCGGGAAAATTCTTTTTTTTCATGGCCGGATGCGTCAAGTAATTCAACCTTCCTTATTTCCACATCCCTGTTCCCGTATCTAAGGGCACCTGTATCAAGATAATCACTCGACGCAACATCCTTTTTAAAATCTTCCAAAACTTGAGCTGTTTCTCCATAAGACCGGATCTTGCCTTGATTCAAATAAATACATTGTTGGCAAAGCTTTTGGACAGCATCAAGGCTATGGGATACAAAGATCTTGGTTACTCCCCGCCTGCCTAATTCGTTGATCTTATCCATGCATTTGGTTTGGAATTCAATATCTCCCACCGACAAAACTTCATCGATCAACAATATATCGCATTCGGAATGCACCGCGATGGCAAAACCAAGGCGAACATACATGCCGCTGGAATAATGTTTGACGGGTGAATCTAAAAATTCGCCGATTCCTGAAAAATCAACGATCGTATCAAATTTTTGGTTAACCTCGCTTTTAGACATCCCCAAGATCGCTCCGTTAACGTAAATATTCTCCCGTCCTGTCAGCAACGGGTGAAAACCCGAACCGACGGCGATCAAAGCCCCTATCCTGCCTTTGACCGTGATCTTGCCCTTATCAGGCCAGAATATGCCGTTGATCATCTTGAGCATGGTAGTTTTGCCGGACCCATTGGGGCCAACCAGGCCCAGGGTTTCCCCGCGTTTGACCTCAAAAGATACGTCATCTACCGACCAGAATTCATTTTTGCGAATGATCCCGGAATTGGAACTTAATCCAATGAGATTCCGCCCGATGTCCGAAATGCCGTAATACATGGATTCTTTCAGGGATTTGCAGTATTTTTTGGATACATGCTCGGCTTTGATCAGGATATCGCTCATGATTTAAACCCGTTCAGTGATACGCGTTTCAGTTAAATGAAAAATGATAAGGCCCCATATGAAGATAAACAAAGCAAGGACAGAGGAAATTATAAAACCGTTGGGTTCTGTCAAATGCCCGGTCAAAGCCAGGTCACGGCCTGAACAGATAAAATAATACATGGGATTATATGCTGTTATCTGTGCCAATAGCCCTGTTGTTGGTTTGGCGTAAAGCACCGGTGTCGCGTACATGCCAAGCATTAGGATGACTGAAAGGATATTGCCGGTATCCCTGACGATTGAATTCAAGATCGCGGTGATCAGCCCTATGCCTAAAGTGAATATCAGAATAGGAAGGATGATCAAGGGGAACAAAATGACTGTTTGTGCAGGGACAAATTTATAAACGATAAGGAGTAAGGCGATCAAAAGGATCTGCACCAGGAAGGTGACAACCGATCTTCCCACAGAGGCTATGACCAATGATTTCTTGGAAAATTTGATGCGGATAAGCATATCCCCCGCGGAACTCAACGCATTGCCGCAGGCTATTAAACCGCTTGAAAAAAGCTGCCACATGGAAATGCCTAATATGGCGTAGATGGGATAGGGAGCGGATATTTTTCCGACATTAAATATACCGGAATGCCCCAGCATGGAAAATAAACCGACATTGATGACAGGGATAATGATGACCCATAAGATCCCGATGAATGACTGCTTATAGATCGTCGAGAAATCACGCTTGAATAATTGGTAGATCAGCCATTTATTCTCGATGATCTCCTGGTAAATTTCCCGGAAAGTTTGAAAGTACCCGTTTTTTAAAGTATTGTCAGGTTGGTAGACGGTGATTGGTTCTTTGGACATAATTATTCCTTATTTAAAGACCAGTCCGCTTTGACAAGGAACAATCCTTCAGTTTGTTTGTTGCCGTATTCGATGCGAAATACATCCCTGTTGTGGACGATATAAGGATGCATCATTTCTTTGTCCCAAACGGATATTTTAGCCATATAGATCCCCGGCGCTAAAAGCGTCTTTCCGATATTGATCTTGACACTTCCTTTACCTTCAAGGGTTCCGGTATTGATGCCTTCTTCCTTGGTGCTGGAAGAACAGCACAGGATCCCGTCGGCACGGATGATCTCAAGGGTAAAGATAGGATTATCCAGGGCGTCTTTAGCTTCATAATCGATCTGGAATTCAATTGGATCTTCCACTTCGATCTTTGCTGATCTGCCGTTTGAAATGCCCACATGGGTGATCTCCATCATCGATTTCTTATCAATGCGCACCCGGCCGTCGATGGCGCTTAGTTTGTGCTTAAGGTCATCCTCGTTCTTTTTATAAACGATGTTCTGGTAGTAGGGAAAAACATCTTCTACTTTCCCGTCCTTGACCACTTCCCCGTTCTGTAAAAGAATGGCCCTTTTGCACAGGCTTTGGATCATATTCAACTGATGGGAGACAAGAAGGACGGTGGCCCCGGAATTAAGCAATTCACGGATCTTGCCCGCGCATTTAGCCTGGAAGGCGATGTCGCCTACGGATAAGATCTCATCCACTAAAAGTATATCGGGGTCCATATGTGCGGCCACAGAAAACCCTAACCGGGAAAACATCCCGGAAGAATACCTTTTGACCGGCGTGTCGATAAATTCTCCGACGCCTGAAAATTCAACAATTTCATCAAATTTACCGTCTATCTCTTTCTTACGCATCCCCAGGATGGTGCCGTTTAAATAAACGTTCTCACGTCCGGTCAGGTCAGGATGGAAACCCGCGGTAACCTCAATAAGGGCTGCCAGGCGGCCGTTGATCTTCATGGAGCCCTTGTTAGGGTTCATGATCTTGGATAAGAGCTTAAGAATGGTGCTTTTGCCCGCGCCATTAGGCCCCATGATGCCGACCACATCGCCTTTTTCAATATTAAAGCTTACATTCTTGAGCGCCCAGAATTCCTTGCTTTCCAATTCCAGTTCAGATTCTTTACGGCTGAATAATTTCGGGATGGCGTCGCGCAGGGAATTGACCTTCTCCCCTTTTCTGTATTTTTTCCAGACTTCATTGAATTCAATGGCGTAGCTCATTAAATACTCTCCGCGAAATAGGGTTCGGTTTTATGGAATATGACCATGCCAAGGATAAAAACAGCGATGGACGATACCATGGCATAGATGATCCATAACATATCGGGCATTTGGTGCAGGACCACCACCTTGTCGATCTCTTCGATGATGCTTCCCAAAGGATTTAAAAGCATGAGCGATTTCCATTTGCCGAAGGAATCCGCGCTGTAAAAAACAGGCGTGAAGAATATACCGAACATCAAAAGGATCTCAACAACATATTTAACATCCCGGAAAAAAAGATTGGCGGCGGAAAGGATCAGGCCAAAGCCCAGGGTGTACAAAAAAAGGAGAAGCAATAAAAGCGGGAGCCATAACAGATAGACGCTCACCCCCACTTTTAAGAAAACAAGCAATACCGCGAGGACAAGGATGGCAACGCACAGATCAAAAAGGCAGGCCAGGATCGAAGAAAGGACAAGGATCGCCCTGGGAAAATAGATCTTGGTGATCAGCGTTGAGTTCCCGACAAGTGCCAGCACGGCAAAACGGATAGAACTTATGAAAAAGGTCCAGGGAAGGACCTTCACTGAGATCGAAACAATGCCCTTGGTGTCTACAGGTACATGGGAAACAAAGGACATGGCCTCCTTGATCAAAATACCCGCGCATACGGCCACGATGGGCATGAAAATAGCCCACATAAAACCCATCGCCGCCTGTTTATACCTCACCCGCAGGTCCCGCAAGGTAAGCATCGCCGCGAGATCGCGGAATTTATACATTTCTTTGAGCATTTCGATCATTTGTTAAACTTCTTTCTGTAAGATTCAACCGTCAGTTTCAATCCCTCTTCGAAAGAAACCAGCGGTTTATAATTGATCTTTTTCATGATCTTGGTGATATCCGCGCTTGTCTTAAAAACGTCCCCCGCTCGCACGGGCAGGAATTTAGGCTGGATATTCTTGCCGATAATACGGTTTAAAGAGCTTACCAGCTCCAGGACCGTATTTTCCCTGCCGTTAGCCACATTAAAGACTTCATGCTTGATACCCGGCGTGGTGGCTGACAGGATATTGGCAGAGATGACATTCTCAATATAGGTAAAATCCCTGGACTGCAAACCTGTCCCGAAGATCGGTGGCGGCTGATCATTTAATATACAATGGATGAATTTAGGTATAACGACGGCATATTCATCATCCAATGCCTGATTGGGACCGAAGATATTGAAATACCGAAGGGCTACGGTTTCTACCCCGAAGAATTCGGCAAAGATACGGCAATAGTATTCACCGGCAAGTTTGCTCAAGGCATAGGGTGAGATCAAAAGCGGATAATGGTCTTCTCTTTCCGGGAAATTGGTGGTATCCCCGTACACAGAGCTTGAAGAGGCAAAAACAAACCTTTTGATCTTGTGTTTGGATGCCGCCTGGAGCATGTTCAGGATGCCGTCAATATTGACCCTGTTATAACTTAAGGGGTCATCCAAAGATTTAGGGACTGATCGCAAGGCTGCCTGGTGCAGGACATAGTCCATGCCATAACAGGCTTTATCAGCGTCTGCGGGATTGGTAATGTCCCCGCGGATCAGTTCGAATTTGTCCTTGCCCAGCCCTTTGGCGTAATCCAGGTTTTCTTCCTTGCCGGAAAAGAAATTATCCAAAACGCGGACATAATGGCCTTCACTGGTTAATTTCCGGCCGATGCTTGACCCGATAAACCCTGCTCCGCCTGTGATTAAATATTTGCTCATTTTGATTTCCCTCTTTTGGTTTATAAGTAACGATAGATGTAATCTGGGACGAAATACTCAATCCCTGTCAGGATGTGGCCGATCACTTTTGCGTGGGCTTGATTGAGAAGTTCAGTGGCGCGGCTGATGACCCCGCGCTGGGTTTCCCCTGCCCGGATGACCATAATGACGCCATCCACATGGGTGCCGACAACGACAGCGTCGGTAACCGCGATAACTGGCGGGGTGTCAATGATGATATATTCGAATTGGGAGCGCAGCTGCCTTAAAAGGTCGCTCATTTGCGCTGAAGCCAAAAGATCGGCGGGATGGGATGGTATCTGCCCGCAGGAAATAAAGCTTAAATGCTCGATATCAATATTAAAAATGATCTCTTCCAGCTGGGCTTTCCCGCTTAAATACTCGCTTAAGCCCTTATGCTCTTCAACGCCTAAATATTTGATCATTTTCCCTTTGCGCATATCCGCGTCGATCAGCAAGACCTTGGGCTTATGCACGGCATGGGATAAGGTAATGGCCAGATTCAGCGCAGTTACAGATTTCCCTTCACCCGGGATTGAACTCGTGATGGCCATCACATGCGGCGGTTTGCCTTTGTTAAGCGAAAGCAAATTGGTCACCAGGCTCTTATACTGTTCAGAGACCAGTGATTTCGGGTCAAAATAAGGCACCAGCCTCGCGTCCACCTTTGAATCCTTCATTTTGCGGGCGATGACCTGCTTTTGTTCATGGATCTTAATGACCTTGTCAAGCCGGACAATCCGTTCCTGCGCGGCTTTATGTAGAGCGTCTGAAATTTTTCCCATAATACCTTTCCTTTTATGTTCCGCTTGCGGGGCTTGTCACACTTCTCTCATTTAAAGTCCTGATAGACTGTTCCAGTGAGTTGATCTGTTCTTTCTCATCGATAATAGCTTCCTTGACGCTGTCGTAATGCGCGCTGCCTGTTGAAGTCAAGCTGTTAAGCCGATAATTCAATTCGCGGATCTGGCTGTCTTTGAACTTTTGGTTTTTGTTAAAGGCGGTTACCAGATCATTGATCCTTTTTTCCTCGATCTTGACTGTTTTTTCCAGGCTGGAAACCTGGATCTGCTTTGATTGCGTACTTCTCATGGCTAAAAAAATAGCGGTTGTACTGAATAACACGGCTACAATGGTCCCGAAGAAGAGGAAAAACATAAATAAGGTCCTGGGCAATGATTTGGGGGCATCGGTCAGATAAACAATATTACCCACTTTATGTTCATTATTGTTCAGCCTTGAATCCTGGATCTTCTTCAGTGCTTTTGATATCAGGCTCATGCGTACTCCCTCGTTTTTTTCTGGCTGAATTGCTCCATCGGAGATTCCACGATAACTTCTTTCATGATCTGTTCATCGATGATAGATCTTTCCGATACATACCCCGTTAAAAAAGCATTGTCGCATATTTGATTGATGAGCCTGGGTACGCCCCTGGAGAATTTGTAAACTAATTCCAGCGCCGCGTCAGTCATGTACTGGTGATCCGAATCGCTGGCGATCTTCAGGCGATGCAGCACGTATTCTTTAGTCTCTGCTTCGGTCAACGGTGAAAGGTGAAAATAAACGGCGACACGCTGGCGCAGCTGTTCCAGGCGGCTTAAAGCCAGTTTATCTTTAAGCTCCGGCTGGCCAAGCAGGATGATCTGGATGAGCTTTTCAGTCTCTGTCTCGAGATTGGACAGCATACGGATCTCTTCTAACACATTGGGCTTTAAATTTTGGGCTTCATCAATGATCAGCACCACGTTATTATCCTGTTTGATCTGGTCGATCAGGTAAGAATTAAGCTGGGAAAGCAATTTGGCTTTAGAACCGTTGGAAAATTCAATTTCCAGGTCTTCCAGGACCATCGTAAGCAGGTCCTTGCTGTTTAAATGGGTGTTTGTTATCAAGGCCACCTGCGTATGCCTGTCAAGTTTGCTTAACAAGGTCCGGCAAACGGTAGTTTTGCCTGATCCTATCTCTCCTGTGATCACCACAAACCCCTTTCGCTGATTAATGGCATAGACAAGGCTGTCCAAAGCCTCGGTATGCTTGTGGCTGGCAAAAAAGAAACGGGAATTAGGTGTCAGATTAAAAGGGCTTTCTTTAAACCCGAAAAATTTGTTATACATAAATTTTATCCCCGGTCCTTAATAAGCGCGAATGTTAACATACATGATCGTTAGGCTTATCATTAAAACGCCAGCTACCATCAGCCAAAATAGAAGATTTGTGTATGATTCATTTTCTTCCTTTATTGATTCCTCAGTACTGATCTTAGAGATCGCGCCTAATAAAGGGGTATTCAGGAAAGCGGCCGCTTCCTGGACATCCAAAAATGATTTGTCCAGAAATTCCAGAAAAAGGATCGCGGCGATCCCGAACGCAAAGCCCATCAACAAGCCCATCATGGAAACCAGCCATTTATTCGGGCTAAATGGATTTGAGGGAACTCTCGCGTCCTCGATAACGGTGTATCTTGTCCCTTCGCTGGACGACTGCAAGCGCTGGGTGATCTTGGCCGTTTCCAGGCGCTGGAGCAGGCTGTTATAGATAGTTTCATTCACATTTGCGTCCCTGGCCATGACAGTGTCTATCTTATCCATCAGCATGACCTTATAAAGGTCTTTATCTCCGCCGCCAGCGGTATTAGGAACCTGAGCCGTTGTCATCGTTTTAGGGCCAAGATTGGCCAGGGCTTGCTGGATCTGCGTGATCATGGGATTGGTTGTGTCAGTAGTGAGCTTGACATCTTCAGAGTATTCAAGGTTTTGAGCTTTTAGTTCCGCCATTCTTGAGGCGATCTGGGCCCTTAATTCTTTTACCTGAGGGTGCTGTTCCGTTGAATCTATCAATAATGTATTTAATCGATCCTTCAGGTCCGCGATTTCCGCTGATTTTATTTTTCCCAGATAAACATGAAGTTGTTCTTCAATGAATTTAATGGCGCTCGAGGTTTCTATGTTTTGGGAAAGCAGATTACGGCCTATGAATATGTCCATTACATTTTTAACCACGGCCTGGGCTTGTTGGGCATTATTCGAAACATAGGAAATTTGAATAATGCTGCCGTCAGGGTCAGGCCTGAAGATAATTTTGTTCTGCAGGACTTTGACGTATTGTTCCAGATCTTCCTGGGTGTGTTTTCTTTTGATCAAATGCAATCGATTGATCAATTCATTTAAGCTGTCCCAACCAAGCATGGTTTCTTTAATGGTTTGGATGCGCTGGGCAGCCGAGGTGGAAACGGCGATATTGCTTAATAACGGATTATCGTTCTTTTGCTCCTCAACCAGTATTTTCATGGATGAAAGGTATTGTTTAGGCATGATCATGGATACGCAAATCCCCAATACCAGCCCGATAAACGGAGGTATGATGATAAACCATTTGCGCCTGAAAAAAACTTTTAAGTATTCAATAATGCCGTGATTTACATTTTCCATGTTAAACAACCTCTCCTCTAATTAAAATGCCGCTACAGTGGCACCAGTACCAGCCACTTGAGATACAGGCGCCGTTACAGGGCTGATGACACGCATGGCCTTGGTCAGGAAGGTGGCCGGCACGTACAAGCAGTCTCCCGGATGCAAGATAAAATTTTCCCTTAGATCCCCCCTGTATAACAAAGCCTCCACGTTGACTTTTTTTCTGACAACTTTGCCTGAAGCGTCCGGGGTGAAAATGGAAGCGCTGTCCGTCGCGGCCGAACCCACAATAGGCAATCCCGCTTCCAGTAAAGCATCGCGGACGGTGATGGTATCCCCGTGCATGGCGATCCTTCCCGGGCGCGCAACTTCACCGACAACATACACGATCTTGCTGTTATAGCCGGAAATTTTAAAGCTGATCTCGGGTTTAATGATGTAGGTGCTTAATTTTTGGGCAAGGAGCGCGATCGCCTGGTCTTTGGTAAGGCCTGCCAGGGTAATATCCCCGGCAAATTCATATTGGATCTTTCCTTGATTATTAATGGTGTACTGGCCGCTTACCTCAGGATGGCGCATGACAACAATGTCAATGACGTCATTGGGCCCTAACGTATAATCGCTGTTTTGATCAATATACTCTTTGGCGCCGGAAAAATTCTTGAATTCTTCCTTGGTCATTGTTGCCTTGATCTTGTCTTCATTAATAGCTTTTGTTGCAGTGTTCGTGTTAGCGGTGTTAGCAACAGCAGTATTAGCCTCAGAAGGGTTTTGAACGATATAGCCTTGATTATTATCAGCGTTTAACTGATTTAAAGCTTCCTGGGCATGGCCCATCGACATCAAGCCTGTCAACCAGAGTGCGGTTAATTGTAAGGTTAAAAATTTTTGGGTTTTCATTTTAAAAATTCTCCTTTTAAGGAAGCTACTCAACTTCTATAAGTATTTCATGTAAGTGGCGTATTTGACTAAGGTCATTTTCATCATACACTCTCCAGCTTCGCCAATTACGTTTAGGCTTTTTGATCTTACCCAATTTTTCCCATCTCACAATGGTTTTGGCGCTTATACCTACAATTTCCGATACTTCAGTAATGGTCAAGAGCCTTTTATTTTTTTCTGCGATCATCATATTTTTCCCCTTTGGTTCCATTACCTGAGATATAGCAAGTAATGTGCCAAGGTAATACTAAAATTCCAACTTTGTTTTAACTTGTTGAGAATTATAGTATTAAGAAAAGAGCAATCAATCATACCAGGGTATAACATGACGATTTATGCCATACCAGCAGTGTCCAAGTGTATAAAAGAATGAACAGTATTGTCCAGGAATTACCAGGACAAGCTTAGAAATTATAACATATTTACTGCCCTAAACACAGTTTTTCTAAAAATCATTTTAAATATTTATAAAGTGTTCATAAATATAGGTTTGTGCAAAATTTGCTAATTAAGCTCTATATATGTTATACTTTCCGTATGAATCTTGGAACCGTTAAAGTCCAAATACAAAAGCCTGTATTTACCGCATCGCTTGAAAGATCCATCGCGATCCTTCTTTTGCCTCATGCTGAACTTTCAGGCAGTATTGAACAGGAATTGCAAGACAATCCCCTGTTGGAAGCTGAATTTGAGGGTACTGAAATTGACGCGGAACAGATGAAAGCCCTTGTTAATTTGCCTTCTTCCTTTAATAATCAAAGAACCGCTTCTGATGAGGAAGATCGGGATTTTGAATCTTCTTCCCTCGCGAATATGATGAGCCTGGAAGACCATTTATTCCATCAGTTATTTTGGGAAATTTCTGATCCGCAGAAAAGGGAGATCGGTAATTTTATCATTGGTAATCTTGACAAAGATGGTTATTTGCATTTAACGTGTGATGAGATCGCCCAAACCATGAAAGTGCCCGATGTTTCCATTGTTAAAGAAGTTTTGATCTCTATCCAGAACTTTGACCCTTACGGCATTGCCACCAACAATATAAGGGAATGTTTGATCGTCCAATTGGAAAACCGCCAATCCCCTTACCGTGACCTGGCGATACGTATCGTGGAAGGTTATTTGGATTATCTGGCAAGCAAGAAGTATACAGTGATAAGCAAGAAACTTTCTGTGTCATGTGAACAGGTCATGGAAGCGGAAGCTTTGATCGCTTCCCTCGAGCCTAAACCTGCGCGGAATTATCGCCCGAGCGACCCAAGCATCTATGTTGAGCCGGATATATTTATCCGGAAAAATGACGAAGGGCAATGGGTGGTGGAAACAAACAAAAGCGGATTGCCCACCCTTAAGATAAGCCAGACATACCGAAATTTGCTTAATCAGCCGAATATATCCAGCGAAGACCGTGAATTTATCAGGGAGAAGATCACCAACGCGGTCAATTTTATCAGGAACCTGGCCCAGCGCGGCGAGACCCTTACCGCCATCGCGCGTTATATCCTCGAACATCAAAAAGAATTCTTCAACGGAGAAGGGTCTACACTTACGCCCATGTCATTTAAAGAAGTGGCTCAGCATCTGGAAAGATGCGAATCAACCATCTCGCGCGCTATCAATAATAAATACATTGATACGCCTCAGGGTTTATACCCCCTAAAATTCTTTTTTTCACACAATGTTTCCCGCCAGGAACATGAAAACATCTCCGCGCATAATGTTAAACAGGAATTAGCCCAATTGATCGAGGATGAAAATAAGCAGGCCCCTCTGTCCGACCAGGAGATCCAGGCTTATTTTGACTGCAAAGGAGTGCATCTTGCGCGCCGGACGATCGCCAAGTACCGCCAAATGCTTCAAATCCCAGCCTCACATTTAAGAAAATAGGCATTAATTTTTTTGATATTTCTGATATAATTCCCACCGATGTTATTCAATTCCTTCCATTTTCTGATATTTTTCCCCACCGTTGTTTGTGTTTATTATCTATTACCCCAACAATTCAGGTGGATGTTCCTGTTGGCCGCCAGCTGTATTTTTTACATGGCCTTTATCCCGATCTATATTTTGGTCTTGTTTACGACAATTATCATCGATTACACAGCCGCGTTATTCATTGAAAGGTCCCAGGGAGAACAACGAAGGATATATTTGATCATAAGCATCATTTCAACCTGCCTTGTCCTGTTTATTTTTAAATATTTTAATTTTTTCAACGCCAACATGGGATATTTAGCGCATTTTCTCCATTGGAATTATCCTGTCAAAAGCCTTAGTTTGATACTTCCCATCGGCTTATCTTTCCATACCTTCCAGAGTTTAAGTTATGTGGTGGAGGTGTATCGCGGAAATCAGAAAGCTGAACGTCATTTTGGGATCTACGCCTTATATGTGATGTTTTTCCCGCAGTTGGTGGCGGGGCCTGTCGAGCGCCCTCAGAATCTTTTGCACCAATTTTATGAACGCCATCATTTTAATTATGACAGCTTCACGGATGGATTGAAATTGATCGTATGGGGATTGTTCAAAAAGGTAGTTATCGCGGACCGGCTGGCGGTATTGGTCAATACCGTGTACGGAGACCCTTCAAAATTCCCTCCGGCAGCCCATTTATTAGCCACCTTCTTCTTCGCTTTTCAGATCTACTGTGATTTTTCAGGGTATTCCGACATTGCCATTGGCTGCGCCCAATCCCTGGGATTCAAGCTGATGGATAATTTTAACCGCCCCTATTTCTCAAAATCAGTCGCTGAATTCTGGAAACGATGGCATATTTCACTTTCCACATGGTTCAAGGATTATGTTTACATCCCCTTGGGCGGCAATCGGGTGTCGCGGCAAAAATTATACTATAACCTGATCATCACCTTCCTTCTTAGCGGCCTATGGCACGGGGCTAACTGGACTTTTATCATTTGGGGATTATTAAACGGGTTTTATATGATATTCTCGATCATGACCAGGGAATGGCGTGATAAATGGGCCGAAAAGACAGGTTTGGTTCATTTACCAGACCTTCGTAAATACCTTAGCGTTTCGATCACCTTCCTATTAATATGCTTTTCCTGGATATTTTTCCGGTCAGCGAATTTATCCGATGCTCTTATCATGGTAAAAAGCGTCGGGATAGTTTTGGGCCAGATCGTTACCTTTAATTTTCAATTTATGTCAGACTTGAAAAACCATATTTTTGAATGGGGCCTGACATCTTATGAATTATTCCTTGTTTCTGGAGCGTTGATATTTATGGAATTCATCCATGTCATCCAGAGCCATGGGGCGATCAGGCATATGCTCCGTACCAAGCCTACATGGTATCGATGGATGGTTTATTTTATTCTTATTTATTCAGTCATAGTTTTAGGGAAATTCGACCAGCTTAAATTCATCTATTTTCAATTTTAACCATGAAAAAAAGAATCTTCCAAATAATACTGTTTTGCGCCCTCTTTTACGCCATTAATATTTTCATCGGGTTTCTGCTTGAGCGCCCCCACTTTAGCTTGATAAAAAAGAATAAATCCGTGGGTTATTCCATGGGCAGGGATTTTTACGCAGAGCCCAAAAACAGCCTGGATATGTTTTTCCTGGGCTCATCGCATTCTTACCGGAGCTTTGACCCTGAGATCTTCGACGCTGCCCTGAAAATACATTCATTTAATCTCGGGACACCTTCCCAATGCCCTGTTACCGGATATTATGTGTTTAAACAGGCGTTAAAGACACAAAAACCTAAAATAGTCATATTTGAATTGTTCTGGCTGACATTTACAGGCCAGGAGCAATTTTCCAATGCTTCCCTGGCTTTTGAATTTATGCGTTCCGCTGATGTCAGGAATGAATTCTTTCAGAAAGGGTTTGGGATGCAGGGAAAATTTATCCTGCTTTGTCCCTCTTTTCGTTTCAGGAATAACTTGGAAGATACCATCCGTTTAGCGATCGGGAGGGACCTGTTAGAAGTAGATGATGGCGTTAATAAACCCAAAGGATTCGTGGAATCCGATAAGATCGTCACTTTAAAGGAAATAAATGAGAAAAACCGCTTTGACGGGATAAAGTTTAAAGAAGGAGACGTTGACTATAAACAGATCCAATACATCAAGAAATTTGTAGAACTTTGCCGAAACCAGGGAATAACCGTGATCTTTGTGACATCCCCTCTGCCTTCAGTAACTATCCATAAGGTGAAGAATTACGCGGATGTCCATGATTATATCAACCGGATAGCGGTAAAACTGAATGTCCCTTACATAGATTCCAACACGGAACTTCCTGAAGGGTTCTTGAAAATGGAGGATTTTTCAGATATGGACCATTTGAACAAAACGGGTGTTAAAAAGTTTGATGATTACATCATTTCCCGCCTCAGATCTATAGGCGTGTGTAATCATCCTGGATGCGGATAATATCTTCCTCGGTCAAATGGTCCCCGCAGGCGACTTCAATGAATACCAGGGGTTTTTCATGCGGATTTCCAATACGGTGCACCGCTCCTAAAGGGACATCTACCACAGTTCCAGGCGCCACAGGGATCTCTTTATCATCCACGATCGCAAGCCCCTCTCCATGGACAATGATCCATTTTTCTGAGCGGTGCTGGTGCTTTTGCAGGCTGAGGCGCCCTTTGGGATTGACCTCGATACGTTTGATCCAAACGCCGTTTTCCTGATAGAATTTCTTATAATTGCCCCAAGGGCGTGTTGTCTCTTCTAAATTTTTCATAGTCAGAGTGTAACATATATAATGAAGAAATCAACCCCCTCATCTCCATGGGTTGAAGAGATCATTATTTGCTGATAAGAAATATGGCGATATCGGAAAGCAGATTATGGGCCAAAGGGATCTCTTTTTTGCCGGCAAGGGCGCATTCACGCTCAATGGTGATGGAGCGCTCAGCGCAAAAATCACGGAAGTCCTTGATGCTAAGAAACCGCAGGTTGGGGGTATTATACCATTTATAAGGCAGGCCTTCCGTCACAGGCACGCGGCCCCAAAAAAATATCTGCAGGCGCGCGTTTAAGTTACAGAAATTAGGGATGCCGACGATGGCTTTCTTCCCCACCCGCAGCGCTTCGGCGATCACACGATCCGGATTCAAGACCTCCTGCAAGCTTTCGTTGAGGATGACATAATCAAAACATTTGTCGGAATAATCCGTCAGGCCGGAATCTATATCGCCATGGGAAACGCTCACCCCCCGCTCCACGCATTTATAGATGGCTTTCTCGTCAATTTCAATGCCCGCGGCGCGGCAATTCTTTTGTTTCATCAGCAATGATAAAAGCTCTCCATCCCCGCAGCCTAAATCCAGCACATGGCTGTTGGGTTCGATCATCTCCAGGATGTATTTGTGTTCGGTGCGCATATCAGGTATTTTTGGCCACATTTTTAAGGAAATTTGACACTAATTTTGACTGCCCGTCAATTTCCACCAGGAATGAATCATGGCCGTAGCTTGTTTCAATTTCAATAAATGACACATCAATATCATTGGCCTTCATGGCCCTGACAATGTCCTTGGACTGATACGATGGGTACAGCCAGTCAGAAGTAAAGGTCACGATCAGGAATTTGGTGCTGACACCCTTGAACGCGCCCACCAGATCTGTGTCTTCTGAAAGGTCGAAATAATCCAGCGCTTTGGACAGATACAGATAGCTGTTAGCGTCAAAACGCGAGACAAAGCTGGCTCCACGGTATTTAAGGTAATTCTCCACTTCAAAATCATGGGAAAAATCATAACCGAGCTTTTCCTTATTTTGCAGTTTACGGCCGAATTTCTCTTCCATGGAGCGCTCGGACATATAGGTGATATGCCCGATCATCCGGGATACCGCCATCCCCTGCGCCGGCAATTCTTTTCCGTAATAGTCACCCTTATTCCAATGGGGATCTGACATGATCGCCTGGCGCGCGACTTCATGCAAGGCGATCTGCTGGGCCGTGTGTTTATAATTAGTCGCGATCAGGATGGCTGATTGCAGAGTATCCGGAAAACGTACCGACCACTCAAGGGCCATCAAACCGCCCATGGATCCGCCGGAAGCGGCTAATAATTTCTTGATCCCCAGATGATCTATCAGATATTTTTGTGAGATCACCATGTCTTCAATAGTGATGACAGGAAAACTTAAGCCATAGGGCTTTCCGGTGGCCGGATTGATGGAAGATGGCCCAGTTGAGCCTTTGCAGCCTCCAATGCAATTGATGCATATGATAAAATATTTATCCGTGTCAAAGGCTTTGCCCGGGCCGATCATAGGGTCCCACCAGCCGGGATTCTTAGCATCCTTATGCCAACCCGCGGCGTGAGCGTCCCCGGTTAAAGCGTGAAAGATCAGGATCGCGTTGCTTTTATCCGCGTTGAGTTGGCCGTAAGTCTCATAAGCCAAGGTCACAGGCCCCAATTTGGTGCCGCTTTTTAAAAGCAGCTCATGAGGCGGATGGGCAAAGGTGAAATATTGGGTTTCGACATTACGCATAGCGGAACATGGCTTCGATGGTTTTCAGCGCCCGCAGGCGTGTGGGTTCATCCAAGATGACACGGTCCTTGGGTAAGGGATCTTTAAGGGCCCGCAGGATATTTTCAAGGGTGTTGGATTTCATATATTTGCACATGGTACAGGAACCGACTAATTGTTTATCCGGGAATTCTGACTGCAGCCGGGCGGAAAGCCCGCATTCCGTCAGCATTAAAAATTGACTGGAATCGGTTTTTTTCATAAATCCCAGCATCTGTTCGGTACTGCCGACAAAATCAGAATTATCAATGATGGCGGCGTTGCATTCCGGGTGGCTGACGATCTTGGCCCCTGGATACTCAAGCTTTACTTTCAGGATATCGTCCATGGTGTATTCTTCATGGACATAGCAAGTGCCTGAGTAAAATTTGATGTCCTTTTTGATCCCCTGGCGCTCCATATAATTCTTCAGGTTCTGCCCCATGAACTTATCCGGAAGGAAATAGATCTTATCATTAGGTATATCCTTGGCAACCTTGTACACATTAGCTGAAGTGACAGTTATATCGCATTCAGCCTTGACCTGGGCGCTTGTGTTGATATAGCAAATAAATGTATGTTCGGGATATTGCCGGCGCAGATCCCTGACAGTTTTGGCATCAATGGAATCAGCCAGGGAGCAGCCGTCCTGTTCAGCCGGGACAAGCACTTCTTTTTCGGGATTGAGGATCTTGGCCGTCTCCCCCATGAAACGAACAGCCACAAAAACGATGGTTTTGGCCGTGGTCGACAAAGCGTCCTTGCTTAATTTATAGGAATCACCCACAAAGTCTGAAACGCCGTAGATAATTTCCGGGCTGATATAGGAATGCGCCAGGATAACGGCGTTCTTTTCTTCCTTTAGCTCGTTGATCTCATTGATGATAGGGATCAATTCCTCGCACTTTTTTAAGGAATATTGGCATACGGATGCCCCCAGCTTGATATTTTTAAGCTTTTCATAGAGTTGTGAGGCTGTTAAACGAGTCTTTAACATAGAATAATAAATATATACCTAATCGTTGTAATTATCAAGGCAAAGCTTGCCCCTTGAGGGCGTGCGGAGTGGCGTCCGTGATGCGTACCTTGACCATTTCCCCGCCTTTATAAGCACCTTTGGGCAAAAGGACCAGCGTATTGCCGTCTGTACGGCCGGGCATCAGGTCGGTATTCTTGGAATCGGGGTATGGTTCAAGCAGAACGGTTTGGATCTCACCGATGTGGGCACGGTTTTTCTGATAAGTGATCTTTTTTTGGAGCTCATTTAAACGCATGATGCGTTCGGTCTTGATGTTCTCCGGGACATCGTCAGGAAATCTTTTGGAGGCCATTGTCCCCTGGCGCTCGGAATATTTGAAAGTAAAGGCTGAATCAAAGCCTACTTTAGCGGTAATTTGCAGTGTATCGTCGAATTCCCCATCAGTTTCAGTCGGGAATCCAACAATGATATCCGTGGACAAGGCGATCCCAGGGACCTTGGCGCGGATCTTGTCCACCAGAAGTAAAAACTCTTCATTGGTATAGGTCCTGTTCATCATATCAAGGATACGGTTATTCCCCGCCTGCAGAGGTAAATGGATATGTTTGCATATTTTAGGGTTAACAGCCATCAGATCAAGGAAACGGTCAGGGAAATCTTTGGGATGCGGCGAGGTAAAACGGATACGTTCAATACCTTCCACCTTGCTGACCTCATCCATCAGATAGGCGAAATCATAGTCATCATAGCGGTAAGAATTGACGTTTTGGCCAAGCAGGGTCACTTGTTTAAAACCTTCATTGGCCAGGCGGCGTACCTCATCCACCACATTTTCGGGAGAACGGCTGCGTTCACGGCCTCTTGTATAAGGGACTACGCAAAAGGTGCAGAAATTATTGCATCCGCGCATCACCGCAAGCCAGGCGTTAACTCCGCCTTCCCTGCGGCTGGGGTAGACATCCGAATAGGTTTCAAATTCAGATAAGGTAACATCATATGATTTCTGCCCCTCATCGGATGCCTCATGGATCAATTGCGGCAGGCGCTTGTAGCTGTCAGGGCCCGCGATGAAATCGATCTTTAAGCTGCGGTCTTCCAGGAGGTCCTGGCGCAGGTTTGTGGCCATACAGCCAAGGATGCCGATCATGACCGGCTGATTGCCGCGGACGTGACGGATATTATGAACCCGTCCATAAACCTTGCGGTGAGCGTGTTCACGGATGGCACAGGTGTTGAGCATGACAATATCCGCCTTCAACTCATCGGTGACAAACTCATAATTCTCTTTCTTGAGGATCGAGCGCACCAGCTCACTGTCATACTCGTTCATCTGACAGCCATATGTCTCTAAAAATATTTT
>Ga0265338_10002704_pt1 | contig 26053 bp, 20 predicted proteins | sample 42126metaG_FD_193579 | JGI IMG/M metagenome (GOLD analysis project Ga0265338, IMG submission 193579) | Rhizosphere microbial communities from Carex aquatilis grown in University of Washington, Seatle, WA, United States - 4-21-26 metaG | ecosystem: Host-associated > Plants > Roots > Rhizosphere...
GCTGCAGCTCGGCGATGTGCTCGACGTGCGGCCGTCGTCGTTGCCGCACGGTGTCGCGCGTCTCGTCGGCATCGCCCGCGCGCTCGTGACCGAGCCGGCTGTGCTCTTGCTCGACGAGCCCGCCGCGCGCAGATCGCGGCGGCGACCGACTTGATCCTCGATCACGCCGATGCGTGCGTTGCGCTCGCGCGCCTGCGCGAATCAGCCGGGGATCTCCGTGGCAGCGCCGCAAGCCGAGCCGACGCGCAGCGCCTCTACGAGCTCAAGGGCGCGACCGAGCCGTTGCATCGGCTACGCGGGTCCGAGCCGGCCGCTGAACAGACCTCGACGCGGGCTACTGACCCGGCAGCTGCACATCGTCCAGGAGCGGCCGGCTCGCGGAGTCCGTACGCAGAGAACGCCTCGGCCACGACGCTCGAGCGGGGTTGGCGTCTCATTGTTGCCGGTCAGCTCGACGAGTTCGCAGTGCTGAGCACCGACGACGCTGCGCTGATCGATCGGCGTTCGGTCGTGGCGGAGGACCTCCACGGCCGGGAACACATTCTCGCGAGTGCTCGGGCGTTCGTAGACCTCGGTATGGACGGCGCACACGCGGAGGTACTGGCCGTTCGCGGCTCGAAATTGACGCTCGCTCGCGTCACGCTCGGGTTCGGCAACACGTCGGAGATCGTGACGCTGCAGGTACTGGAGCTCGACGACAATGGCCTCGCGTGCCGATACGTGTTCTTCGACGAACACGACCTCGACGCCGCAATCAACGAGCTCGATCTGCGGTACGCCGCCGGCGAGGGCGCCGTGCACCGCGACCTGCTGCGGCAGATCGTGGCGTTCTACCGAGCGGCCCGCCTCGAGCATGGTGACGGCGCTCGCGACCTCATGGCGCCGGGCTTCGAGTACGTAGACCACCGCCCGCTCGGGTTCGGCCGCGGCGATCGCGACTACTTCGTGACCGGTATGCGATCGTTTGGCGCCGCCGGGATGACCGACGCGACCGAGATCGACCGCACACTCCATGTTTCCGGCCGGGCCCTGCTCGTCGTGCAGACCGTCGTGCGCACCACCGAGCAAGCGAGCGAATACGAATGGACGGACTCCACCCTGCTGGCGCTCGACGTCTCGGGCCGCGTGCTGCGGGTCGAGCATTTCGCACTCGACGACTGGGATCTCGCGCTGGCGCGGCTCGACGAGCTCGCCAGTGGCGAGATACACACACCGTCACCACGAAATAGTGCGGTGCGCCAGGCGGAACGCCTCGTCGCGCGCTTCAATGCTCGCGACTTCGATGGAGCCCGTCTCCTCATCGGCAACGACTTCGCGCGCTTCGATCGACGGCACGGAGTGTCGGCGCCGGCCGACGGCGCCGACGCGTATATGGAAGCCGCACGCGCCTGGTTCGACGTCGGCTTCGACGAGCTGGTCCTGGAACCGCTGGCTGTCCGCGGCGAGTCGTTGATGCTCTCACGCGGCGGCTACCGCGCGGCCGACGGGCGTGAGGTCATGTTCCTGGTGGTGTACGAGCTCGACCGCGACGACCTGATCGCACGGGGCACGCACTTCGACGAAGACGGCCTGGTCGCGGCGCATACCGAGCTCGACACGCGCTATTTCACCGGCGAGGCCGCGGCCTACGCGGAGATCGCGCTCGTCGCCGCCCGGTTTGCCGCGGCATCGAGACGCGACGACTTCGATGCCATGCGCGAGCTGATGACCCCCGACTTCGTGTTGGTGGATCATCGCCCGCTCGGGTACGGCGAAGGTGACGGCGAGTACTTCATCGACCTGAGTCGCACCCGCACCCAGGTCTCCGCGAACGGCATTTAGGTCGCCCGCACGATCGTGTGCGAGCGAAACGCTCTGCTCATCGTCGGCGAGGAGAACCGGATCGCCACCCACGGCGGCGAGTACGGGAGCGTCCTTTGCATGGTGCAGGTCGTCGACGCCTCGCACCGGCTCAGTCGCATCGAGTGGTTCCTCGAGGAGGAGTACGAGCGCGCGCTGGCAAGGCTGCACGAGCTCGCCGCGGCACCACCCGCCGCGATGCCGACGCTCGACAACACCGCGACGGCCGCCCTCCGGCGTGTCACCGCGATAGCCGAGCGCAACGACCTCGGCGAGATCGAATCTCTGTGCGCCGAGCTCTGCGCGGAAGAGATCGAGCGGCTCGACCACCGGGGCGGCGTCGCCGGCATGCCCTTGCGCGGGCGCGCCGAGATCGTCCGGCTCTTCCACGAGACGTTCACCGTGTTCCCGACGTTCACCGCCCAGCCGATCGCCGTGCGCGGTGAGCGGCTCGCACTGGCGCGCGTGCAGATGGCCTCGCCCGAGGGGTTCGAGATCCGGCTCGTCGGCCTCTACGAGCTCGACTCCGATGGCCGGCTCGCATTCTTCGCGCACTACGACGAGAGCGATCTCCCGGCGGCTCTGAACGAGCTCGACGTGCGATACGTCGTGACCGAGTGCCCGCGGCACGCCGACTGGCTCCAGGTGTGCGGAGCCTTTGCGCAGGCCATGGCGCGCGAAGACTTCGAGGCCGCGCGCGCTCTCATGTCAGCCGACTTCGTGATGCGCGACCACCAGTCGCTCGGGTTCGGCGAGGGAGACGCCGACTACTACATCGAGGCCAGCCGATCGCGAAGGCTCGTAGCGGCCGACGGCATCGACGTCAACACAACCATGGAAGTGGCGCAACACGCGGTGTTCACCACCCTGGTGTCGACGTTCGTCACCGCCGAGAGCAGCGAGTACGAGCGCGGCGGGTGCTACGTGCTCACGGTTGATCCGTCGCATCGCATCAACCGGTTCGAGCGCTTCTTCGATGACCAGTACTCCGAGGCGCGGGCGCGCTTTCACGAGCTCGCGGCGCCGATGGTCCCCGAGATCGAGAACGCCGCCTCGCGGTCTGTTCGTGCATTGGCGCAGCGGAATGCGGCCGGCGACATCGATGCTGCCGCAAAACGCTATATAGGCGAGAACTACGAACACGTGTCGTTTCGCACCGTTGTGGCGAGCGAGGGTTTCCACAGTCGAGACGCATACATCGAGGGCATACGGACGCTCTTCGAGCTCTTTCCGTTGATCGGGCTGGAAACGATCGCGGTTCGCGGCGACCGGCTGTGCCTGACGCGTTCGACGCTGGGAACACATAGCGGATTCGAGATGACGACGCTCGGAATCAACGAGATGGACGCGGCCGGGATGCTGGTGTACTGGGCGTCCTTCGACGAGGACGATCTTGCCGCGGCGCTCAACGAGCTCGACGAGCGATACATCGCGGGCGAGGGCGCCGAGCACGCGTACGTCATCCGCCGGATCAGGGATCACCGACGGTCGGAAAGCAGTGCCGACGCCCTTCGCGCGCTCTACGCCCCCGACGCCATAGTTCGTAACAACCGTCGGCTCGGGTGGCCGATGACGACCGTCGAAGACGTGATCGAGCGCTTGAGCTCCGACGACGGCATCGCCGACAGCACGTACCTGTATCCGTGGGTCGACTGCCGCGCCGACGCGATGCTTTCGCGGATCGAACAGCGGCTCACCACGCTCGAAGGCAACCAGTATGCGGTCTCGTTCTGGAGCGTGCAGCACTGGACCGCTGGGTTGATCGACCACCTCGAGTTCTTCGAGCTCGAGGACTTCGACACTGCTCGATCCTGTTTCGAGGCACTCGCGCGCGAGCCGCGCACGCCCCACGTCGACAACGCGGCCGTTCGGATGATGGTGCGCGGGGAGTGGCTGGCTCGACACGGAGACGCCGCCGCCATCGAGCAGCTGGCACCCGACGTCGTCGAGATCGATCATCGCCGTGGCGTGAGCGCGCCCGACATCGTCGGGATCGGTGCGTACGTCGAGAATCAGCGAGCGGTGCGCGGACTGATCGGATCCGCACGGATCGAGCATCTCGCCGTGCGCGGCGAGCGGCTGGTTCTGGCGCGCGTTGCCTACACGTCACGCGAGCAGTTCGAGGCCACGCACCTCGCACTGTTCGAATACGACGACGCCGGGCGGCTGGGCCGCACCGACATCTGGGACGACGATGACCGACTCGCGGCGATCGATGCGATGGAGTCGCGCCACCGCGAGCTCGCAGGCGAGGCGCTGTCGGCGTTCGAGCGGCTCGCCGCATCCGATCGTGCCGGCTTCGTCAACGATCAGATGCGCACCCTGACGGAGGTGGCCCCCGAAGCGGTGTTCATGCCTACGAAGATCTACTCGACTGGACCAGTCGGCGTCTTCCGAGGTCGCGAGTTGGGATCCACGACCGAGGGCGACGCGTACGAATGGGCTCAGGTGCTCGTCGTGCGGCTCGACGATGACGGTCGCGCGGTTCGGCACGAGGCCTTCCCCGAGGGCCGGTGGACCGAGGCCCTCGCTTTGTTCGACGAGTGGGTCGGGTCGATCGCCTGAGCCACCGGGGGAGATTGCCATTGCCGGTGGGGGCGGTGACGCCTCACCGGTAATTTCCTCCCATGGACGATCGATATGCGGCACTCGGTCTCAGCGGGATCGTCGCGGCCGGCGAGCCGTTCATGGCTCACTTCGGCGCGGCGTTGCTCGCGGCCTGGTGGCTCGACCGCGATGCGCGCCTGTCCGCGCCGACCTCGCGTGCGATGGGTTGTCAGGCCGATGCCATGATCGCCAAACACTCCTGGCTCTTCGAACCCCGACCGCCGGGTCGGGCCGCTCGTGCGGATCGCATCGGTGAGCTCGTCGACGGCATAAGCGACGGCCTCGATCATGCGTGGGCGATCGGTCACGATGTGATCTACACCGCGCTGGTTGTGCGGACGCTGAAGGCGCGGCCGGAGCTCGCGTCGGATGCGGTCATCGATGGCGTGCTGGGGGTGCTCTCCGCATGCCGGGCGTTCCCGATCGGCCCCGTCGCCGGGGTGTTCGGCGTGGAAGGCGTCGACGCCGGTGAAGTCGCGGAGGCGGAGGTGACGACTGACACCGCGCTCGCGGAGGCCGCGCTACGAGCGATTGTCGAGTCCGACCACGTGTACCTGGGCCTCCATCAGGGCGACCTGGGTCACGTCCCCGACCACGCGCACGCGTTGATCTGGTTGGAACGGCTTGGGTACCGCGAGGTCGCGCAGCGCGGGCGACGCGGTTTTCGCGAGCACTTGGCGGCGGTGCGCCGGGCCCGTCACCTCACGGCCGAGCTGCCCGAGGCCCGCCGGCGGGAATGGGTCGATCCGAAAGGCGTCGAGTACTGGGCGCGCGGTTCGATGGCCAACGACTGGGCCGTCGGGCATCTCTTCAATACCCGTACGCAATCCTCGATCTCCTCGAGTTGACCGGCGACTCCGCGCTCGCAGAGCGCGCGCTCGAGCGACTGCAACTTCTCGTCACCGACGAAGCTGCGAGAACCGTCTGATCTCGGATGGATGTGACCAGGCGGTGCGCCTCGGGGTGAGATTGTCCGCGTAACAACTAGCGTCTGGGTCAGCCGAGGGTGAGCGTGAGCCGAGAGATACGCCCGTCTGAACGAGCAGTCAAGGAGTCCTCTGGAGACGCGCGCGGGGCGGATGCCGACTATCCGGTCGTCACGCTCTCCGACGACGTGGTCACCCTCCGGCCTTGGTCGAGAGCCGACGCCGGGTTCATGGCGCAAGCATGCGCCGACCCGGCGATCCGACGCTATAACGGCGTCCTCGACCGGCGAGGACGCCCGGCTCCGCCGCTCTCGATCATCGACGCTGAGGCCGTCATCGACGAATTCGCGTTGAAGTGGCGGGCGTTTGCTACGACCGAGACACCATCTGGTGTTGCGTTCGCAATCACGGACGCGAGGTCCGGCGACTTGATCGGCTGCTGTGGCGTCGACGACTGGTCCAAAACGGACGTCGCGCAGTTCGGTTACTGGATCGCAGCAAGCGCAAGAGGACGCGGTTACGCGACTCGGGCCGTGATGCTCCTCAAGCGCTGGTTGTTCGAGCTGGGCGCGGCTCGCGTCGTCTTGACGATCGTCGCGGAGAATGAAGAGTCAGTCGCGGTGGCCCGCCGAGCGGGGTTTGTGTACGAGGGAACGATGCGCTCACACGGCGTTTGGCAGGGCCGGCGCTGCGACGTGATGTTGTTCGCTGCGCTGCCAGGTGAGTGAGCGACAGTCCCGCCGGCGTCACTGGGTTCACCCGACGCTGAGCCTTCGAGATGACGACACGCGATGGTCGGCTGCCACGTAGCCCCATCGCCGAAGCTCGAAAGTGCGTTGCCGGCCAGCAACCGGCGGAACTGCCGGTCGCTGCGTGCGCCCACGACCTACGTCGGGTCTTCGGGGAGCGGGTATCCGACGGCGAGCAACCGCACGGGTCGCGAGCCGGGCGGCCGCTTGGTCGGATCACTCAACCGGTCTCTGTACGTCTGCATCAACTCGGTGATCTGGCGACCCAGGTCGGCGAGCTCCGAGTCGGTGAGCCATGTCTGCGCGGCCGATCGCAAGGCCGCGGCTCGCCACGCCTTCGGATAGGTCGCCGCCGTGCGCTCCCAACGCATGAGCTTGGTCATCTCGTGCTCGACGAAGACGCGCTCGAGCTCGGCGACCGCCCGGGTCCGGCGCTCGTCGGGCTGGATCGCCGACCATGATTGGTCAGTCGAGGTCAGACGCCACGGCCGTTCCTTTTTCGAGGCGGTCGGCGCCGCCTCCACCAACCCGTACCGGGCGAGCTGGCGCAGATGAAACGAACAGTTGGCCTGGCTCTCGCCGATCAACTCCGCGCATCGAGTTGCCGTCGCAGGACCCTCCACCAGCAGGACGTCCATCAGTGTCCACTTCAGTGGATGCGCCAGGGCGCGCATGGCCGCCGGATCGACGATCTCGACTGGATCCGGCCGCTGCTTCCGACTCGCCATATCGCAAGAACGTACTCTTGCATTTGCCAGATGTCAAAGTACGCTCTTGGATTGTGCGACGCGCGTATGAGCTCCCTGGCGGCGATGCCGCCATCCTGGTGTCGGCAATCGAATCTCGGCATCCCGAACCGTTCCGGGCCGTGGATCGCGACACGCTGCGGCGCGAAGCCGCGCGTGTCGATGCACTCGACTCGGAAGCTCGAAGTGTCGTGGCCGTGGAGCTGATGCGAACCATCGCCTTGCTCGGGTCGCGCAACGGCCACACAGCGATCCACCCCGTCGGTGAGCACCCGATCCCCCTCCCCGCGTTCCCGCTCTGGCTCTACGAGTTCGACGACGGCGTGTTCGTCGTCGACGCGGAGCGTTGCGACGTCGTCGGCACCGAGCTCGTCGCGATCGACGGCACCGACGTCGAAGAGGTTCTCGCCGCGGTGACGCCGCTGATCGCCCACGACAACGAGTCGACGATCCGCGCGCGGCGTCCGACGTTCGTCGTCAACGCGTCAGTACTCCACGGGCTCGGCGTCGTCGCGGACCCAGCGCGGGCAACGTTCCGCTTGCGTGCTCGCAACGGCTCCCTCGTGGACGCCGCGCTCGACGCGATGGCGCCTCGTGAGCTCCTTTCGCGCGTTGCCGGCAACCGCACACGTGAACGTCGCGGCCCGGCTTACCTGCGTCGCCGCGACAGGCACTGGGCCGAGGTCGCAGCCGTTGGTCGTGCCATCCACGTCGGCTACACCATCACCCTCGGCGATGTCACGGAGTTCGCGCTCGAGGTCGAGGCGCTCGCGGGCTCCTCGGGCGTCGCAGTCGTCGTGTTGGACCTACGGCAAAACGCAGGCGGCGACAACCGCACCTACAGACCGCTGCTGGAGTCGCTGCAGCGGCTCGGAAGCGAGAAGCGCTTGGCTGTGCTGACGTCGCGCCTGACGTTCTCCGGAGCGATGCAGCTCATCGTCGAGCTGGAGCGGGACACGCAAGCCGTCTTCGTCGGGGAGCCGACGGGCGGCAGCCCCAACCAGTACGGCGACGCCACCAAAGTCGAGCTACCGAACAGCGGTCTCAACGCCTTCGTCGCGACCGTCGCCTGGAAGACCGCGGGCGAGTTCGACGATCGAGTCACACGCACGCCCGACATCCCGGTTCGCCAGAACTCGACCGCGTTCTTCGCTGGAAACGATCCCGTGCTCGACGCAGCCGTCGCGGCGCTCTCTTGACGTGACCCGGTCGCTCAATCACGAACCAGCGCGCGTGTTCGATGCGGCGCGTGTGTTCGATGGCAGGACTCGGATCGAGCCGATGATCCCGCCGGGGACTGTGCCGTTGCGACCGAGTTCGAGAGTGAGCGAATCGGTGCTCCGGGATCCGGCGCGGTGCGCGTGCAGATCGAGCACTTCGTTCGGGCCCGTCGCTGACGTCACCCACGAGATGCTGACGGTTGTCGACCCGTGATGGACGGTCGCGACGAGTTGTTCGTCTTGGGAGGCGGCGAATGGGTCGCTCGCGGCCGGCTGGTAGATCGACATGGTCGTCCCCGTCGGCGGTCCGATCGGCGGCGGCCCGGGGCCAGAGGTGCATCCGGTCACCCCGATTGGATGAATGACGTAGACCTGCGCGTCGCCGGATACGCACGTCGAGTTGGTGATCCGCACCGACCAGTTCGCCGGTATGTGCAGCGAGAGATCGCCCTCGGTGATCGCGCGCCACGTTTGCGGTGTCGCGTTGTCCGCGGCGTCGAGTGCAACGGCCAGCGCGGACGGACCGAGCGTTGCGAGAACGCGCGGTCCGAGCGAACCACGGGTCGCGATACTGACACCGAGCGTGGGGATGTCGTACAGCGCCCATTCGGAATAGCGAGACTTCATGTTGAACACGCGATAGCCATGCACGATCTGTTCCCCAGATGAGCGAGGCTGGGTCGTGCGGTCGGCGATCTCAACGTCTTGCGTCGTCGCGTCGCTCTGCGGGATGTCGCAGTCCACGATGGTGTTCTCGGAACCGGCACCGACCGACGAGTGGCCGTGACCTGGGATACACAGCGGCCCAAACCTTCGATACCACTCGCTCGGCACCCACACCCGCGCATCGCCAAAGTCCACCGGCGCCCACCCACGCGGGACCCCGACACCGAGATGCGCCGCCAACTGGACCGCGGCCACACGAGTCACGGGCAACGCCGTGGTCGTTCCCGTCGAACGGCTACCGCCACCAGAACAGGCCGATATCCCAGCCGCTACAGCAACCAGTCCGATGAAAAAGGCCGACCGCCGGAGCCTCATACGTCAATTATGACGCCGAGTACCGAGACCCAGTTCCGTGGGATCTGCTTTGTTGACACGCCGTTGTTGATGCCGTTCTCCTGGTCGAGGTCGGTCAGCGTTCGTCGATGCGCGCGGATGCGGGTGTTGTCGCCCAGCTGGCGAGTAGGTCGAGTGCTTCTTGTGAGGGGCTTGCGGGTTCGGCGCTGTAGACGAGGATGCGTTGGCCGGAGTCGCCGGCGAGGTCGAGTGCTTCGTACTCGAGGGTGAGGTCGCCGACGACGGGGTGGTGCAGCGACTTGGCGCCGGTGCGGTGGAACTTGACGTTGTGGGCGGCCCAGCGGACCCGGAATTCGTCGCTGCGGGTCGAGAGCTCACCGATGAGATCTGACAGCCGTTTGTCGTAGGGGTCGTGGCCGGCCGCGGCGCGCAGGATCGCGACCGCGTCGTTGGCGATGCTGTCCCAGGTGTGGAAGAACTCGCCGGCTCGCCGGTTCAGGAAGACAAACCTCGCCATGTTGGGCGTACGGCTGCGGTCTTCGAGCACGGGCGAGTAGAGCGCCGCTCCGAGCGTGTTCGTGGCAAGGATGTCGAGCCGGCCGTTGCGGACGTAGGCCGGCGCGGCGCTCGCGTCGAGGATGCGCTGGACGGTTGGGCGTACCCGTTCCTGGGACGGTGATCGACGGGTGCTCGTCGAGGTCGTGCCGGCGGCATTGACGAGATCGAACAGGTGCGCGCGTTCGGCTTCGTCGAGCTGCAATGCCCGCGCGACGCCCTCGAGGACCTCCTCGGACACGCCGGCCGCGTTGCCGCGCTCGAGGCGGGTGTAGTACTCGACGCTGATGCCGGCGAGCATGGCCGCTTCCTCGCGACGTAGCCCTTTCACCCGCCGGTTGCGGCCATAAGACGGGAGGCCGGCTTGTTCGGGGCTGATCTTCGCTCGTCGGGAAGTGAGGAAGTCGCGGATGTCGTTCTTGGCGTCCACGCTTCCCACGGTACGGGCGCTCGAGCAGCGGAGGGAGTCCCTGCCAGTACCTGTCTCAACTGGGTCTCCCTCGTCGGCCCGCATCGTGGTTCCATCGACCGGACGCCGGGCAAGTGACGATCGAGAGGACTTCAGCATGCGAGCAGCGCTGTTCAACGGCCCGAAAGACATCACCGTCGGAGATCGTCCCGACCCGGTGATCCAGGCACCGACCGATGCCGTGGTCCGGGTGGTGTTGGCCTGTGTGTGCGGTTCGGACCTTTGGTATTACCGGGGTCTGTCGGAGCATGCGGTCGGTTCGATCGGCCACGAGTTCATCGGCATCGTCGAAGACATCGGGTCCGAGGTCACCGGTGTCGCACCGGGCGATCTCGTCGTCGCACCGTTCATCTTCAGCGATATGTCGTGCCCGCACTGCCGGAACGGGTCGACGATCTCGTGCCCCAACGGTGGCAGCTTCGGGAACGGCACGATCGACGGCGGCCAGGGCGAAGCGGTGCGCGTTCCGCTGGCCGGGCCCACGCTCGTTCCGATTCCCGGTTCCGGTCACTCCGACGAAACGCTGCGGTCGCTGCTCACGCTCTCGGACGTGACGGCGACCGGCCATCACGCCGCCGCGTGTGCCGGTGTCAAGCAGGGCGACACGGTCGCGGTGGTCGGCGACGGCGCGGTCGGCTTGGCGGCCGTGCTCGCGTCGGCGCGGCTCGGAGCAGAACGGGTCATCGCGCTCAGCCGTCATGACGACCGCCAGCGCGTGGCGCGCCAGTTCGGCGCGACCGACATCGTCGCGGCACGCGGCGACGAAGCAATCGAACTGGTACGCGAGCTGACCGGAGGCGTCGGCGTCGACGCGGCGCTCGAATGCGTCGGTACTCAGCAATCGATTGACACCGCCGCCGCGATCGCGCGACCCGGCTCGACAATCGGGATCGTCGGTGTCCCGCACGGCGAGGTGCCGTTCACCCAGACGTTCTTCCGCAACGTCGGCTGGCGGGGCGGCGCCGCGCCCGCTCGGATCTACATCCCCGAGCTCCTCGACGACGTCCTCGAAGGTCGCATCAATCCCGGGCTCGTCCTCGACTACGAGACGGATCTCGATCACGTCGCCGACGCGTACGCGGCGATGGACGAACGACGCGCCATCAAGTCGCTCATCCGAATCGGCTCCCGATGACCTGGAGTGACGACGACCTGCGCCGAATCGGCGACGCGACCGAGCTGCAGCTCGCCTCGAAACAGCCCGACGGGACGGTGAGTTCGTACACGACGATGTGGGTGGTCCGCGTGGGCGACGATCTCTACGTGCGTTCCGCCGGAGGCCCCGGTCGGCCGTGGTACCGGCACGCCCTCGCCCGCGGGAACGGTCGGATCCGAGCCGGCGGCGTCGAACACGACGTCGTGTTCGGCGACGCACCGGCCGACGCGCACGCTGGAATCGACACCGCCTATCACGCCGAGTACGACCGCTACGGACCAGACCCGGTCAGCCACGTCACCGGGCCCGGCTCGCACGCCGTCACCATCCGTCTCGTCAGGCGCGAGCCGTGACCGAAGTCGTCGTCCTCATCGGCGCAGGATCGATCGGCCGGGCAATCGCCCGACGCGTCAGCGCCGGCAAGCACGTGGTACTCGCCGACCTCCACCAGGCCAACGCGGACGCAGCCGCACAAATCATGCACAACGCCGGCTTCGACGCGAGCACAGCCATCGTCGACGTCGCTTCACGCGAGTCAGTGCACACGCTCGCTGAAATCGCAACCACTTTCGGCAACATCACCGGCCTCATCCACGCCGCCCGCGTCTCACCGAGCCAAGCGGCACCCGAAACCATCCTTGCCGTCGACCTGTACGGCACCGCCGTCGTGCTCGAAGAGTTCGGAAACGCCATCGCAACGGGCGGCGCCGGCGTCGTCATCGCGTCACAGTCTGGGCACCGCCTCGGCGCGCTCACCACCGAGGAGAACGCCGCGCTTGCGACAACGCCCGCCGACGAGCTGCTCGAGCTCGCGATGCTCCAACCCGACCAGGTCACCGACCCACTCCATGCCTACCAGCTCGCCAAGCGCGGCAACTCGCTGCGCGTCATGGCCGAAGCCGTCTGATGGGCCAAGCGCGGCGCCCGGATCAACACCATCAGTCCCGGCATCATCATCACGCCGCTCGCCAACGACGAGCTCACCGGCCCGCGCGGCGAGGGTTATCGGCGCATGATCCAACTCAGCGCCGCCGGACGCGCCGGTACGCCCGATGAAGTCGCAACCCTCGCCGCGCTCCTCATGGGCCCCGACGGAGCCTTCATCACCGGCAGCGACTTCCTCATCGACGGCGGCGTCACCGCCTCTTATTTCTACGGCGAACTCGCCCCCCGACGCTCAGTCTGATGTGACGGCGAAAAGTCGCCAGGTGCCGTCGATGCCCTTCAGGGTGTGCTCGCCGCGATCCTCGAAAGTCGCGGCGCCACCGAGCATCAAGTCGCGCACAGTGGATGATGCCCAGAGTTCGCCGTCGTGCGCGGCTTGTTCGACCCGGGCGGCAAGGTTGACCGCGATCCCCGAGATGTCGAGATCGTCGTGCACTTCGATTTCGCCGGCGTGGATACCGGCTCGGATGTCCACGCCGATGCTGCGTAACTCACGCACCATCGCCGCGCCGCACGAAACGGCTTGCGACGGGACGTCGAAGACCACCAGCAGACCGTCACCGGTGCTCTTCACCACGCGGCCGGCATGTCGGTCAACGAGCTTGCGGGCGAGGCGGTCGTGCGCGTCGATGGTGGCGTGCCACGCGGTGTCACCGACCGCGGCCGACTGACGAGTGGAGTCGACGATATCGGTGAACAGCACCGTCGCGAACCGCCGCGTCGGTGTCCGCTCGACCATCGTGCCGGTCAGGAACTCGAGGATCGGATCCGCGATGTCACGCCAGTTCGGCAACGCCCATGAGAAATGGTCGTCGCCTGTAACTTCCACGTAGCGCGCGTCCGGGATGATCTCGGCGAGGGTCCGCCCACCTGCCACCGGCAAGACGCGATCGCCCTTGACGTGTATAACCAAGGTCGGCGCCGTGATCCGTTCCGGGGCGTCGCCCGCGTCGAGTTGGAAGATGCCTTCGATCTGGCGGCGAAAGTCGCGAGGACCGGCCGACAACCGCTGGAGCCGTCCGACCCACCGCACAAAAGCGTGGTTCGCCGATTGATCGGGCATGAACCAGTCGACCATTTCCTGGGAGTTCTCCGGCCACCCGTCCGCGAGGCTCTCGAAACGGGCCCGAGCCTGTTCGACCGAACCGATCGGGGGATCATCCGGTTCCGCGAGCGCCGCGACCCGGCCGTAGTAGCGCGACGGCACAACCGTGTTGTGCAAGATCAACTTGTCGACGCGCTCGGGATACGTGGCCGCGAACAGCTGGCTCATCACGCCGCCCTCGGACACGCCCAGCAAACTCGCCCGCTCCCAGCCCACCGCGTCCATCACCGCCACGATGTCGCCGATGCGTTCCTCGAGCGTCGGAGCCACGTCCGTGCGATCGGACAGGCCAATACCCCGCTTGTCGAACCCCACCACCGTCACGTGCTTCGCGAACAGGTCGTTGATGCGGTTCACGAACTCGTGCTCCCACGTCACTTCCACGTTCGACAACAGCGCAGGAACAATCAGCAGTGGCGGACCTGCACCGAATTCCTGATATGCGAGTCGGAGATCACCCGAACGGGCATAGCGAGTCTCAGGCACCTGCACAGCCACAGTCTCGCACGCCGGTTCGTACCGGCACGTTTGTCGCACGCCGGTGGCGCCAGACGCAGGCGTCGGAGCCACGACGGGAAAGTCGCTTGGGACGTGACCTGCGGCTTCGAAAAGTGGAGGTGATGGGACTTGAACCCACGACTTCTACGTTGCGAACGTCGCCCCAGGGGCCCTTGTGACCTGCTTGTTCGGCGCGGCCTCGGCCGTGACCTGCGAAACACTGACCAGCAGTTCGCGTCGTTGATCGTCGTTTTTCGACCTCCCGCGGACTTTTCGCGGACTGGTGAGCAGCGGCCAGGTCGACCGTGCGCAGCGCAGTCCTCTCTCGCGCTCCTTCGGCTAACTGTTCCGAGCACGGTCGGGCGTCGCTCGGGACGCGCGTCCGAGGCAGGCGGAGCGCTCGGCCGCAGGTGCGGGCAGGCGTGACCGGTACCCGTTGCCGCCGAACACGAGGGTGCTCCGCTATTGGCAATCGGCTGTGTCGTGGTCAGCTGGGTTGTAGTCGTTCGCGGCTGCGTTCACCCACATCGTCCCGAGCAGCGGCGCATGGGTGTGATTCGCGACGAGTACACGATACGTGTAGTGCCATCCGACGTGGATGTACTGGTCGTATTCGTAGCGGTGATGCTGATGACTGGGTCGGTAGCTCTTGATCTCGGAGTTCTTGACCTGCACCCACGCGCGGTTGACGTAGATCTCGATCGAGATGCTGTATGTCTGTTGGCCGGTGTTGATCCTCGGATTTGACGAGCTGTTGTAGAACACGGCGTCGACGCCGATCGCGCCGCACTTCGTGTACACGCCTTGCGTCGCCCAGATGCCCGGGAGGGTTGTCTCGTCTTTTTGCGCCCTCACCGGGATCTTGCGAATCGGCGGGATGCCTGTCGTCGAGAACGCGGTCGCCGGACCAACGAGAAACAGGATCGACGAAAGACAAACGCCGACCGCAATCGCAAACCTCTTCACATCGATGCCTCGACAATGTGACTCGATCGCCACGTCGTGAACCTGTTTGCCGAACCGTCCGTGCTTCCGTCAGGTAAGGCGCGCGTCGTCTCGCGCGCACAGAACCCTCCGAGTGAGTAGATCAGTGAAACTGGTCGAGAATTCCCTGCGTTCGGAAATTTTCGGCTGGAGTGTGTCGGTACGATGACTATTGATGATGGGTCGCGTTGTGCTCTTGGTTCCCGCAGCAGTCGTCCTGCTTGTCGCATGCGGCAGTAGCGGCGGGAAGGCCACGGCGCCGTCGTCCTCGCTCACTACGACGTCCGTCTCTCGTGTGGCCGTGGCGCATCTGAACATTCCGGCCGGTAAGGATCCCTCGAAGTCGGCGCGAATGATCTGCGAGCCCGAGGCTCGCACTGACATCGCGTCCTCGCTCGAGGTCAAAGAGACGAGCGTCACGAAGCCGACGTGGCACGACCATGTGTACTCCTGTAGCTACCTGTATCCGCAGGGCAAGGTCGCCTTGTCGGTGAAGGAGCTCGTGAACGCGGAGGCGACGACGACGTATTTCGACGCGATCCTGCAGAAGTACGGAGTGACGGAGCGTCTGCCGGGGTTCGGGCAAGCGGCGTGGATCCTCAGAAACGACGATGTCGTCGTGCGCAAGGACTACAAAGTGCTCTTCGTCGACGTGCAAGGGTTACCGAAGCAGTTCACGCCGAAGCAGACTCGGGCCGACGTCGCCAAGAGCATTGCCGCGGTCGTCATGGGTTGCTGGACCGGCGCCTGAGTTGGCCGGGCGCCGGGGAGCGATCTCCGCGGCGCCCGTTTCTGTCGTCCCCTACCAGGGTTCTTGGTTACGCGGTCATCCGGTTCGACGCGGCGGCCGGTCCGACACCGCGCTTGTTGGTGGCGGTGATCGAGCACACGTAGGTCTTGCCTACGGTCAACCCGGTCACGACGATCGTTCGCATGCCGGCGTCAGTCACGACTGCGGTGCGAGTGTTGCCGCCGTTGTGCGACACGCACGTTGCGGTGTAACGGGTTACGGGGGAGCCGTTTCCGGATGCGCCGGAGAACTGCACCACCGCCGCGCCGGCGATCGTCTTGCTTGCCGACGCTTTCACGATCCCGGGTGCGGTCGGTGCACCGATCTTGATCGCCGGTGAGGCGGTCGAGGTCGGGCCGGTCCCGAGCGCGTTGATCTGTGAGGAACTCAACGCGTTCGGTCCCGTGCCGAGCTTGTTCATGACTGCGACCTTGAACACATAGGTGCGACCGTTGGACAGTCCGCCGATGAGCTGGTGGCGCACGGCCGAGTGGAACGTGTGCGCCTTCAGCGCGGTGTGTCCGATGTACGGCGTGACGACGTAGCCGGTCACGGGAAGCCCACCGTGCAATACCGGTACGTTCCACTTGACGTTCGCCATCTTGTTCCCCGGCTGCGCAAAGACACCGCTCGTCAGCTCGGGACCCGTCACGTGCAGGACGTAGCTCTGATGTGTGATGCCCGCGGCCGAGGTCGCAGTCAGGGTCAGCGGGTATGTGCCGGCCGCGTTCACAACGCCCGTCAGCCTCCCGGTGGTTGCGTTGAACACGACGCCCTTCGGCAGTTTGCCTTTCAGGGTGAATGCCGGTGCCGGGCTGCCCGAAGCGGTGAAGCTGAAGTTCATGTGGGTCTGGCGGGGAACCGTCGTCAGCTTTGCGCTCGTGATCAACGGCTTCGACCAGAACGGAACGATCACCGCGAACTTGCCGGTCACGGCCGGTCCGGTCGGCGGCGTACCGGTCGCGGTAGCCGTACCGTGGACGCCATTCGCCTTCACGTCGGCCGCGGTCGTCGTGTAAGCCGCCGTGCACGGCTCGGTCGCCGCCGGAGCGAGCGTCGGGTTCGGACACGTGATGGCCGACAGGCCCGGCAGCGGGTGGCTCACGCCGACGCCGTGCAACGTCACGTTGCCCGAGTTGGTCACGAGATAGTTGAGGGTGAGGGCCGTACCCGCTCCGAAGAAACTCCCGGGGTTGGACGACGGCGTCACCGCGATCGCCGGACCCTGCTTGGCCGGCACGGTCATATTGGACGTTCCGTGCACGATCGTCGTCGACGGCGCGCTACCGGACACCGTTGCGACGAGTTGGACTCCACCGGCATCGACGTCGGCCTGCGTAACCGCGTAGAGCGCGGTGCAGGTCTCGGTCGCGCCGGCCAGCAACGTTGACGCCGGACACAGGATCGTCGAGAGGCCGGGAAGCGAGTCGGTCAGCGCGACTGACACGAGCGGAACGTTCCCGGTGTTGCTGACCAGGTAACTCGCCGTCAGCGGCGTGCCTGCCACTGCAAAGGTCGGCGGGTTGGACGACGCGCCGACCGAGATCTTCGGTTCGGCGACGAACAACGAGAACGCCTGCGTCGCTCCGGGCGGGCCAGTGATGTTGGTCGCGTTGAACATGATCGGGTAGGTGCCGCCCGAGCCGGCGAGCGGCGTACCGGAGATCGTGCCCGTGCCGGCGACCGCACCCGGCGTGTAGGTGAGGCCGGCCGGCAGTGCTCCGGTCTCGGTCAGGGTCACCGGCGGCGCGCCGCTGGTCGTCACCGCGAACGCGAACGCCGAGCCGACCTCAGCCGTGGCGGTTGCCGCGCTCGTGATTGCCGGCGGCGCGGCGCTGATCGTGATGCTCTGACCGGGCGCGAGCATCTCCCATGCCGAGCGACTTCCGGCATATTGCATGCCGAAGGGTTGGCCGGCGAGCGAGTAACCGAGCGGCGCCGTGACGGGCACGTCAACCGAGAGGGCGCCGGTGTTGGTGATGGTGATGGTTCCGTCAGTCTGGGACGCCGTGATCGTGTTGGCGGAGCTTGCGGTGCCGGGCGCCTGGGTGGCGGCCCAGGTGCTCTGGTCGCCGAGGATGGTGGCGATGGCGCCCATCGTTGGCTGCTGATACGGCGCGGTCGCGTTGTAATAGGTGTGGTATTTCGCCAACAGCGGGTTGAGCACTGAGTACAACAGTCCGTCACCGACCGCGGTCGACGTGTTCGGCGGCGTCGCCGGAATTATCGCCGGCGGCGCGCCCATGATGTTCGTCTGGTGCACGTAGGTCGGTCGCGGGTCGTTGCTGACGATGTTCGTGAACATCCCCGCGACGACCTGATCGACAATCTGTTGGAACGTGAATGGCGTTGTCGAGCAGGTCGTGGTGGGGGAGTTCGAGCAATGTCCACCGTGTGCGACGTCGACGTACATGGTGTTGTACTCGTCGACGGCCTGCGCCTCGGTGGAGGTGTTGTAGAAGATGTTCGTCGGGTGCCGAGGTACGGCCTGGGCGGTCCCGACCTTGAACGGCGTGCCTGCGGGGTAGGCGGTACCGGTGTAGTTCAGGCCGAACCCGAACTGGTTGTCAGCCGGGTTGGGATACGGCTTCGACGCGTCGGCCCCCACCGCGGTGATCCCGGCCGCCTGCAACGCGGGCGTGAAGTACGGGTTCTGCTCCCACGGCAGCGTCAACGCGGTCTCGGTCGTGGGGGGCGTCCAGCCCGGCGGCTCGGCAGTGCCGGCGGCACCGGTGTCGGTCAGGCTGAGGTCGAGCATGCCGCCGCCGGTGGTGTCGGTGGTGGAGGCCGGGTTACCGGCGCTGGCGTCGGGCAGGGTCGCCGAGTTCGGGGTCGCAAGACTGCCGACGAGTGCCCAGTTGTTCGAGCCGGCCACCTCGCGGTACACGAGATACTTCGCGGCGTGGCACTCGGCCTGAAACGAGAGGGTCACGCTCTGGCCGGCGGTCAGCGCGATCGGAGACGACACCGAGGCCGACGACTGGTCGATGTCGGGCGAATCGGCACCGTTGAACTGGTCGCTCAGCGCGTACTGGTAGCTACCTGCGGCGAGGGTGCCGCCAGACAGATTCACAGTCGCGTCGTCGATGGTCGGCGGATCGACCGCGTCGTGCATGCCCATTACGAGATCCGCGAGGCCGGAATGGCCGCCCGGCACGAACGTGTGCGGGTCATCGGTGCCGTACGGCTGCGACGGATCGCTACTCGCCGTGAGACCCAGACCGCCGGTGCCGGGGGTCTTACCGGGCGCCATCGTCAGGTATTGCGTGTTTTCGTTGATTTCGGCTTCGATGTAGTTCTGGGTCGCGCACGCCGTGTCGAGGTAGGCATGGTCCCAGGTGTGACTCAGCCAACCGAAGTCCTGCGTGTACGGCTTGCCCGTCGCCGGGTCGGTCTTCTGCCACTCGGCCAGGAGTGGATCGACGCCGCCGTTTTCGGACTGATATGCCACCGAGTTCCCGAAGTTCGGGAGCATATCGAGCCGGAAATTGTTGGCTCTCACCCAGCTCGCGACCCGATCCACATCGGATGGGACCATGCGCAGCGACGCGGTGTAGTCATTCGCGTGGGTCGCGATGTTCCACGTGTTGTCGGCGGTGAACTGGTCGTCGACGTGGAGCGTCGCGTAGTTGCGGTACAGACCGAGGTGCGCGCCCGCCGTTGCCCAGTCGATCAGACCCGGCCCGAGCATCAACCACTGCGACTGGTTCTGGTTGTAGTTGAAACCGATCGTCATCTCCGAGACCCCGGCCTGCGCGTCGCCCGTGAGCGGGTGCTGGTATACGCCGATGAGCACATTGCCGCTCGCATCATCGAGCAGCGGCGTCTCGGTTGCGCCGGTCGGTAGCGAGCCGGCGACGGTACCGGGAGATCCGAACACGCCGACATCGATCGGCACCGGGCCGTTCAGCGCCGCGAACACGGTTAGGCCGGCCGCGGTGAGCGAAGCGGTGCTACTCGAGATCCCGGCGCCCGTCTGCGCGTCGTTGACGGCGTTCAGGCCGAGGTTGCCGGCCGCCGGGTAGCCAGGAACGAAGTTGCCGTCGATCTGACGGATACCGAACGTTGTTTCGTAGGCAAAAAGGTTGGCAAGCTGGCCGGCGGCGAAGTCGGCCGGCTTTCCGGCGAACACGACGGCGTTGAACAGCCCGTGCGTCGTTGACGACGTCAACGCGGGAAGGGCTACGGTCTCAGCGGGGATGCCGCCGACCGCATCGACTTCGTTGAACGCGACTCCTTGACTGGCGAGTCCTGCGGCCCAGGCCGCGGTCGGCGGATCTGCGGCCGCACCGCCGGGCCCACCGATGAGGAGAACCCGCAGATCGACCGTCTGAGTGGCAGTTGCTGCCTCCGCAAGTGGCTGCGCGAAGACGGGGGTAAGGACGCCGCCCACCATCAGGCTCGTCACCAACAACGACGTGAGGCGCCGGCGACGGATCGGTGTCGCTCGCCGCCCGGCGGTTCCGCGCGAACGCGCCGCGCTCGAGGTCGCCGTTCCGAAAGCTCGGCCGCGCATAACTTCCCCCACAGATCGTCGACTCAGCGCGCGTGCAATGCGCCAATCACGCGCCGTATGGCACGAGGTTTTGTAGTCGATATTTTCGTGCTGCTTGCGTGTGACGTCAAACCAAAGACAGTGATTTGCTCTCAAATTCGACGAAATGAGTCGTCCGACCTACGTGTGCATTTCGACCGTCTCAAATTCGGAGCAAACCCCTAAAACGTCGAGTGTTGCCGAACGAGACCAAAGGCCGCGCCCGAGCACGAGCGGCGTTCGTAGCTGTCCCGGGCAGGCAACTTGTAGGCGGACGTGCACGTCATCGATTGGAGCCATCGGGTGCAAGCGGCTGTGGTTCAGGCTCTACTATTTCCGCGAAGAAGACCTAGGACTTATCTGGAGCAGACGGATTCACCGTCAGTAGGTTCTCTCACGCATAGGTGAAAAGAGACCGATCCGAATCGATCATATTAGCGACGTGAGTTCCCTACTCCGCGGCGTCCCACCTACCTACGAGAACCAAGCGCTGTCTTGGCGCGTATGAACCACCCCGCGACGCATCCCACCCCGCACCTAATCAACCCTCTGACAAGTAGATCGGTGAAAGGGGCCGAAAATTCCCTCCGAGTGGAATTTCCTCGAAGGTTGATCGAGTTGAGGCCGATAGGGTCACCGGCAGTGAGCACGTGGGGCCCAGGATGATGACCGATCGGCGTTTCGCTCAACTCTTGAGCAAGCACGCTGCAGTCGTGTCGTCCTATGCGCGCGCGATGGCACCCGACCCGTGGATGGCGGAAGACGCAGTGCAGGAGACGTTCCTGCGCGCGTGGAAATACCGCGACACGTACCGGGCGTCAGGCTCGTTCGAGGGATGGCTGATCCGCATTTGCCGTAACTGCCTCGCTCGCCTGGCGGCGAAGACTCCTGTCGAACTCACCGCAGATCTGCCGGAGCTCGCCGAGGACAGCGACGGATGTACCGAGCTCTATGACATCCTCGGCAGACTTCCGATTCAGCAACGCGAAGTTCTAGTCTTGTGCGCGCTGCTGGGCTACGACTATGCGGGCGCGGCCGAGCTTCTCGGTGTCCCGCTCGGAACCGTGGCCTCGCGGTTGCATCGTGCGCGCGAGGCAATCGCCGGCGAGCTCGAAGAGCCGGGCAAGGAGGCGGAGGCGTGAAGACCAGCTCGATGTCCTGCCGGCTGGCCCTCGGGATTCTCGCGGGGGACGGCGACGACCGAGGCGAACGCATCAGCGCCCGCCTTCACGCGAGCAACTGCCCACGCTGTCGCGATGCCTACCTCGCGGAGCCTGATGAAGAGAGTCGGCCAAAGGCGGGTCGGGACCCCTCCGAAGTACCCGCAGCACTACGCCTCGGCTTGGCGTTCCTCGCTGCGAGCCAGTTCGTCATGGCGCTGCCGTGGCTGTTCGGCCACAGCTTCGTGCCCGACGCGCACGTCACGATTGCGCACCTCTCTCGCGACGGCGGCCTCGATATCGTCATCGGCGGAGTCGGCATCGTGACAGCACTCCGGCCTCGTTACGTGAGCAGCACGCTGGTCATCGCACTCCTCGCCTTCATGACGCAGTTGGTCGCCGAGATCGCCGATCGCGAAGCACACGCGGTGACCGGCTCCTTCCAACTCTTCCACCTGCTGGTCGTAGCGATCGTGATCACGATGTTCTGCGTCGACGTCAGCGTTACCCGCCGCGCGACGCCACAGATCCGACCGACGCCGCTGGTACTTCGCTCACGCTGATTCGCGGGCGCCTGGTCTCAACGAGACGTTGCGGAGCGTGCAGGGGCGACCGGTCGGTCCGGTGACGTCGAGGCTGAGCGGGCGTCGTTGGTTGGGCGTGTGATCCGTAGCGTCGGGCTGAGGCTCGGGTCACCCGACCGAAACTCCGCTTGGCCGAGTACATGGGCGGTCGTATCGCTCGGGGTCGGCTTCATCGCGGCTTTCGGCGTCCGGTACGAGATCCGGCTCGTCTCGCTTGCACTTGTCGGACTACTGATGTTGACGTCGCTTTGGTTCACCCGCCGCCTCGGAGGCTCGTCACGGGTTTGCGGAGGGATCGTTCTCGTGCCGGCCGTCTGGCTGTTGCCCCATCGCTCCGATGCCGGGAGTGCTTTCGTCCTCTCTCGGTCCTCTTCGGCGCCGGCCTCGCATCCGTTTTCGGCCGCCCACTCGAGACCGTCGGTCGGGCCTGGCGCCGGACGGTCGCGGTGCTGCTCGTCGGCGCGTCGATGTTCATCGCGGCCTACGTCGGCGCGGAGACACCCAGCGCGCATTGGTTCGGCGGTGGCATCACGCAGGGCCCCGCCGGGGACAACAAGGTCGCGTTGACCTTCGACGACGGACCAAACCTGACCGCGACGCTGCAGGTCATGCGTATCCTCGAAGGCGCTGCCGCTGATCCTCAAAGGGTTGCGCGCCAAGCACTTGCACCCCGTACGGCTCGACCAGCTGATCGGCGGTCCTGCGTACGTCCCCTGCCAGTGGGCGCCCTCCCGAACCGGGCCGACTCGAAGTAGTTCTGATTCTCGTTCTTGACAGCTGCGGGCGCCGACCGTAGCTTCGTCAAAATGAGAACGATCCTCAGAACCATCGTGGGAAGTCGTGGGACCTCGGCGATCTGCTGCACGCTCGCGCTCGTCGCCGCCGGCTGCTCTTCGGCTGCGAACCCGACCGCGGGCGCCGGCCACAAGATGCAGATCGTCGCCGCCGAGAACTTCTGGGGCAGCATCGCCGCCCAACTCGCCGGGTCCGACGGCGATGTGACGAGCATCATCACGAATCCCGCGACCGACCCGCACGCCTACGAGGCCACCGCAGGCGACGCGCGGACGGTCGCGTCGGCGCCGCTCGTGATCGAGAACGGCATTGGCTACGACCCCTGGATGCAGCAGTTGATCAACGCCAGTCCCTTGTCCGGGCGCGTTGTGTTGAACGTCGGTGACGTACTCGGCATGCGAGCCGGTGGCAATCCACACCAGTGGTACTCCGCAGCCTCTGTCGAGCATGTCATCGCGCGGTTGACCAGCGATCTCGCGACCGTCGATCCGGCCCACCGATCGGACTACGTCCGCAACGCGCACACGTTCGAGACCCGCACACTTGCCCCGTACAACGCGCTGATCGCGCAGATCAGGCAGCGATACACCGGCACGCCGATCGGCGCGTCGGAGAGCATCGTGACGCCGCTCGCGCAGACACTTGGGCTGAAGATGATGACACCAGAATCGTTCCTCGACGCGATCGCCGAAGGAACAGAACCCACGGCCAACGACAAAGAGATCGCCGACACGCAGATTCAGGAACACCAAATCAAGGTGTTCGTGTTCAACAGTCAGAACTCGACGCCCGACATTCAACGACTCGTCCGCGAATCCCGCAGCAACGGTATCCCGGTCACGACCGTGACCGAAACGCTCGCACCCGCGAGCGCGACCTTCCAAGCCTGGCAAGTCAGCGAGCTCCGTCGCCTCGAAGCCGCACTCGCACGCGCCGACTCCAAGTGACCCGAGAGATTGCGAACGCGACGGCCCCGGAACGGACTGCATCATTACTTACAACAAGTCGACTGCCACCCCGCCCATCCGCACGACAACGATGAACCACCACCCCAGACCGACCGACAATCCGAGCACAACGACCCACCGACCGCCCGAACACGAACTGCACTGCCCAAATCCCCGATACGACCGCGACCCAGAATGCAGGTTCGGAACGCATTCTCGCGACGTACCTCGGCGAGGCAGCAGCATCGCGACCTGTCGGCGCTCGAGATTTTTCGAGATTGTTTCGCGCGCGCGAGGGGGTCGCGCGCGCTATTCGATCTACAGGGAGATCGTCGTACAGGAGGAACTGATCGGGTTGTCGCAGGCAAGGTTGCCGAGGTTGCTCGACATCGGCGGTGTCGCGGAGCACCTGGGTGTCACAGAGCGACACGTCCGGACTCGTCGCGGAGCGGCGGATCCCGTTCGTCAAGTGGGGACACCTCCTCCGTTTCGATCCCGACGAGATCGCGTCGTGGCTCGACGGCGTGAGGGTCCCGCCCGCCGACGGTGTCGCACGGTCCCGGTAAAGTCGGTGCATCAGCAGCTGACCCTGCCGTGGATCGGAGACCCCAGCGAGACCCGGCCGAATGGCCGATCCGCTGCGAGCGACTCCCTGCACCGTGAACACCGCGTGGAACCAGTTCCCGCGCGGCCTCGTGTGAAGAGGACGTCGCAGATGAAAAGCCGTCGTCAGTTCGGCACCATCCGAAAGTTGCCTTCAGGTCGATGGCAGGCGCGCCACCGCGACGGGGTGACCAACCGGCTGCTCAACGCTCCGGCAACCTTCGCGACGAAGGCCGCCGCGAACCGCTACCTCGCCACAGTCGAGACCGACATCGCCCGCGGCGTGTGGCACGACCCCCGGCACGGTGACCTCACATTCACCGAGTGGGTGCAGAGGTATCTCAGCGTCGCCGGCCACAAGGCGGCTACCACTCGGAGCCGCGACGAAACCGTCTTGCGCGTTCATCTCGTTCCCGCGTTCGGGCCGCAACGCCTCGCCGCGATCGCTCCGCTCGACGTTCAGCACATCGTCAACGAGATGGCCGCTCGCCTGGCGCCGGCGACCGTCCGCACGAACTACGGCGTCCTGCGCGCGGTCATGAACGCGGCCGTCGACGACGGCCGGATCGCTCGAAGCCCATGCCGGCGGATCACACTGCCGCGGAGCGGCGACACGCCGCGCCACGCGCTGGAACCCGCCGAGCTCCACCGCCTCGCGGCCGCGATGCCTCGCGAGTACCGCGCAATCGTCTACGTCGGCGGGGTGCTCGGCCTGCGGTGGTCGGAGATCGCCGGTCTTCGGGTCGGACGAGTCAACATCCTGGGGCGCTCCCTCGAGGTCGCCGAGGCGATCAAGTACGTAAGCGGGCGGCTCGTCGTGGACGGGTTGGTGAAGTCCAAGGCTTCCCTGCGTGTACTCGGCATGCCCGACGAGCTCGCGACGATCCTCAGCGGGCACCTCGCGCAACAACGCCTCACCGGAGCAGACATCGACGCGCTGGTGTTCTCCTCACCGCGCGGCGGACCGCTCAACTACCAGAACTTCATGCTCAGGATCTGGAAGCCCGCAGTAACCGCCGCACGCGTCGAAGGCGTCACCGCACACCACCTCCGGCACAGCGCCGCCACCTACCTCGACGCAGTCGGCGCGCCCGAACAGCTCATGCGCCGACGCCTCGGCCACGGGTCGAGCGACCTCACCCGTCGTGTCTACGTGCACGTCCTCGACGAGACCGATCAGCGAATCACTCGCGCCCTCGGCGAGCTCGTGTGGAAACCGTCAGCCGAGCAACAGTCGCGCAACGAGCGCGCCGGTTCGTAGCGGCACGTTTGTGGCACGCCGGTTGCGCCAGGCGAAGGCGTCGAACCGACGACGGGAAGTCGCATCGTGCGTGACCTGCGGCTTCGGAAAGTGGAGGTGATGGGACTTGAACCCACGACTTCTACGTTGCGAAAGCAAAAGGGGTGGTTTTCAGCGGATGCCGGCGAATAGTTTCCGCAGGTCAGAGGATTTCGCGGACATCGGCGAATAGGCCCGAATGACTGCGTCCGCGCGATGGACGCGCGATGGCACGCGTGTCAGTTTCGAATTCGCGCGGCTGCGGTTCCCGCGTCGCCGCGTCCGCTCGCCGCGGATCAGACGGCCAGAAAGTAACGAGCCAGCTCACGGTGGGAACGCCGAAGAGGACTCCGTTCGTGACGACTCCGTCGGCGTCGAGTCGCAGCGTCACTTCTTGCGACTGACCGGCGAACGTCAAGAAGATGGGGTGAGAGGCAATCAGTCTTCCGGGCACGGGCGCGCTCGCCGGACTTCTCGTCAACGACGTACGGATTTGGCTGGTCGCTTTCACGAACGAAGGGAACGACCCTCCCATGTCCAGG
>Ga0265338_10002705_pt1 | contig 26052 bp, 20 predicted proteins | sample 42126metaG_FD_193579 | JGI IMG/M metagenome (GOLD analysis project Ga0265338, IMG submission 193579) | Rhizosphere microbial communities from Carex aquatilis grown in University of Washington, Seatle, WA, United States - 4-21-26 metaG | ecosystem: Host-associated > Plants > Roots > Rhizosphere...
CTCGCGGCGGATGCGCAGTGCCTCGTCGTAGTCGCCGCGCTGGTAGGTGATGTCGGCGATGCGGCCCCAGGTGATAGCGGCCTCGCGGGTGTCGCCGAGCCGCTCGTACACCGGCAGCTCGATCTCACGGCGGATGCGCAGTGCCTCGTCGTAGTCGCCGCGCTCGTAGGTGATGTCGGCGATGCTGCTCCAGGTGGCGGCGGCGGAGCGGATGTCGCCGAGCCGCTCGTATACCGGCAGCTCGATCTCACGGTGAATCCGCAGTGCCTCGTCGTAGTCGCCGCGCTGGTAGTTGATTTTGGCGATCTTGCTCCAGGTGATGGCGGCCTCGCGGGTGTCGCCGAGCCGCTCGTACACCGGCAGCTCGATCTCGCGGTAGATCCGCAGTGCCTCGTCGTAGTCGCCGCGCTGGTAGGTGATGTCGGCGATGCGGCCTGTGGCGATGGCTGTTTCCCGTTCAGCGCCCGCGTCGGTGAACAGCTGCCGGGCACCTTCAAGCAGTTCCAGGGCCTGCTCTGGCGCGCCAGTGGTGATCAGGCGCTGGGCCTGCTCGTACATGACGCCGGCCCGGCTGAGCGGGTCGGCTTTGCCGCCTGGGGTTTCGGCCTGCGCGGCGGCGCGGGCCAGCAGGGCCTCCCCGGCCGGGCCGTCCCCGCTGGTGAACTCGGCATTGGCCGCCTGTCGCAGCAGGTTAAGCGGCGCGGCGCGGCCGTGGGTGTCGAGCAGGGCGATTGCCCGGCGGGCGAAGCCGGCCGCGTCCGCGGCTGGGCCGTCGCGCAGCTCGGCGACCGCCCCGGCGGCTGATGCCGCGGTCACGTCCGGGTCGCCGGCGAGCAGGGCAAGCCGGGCCAGCTCCAGGTCCAGCCCCAGCTGCCGGGCGAGAGCCGGTGCAGGGCCGCCCCAGGCGGCCAGCAGCGGCCCGGCGGCCACGGCGGCGAGGGCAACCTGTTCGCCCTCGGTGAGCGGTTCCAGGCGGGCGGCTGCCAGCGGGCTGGCAGCCAGCGCGGCCGTGGCCGGGTCGCGCTGATCGGGGTAGAGGTCGAGGAGCCCCAAGCCGCGCAGCCGTTCCGGCTCGCCGCCGGCCGCTGCCGCCAGGGCGTCGATGACGGAGGCAGGGACCGGGAGGGTGAACAAGGTAACGGCGCGCAGCAGCTCGCGACCCGCCGGGCCGGCCTCGGCGAGTAGCACGTCGAGGGCCAGGTTCTCCAGGAACGCGCGGGTCTCGGCATCATCGGGCAGGGCGCCGCCCTGGAGGTAGGCCTCCATACCGGCGACGGCATCCTCGGCCCGCTCGGCCGGAACCTGCCGGCCGTAGACCAGCCGCAGTACTGCGAGGTCCTGCAGGCCGGGGTTGCCGCGGCTGACCGCCATCGCCCGGCTAGCCAGCGCGGCCCGCTCCGCGGCCTGCTCCGTCGGCGCCTGGGCTTGCTGGCGGCGTTGCAGCTTGGCCTGGGCGACCGGAGACAGCGGAGCCAGCTGCACGTCCTCCAGGCGCTGCTCCAGGCCGGACAGGGCAAATGCGAAACGGCTGGTTACCAGCAGGCGGCTGTCTGTTACAGCCGGGTCGAACGCGCGCAGCACCCCGGCCAGGACCGGGGCAAAGCCGGGGCTGACCTGGTGCGGGCCGGCCAGGTCGGGATGCAGAGCTTGTTCCAGGTCATCAATGACCAGCAGCAACGGCCGCTGGTGGCCCACACCGCGCTGGGCGCAGGGCCCCGCCAGCAGGTCGGTCAGCGCTTCCTCGGTCGCCTCGGGCGTGTCCAGGACCTGGTCGATGCCCGCCTGGGCTAGGTCGCGGGCCTCGGGGTCGAGGCGGACCGCCTGGGCGACCGCGTCCATGACGCCGAGGGCGGTGTAGTCGCCGAACACGACGGCGACCGCGTGGTCGGGGCAGCGGTCGGCGATCCGGGCGGCCAGGCTGGACTTGCCGAGCCGGCCCTGCCCGCGCAGCAGCACCCCGGCCTTGTCCTGGCCGCGCAGGGCGCGCAGCGAGCGCTGCATTTCCAGGCGTCGGCCGACGAACATGTCGGCCGAGGCGACCGGGACCTGGGGCTTGCCAGCTAGGAAGCTCTTGGTGCCGTGGGCTGCCTGCAGCGGGCGGCGGCGGGCCCCGGCGACCAGCGGGCCGCCGCCGGTCGGGCCGAGCCACAGCCGGGCCAGGTGCCAGTCGGCCCGCACCCAGCGGTTACCGGAGCCAAGAAGCGCGCGGCGCGCGTCGCCGACTGCCTCGGCCAGGTCAGTGTGGCGGGCGAGGGAGTCATACAGGCGCTCGGCGAAGGCGGTCGCGGCCTGGTCGCTGACCGAGCCGTCCCAGCCGATCACAGCCGGCATCCCCGCCGCCACCAGCGCGGTCGCCAGTGAGTGGGCCGGCAGCGCCGCACCGGAATCGTCGCCGGGCGGGGCCCCCTTCTCGCCGGCCCCCGGGGGGAGGTGGGCTACTGCCTCGGGGTCGGTCGCGGTGAGGCAGGCTGAGACGAACACCAGCCGTGGGCGGGCGGTGACCAGGCCCGCCAGGTCCTGCGCGGTAGTGGGGCGGTCCGCGCCGGCGTCGTCTTCCATCATGAGGGCGGGTACCCCGGGCGCTGCCGGGGCGGGGTGCCAGCTGCTGGTGCCGTGGCACGACAGGTGCAGGACCGGCAGGCCGCCCAGGTCGCCAAGGCGCTGACCGAGCTGGGACGGGTCGCCGCTGTCTTCCACGACCAAGTCGACCCGGCTGCCCGCCGCGCGCAGGATCGCGGCCTCCTCCGCCTCGAAGTCCAGCTCACGCTGGCCGCGCGGGGACGACGCCATGAACGCCACACCTAGCCGGTAGCCGTCCAGGCCGGGCGGCGGCCCGGCCTGGCCCAGCCGACGGGTAACGCAGAACCGGGACAGGCCGTCTTGAGCCAGGAACCCGCCGTCCGGCCGGGCCAGCAGTTCGAACGGGGCCCGGAGCACTGCCCACGCCGCCGCTGACGGCCGCCACGGCCCCGCTACCTCAAACACGACCGGGGCGCCGGCCCGGCCCAGCAGCTCGGTCAGCTGGCCCTCGCCACCGTCTAGCCAGCCGAACAGCTCCCGCCCCAAGCGCGCGAAGACCGGCTCGTCCGCGCTGGCCCGCACCGCCTGCGCGTACCGGGCCGCAAGACGAGTCAGGAACTCAGCTTCAGCCGCCGACACCAGACGCCGCTGCCCCACCCGCGCGCCCCTGGCCAGCAGCTCGAAGCCGCCGTTGTCAACGACAAGACCCGTCCCCGCCACAGACCCTCCCCAGGTACTGTCCAGCCCGCCATCCCAACCGCCAGGCTGGCCCAGTGGCAACCCGGCCACCCGCTGCACCCGCGCCCGCACGCCCAGTCAAAATAGGGCGAAATCCAGTATGGCCCTTAAAACAGTTCTACGCACCGCAAGGTCGCTGCCCAGCACCCGCTCCCGGACGGCGAGGTTGCTCATGCAGCGCGATCGCCTCACCCGTCCGTCCCGCAGCACGGTAGGCGTTGGCGAGGTTGTTCCGCGCCCTCAGCGTGTCGGGGTCTCCCACGCCTGGACGCGCGGCAAATTGCTAAGTCAGCCTTATCAGTTATTCTTGAGCTTATGAGCCCTGTGGAGTCGGTTCCCGAAGTTCCCCTCGCGGAGGCCAGCGAGGTAGCTGGCGCGGTGCGCGTGGCGGTTGGCCTGGTGGTGCGGAAGATGCGGCAGTCGCCGGTCGGCAGCGAGCTGACCGTGGCCGAGTCGTCGGCGCTGTCCCGGCTGGAGCGGGGCGGTCCCGCGACCTCGAGCGACCTTGCCCGGCTGGAGCGGATCAGCCCGCAGTCGATGGGCGTCACCGTCGCCGCGCTGCTGGAGCGGGGCCTGATCGAGCGGGACCGCGACCCGGAGGACGGGCGCCGGATCGTGCTGTCGATCACCGAGGCGGGGGTGCGCAACGTGCACGACAAGCGCGGCGCGCGGACCGAGCAGATCGCGAAGGCGCTGCGCGAAGGGTTCACCGAAGAGGAGCTCGGCCAGTTGCGAACGGCCGCCGAGCTGCTTGAGCGGCTGGCGGAGCGGCTGTAATGGGGGCTAGTACTGCCCCCTCGTCGGCTAGCAGTGCGCCGGCCCGGCCGCGCGCGCCCAAGCCAGACCGCTACGCCTGGATCACGCTGGCCAACACCACCGCCGCGATCTTCATGGCCACGCTCGACGGCTCGGTCGTCATCATCGCGCTGCCCGCCATCTTCAAGGGCATCAACCTCGACCCGCTGTCGGCCGGGAACATCAGCTACCTGCTGTGGATGATCATGGGCTACCGGCTGGTCCAGGCGGTCCTGGTGGTCAACCTGGGCAAGCTGGGCGACATGTTCGGCCGGGTCAAGATGTACAACTTCGGCTTCGTGGTGTTCACCTTCGCCTCGATCCTGCTCTCGTTCGACCCGTTCCAGGGGGCCCACGGCGCGCTGTGGCTGATCGGCTGGCGGTTCCTGCAGGCGATCGGCGGGTCCATGCTGATGGCCAACTCGGCCGCCATCCTGACCGACGCGTTCCCGCCCGAGCGGCGCGGCTTCGCGCTCGGCACCAACCAGATCGCCGCCCTCGCCGGGATGTTCATCGGCCTGGTGGCGGGCGGCCTGCTGGCCGCCTGGGACTGGCGCGCAGTGTTCTGGATCAACGTGCCGGTCGGGGTGTTCGGCACGCTGTGGGCCTACCTCAAGCTGCGCGACAACGGGGTGCGGCGCAAGGCCAGGATCGACTGGTGGGGCAACATCACCTTCGCGGTCGGCCTCGGCGCCGTCCTGGTCGGCATCACCTACGGCATCCAGCCCTACGGGAACAACTCGATGGGCTGGGAGTCACCGGTGGTGCTGGGCGAGATCATCGGCGGCCTCGCGGTACTGCTGGTCTTCGTGGTGATCGAGAAACGGGTGGCGGAGCCGATGTTCCGGCTCAGCTTGTTCAAGATCCGCGAGTTCACCGCGGGCAACGTGGCGGGCCTGCTGGTGTCGGTCGCCCGCGGCGGCATCCAGTTCATGCTGATCATCTGGCTGCAGGGCATCTGGCTGCCGCTGCACGGCTACTCCTACGACCAGACGCCGCTGTGGGCGGGCATCTTCCTGCTGCCGATGACGGCCGGGTTCCTGGTGGCCGGGCCGGTCTCGGGCATCTTGTCCGACCGGTTCGGCTCGCGCGGCATCGCCACGGCCGGCATGGCGGTGTTCGGCGCGTCCTTCATCGGGCTGATGTTCATCCCCGTCAGCTTCCCTTACTGGGCGTTCGCGCTGTTCATCGCGCTGAACGGGGTGGGCAGCGGGATGTTCGCGTCACCCAACTCGTCCTCCATCATGGGCTCGGTGCCCGCCGCCGACCGCGGCTCGGCCTCCGGCATGCGCTCCACCTTCCAGAACTCGGGCACCGCGGTCTCCATCGGCGTCGTGTTCACGCTGATGATCATCGGCCTGTCCAGCTCGCTGCCCACCACGCTGTCGGGCGGCCTGGTCAAGCTGGGCGTGCCCGGCGGGGTCGCGCACCAGGTCGCCTCGCTGCCGCCGGTCGCCTCACTGTTCGCCTCGGTCCTCGGTGTCAACCCGGTGCAGCACCTGCTGGCCCCGAGCGGCGTGCTCGCCCAGCTGCCGGCCGCCAGCCAGGCGCAGCTGACCGGCCGGACGTTCTTCCCCTCGCTGCTGACGGGGCCGTTCCACACCGGCCTGATCGTGGTGTTCAGCGTCTCGGCGGCGCTGTCGCTGCTGGCCGGCCTGGCGTCGCTGCTGCGCGGCAAGCGGCAGCCGGGGGCGCCCGAGTCGGCGCTGGCGGGGACGGACGAGGCGGCGCTGTCGGGAGTGGCCGAGGCGGAGGCGGCGCAGGCCGACGATGCGGCGGGCATCCCGCTTGACGACGAGCCGCCGGCCGGCGACCTCCCGGGCGGCACCCTTCACGGGAGGCGACCTCCCGGGCGGTGAGCAGTTCCGGCCGCTGGCCGACCGGCTCGCAGTAGGCACGGCGACGGAACGGACACCCGAGGTGGTCGCGGACCTCTTCGCGATCACGATCCCCTGGATGAGGCGGGTCAGGTCGACCGGGAGGGCGACACCTGCGGCGACCGGGAACTCGGCGGCGCCTTCGGCGAGGTCACGGTAACTGGGCCAGACGATGACCGCGCGGACTTCCTGCTCCTGGCGGAAGGCGCGCCGCTTGTGGAATGCCGGAGCGAACCAGTGGAACTCCCCCCAGCTGCCAGCCTGGTAGTCCAGGTACTCGACGCGGCCAAGGAAGACGTCCCGGTTTGCGCTGCCCGCATCGAGGAGGCCTCGAAGCGCGCCAGACGTGGTGCGGACGGCGACGCCGTTGTTGCCCGGGACGAAACTTTCCCACATCCCCGCGGACTCGTCCTCGTCCTCCTGCCAGCACGCGTCCGCCGGTCGGCCAGGATCGCGGCCGCGCCCGCCCGGGCAGCGGGCACATCGACCGCGGGGACCGCAAGCTCGTAGGGGTCGGCGAAGGTGTCGGCGCGCGCGAACCACAGGGACGCGCTGTCGAGCAGGGCCATGAACCGGGCGAAGTCAAGGTAACGCCACAATGGCGTGTCGTCGGGAGGAACCGAAAGGTTGGGGTCGGACTGGAGCACCTCTTCATTCTCGGGTAGGCCTTCCGGGAAGGGTGCCTGTCCGGCAAACTACGCGGTGTGGAAGCCGAGCCGACGATCGTCGTTGAGCACCGTGAGCACCTGTGGTACCTGCTGGCCGAGGCCTGCCAGGTGGAGCACATGATCATGTGCCAGTACCTGTACGCGGCGTTCAGCCTGAAGACAGGTCCGGACGAGGGGCTGACGGGCGAGCAGGCGGCGGCGGTGCTGGTCGCACAGCCGGACCCGTGTTCGAGATGTTCTACGAGTTCGGCAACTTCATCCCGTGGCGGGAGGCCGCCTGGACCCTGTTGACCGAACGGGCCGAGCTGCTCGCCGTACGCGCCCGGCGGACAGCGACACTGCCCGGGGCGCCCGCCGTTACCTCACAGGTCGCCGACTCAGCGGCAGCGATCGCGGCCAGCCTAGGGAACACCTAGTAGCGTGCCGCGACCAGCGCAGCCACCCAGGGACAGCGGTCAGTCTCGATCCGACCAGTACCTGCGCCTCGTACGGGTCCTCATCCTCGCCGATGCGCCGCCGCACTGCTGGCCGGGCGGGCCGGGGCGGTGGCCCGGCTGCTCGCCCACGTGGCCGGACACCAGGGGGGTGGTTCGCTCGCCGGGCCGACATCGCGCAGCACTGGATCAAGCACCACCCGCCTGCGGTTTTATCGCCTTAACGAGAAATTGACCAGACACCCAGGGAAAACAAACGGCTTGCCTGGCCGGCTGCCTCTCCGCAGCCGTTACTATGCGGATTTGTTCGCGAGCATCGGACCCTCACGGCGGCCAGTTCCTTACCGCCGGGACCTTTCACCCAGCAGGAGATGGCCTTGGATCTCCCCGCGATCGTGACCGACACCGCCACGCAGCGCTGGTCACGACGGCGCTTCATGACGGGCGTGGCGGGCGTGGCCGCGCTCGGCTCGTTCGCGACCGCGTGCAGCCGCCCCGGATCGACGGCCAGCGCCGAGATGCTGGTCACCCCGGCCTCGACGGCCGGCGGCACCTTTACCACCGGAACCGCGGCCGCTTCCCGGGTCGACGCTGAGCTGATCAGCCGCCGTTACGGGATCAAGCCGTTCGCCCCCGCGCCGCCGCCGCCAGCGGTCAAGCCGGTCACGCTGAGCGCGTCCAACCCGACGGTGTTCTCGCACGTGCCGCTGACCGACAAAGTGGTGTTCATTACGATCGACGACGGCCTCGAGAAAGAGCCCGCGTTCATCCAGATGGTCAAGGACTTCCGGGTCCCCATCACCGTCGAGCTGGCGGACCTGTTCATCAAATCGGATTACGCGTACTTCGAGAAGCTCTATGAGACTGGTTACGTCTCGATCCAGAACCACACGGTCAACCACCCGCTGAGCATGCCAAGCCTGTCGGCGTCACAGCAGCTGCACGAGATCTCCGAGCAGCAGCAGATCCTCAGGAGGCGTTACGGGGTCACCCCGTACCTCTTCCGGCCGCCGGGCGGCAACTACGACCAGGCGACGATCGCCGCCGCGGGACAGGCCGGCCTCAAGGGCGTGATGCTCTGGCGGGAGGCCATGGAGATCTCGGACATGCAGTACCAGACGGCCCCGCACCGCCTGCACCCCGGGGACATCATCTTGTGCCACTTCCGCGGCCCGGCCCAGCTCCACGGCGAGACCATGGTGCGCATGATGACCCGCCTCTACCGGCACATTCAGCACCAGGGCTTCACCATCGCCGACATCACGCAGTACGCGTAACGGCGCCGCGGCACGGCCGGCTACTTGTACGACCAGACCTTGACGTACTTGACCGCGAGGCCGGCCGGCGAGCTGTCTGAGTTCTGCGGCGCGTTGCCGATGACCGCCTGGACCTCGCCGTTGTCCGGGGTCACGCTGGTGGTGATGAGCAGGCTGAGCGGGGCGCCGGTGACAACGCCGCTGGACAGGCTGGTGAACAGCCTGGCGTCGTAGTAGACGGCGAAGAAGCCCTGGGTGTAGACCACGTCGACGACGTGCCAGCCCGGGGTCAGGTTGGGGCCGTCCGACGGCAGGGTCCCCTGTTGCGCGAAGCCGTCGGTGGACATCGACTGCTCGGCCCCGGCCGAGCCCCAGTGCCAGGCGGCCGCGTTGACCCCGGTGGCGGGCTCGGCCTCGACCGCGTCGAGCTCGCCGTCGGCCGGCCAGGCGGCCTGGTTGGTGAGCCAGAACGACGACCAGTCGGCGATGGTGCCCGGGCGGCCCGGCAACGGCGGGAAGTAGACCTCGGCCTCGATCACGGCCGACGAGTACGCCTGCGGGCTGATCAGCCCGACGCAGCTGCCAGGCGAGCCGGTGGTGGTCAGCACGGTGTCGTCGCTGCGGTCGGTGTAGACCGAGCCGTTCGGCACCTCCCAGGCGGTCTGGGTGCAGAACGACTGGGTCTGGTTCCAGGCCGCCAGCGCGGCGCCGGTGGTGTTGCTCAGCACCGCCCCGGCGTACCTGGCGCCGCCCACCGGCGGTGAGCTGACGTCGGCCGGCCGGTGCGGCTTGGCGCTGGCGGCCGCGCCGACGGAAGCCTGGGCCGTGGCGACGCCGACGACGGGCTGCTGCGCCTGCGCGGCGGCGACGGCCGGCGCCGGCGGGATGACGACCGGCGTCCGGGCCGACGGTCCGGAGCCTCCTGCGGCCCCGAGGAAGACGGCGGTACCCGCCAGCGCCAGCAGCGCCGCGTACACCCCGGCCCGGGTCCGGCCCGGGCGCGCCCGCCACCAGGCCCGCCAGGACGGGCCCCGGGGAACCACCAGTTCCGGGATCGTCGGCTCGGCTCCCATGAGATCGGGGAAGCGGCTGTCTTGTAGCGCCAATGCCATCCTGTTCTGCCCGGAGGGGTGCGCCCCGCGGACGACATTTTAGCGGAACCAGGCCGCCCGCCCGGCCAGCACGAACCAGGGCACACCACTTATTAGGGATCTGGTCGGCCCCCGCTCGCGCGGGTAACGACGGCGCTACTAGCCTGGCCCCATGGCTGCGCTGCACCGGCAAGTACCCGAGGACGAGTCAGGCACCGAGCTGGAAGTCAACCCGGTCTACTTCCGCGAGAAGAGCTGCGATATCCCCCGCTACCGGCTGCCGGAGCAGGGGGTGCTCCCCCGGACGGCGCTGCAGGTGGTGCGGGACGAGCTGATCCTCGACGGCAACGCCCGGCTGAACCTGGCGACGTTCGTCACCACCTGGATGGAGCCCGAGGCCGAACAGCTGATGGCCGAGTGCGCGCCCAAGAACATGATCGACAAGGACGAGTACCCGCATACCGCCGAGCTCGAGCGCCGTTGCGTGAACATCCTCGGCCACCTGTGGAACGCACCCAGTGAGGTGGCGGTCGGCTGCTCCACCACCGGGTCGAGCGAGGCGTGCATGCTCGGCGGCATGGCGCTGCTGTGGCGGTGGCGCGCCCGCCGCAGTGCTGTCGGCCAAAACAGTGCCGCGGGCCAGGACACCGCCCGGCCGAACCTGGTGATGGGCAGCAACGTGCAGGTCTGCTGGGAGAAGTTCTGCCGCTACTGGGACGTGGAGCCGAAGTACGTGCCGATGGAGCCGGGGCGCTACCACCTGGGGGTGCCCGAGGCGGTCGCGCTGTGCGACGAGAACACGATCGGCGTGGTCGCGATCATGGGGTCGACCATGGACGGATCGTATGAGCCGGTGGCCGGGCTGGCCGCCGCGCTCGACGCACTCGCCGCCACCGCCGGCGGCCCGGACGTGCCGATCCACGTGGACGCCGCCTCCGGCGGCTTCGTCGCGCCGTTCCTGCAGCCGGAGATCGAATGGGACTTCCGGCTCCGCCGGGTCGCCTCGATCAACGCCTCCGGGCACAAGTACGGCCTGGTCTACCCGGGTGTCGGGTGGATCATCTGGCGCGACCAGGAGCACCTGCCTGAGGAGCTGGTGTTCAAGGTGAACTACCTGGGCGGCGAGATGCCGACGTTCGCGCTGAACTTCTCCCGGCCCGGCGCCCAGGTCGCCGCGCAGTACTACAACTTCCTGCGGCTCGGCTACCAGGGCTACCGGCACGTGCAGCAGACCGCCCAGGACATCGCCCGTTACCTGTCCGGCGAGATCAGCCGGCTGGGGCCGTTCGAGCTGCTGACCGACGGATCCGAGCTGCCGGTGTTCGCGTTCCGGCTGCGCGACGACGTCGACAAGTACTCGGTCTTCGACATCTCCGAGCGGCTGCGGATGCGCGGCTGGCAGGTGCCCGCCTACACGTTCCCCGAGAACCTGACCGACATGGCGGTCATGCGCATCGTGATCCGCAACGGCTTCTCCAAGGACCTGGCGGGCCTGCTGCTGAACGACCTGCGCACGCACCTGGAGATCCTGGAGCGCAACCCGCAGGCCCAGCTGCCGCCCGAGCTGCAGAAGAAGCGGGAGTCGTTCGCCCACTGAAGGGTTTCTTAACTAGTCATGAACCCGACCGCCGCGCAGCCCTGGCCGCGACAGTGAGATTCTTGGTCCGGCACAGGACCAAGGGGGATGAGATGACCGAAACCGACATCCGCAGCGGGGCGCTCGGCGGGCAGCTCGGCGCCAGCACGGTGCGGGACACCACGTTCCACGGCAGCGACCCCGACACGGTGGCGGCCGAATCCATCTGCCACAGCACCCCGACCCGGTGCCAGGCGCGGACCCGGGTCTACCGGGACGGGCGGCTGGCCGCCGCCGGCTTCCCGGTCGAGCAGATCAGCGACCACCTGGCCGACGGCCCGGCCACCGTCTGGCTCGACCTGCGCGACCCCGACCGCGGCGACCTGGCGGTGCTGCAGGAAGAGTTCGGGCTGCACCCGCTGGCGATCGAGGACGCGCTGCACGACCGGGAGCGGCCGAAGATCGACCGCTACCACAGTCACCTGTTCATGACCGCCTACAGCGCCCGGCTCGACCAAGACAGCGGCGAGCTGGCCACCAGCGAGATCTCCGCCTTCGTGCTGCCGCACGCGCTGATCACCATCCGCAAGGACGACGGCCTCGACATCGGCAAGGTGGTCGACCACTGGGACGCCAACCCCGACCTGTCCAAGCACGGGGTCGGCTTCCTGGTGCACGGGCTGCTCGACTTCATCGTCGACGGCCACTTCGAGGCGGTCCAGTCGCTCGACGACGCGGTGGAGGGGCTGGAGGACGACCTGTTCTCGCCGTCCGCGGTCAAGGACCTCCAGGTGCAGCGCCGCTCGTTCGAGCTACGCAAGTCCCTGGTGGTGCTGCGCCGGGTGGTGCTGCCGATGCGCGAGGTGCTCAACACCCTGATGCGCCGCGACCTGCACCACGTCGACGACGACCTCATCCCCTACTACCAGGACGTCTACGACCACGTGCTGCGGGCCACCGAATGGACCGAGTCGCTGCGCGACCTGGTGACCACCATCCTGGAGACCAACCTCACCATCCAGGGCAACCGGATGAACGTCATCACCAAGAAGGTCACCAGCTGGGCCGCGATCGTCGCGGTGCCGACGCTCATCACCGGCTTCTACGGGATGAACGTCCCCTATCCCGGCTTCAGCAACCACGTCGGCTTCGCCGCCGCCATGGTCATCATGATCGTCTCCGGCGCGCTGCTGTACTGGACCTTCCGCCGCAACGACTGGCTGTAGCCGTTACCGCCGGCTGCAGGCGCTACCACCGCAGCGGCCGGTCGGCGCTGTTGCGCTGCTCGCTGTTGCGCTGCTCGCTGTTGCGCTGCTCGAAGGACTCAAGCCGCCGCTTGATCTCCCGGTCGACCCGGATCTCGTCCTCGTTCGGCGTCATGCTGACCGCCAGCGTCAGCAGGAAGGTGGCCAGGCTGATCACCGCCAGCAGCGGGATGATGAAGCTGGCGGCGGTCGAGCCGGACACTGACGCGGCGTTGCCCGCCATCGACTGCATGGTGCCGGTCACCTTCAGCGCCGCCATGCCGGTGTAGTGCATCCCGGTCACCGCGACACCCATGATCAGCGCCGCCCCGGCGGTGGCGGCCAGGCCGCGGACCCAGGTGCCGATCCACAGCGCCGCGGTGCCCGCCGCGCAGGCGATCAGCACCGAGACGATCACCAGCGGCAGGTTGTAGGTCATCGAGCCCGGCATCGACATGGCGGCCATGCCCAGGTAGTGCATGCCGGCCACGCCGACCCCGATGATCACGCCCCCGGCCACCAGCCGGGCCAGGCCGCCCGCCCCGTAGCCGCCGGGGCCGAAGCCGACGATGAACAGGCCGACGCCCACCACCGCCACCGCCAGCAGCATCGACGCCACCGTCAGGGGCACGTTGTAGAGCAGCGGCTGACCGGGCACGGTGAAGCCGAGCATGGCGATGAAGTGCATCGCCCAGATCCCGACCGCGCCGATGGCGACGGCGGCCAGGATCAGCCAGCGGGCCCGGGCGGCGCCCTCGTAAGCGCGGGCCAGGATCACGCAGCGCAGGCCAAGGAAGGCACCCAGGCACGACATCGCGTAGCCGAGCACCGGGTTCAGCAGGCCGTAAGAGAAATTGTGGACGGTAACCACGAATATGCCCCCCTCAAGGCAGCGCGGTCGCAGCGTCCTTGCTGACTTCAGGCGCCCGCCCCCTCGGCAGCGCCCCCCGCACTGAAGTTCCCCGGCATCCTCGCAGGTCATACCGGGAAAAGCCGGCCCACGAGAGGTGACTGTTACACAACTGTTTAATGGGACATCCGATATGTATACCGGCCATGACGGACAAGTAACTCTCTGAAACGAATATCACTGTCCGTAATCAGTCGAGATCAGGTGCCCGAGCCGGCGTCGCCTAGTCGCTGACGGGAATGGCGTGGACATCCGGGACGAGTGACGCCACCAGGTCGAGGGCAGCCTCGTCCCAGGGCCGCCGCGGGCTCACCATCGCATGACCGATCCCCAGCCCGGCCAAGTCGGCCAGGTGGGCGAGGACCCGGCCACGGTCCCCTTCCGGGTCGATAAAAGCCGACACCGTCTTCTCGATCTCGCCGTAGTCGCGGCCGGCGTCCGCGCAGTGCGACCGCAGGACCGCGAGCTTGTGCCGCAGGTTGTCGGCGAAACCGGTGCCAGGCAGGTCAAACAGGTTGCACATGTCGCCGTAACGGGCGACGAGCCGCAGGGTCTTCCGCTCGCCGCTGCCGGCGATGAGGACCGGCGGGTGCGGGCGCTGCAGCGTGTTGGGCGAGTTGAGCGGGCGGAGCAGCTGATAATGGGCCCCCTCGTAGGGCGACTCGTCGCCGCGCCACATCTGCAGGGCGACCTGCACCAGCTCCTCCAGCCGCTCGAACCGCTCGGCCAGCGAAGGGAACGGAATACCGAGCCCGTAGACCTCGGAGTCGCGGGGCGACCGCCCGGGCGGCAGCTGGTTGAACGGGGCACCGGCCCCTACCCCGAAGATAACGCGGCCGCCGCTAAGGACATCGATCGACGTCACCGCCTTGACCAGGACGCCTGGGTGACGGTAGGCCACGCTGGTGACCATGGTGCCAAGCCGGATCCGCCTGGTCTCGGCGGCCAGGAACGCCAGCACGGCATAGGCCTCAAGGATCGGGGCCTCCGGCGGCTGGCCGGTGACCGGGATCTGAAAGAAGTGGTCCATCGTCCACAGGCTGTCGAAGCCGGCCTCGTCCGCCCTCCGGGCCAGCCGGGACAGCAGCGGCCCCATCTGGGCCGGCTCGGTTCCCAGGGGGAAGCCGCCCAGCGAAATTCCAAGTTTCATGCTGCCGATACTCGCCGCGCCGGCGGTGCGGCAGCCAGGACCAGCCGGACCGTGGGACTGTCAGTACCACCCGCAAGCCGCCCGCGGCGGCGAAACTGTAGGCATGCGAGAAGGCGAAGGGGTCGGCGCGTACATCCAGGCCTGGCGCCACCGGACCCAGCCGGCTGACGTCGGCCTGCCCGCGGGCCCGTCCCGCCGGACGCGCGGCCTGCGCCGCGAAGAGCTGGCCTTGCTGGCCAGCATCTCGGTCGACTACCTGGTCCGCCTTGAGCAGGGCCGCGCCAGCAACCCGTCAGCGGAGGTGCTCGCCGCCCTGTCCCGCGCCCTGCGGCTGACCACACAGGAGCGCGACCACCTCTACACCGTCGCCGGGCAGGCCCCGCCGAGAAGGACAGCGATGACCGCCCACGTGCCGCCCAGCGTGCAGCGCCTGGTCGACCGGCTGTCCGAGCTGCCGGTCGCCGTCTACGACCCGGCCTGGACCATCATCGCCTGGAACCCCGCCTGGGCAGCCCTGATGGGCGACCCGTCAGCCGCCCGCGGGCGAGACAGGAACCTGCTCTGGCGGACCTTTACCGGCACGTCAACCCGGGTCCGCAAGAGCACCGCCGAGGCCGACGACTTCGAGACCAACGCCGTCGCCGACCTGCGGCGGGCGCTCGCCAGCTACCCCGACGACCCCAGGCTGCGGAACCTGGTCGAAGACCTCCGCCAGGCCAGCCCGCGCTTCGCCGCCCGCTGGGAAGAACGGGTGGTCAGCCCCACCGGCCCCAGCAGCAAGACGGTCCACCACCCCGAGGTCGGCCCGATCACGCTCGACTGCGACGTGCTCACCGTGGCAGGCTCAGACCTGCGGCTCGTCGTGTACACCGCCGAGCCAGCCAGCCCGGACGCCGACCGGCTCCGGCTGGCCCAGGTCATCGGGCTCCAGGAACTCAGAGCGGGCGGCATCAGCCAACCGCCTCCGGAGACTCAGGCAGCACCTGGCCGCCGTCCACCACCAGGGTCTGCCCGGTGATGTAACCCGCCTCCGCAGAGGCGAAGAACAGCGCCGCGTGACCGATCTCCTCCACCGCCCCCAGCCGGCCCAGCGGGATCGCCGCCGTCATCCCGCTCAGGTAGTCCTCGCCCAGGCTCGCCAGCCCCTCGGTCGCGACGTTGCCCGGCAGCACCGCGTTCACGGTGATGCCATCGCGCGCCAGCTCGATCGCCGCGGTCCGCATGAAGCCGAGCTGCCCCGCCTTGCTCGCGCCGTAATGCGTCCAGCCCGGGTAACCGGTGATCGGCCCGGTGATCGAGCTGGTCAGGATCACCCGGCCCCGGCCCGACGCCCGCAGCAGCGGCAGGCAGGCCTGCACGCTGAGGATGGTGCCCTTCAGGTTGACGCCGAGCACCCGGTCGATGTCCTCCTCGGTCAGCTCGGCCAGCGGCGCGTCCGGGAAGATCCCCGCGTTCGCGCACAGCACGTCGAGCCCGCCCAGCCGGTCGGCCGCCGCCCGCGCGACCGCCTCGCAGTCGGCCTTGCGGGACACGTCGGCCACCACGTACCCGGCCGCCCCGGTCTCCGCCACCGCCTTCCGCGCCGTCTCCTCGTCCCGGCCGGTCACCAGCACCCGCGCCCCCGCCCCGGCGAACACCGCCGCGATGCCCTTGCCGATCCCCCGGGTCCCCCCGGTGACCAGCACCGCGCGCCCGGCAACAGAAGTGAACACCGTTTCCCGCACCCCTTCCGACGTCGAACGTTACGAATTCCCGTTTATCGTTTCCGCTACGTTAATTCGATTTTCCGCTATTGCTCCGCGATTGTCGCCGTTGTTATGTTCCCCGCGCAAGCCCAGCATTTGGCAGGCGCCGCATCTGGCAGGCGCTGCACCTGGAAGGAACGGCCTGTGGCACAAACCGAGCCGGTGACCCCCACCGCGGTCTCTGACGACTTCGACGTCTCCGCCCAAGGCGACGTCGCCAAGCTCAAGAAGGGCGCGATCGGCCTCGGCGGCGTGCTCTTCCTCACCGTGACCGGATCCGCGCCGATCACCGCCATGCTGCTCAACACCCCGATCGTGGTCGGCTCGGGCGAGGGCATCGGCACCCCGGCCGCCTTCATCGTCGCGACCGTGGTGCTGACCATCTTCTCCGTCGGCTACGTCGCCATGTCGCGCAAGAAGACGGCGGCCGGCGGCTTCTACTCCTACATCAGCCACGGCCTCGGCCGGGAGATCGGCTTCGGCGCCGGGTTCGGCTCACTGGTCGCCTACGGCGTCTTCGAGGCGTCGCTGGCGGGCGGCTTCGCCTACTTCGCCAACCTCAAGCTGGCCTCGCTCGGGGTCAACGTCGGCTGGGCGTGGCTCGCCCTCGGCATGGTCGCCGTCATCGGCGTGCTCACCTACTTCGACGTGTCGTTCTCGGCCAAGATCCTCGCCATCGGCCTCATCACCGAGGTGCTGATCCTGCTCCTGTTCGACGCCATGCTGCTGGCCAAGGGGCACATCTACTGGACCGCGCTGAACCCGGTCAACGCGTTCAAGTCCTTCCCCGCCTCGGGCAAGCTGGCCGCGGGGGCGGTCGGCGTCGGGCTGTTCTTCGCCTTCTGGTCCTGGGTCGGCTTCGAGATGGCACCCAACTACGGCGAGGAGTCCCGCGACCCGAAGAAGAACGTCGGCCGGGCGATGTACATATCCGTGATCGGCCTCGGCGTCTTCTACACCCTCACGTCGTGGGCGTCGCTGGCCGGCTACCCGTCCGCCAACGCCGCCATCGCGTCGGCCCAGGGCAGCCCGGCCAACTTCTTCTTCGCCCCCTCCACCCAGTACGCGGGCCACTGGGTCACCTCGGTGATGAGCTACCTGATCATCACCGGCTCGTTCGCCTGCGGCATGGCCTTCCACAACACCACCGCGCGGTACGCCTACTCGCTGGGCCGGGAGGGGATGCTGCCGCCGATCCTCGGCAAGACGCACCACAAGTGGCAGTCACCGCACATCGCGTCGATCGCCACCTCGGTGCTGTCCCTGATCATCATCGGGCTGTTCGCCATCTTCATCGGCACCAATGACCCGTCGTCGCAGGCCTACGGCCAGCTGTACGGCCTGATGGCGGTGATGGGCGTGATCATCATCTTGTCGGTCCAGGCCCTGGTCTCGCTGGCAGTGGTCGTCTACTACCTGCGCCACCACCGCGACGAGGTGCACTGGTGGACCACGATGCTCGCCCCGGTGCTCGCCTTCGTCAGCCAGGGCTACGTCGTGTACCTGCTGTTCGAGAACCTCAACTTCCTCGGCGCCGGCACCTACGGCTACGCCAAGCTGTTCGGCCCGATCGACGCGGCGGTCGTGCTGATCGGCATCGGCCTGGCCTTCTACTACAAGAAGTTCAAGCCGGAGACCTTCGACAAGGTGGGGCGGCTCATCAACGAAGGGCTGTGACGCCCGGGTCTCACCGGTGAGGTGGCGCGGGTCAGCACTCCGTGCCGCCTCACCGGCGGGGCTAGCCGGGGCGGCCGGCTGCGCTGTGCAGGCCTGGCTGCTCGCGATGATGATCTGCTGCCGGCCGGGCCGCGGAGGCTCAGCGCAGGCCGGACCGGACGTAGGCGTCGACCACCCGCCGCTGCAGTAGCAGGTACAGGGCGAGCAGCGGCAGGGTGGCGAGGCCGGCCGCGGCCAGCAGCGCGCCGTAGTCCACGTTGTCGACGTTGAGCAGGTCGCGGATGCCGACCTGGAGGACCGAGTCGGGCGATGAGTAGATCACCAGGGGCCACAGGTACTCGTTCCAGGCGCCGATGAACAGCAAGATCTCCAGCGCGGCGAGTGAGGGCGCGATGTTGGGCACGATGACCCGCCAGAGGATGGCCCAGGATGACAGCCCGTCGGTCCGCGCGGCGTCGAGCAGCTCGGCCGGGAAGTCACTCAGGTGCTGGCGCAGCAGGAGCACCGCGAACGCCGAGCTGAGCTGGGGGACGATGACCCCGGCGACCGAGTTGAGCAGCCCCAGCCGGGAGATCAGCACGTAGTTGGGCAGCACCGTCACCTGGAAGGGGACCAGCCAGCTGACGGTCACCACCAGCAGCACCAGGCGGCGGCCGGGGAACTGCCAGCAGCACAGGCCGTAGGCGGCGAGCAGGCCGGTCAGCAGCTGCCCGAGCGACACGCAGGCGGCGATCGTCACCGTGTGCGCCAGCAGCGGGCCCCAGGGCAGCGCCGACAGGGCGTGGACGATGTTAGCCAGCCGCGGCGGGACCGGCAGGGCCTGGGCGAACAGCGCCCCCGGGGGCCGGAAGACGGCGAGCACCAGCCAGATCAGCGGCGCCGCGACCAGCGCCCCGGCGATCAGCAGCAGCGTGGTCCGGACGACGGCGGCGCTGCGGCGGGCGGGACGGCGGCGGGCGGGACGGGACAGCCGCGCGGCCGGCGCGGGCGCCGGCGGCCGTCCGGCCGGGTCGAGGAGCTGAAACATGGCCGCTCAGCCCTGGTTCCGGCTGAGCCGGTCGAGCAGTGCCAGCACAGGCACCGCGACGAGCGCGAAGGCGAGGAAGAACAGCACCGCCGCGGCCGACGCCTGCCCGACGTCGAAGCTGGTGAAGCCGAATGAGTAGAGCAGGTAGTACACGTCGGTGGTGGCGTGGGCGGGCCCGCCCCCGGTGAGGGCGTCGATGAGCGGGAACATCAGCTGTCCCTCGGCCAGCAGCACCGCGCTCGCCACCAGGAACAGCACGGTCGGCGAGAGCAGCGGGACGGTGATCTCGGCGAACCGGCGCAGCGGGCCGGCCCCGTCGAGTGACGCCGCCTCGTAGTACTCGGGCCCGATGGCGGCCAGGCCGGCCATCACGATGAGCACCGAAGCGCCGAGCACCTTCCAGCCGGCGATCGCGATCAGCGCGCCCGGGGCGGTGCCCGGGTCGAACAGCCAGTTGCGGCCGGCTACCCCCAGGTGGCCGAGCAGGCTGTTCACCGCGCCGCCGTTGGGTGCGAGCAGGAAGCTCCACAGCGTCGCGGCGGCGATCGGCGAGACCAGCACCGGCAGGAAGAGCACGCCGCGGTAGAACGCTTGCGCGCGCCCGCCCAGGCCGCGGGCGACCGCGCCGATGAGAACCGGCAGCGCCACCCCGAAGGCCGCCAGGCCGAGCATGTACCAGCCGGTGGTGCCGAGCGCCTGGTAGAGCTGGGGCAGCCGCAGCAGCTGGCGGTAGTTGGCCAGCCCGACGTCGGCCGGGGACGTGGTCGGCAGCAGGTTCCAGCGGACCAGCGACAGCCGGAACGTCTGGGCCAGCGGCCAGTAGACCCACAGCCCGATGGCGGCCAGCGCCGGCAGCAGGTACAGGTAGGGGACCAGCCCGGCCAGCAGCCGGCGCCGGGCGCGCGCCGCCCGGTGCGGCTCCCCCGCCGGCTGATCCTCACTATGAGCCGCCATAACGGGTGCGGCCTCAACGAACATCGTTAGCCACCGCCTGCCGGGCCGGGATGTCGCCGGAGTCGGGTACCCAGACCAGCCGGCGGCCGCTGTCGGGGTCGAACAGGCGCAGCTCGCTGACTGGCGCGTGCAGCTCAGCGCGCTGCCCGGCCCGCAGCCCGAGCGGGCGGGGGCCGCGCACGCACAGCGGCACGTCCCCGGCCCGGCCCACCGCTACTTCCTCGCTGCCCAGGTTCTCGATCGCGCTGAACTCGGCGGTGACCCCCGCCTGGCCAGGTCCGGGCGGCCCGGGCCGCAGCCGCTCGGGCCGCAGGCCGACGATGAGGGGGCGCTCGGGGGTGTCGCCGTCGCCGAGCTCGGCGGTGACCGCCCCGGCGATGAGCAGCTGCCCGTCGCGGCTGACGGCCCGGCCCGGCAGCAGGTTCATCGGCGGGGCGCCGACGAACCCGGCCACGAACGCGCTGGCCGGCTCGTCGTAGATCTCGGCCGGGGTGCCGACCTGTTCCACGCGGCCGCGGTTGACCACCGCGATGCGGGTGGCCAGGGTCATCGCCTCCACCTGGTCGTGGGTGACGTAGACGAAGGTGGCGCCGAGGCCGCGGTGCAGTTCGGCCAGCTCGGTCCTGGTGGCGGTGCGCAGCTGGGCGTCCAGGTTGGACAGCGGCTCGTCCATCAGGAACACGGCCGGGTCGCGCACCATCGCCCGGCCGAGCGCCACCCGCTGCCGCTGGCCGCCCGACAGCTCCCGCGGCCGCCGGCCGAGCAGCGCGTCCAGTCCCAGGCGGCGGGCGACGTCGGCCACCTTCTGCTCGACCTCCGCCCGCGGCCGGCCGCGGGCGCGCAGGCCGAACCCCAGGTTGCGGCGCACCGACAGGTGCGGGTAGAGCGCGTAGCTCTGGAACACCATCGCCACGTCCCGTTCCCTGGGCGGCACGGTGGTGACGTCGCGCCCGCCGACCCGCACCTGTCCCCGGTCCGGGTCGGTCAGCCCGGCCATCACCCGCAGCAGCGTGCTCTTTCCGCACCCGCTCGGGCCGAGCAGCACCAGCAGCTCGCCGTCGGCCACCTCCAGGCTGACGTCGTCCAGCGCGACGGCGGCGCCGAAGGTCTTGGTGATGCCGCGCAGGCTGATCGCTGCCACCGCGGGTCAGCCCGCCGGGTCGAGTGCTGTGTCGAGCGCCGTGTCCAGCGCCGCGACCGTCCGGGTGAGCTCCTCGATGGCGGTCCCCGCGCGCTCGTCCAGGTCGGCCGGGGCACGGAACCAGGCGTCGACGGCAGTGCCGTCGAGGCGCCACTCGACCACGCCGAGCTGCTCGAAGTAGGGGGCCTCGGTCTCGGTCTGGCCGATGAACCCGGTCGACGGCGCCCACACCTCGAGCACCTCCGGCCGCAGTGCCCCAGGCGCCTCCGGCCGCAGTGCGCGGGGCCGCCGCCGGTAGCGGTGCAGGTGCCCGGAGCCGACCGCCGCGAGCCGGCCGCCCGCCAGGGCGAGCAGCCGCTCGCGGGCCTGGTCGGGCACGGTCAGCGCGGCGGGCGAGGGGGCGGTGCGGGGCAGCCACAGCGGCTTGTGGCAGAACAGCAGCAGCCGCTGGAAGCCGGGCGACGACAGCTGCCGCTCCAGCCACTGCCACTGCTCGGCCTCCTCGTCGAGGCCGGAGCCGAGCAGCTCGCTGTTGAAGCCGGCCACCAGCCAGTCGCCGTCACGCACCGCGAACTGGTCGGGCCCGAACACCGCCCGGTGGGCGGCAACCCGGTCGGCGGTGACCCCGAGGCCCTTCCACGGGGCCGGGCCCGGCTCCCCCACGTCGTGGTTGCCCGGCAGGTAGACGACCGGGGCGTGGAAGGCGCCGTGCACCGCCCGCGCCCAGTCCCGGTCCAGCGGCTGGTCCGGTGCGGCGGCCACGATGTCGCCGGTATTGACGATCAGGTCCGGGGCGAGGGTTGTGTTCACCCAGGCCGCGATCTGCCGGAGGTTCGCGGTGGTGACGCCGCCGAGGTGGGACAGGTGGGTATCGGAGATCTGCACGATGCGCAACTGCGGGCGCTCCTTTCTGGGTGCCGCCGGTCAGGTGCCGAGCAGGGACTTCGCCTGCCCCTGGGCCTCGGCGAGCGCGGCCGCGGCTGGCTGGCCCTGGAAGGCGACGCTGGCCACGGCGTCCTCAAGCAGCTGCTCGACCTGGGCGAAGTTCGGCCCGGCGTAGTCCTGCCAGGCCACCAGGCGGCCCAGCTGGTCCAGGTTCGGCCGGGCGAGCGCCTGCGCCTGCGACCCCATCGGCAGGAAGGCGGGGTCGCCCGCCAGGCTGGTGCGCAGCGGGGCGTAACCGACCTGCTTGGTGATGGTGGTGTACGAGCTGTCCGAGGTGAGGTACTGGATCAGCTCCCAGGCCGCCTGCTGCTTGTCCGGCGCCTTGGCCAGGATCGCCAGCGCGGAGCCGGAGTTGGTGGGCACGCTGCGGGCCGCGCCGAACGCCGGCAGCCCGGTGTCCATCAGCTGCACGGCCGGGCCCGCCGCGGCCGCCAGGCTGGCCTGGGCGGCGCTCGAGTTGAGCACCATCGCCAGCTTGCCCTGGGAGAACTCCTGGATCGTCTGGGTATTGCTCAGGTTGACCATCGCCCCGGACTGGCCGAGGACGCCGAGCGTCTGCACCGCGGCCACCGTCTTGGGACTGGTCCACGCCAGCGACTGCCCGTCGGTCACCGTGCCGCCGTTGGACCGGATGACCGCCTGCGTGCACCAGTCGACCTCGACCGAGGCGGCCCCGGCGGCGCAGCTTGACAGCCCGTCGGCGCCGGTCGCCCGCTTGATCTTCAGCGCGTCGGCCTGAACCTGGGCCCAGGTCGTGGGCGGGCTGGCCGGGTCGAGGCCGGCCTTGCGGAACAGCGCCGCGTTGTAGAACAGGATCGGGGTGGACAGCACCCACGGGATGGCGTAAAGCTGCCCGTCGACCAGGCCGAGGGCCTGCACGCTCTTCGGGTAGGGATGGGGCCCGCCCCACTCCGCCGCCAGCGCGGACGGCGCGACCAGCCGGCTCAGGTCCTGACCGCCGAGGCCGCCGGTGGCCAGGTAGCGGAGCATGTCGAGGCCGCTCTGCACCACGTCGGGGGTGTTGCCCGCGGCCTCGTCCCGCTGCACTGTCGCGGTGATGGCGGCGCCGTTGGTGGCCGACGGCACCTGGACGGTCACCGTGATGTTGGGGTGCTGCTTCTCGAACCCGGCCAGCAGGCCGCTGAGGGTCTTGCCGCCGGACTTGCCGATCAGCGGCAGGTAGCTGACCAGGGTGAGTGACTCGTGCTCGGTGGACGGAACCGCGGTTCCCCCCACCTGGGCGGCGGCGGCCGACGGCGAGCTCGACGGCGACGAGCAGGCGGACAGCGCGAGGGCGGCGAGGGCTACCGGGGCAAGGAACGCCACCGCCGGGCGGCGCGGGCGGAAGCTGGGCAAGCGGCGGGCGGGGCGGATGTCTCGTTTGTTCCACACATTCCGTACTCTATGGAATGGACCTAGCGGCTGTCAGTGAACGCTAGCTAAACTCACAGCGACGACTTGGGAGGCCACGATCGAGTTCACCGGGCGGACGAAGGCCTACATCCGCGCACTTATCCCGTCTCTTATCCCGAGCGAGGCGCTGGTGGCCGAGGCGCTGCTGAGCCGCCTCGACAACCTCGCCGACCTGTCGACCGCCAAGCTGGCGGCGGCCGCGGGCACCTCGTCGGCGACGGTAGTGCGAACCTGCCAGAGCCTCGGCTACAGCGGGCTCAACGAGCTGCGCGACTCCCTCGCCAGCGAGGCCGCCGACAGCGGGCCGCCCGGCGACGACCCGGTCGGCGCCGCGCTCGACCGCACCATCGCGGCCGGCCTCGAGCAGATCGAGAGCATGGCCTCCATCCTCGACCGGGACCAGTTCACCCAGGCGGTCGACGTGCTGGCCGGGGCCCGGCGGGTGCTCGTGGTCACGCTGAGCGACCTGGCCGCGCTCGGCCATTACGCCGTCTTCCACTTCGCCCTGGTCGGCCGCACGGCCGAGGCGTCGAGCGACGTGATCACCCTGCACGCGCTGGCCAAGCTGCTGCGACCGGGCGATGCCTGCCTGGCGATCGGGCACAGCGGCACCAACTCGCTCACCATCAGGGTCGCGCAGGCGGCCCGGGACGAGGGCGCCACCGTCATCGCGGTCACCTCCTTCGCCCGGGGAGCCCTGGCCGACCTGGCCCACATCCACCTGGCCGTGGGCACCACCCGTCCCGGCCAGTCGATCCACGCCATGAGCCGCATCCGGCTCGGCCAGATGCTGATCATCGACGCGCTGCAGAACGCGCTCGCCGTCCGGCTCGGCGTCGCCACGCCGACCGACAGCATGCTGCGCACCGTCACCCAGTACACCTACCAGCGGCCCCGCAGCCCGGGCCGGGGCCACCGCAAGCCCGCTGACGGGCACGAGCCGTAGGATCGGCGGTGGCGCCAGAGGCTGCACTGCCACGTCCGCGACCTGGCACTATGGCTGGATCAGGCGATTAGCAGCCGCAAGCCGAGCTCGGCTGTGTCAAGGTCGGCGAGGTGCCGGTTGCGCTCAGCCCAGCGGCCGGATGCGAGGTCCGCGCGAAGGCGGCGCACGGTCCCTGCAGGGTGAACCTAGCGGGGGTTGCTGGTTACCGGCCCGGTAGCAGGAGGCGGGTGACGCTGTCGGTGAACCAGCGCTCGAAGCGTGCGGTGGTCCAGTGCCGGTCGCCGGTGAGGCGGCAGAAGATGACCGGGTCCATCAGCGTCCATACCGCGTCGACGGCGTCGGTACGGCCGGTTCCCCGGCGGAGGGCGGACCGGCGCATGATGCCGTCCACCAGCCACGTGGCCATGACTTCCCGCTGGGACTTGAGCTGGGCGGCGACCGCGGCGATGTCCTCATCGGCGCGGGCGCCCTCCAGGGCGGCCGCGGCCAGCCCGGCGGCGCGCTCCGCTGAGCCGGCCATCACCCGTGCGAATGCCGCGACGAAATCGGTCGGGCCGACGATGGACTCCGCGCGGGCCGCCCACTCGCGTTCCAGCATTGCCGCCTGCTCGTCGTCGCCCGCGATCGCCACGTCGATCACCGCCTTAAGCAGTCCCGCCTTGGTCCGGAAGGCAAGCTCGACGGTGGGCAGCGAGACGCCGGCGTCAAGGGCGACCGCGCGCATCGTGGTGCCGGCGTAGCCGCGCGCCAGGAACCGCCGGGCGGCTGCCGCGATGATGCGGGCACGCGTCTGGCGTGCCTGCATCTGGCGGCGCGGCGAGTGGTAGCCGCGTGCCGCCGTCTCGTCCGTGCCGGTGGCGCCCATAATCGGCTATGGTACTGCCATAGCCAAATGAGGAGGCAGGCGATGACCGATCACAGCGCACCGGACGACCCGGGCGTCGAGGCCACGGTGGCCCGGCCCGGCGGCATCTCCTACCTCGGGCTGCCCGCCCGGGACGCGGCACAGTCCGCGGAGTTCTACCGCGCGGTCTTCGGCTGGGAAGTGCGCGGCACCCCGGACAGGCTGAGCTTCAGCGACGGCACCGGCCACGTCATCGGGCACTGGCGCACCGACCTGCCCGTCGCGGGGGAAGCCGGAATCCGGCCCTACATCTACGTCACCGGGCTCGACGAAGTGCTCGCCAGGGCAGTCGAGCAGGGCGCCGAGGTGGTCAGCGCGCCCTACCCGGAAGGCAGCCTGACCATCGCCACGGTCCGCGACCCCGCAGGCAACGTCATCGGCATCTGGCAAGCGGCCGCACGCTGATCACCGGTCCCGCTGCCACTGGTGCCGTTCGTGTCGGGCCTGCTGGCAGAACACCGCGGTGGACCACCGCCTACCGGTACAAGCACGAGGCCGTCGAGGTCCCCGCACTCGTCCTCACGCAATTCGAGCACAAGATGATCAGCTGAAGTCGCTGAGAAAACCTCATGAACTGCCGGTGACCTTAAACTCTAATGCGGCTTCGCGTTCTGGTTACTTGCCTGCGGCGCAATTTGCTGTACTGGCAAATGGCGCGTACTGTCAAAAAAGTAGCTCCGGACCCAGGCAGGTGCCCCGTGAAATTCGCGGTGGCACGGCAAGGTCCGGATTTTTGCTTGAACGGCAAGAAATTCCTCTCCCACCCACCGTGCTCTCCCAGCATGACCGGACAACGGAAATCGGCCGTCAGTCACAGGCCGGCGTTGGACGGCCAGCATCGGCGGTCGTCCGGCCACTCGCGGGCGGGCTCCCGGCCTGGCCCGCCGTCCTCGTCGCGGTCACGGTCTTCACCGCCGCACGCCCGCTCCTGACCAGCCAGGCGCCCGGGAGCCCAGCCGGCGGGCCCGGGCCTTGCCAGTACGGCGGCTTGGAGAGCACCGGTAATCGCGTACCCGGGCGAACGCCCGGGCCGTGTCGCGT
>Ga0265338_10002706_pt1 | contig 26051 bp, 18 predicted proteins | sample 42126metaG_FD_193579 | JGI IMG/M metagenome (GOLD analysis project Ga0265338, IMG submission 193579) | Rhizosphere microbial communities from Carex aquatilis grown in University of Washington, Seatle, WA, United States - 4-21-26 metaG | ecosystem: Host-associated > Plants > Roots > Rhizosphere...
TCGCACTCCCAGTCCACGTCAAATTGACAACCCCAATGTTCGTCGTTGCCATCAAATCCGTCGGGGCGGCTGGCGGCAGCGGGGGCGGCGGAGGTGGGAGCGCCAGGCCGGCGCCCGTGATATGACGGACGATATGATAATAATCCTCCGTTACATAGACCGAGCCGTCCAGCGCAAGAACCACGCCGAAAGGCAGGCGGGCCGCGACCCCGCCGAGCAAGTCGGGAACTTTGACGATTCCGTCCATGAAACCCTTATACGGCGTGACCCAGTCAGCGGCATTGACACCATAGAGATTGGTTACGACGCCAGTCGTCATCACCCTTTTGACGCGGTGGTTGCCATAGTCGGTGACAATGAGGCTTCCATCGCCCGTTTCAGCCACATTCATGGGCTGATTGAATTTGGCGGTCGAACTGGATGCCATATTGTTCCCGTTGGTGGTAAAGTCGCCCGCGCCATGGAACCCGGCATTGGTGGTGATGATGCTGGTGGCAGGGTCAATGAGATAAATTCCATTGCGGCCGGAGTCACAGGCGGCGATCAATCCGTTACGCTTCACAACAATACCCTGCAACGAGGCACCCGCATAGGGGATGGTGGCAATGACCGTCCGGTTGGTGGTGGGGGTTGCAGTCGTGGTAATATTGGTGGTCGAGACAATATTGGTGGCGCTGACGGTGATGTTGGTGACGGTGGTGACGTTTGTGAAATATAAAGTGGCAGACGAAATTCTGATCAATTTGTTACTGTTGACAGTAATGTAAATATTGCCACTGGTGTCCATTGACATTCCGGCGGCGTTCGTCAGCCGGGTGGCATTGGTGGCCACCACATCGCCCCAGTTGTCGAAGGTCACCAGGCTTCCATTGGTGCCTTTGCCGTAGTTGAGGACATAAACATTGTAGGAATTGTCAACCGCGACGCCAACGGGTTTGCTGACCAAGTTGGTTGCGGAGACGCCAAATGTCCAGGTCCAGCCGGCGGCGAGATCAAGATAGCGGATGGCGTTGTTGTCGCGATCGGCAATGAACAGATATTGGCCGGTGACGTCCATCGCCATGCCGCAGGGCGTGTGGTATTCCGCCTCAAGAACCGTGTCACCATCCGCATAACCGGCGCCCGAAGGGAAGCCGGTATTGGGGCCGCCGCTGACCCAGCTCACAGTCGGGCCGGCAATGACGCTGGATGCCGCCAGCAGCAAGGCGCTGATTGCGGTGACACTCCAGGACGGTCGGACGAAATGCGCTTGCCCAAAGGCTTGCCACGCGCGTTTGAGAATTAAAGTTCTCATAAACAGATTTGGTTGTTATTTACCGCTCAAAGATGATTTGGTTTGCCGATCGGTTGACCATGGGTTTGGGACGGCTAGTTCTTGTCAAATTCACCGGCAACCGGGACAGGATTGCTCCAATCACCTCTCGGTTCGGAGCCGTCCCAGACCGTGGTCGGGTTCATGCGGATTTTCATCACATTCGGCTTGGATTGGAGAAAATCATTGGGCGTGGCTTGTTGGAAATCAGCGGTCTTGATGATCGATGGTGTCATGAAGATGATCAAATTGTCCTTGGTCATGCTCTTGCTTTCGCTGCGGAAAGCCCATCCCAGTCCGGGGATATCCCCCAAGACCGGCACTTTGGTATAGGAAGCCGTCGGGTTGTCCTGGACCAGGCCGCCCATCACCAGCGTATTGCCGTTGGGAATCATCACCTGCGAATCAATTCTGCGATAATCAAATTCCGGAACCGGGTAGCTGGTCGAGGGATTGCCGTTCCCGCCCGAAACCGTGACGATGACGTCGCCAAAATGGCTGGACACGATCGGGGTCACTTTCAGCCAGATATAATCGTTGGCGGAAATGCGCGGCGTTACTTGCAGGACGGTCCCGACGTTGGAATAGGTGATTGACGAACTGCCGCCGCTATTGGCGCTGCCGCCGGCCAAGTTGATGATCGGGTAGCCGCGGGTGACTTCAATGGACGCCATTTCATTATCCAAAGTGACGATGCGCGGGGTGGAGACGATCTGGGCATCATAGGTGGCATTCATAAAGGAGAGCACGGCGCGCGCGCCGTCGGCATTCAGGAAGCCGACCGCCGGAGTGAAGCCGCTGACGGTGTTCCAGGACAGGCCGCCAGCACCCTGGGCGACATTCAAGATCGTCGACTCGCTGGAACTGGGCGTGGTGGTCAAGGTGTGGCCGCCGAAATCTGTGGAGGTGGGAGTGCCGGGAATCTTGGCGACGGTTTGTCCCGACATGTAGCCGTTGCCAAACGCAATATTTTGTGCTGCCAGCGTCCCTGACCAATCCACACCTTTCTTGGTGGTGGGATTGCTGGAGACCTGGACCAGTTTGGTCTCAATCAGCACCTGACGGGTGGGTTTGTCGAGCTGGTTGACGAGCAAGTCCACCGCTTCCTGCTCGCTTTCAGTGGCCACCACGATCAACTGGCTGGTGCGCGGGTCAGGCAGAACCTTGCTGCGCTTGTCCGCGAGCGAAGCCTGGACCGAGCCGACCATGTTCGACGTGCTGGCGTATTTGAGTTGAATGACGCGGGTGACAATGGGCGACGGGGCCATGGGATCCTTGGCGGTGATGCGGGCAATCTGGGTTTTGCGGTCTTCGGTGAGCTGCAAATTATAATTATCGAGCAGGGCCACCAGGGCTTGGGCGGCAGTGACGTTTTCCCAACGGATGGACAGGGTGGGTTCGGGTTTGACCTGCCCGTTTGCGTCGGGCTGGCCATAACCGATTTTTGGGTCGATCAAATAATTGATTCCGGCCTGGCGGGCGAGGTTTTCAATGGCCGTTGTAATCGGAACGTCTTGAAATTGAATCAAGGGGATGCTCGGCGGCGCCGCCGGCTGGGGACTGGTGGCGGTGGCGGTCGCATTGCTGCCGGTGGGGTCGGAGGTTTCCGGCGTGCTGGCGGCCGGCGCCGCACTGTTGGTGGCGGTGGCATCGCTGTTGGTGCCCACGGCCGGGTCCGCCGTCGGCGGAGTAGTCGTGGCGGCCGCAAGAGCCTCCGCACTATTGGCGGCCGGTGCCGTCGGAGTGCTATCGGTGACAGCGCCGGTGGCCGGCTGATTAACAGGGGCAACCTGACCCGCGGTGGCTGGATTTGTTGCAGTGGTATCAGTTTGGGACAACGCCCCCTGCTGCCATACAAGGCATCCTAGCAATGTCGCGATGAGTATTTTTGTTTTCATACCTTTATCTCCGGTCCGGCTCCGATTCGTTATTATGTTAACTGTGAGCTGTAAAATGTTTGAGGGCATCCGTTCGTTTTGGGCAACTGCCTTCGTTATTGCTTCTATTGCGTTTATTTGGATAAGAAAGTTCCGTGCCAGCGGGCGATCCATCTTGAAAAAGATTTGTCCGCGGCGGCTGGTCAGGAATGAGGATGGTCGCGTCCATTTTATGGATTCAAGGGTTGGTTGCGTACTTCAACTCGTGACGCTGCCCGGCAGATTCGATCACCACGGAATTGGTTTTGATTTCGATGCAGCGGATATGTATCCGGCCTTGCGAGGTGACCAGGTCTTGTTCGTCGCCGATGCCAAAGGTGTGGTTGTTGATGATGGCAAGCCGGGCGTCCGGCGGGCCGGAGACGCCTTTTAATACCAATGACGACACGTCACCGATATGGGGTTTGCCCGCCATGGCGGTTTCATATGGCCGGCTGGAATTGGGGAAAAACGGATCGCGCCCTTCGTTCGGATTTGTGGGCATGACGAAAACCGAACGGACCACCACCTCCGGCGCGGCAGGTTTGGTGGTGGGAGCTGCCGCCACGGGGAACACCGTGACCAGCGCAACGCAAAGGCCGGCGGCCATCGCGCTCTTACAGGAATTAATGCACCGGTTCATACGATTTTTATCACGAGGGGTTGAGTTTCACCAGGGCGATGATTTCCATTTTAAATGAAAGCTTCTCGCCGGTTGCGTCCGGGCCGGTCATGGATTCCAGGCTGAGACGAACCACCCGGGCGTGCGGAAAGTTATTTTCAAAGTCGGCGATGAACTTGCCCAAATCGTGGTAATATGCCGTCCCATTTACGCTGAACCGGATTTGTTTGTAGGGGAAGGACGGCAGCAAATCCACATCGCTGAATGCGGGATGGCCGATCTCCGGGATTTCCACCGCGTAGGGCTGTTTGAAACGGCGGAGGGTGTTATAACTCCAGGAATAAAGATCGCCGGAGGCCATGTCCTCTTCCGCGTGGGTAATATCTGACGATATTGCGATCAAGGAATTCGCTGTCACGTCGGCGTTGGTGATGGTGTGCTTGATGCCTTGAAGTTTGGTGTCGGCGGCTTTTTTGTCGCTGGCAATGCTGGTAAGGGAATCGTACTGAGGTTTGATCAAGCCGAAATAGATCGCTCCCAGTATCGCCAGCGTGATGATGGCGACCATGATCAGTTGATTGCGTTTTTCCTTGGATAATCTTTTCATCGGGTGTGCTCCGGGAAATTGCATTCCAAAGTGAACGTTACAAATGGTTTGCCATCCGGGCCCACTTGTGATGCGGACAGATTCAACAGTTGAACTCCGTTGGTCTTGTTGAGCATGGCTTGGAAATAGGATTCACTGGCGACGGCTTCCTTGAATTTGTTGACCTGATCCCCCGGATTCGGGCTGGAGTCACGCGCGTCAATTTTCACAACAATTTTTTCCCTCACCCAGCCATTGGTCTGTGCCCGCGTTCCGGCGATTTCAAAATATTCCTGGTTCACGCTCATCCGGGTCATTTGCACGCCGTCCACCTTGACCAGTTGCAGTGCGTTGAGCAGGTTGCCCTGCAGAAAACGGCTGTTGGTCAGTTTCTTCAACGCGTCCATCTTTTCCTTGAAGACCGCCATGCTTCTCTGGTCGATCAGGATCCGGTTGAATTCATTGGTGTGCGACTGAATCAGCGTCTGCCGGTCCCCCACTTCCTTTTTGGCCAGCATGGCTTCGAGCCGGAGGGAGCTGCTCCAGACGAGCATCAGCGCCACCAGAAACGCCCCGCAATAGATCATGCGTTTGACGGGATCGTGCCGGCGCAATTCTTCCGCGGCTTGACTCTCGGCTAGCAGGTTGATGCGAATGGGCATAATTCAAGTCCGTTTAAAAGGCCGCCAGCGCGGTGCCGATGGCCACGCTCAATTGCGGGCCAACATGTTCAATTTCCACCGCCTGTTGTCCGGGCAGGGCCAGCTGCAGGGAACTCGTCGGATTCCACGTTTTGCAGTCGACGATCAATTCCGCATGTAGCATCTGCAGGATCATTTCCGACCGGGCCGATCCGCCGACGACATACACTTGCGATATGGCGCGGTCCTGCTGATGTTCAAAAAAGTCGAGCGAGGCGCGTAGTTCGCGCCCCAGCGGTTGCACCTGGGCTTCAAGCGTGGATTGAACTTCCGGCGCCATGCCCACCTTGATGCCCTCGGCTTCGGCGTAGGTGATGTTCATGGCCTCCGCGAGTCCGGCCGTCAGCTTGTCACCGCCGATGTTGACGACCCGGCTCAGGACCATCTCGCCGCGGTCCACCACGCAAACCGAGGAATGTTTGAACCCGATGTCCACCAGGGCGACCGATTCGCTGGCAAACAGTTCGGGCAGTGCCAGTTCAAAAGCGTTCACCGGTCCGATGAGCCCGGGCACAATATGATCCGCGGTCAACCCGGCGTCTCTGATGGCCGTCTGGAGATCAGATATCACTTGTTGCTTCATGCCCGCGACCAGCACCTTCAGTTTTGGAATCGTTCCCGCCTTGGCGGCGTCGGCGCCTTTGCCCTGTGGCTTCGGCGGAAAAATGTGACAGTCAAAAACATGGTTCGGCATGTCCTGCTGCAAATAACCCTTGGTGTTGTTCTTCAGCACCATGCGCATTTCATCCACCGGAATCTGGGGCAGTTCCACCTGCCGCACCACGGTGTCGTCCAGGCCGACGGCCAGCGTGACCAGTTTGGTTTGCGACCCGAGCGCCTGGGTGACCGCGCGCAAATGTTCGGTGAGCAGTTCCACGGAAATTTTTTTCTCGTAAATCGGCGCGTCGAGCAGCACAAAACGGGTGAGGGCCAGAACCTCGCCCCGCCGTTCGAGGAGAACAGCCTTGGTTGTCCGGCCGCCCAGATCCACCACCATCATCTGGGCCCGTTTTTTTCTCGTTACGCCGTTTAGAAATGGCAGTGCCATGTGTTGTTTCGTTGTTAACTTTTCCGGTTTTGGAATTGCGAACGGCAATTCGGTAAAACTGCGATTGGTTGAGCAGCTGCCGCGCCAAGTGGGCTGGCGCAGGTTTGTCTGCTTGGAAATCCTCCAAAAGTGCCTGGGTTGTCCCGACCCAAGGCGGCGGGTGTCTCGGAACTTGCCGGGCCGCTCAGGTCAGCCGCCGGGCGCGCAATTTCACTTCGTTCAGGAAGGCGTCCAACAACGGGGTCTTGCGCCTGCGCCACAAGGCGCCGATCACCACCGGGGGGAAACCCTCCAGCGGCAGCGCGCACACCTTGGCCGGGAGCGGCTTTTGTGGGATCGCCACCGACACCCCGACGCCCAGGCCGTTCGCCACGTAAGCCTCGATCAAATCCGTCGAACTCGCCTCGATGCTTGGAAACCAGTCCACGCCCCGCCGCCGCAACTGCTCCTGGAAAATCCGGGGAACATTCTCCCCCGCCGGCAGGCAGATCAGCGGTTCGTCAATTTTGTCGCGCTGCCACAATTCCTCCGCCGACCGGATGCCGCTGCTTTTTTCGACGAGCAAAATGAGCGGCAATTTCAGCAATGCCAGCGAATGAATTCCCGGCGCGGTCTTGGTTTCAATCAGCGTGATGGCGAGGTCGATTTCATCCTGCTGCAGCCAGGCCTCAAACTGGCTCGGAAAGCCTTCACGCAACGACAATTTAAGTCCCGGAAATTTTTTGCGCACGTCCCGGAACAGCTCCGGCAGGTGTTCGCGCAGCACGATCGTCGAGGCGCCGATGCGGATGTGCCGCGCCTGTCCGCCCTGCAGTTCATCCGCCACTTTTTCGAGGTTCGCAAAAAACGGCTGGATGAAGGTGAACAGTTTTTCGCCCTCCGGCGTCAGCGCAAACGGCCGGCGGTGAAAGAGGGTCACGCCGAGAAATTCCTCGAGCTGGGCGATCTGGGAACTGACGGCCGGCTGCTGGATGCCGTAGGGAATGTTTCGCACCGCCGGCATGATGCCGCCGTGCCGGGCCACATAGTAAAAGAGTTCTAGGTGATGAACGTTCATGCGTTGCCGGTTGAATCTGTTTCTACCAAATCGGCCGCCGCGCGGAAAGAAACATTTGACGCACTGGCGGAATCCCCCTAAGGTCGCGCGCCTGACAAACCGCTTAAGGCAACCGTCGTTTCTCCCGCTCGTCAGACTCTGGCTTTGGGTGTCGGTGCTCGCCAGTGCTGCCGGCTGGATTTTGTCGGCGTTGGGCTGGCTCAATCGCGGCGGTTATGTTGTTTTTTTTGCCTTGGGCGGCGGGCTCCTCTGGTATTGGCGCCAGCCGCTCGGATTGGATTTCAGCCGGCCGGCTTTGAGCTGGCGGAAAATCCGGTGGCGGCTTCGCCAGCCATTGCCCCTGGGTTTTGTGATCCTGGCCTCCCTGATTTTCCTGGGCGGCGCAGTTTATCCGGCCACCAACCACACCGCCTTCACCTACCATGTTCCCCGGGTTTTACACTGGTTGGCGCAAGGAAAATGGTATTGGATACATACCCCGGTCAGCCGGATGAACCATTCCGGCTGCAATTATGAATGGCTCTCCGCTCCCCTGCTGCTCTTTACCCAATCAGACCGCGGTTTGTTTCTGCTCAATTATGTCCCCTATCTCCTATTGCCCGGCCTGGTCTTCAGCGTCTGCACCTGTCTGGGGGTCCGCGCGCGGGTGGCCTGGCAGTGGATGTGGCTGTTGCCAACCGGCTATAATTTTCTGGTTCAGTCCGGCAATGCGGGAAACGACGTTTTTGGCGTTGTGTACGCGCTGGCGATGGTTCATTTCGGCTGCCGGGCCTGGGTTTCACGCCAGATTTCCGATTTGTGGCTCTGCATTCTGGCGGCGGCGCTGTTGACCGGTGTCAAAATCAGCAATGCCCCCCTGGTTCTGTCCGCCGTCATCCTGGTTTGTGCCCGCCTGTCCCTGTTGCGCCGCCATTGGGCCGCGACGCTCTTTATCCTTTTGCTGGCGGCCACGGTTTCCTTTTTGCCCAGCGCGGTGACCAACCAATATTACTGTGGCGACTGGCTGGGGGTATCCATCGAGGTTCCGCACCTTGAAATGCAAAACCCGCTGATCGGCATTTGGGGCAATGCGTTTCAGCTGCTGCTCGACAATTTCGTGCCGCCTTTCTTTATCGCGGCGGGATGGTGGAACCAGCACGCGCCGGTGATTCTGCCCCAGGCGATGGTCGGCGCGGCGCTGGCAAACTTCGACAGCGGATTTTTCTGGCTCGGTGAATTGCCGACGGAAGACTGGGCCGGGATTGGTTTCGGTGTCAGCCTGTTGGTCGCGGTGTTGGTTGTGGCATCCTTCCGGGTTCGCAAAGCCGGCAAGCTCAACGCCAGCGTGGCCCCGCCGCTTCCCCAGCGGCTCCGCCAGTGTCTGTTGATCGCCCCTTGGCTGGCGCTGCTGGTTTATTGCATCAAGTCCGGATTGGTGACTGCGGCGCGGCTCATTTCACCGTATTACGCCCTGCTTCTGCCGCTGCTCATCGTTGGTGCGGGCCCGGCGCTGGTTGTGCGCCAACGCTGGTGGCGTGTCCTGGCCGGGGCGGTCGTGTTGCTGGCTATGATGGTTTTGGCGGTCGTGCCTTCGCGGCCGCTGTGGCCGGCGCAGACGATCCTTTCCCGATTGCTGAAGTCGCATCCGGGACAGCCTTGGCTCCTGCGGGCGCAAAGGGTTTATTCGGTTTACACCGGTCGATCCGATCCGCTGGCCTGCGTGCGCGATTTGCTGCCGCCGGATTTGAGCGTGGTGGGCTTCATGGGAACAGCGGATGACATTGATATTTCCCTGTGGCGGCCTTATGGCACGCGACGGGTGGAACACATCCTTCTGACGGATTCACCCGCGCAAATCCGCCAGCGGGGAATTCAATACGCAGTCGTGGGCGGATATCGTCTGCACCAAGAGGGCATGACCATCGACACGTGGTTGCAGCAATCCGGAGCGGAACTGGTCGCGGGCACCAACGCGACGTTGAAGGTTGCCGAGGGGCCGCAGCCTTGGTATGTGGTGAGGTTCAATTAATGAGTGCAATCGGCAATTCCTGTCCGCCAGAGGGAAGATCAATGTCATCGCGTTTATGTCACAGAATATAGACCTGAGTATCGTAATGCCCTGCTTGAACGAGGCTGAGACCATCGGCACTTGCGTCCAGAAGGCGCTCAAAAGCATTGCTCGACTGGGCGTTCCGGGCGAAGTAGTCGTGGCGGACAACGGCAGCACGGACGATTCCGTCAAAATCGCCGAGGCGCTGGGAGCGCGCGTTGTGCCGGTGCTCCAGAAAGGCTATGGCAACGCGCTCCGGGGCGGGATTGCCGCCGCCCGGGGCCGATGGCTCATCATGGGCGACGCGGATGACAGTTATGATTTTTCAAATTTGGAGCCGTTTCTCGACCGGTTCCGGCAGGGGTATGACCTGATCATGGGCTGCCGCATGCCTTACGGCGGCGGGAAAATCATGCCCGGGGCCATGCCGTGGAAACACCAATGGATTGGCAATCCAGTGCTCTCCTTCATCGGGCGGTTGTTCTTTGGCTGTCCGGTCACGGATTTTCATTGCGGCCTGCGCGGTTTCACCAAGGTTGCCTTTGAAAAAATGGAATTGAGGACCGCCGGCATGGAGTTCGCGTCGGAAATGATCATCAAGGCCACCCTGCGCGGCCTGCGGATTACCGAGGTGCCGATCACGCTTTACCGGGATGGGCGCTCGCGGCCGCCGCATTTGCGAAGCTGGCATGATGGCTGGCGGCATCTGCGGTTCATGCTGCTCTTTTCGCCGCGGTGGTTGTTTGTCGGGCCTGGGCTGGCGATGCTGCTGGTCGGTCTGGCTTTGTGCGTGCCGCTGAGCCTGGGGCCGGTGAGCATTGGCCGTGTTCTCTTTGACACCAATACCTTGCTCATGGCCAGCATGATGATGATTGTGGGTTTTCAAGTGATGTTCTTTGGCGTGTTTACCCGGTTGTATTGTGTGGTTCGCGGATTTCTGCCCGAGAGCAAACGGCTCACCGCCATATGGAGGCTTTTCTCGCTTGAAAAGGGAATTACCATGGGTGTGTTGGTTGCCCTGGTGGGTTTTGGGTTCCTGGTCGCGGCGATTTGGAAATGGAAGACGGCAAGTTTCGGCGTCATTTCGTACCCCGATAGTTTGCGATTGGTGATTCCCGCCGTGACGTGCATGACCCTGGGAATACAAACCGTTTTCTCCAGTTTCTTCTTGAGCATTCTGGAGTTGAACCGCAACTCGACGGAATCCCTCCGGCCAATCCCGGAAATGACGCCGCCGGGGACCGCCCATTGAAAGGCAAGCCCGGCCATGACCCGCCTTGACCGCATCCTTCAATCCTGGCGCATCGCCAAAGCCCGCCCGTTCATCGCGCCGGGAAGCCGCGTGCTCGATATCGGGAGCGCCGACGGAAGCCTGTTCAAACAACTGGATGGGATTGCGCCCGACAGCCTGGGGATTGATCCGACGCTGAAGGCGGACACCCGCATCGGGGAAATCCCGCTCGTGGCGGGTTGTTTTCCAAAAGACATGCCGGAAGCAAAACCTTTTGACGTCATCACTCTGCTTGCCGTGCTCGAACATTTTCCGGCCCCGGCCTATCCGGAGCTGGCCTCCGGTTGCGCGCGGTTTTTAAAGCCCGGCGGTCATCTCGTCATCACCGTGCCCTCTTCCCTGGTGGATCGTATTCTTCAGGTGTTGAAATTCCTGCGGCTCATTGATGGGATGTCATTGGAGGAGCATCATGGGTTTGACGCGGGACTAACCCCGGTCATTTTTCCCGGAGCCGACTTTCGGCTGGTGCGGCGAAAGCGGTTCCAGCTGGGTTTGAACAACCTGTTTGTCTTTCAGCGCACCGGTGGCGGTTGAATCCGGGCGGCAGATGGATGGCTTGTGCCGCCCGGTTTAGCTTGGATGCCCGCCATTGATCCAGCCGATGCCGCGGCAACTTTTATCAATTAACCCCTTTCGGGCGGTTTGCCTTAGGCTCTCCATGTCAATCAACTTCCAACCAGGAAACGAAAAACAATTATGAAAAAGTTCTTCAGTGTTCTGCTGTGTCTGGGCAGCTGCTGGTCTGGCGTCGGAATGCCCGCAAGGGCCGGCGATGCCGCCGCAACGAATGCCGCGCCGGTGCGCATCGGCATTTACGATTCACGCGTCGTGGCCTACGCCTGGTTTTGGACCGACCCGCAGCAGCGCCAGCTCAAGGAACTGATGCAGTCCGCCCGTGCCGCCAAAGCCGCCGGCCAGACCAACCGTTTCCAGGAACTGGGCGCCGCCCTGCGCCAGCTGCAGGATGAAATGCACCGCGAGGTTTTCAGCACCGCGCCGGCAGACGGCGCTCTCGCGGCCCTCAGGGAACGGATTCCCGAAATCGAAAAACAGGCGGGGGTCGCGGCACTGGTTTCCAAATGGGACGAGCCGGCGCTCCAACAATACCCGGGCGCTGAAAGGGTGGACGTGACCGGCCAAATGGTCCAGGAATTCAAGCCGGCGGAAAAACAGCTCAAGGTGATCGCGGATCTGCAAAAGCAGAAGCCGTTGCCGCTCGAGGAATGCAACGAGTTGATTCGCAAGGGCGAAATTTGAAGGGCGAGGTTCATATAATAATCTTTTTTACGATCGTGCGGGAAACAGAATCAATCATTGAAACCCAAGGCCGGGCCCCGCTTCACTCCCGGCCATTCCGGAACACAAAATGAAATACAGCGATGTCCAAAAACTGCGTGAGGCCGGGCTCATCACCGATGAGCAGCAGCAGAACATCATCGGGCACTTCCAGCTCAAGGAGGACGGCGGCGGCAAATTCCTCGCCATAGTCTCCATCATCGGCGCGGCGCTCATCGCGGCGGGGATCATGCTGCTCGTGGCCGCCCATTGGAACGAGATTCCGCGCGGGGTGAAAATTGCCGCCGGTCTGCTGCTGATGCTCGGCCTTCACGCGGGCGGCTGGTGGCTGCGCGAGGCGCGAGGGAAATACCGGAAGACCGGCGAGGCATTGCACTGGATTGGCTCCTGTCTGTTCCTCGCCAACATTGCGCTCATCGGCCAGATTTACAACATCGTCTCCCGCCCGCCAAACGCGTTCCTGCTCTGGTGGGTGGGCATCGCTGCCCTGCCTTGGCTGCTGCGGTCGAAGGCGCAACACGTCCTGCTCCTCCTGGCGTTCGGCATCTGGTTCGGACTTGAAGTCAACGAGCGCGGCGGTCCGATTTATTGCGAATCGGACCGGCAGGTGCTGCTCTACGCGTTGCTGGGGCTGGTTTATCTGGGCGCGGGCTATTGCCTCCGTCGCGGGAGGTTTTCCGAATTTGCCGGGGTGACGGAAAAGCTCGGACTGCTGGGCTTCCTGATCTTTGTCTTTCCACTGACGTGGGAGGATTTCTACAGATGGAATAATCCCGAAATCCGTCAATGGTCATTTCCCGTCCTTGGCCTGATCGCATTTTTGCCTCTCGCCGCCGGAATCCGAAATCTGCATGTGCTGACCCGTCCATGGCGATGGATCTGGTTTGGGGCGGTGCTCGGCATGTCCCTCTTCCTGGCGACGGTCTGGTTCGGCTGCTGGCATTTGTATACTGGTGGGCCGCACCGCTATTTTTGGGCCAGGTCGTGGAATTGCATGGCGGGCGCTTTGGCGCTGTTTGTCTTTTGCCTGCTGCAGATTCAAATCGGCATCCAGGAGCGCTCGGCGTTTCTGATTAACCTCGGTGTCGTGTTCATCGCCCTCGACATCTTCGCGACCTATTGCGACCTGTTCGGCTCCATGGCCCTGACGGGTGTGATGTTCCTGGCTTCGGGGGTTTTCCTGATCGTCTTCGGGGTCTATCTCGAAAAGAAACGCCGCAAACTGATGAAACAAATCAAGACTGAATCGATGAAAGGAGGTCAGCCGTGAGACTCAAACTGCTCGTGCTCGTCCTCGCGCTGCAAGGAGCGTGCTTGCTCGGTATGGTCGCCATGCAGGAACACGCCCTGGCCACCGGCAAAGTCCTTCTGCTGGAAACCGCGATCATCGATCCGCGAGACCTGCTTCGGGGCGATTATCTCATCCTGAATTACAAGATCAGCGATGTGCCGGGAGAATTGTTTTCGCCCCCAGTTGGCAATGATTTTCCCGTTGGCACTACCGTCTACGTCGCCCTCGCGCCGGCGACGAACCGGTTTTATGCCGTGGTCAAGGCGGGCACCAATGAATTCGCGCTGGCTTCGAATGAGGTTTTATTGAAAGGCAAGGGGACCGGGACAAGCTGGAATGCGCCGACCAACTCCATCCACGTTGAATACGGGCTGGAACGCTTTTATGTCGCCGAGGGCACGGGCAATCCCACTGGCAAACTCACCGCCCAGGTGGCGGTGCCTGCGTCCGGCCGCGGTCACATCAAGGAGGTGTTCGTGGACGGCAAGCCCTACGCCGAGGCGATGAAGAAAGGGCGGTAAAACCCGTCTCCAAATCGGTCCCGCCCCGGGCGCAGATCCAACGGTTGTCGGCGGTTTGTCCGCATTTGAGGGGGCGCGGCATTTATGCCGCTTCACCTCTCAAAGTCATGTGCGCGCTGATGCGGGCTGAAGCTCGCTCCGAACGCAAGACCGGATACTGCCGACGGTCAGCCCGACCTATATTACTATGGCAGCGTGACTCGCTCCCGCCGCTTGGCCCGCATGGCTGAACGGGCCGGCATGGCCACCACCGTGCCTCTTTCCGGCGGATTTGGATTCGTTTATTCGCTCCATCTTGCCTCCTGCACGCCGAAAATCGGGCCGTGGCCGGAACACAAAAAAAGGTGTGGAAACCTACGGCCAGCGGTTTGATCCGCCGCTGCAGATAATTGATGGGGCCATCACCGTGCCCGGGGGACGGGGTTCGGGGATCGCCAATCCCGGGGAAGTCTTGAGGGATGCGGCGCCGGTTCAGGAAAGCGGCACCGCTCCGGTGCCGGACACATCGGGCTGAAGATAAATCATTGTCTGCTGGCTGGTTTGCCTTCAGGGGCAGTCGCCGGCGAACTCCGGCGACTTGCCGGGCCAGGCAGGAAGGGCAGGTAGAAACATTCCGGACTTCGTCAAATCGGCAGCCGTTTGGGTCTCAATCGGTTGATTGAGTGAACCTTTATCGCATTCCCCTTGCGGGCGGAATTGACGGCACACATCCATGGTATGAATCCTCACGCTACGACAGGAGAATTAATGACCTCATGGACATTGTAACGTTCCAGTGCAATGCGCACCAGACGGACGTTCATTTCCGTCAAGTTATCATCCCCGAAGATGATTCGGACCACGGCGATGACGACTTTTTCGAATGCTTCGTCTTGTTCGTTGTTCATAATACTGTTTCGATTTCTGCTGCCTGACAATCTGTTAACATTCAGCGTGCCAGTTTCGCCGAGATTGGGTGCCGAGCTTAAAGGTGGCATGACTTTTAAGAGGTTGCTTGAGCGCGGCTTGACTGACGATGCCATGCTGATCGAAGGAACGGCTGGTGCCACGCTGAGACTGGGCGGGGGCGGGGCACTTCTGGCTTTGCCATTGCCATTGCCGTTCTGGGCCGGGCTGAAGTGCACCGCCGGGGCGGATTTGAGTGTCGGCGGTGGTGGCGCGGGGGCCGCCGGTTTGGGTATGAGGTCTGGAGCCTCGGTTGGTCGGGGTTGTGTTTTGAGCGGCGTTGCACCGTTGGAATCCCCGTTTTTGGCCTTGGCATTTGCGCTGCCGTTGCCGTTCGATTGTTGGTAGGCTTGAGCCGGAACCGCCGGTGGTGGCGCTGTTTCCGGGGTTATTCGTGTTTTGACTTCCGGTTTGATTTCCGGTTTGGGTTCCGGCTTGGCTTCCAGTTTGAATTCCGGTTTGAATTCCGGTTTGAATTCCGGCCGGGTTGCCGCTTGTGGCGGAGCGTGTTGCACCTGTGCTTTGAACAGGTGGATGGTTACTTTGAGCGCCAATTCCAATGGGTCGACTGGTTTGGTGATGAAATAGTTGCCGCCACTCAGTACACCTTGGGTGCGGTTACCAAAATTGCTGTGGGCAGTGACAAAAATGACAGGCGTTGTCTTGTATTGAGGCAAACTACGCAGTTTTTCACACACTTCAAAACCAGTCAGCTTGGGCATGTCAATGTCCAGCAGCACCAGATCATAGCGATTGGCTTGAAGCAGTTTCAGACCTTCAAACGGATCTTCAACACTGGTGATGTCGAGATTGGCCCGTTTCAACGTATTTACAATAACGTGGTTGCAAACGGTGTCATCATCCACCGCCAGCACCTTGGCTCGGAGTGCTGCTTCGGAGGAACCGCCTTCGTCGCTTTTCAACAAAAGACCTAGGCAATCCGCTGCCTCAGCCAGGGTCTGCAAAATGGAAGGTGTCACCCGCGAAGGTTTGGCGGCGATCTTGGACAGCAACATGTCGAACGCCTTGGTCAGCAGAGCGATGCGGGCATAACCGGCCTTGCTGGCGTTGGCGCTCAGAGTTTGTACACTCTTGGCGAGGGGTTCCAGCTTGGCTACAGAAGTAGGCGCCTTTATGTAGGCAAGACACAGTTCGCGCAGTTTCGAAACCTCCGCCGGCGCCTCGGCTGAAAATCCGGTGCGCCCTTTTGCGGGTGAAGTTTCGTCGGCCGTAGCGTCGGTCCCGCCGGAAGCCGCCGCCTCCGCCGCCTCATTCTCAGCCATGCGCAGCTTGATGCCGGGCTCGGCCTTGGCAGCGCTGGCGCCATCGGAGGCGTCGCCCGAGCTGGCCGTCAGCATCTCCTGAATGGTCTGCAGCAGGATGGACGGTGTGCAATCCGTCTTGCGAAGGTGTTTGGTTATGTCGTCCTCGGCAAAATCCGTGACTTGCGCATTTGAAAATATAATGATCGGAATGGTTTTAAGCCGGGGATCGGCACGGATGAATTTGAGCACGTCCGCACCGTCAAACTTCGGCAGCATCAGATCCAGCACGATCAAATCGGGCGTGGCTTGGGAAAGCGCCTTGAGCGCCTCCAGTCCATCCACCGCTGATTCAATGCGAAATCCTTCTCGTTGCAGGAGATTCCGATACGTCGTTAGTACGACGGCATCGTCCTCGACGAAAAGGATTGATCGATTTGCTTTCATTGCCAATTGGCCAAATAACTAGTGCAACCGTTAAAATTACGGGTTCAATTCAGGCTCAAAACACGCTTACTGAAGTTATTAAAAACAGCACCGTTCATGCCAAAATATTGATAAAGCTTCACCCGACCCGGCTTTAGTTTTGGGCGTTCATGACTGGTTTAAGTTACACTAAATCAATTACTTGTGTTATTTTTGTGAGGCTAAAAATGTTCCCCAAAATCTTGGGAGTCCTTGCGTTCCTGCGTTTATCTGCATCAAAGTGCCGGCGCGGGGCCGGATGTCCTCCTTTCCGCTCCATTGCTGTAAGCGATGTTCCGCCAAAGTTTTTCGATTATGCCTTTTCCGGCCCGGCTTGATACGCTCAAGCCATCAATCAACGTTGGCCTCATGAGCAATCCTGATTCAGAATCCAAAATTCCGGACCTGAACACCCCGGAACCGGCGGGAATGCGCGGCTTCTGGGCGCTCATCGTCACGCAATTTCAGGGCGCATTCAGCGACAATGTGGTGAAAAACCTCGTCATCTTCGTCGCGCTGTTCGGCACGAGCATGACGCGCCTCGAAAAAAACAGCTACGGCGAATGGATCGGCGCGCTGTTTGCACTGCCGTTTATTTTGTTCTCCATGACCGGCGGTTTCCTGGCCGACCGCTTCAGCAAACGCTCCGTGATGCTCGGCGTGAAAACTTTTGAGCTGCTCATCATGTCGCTGGTGTTCGCCGGGCTTTGGTCGTGGAACAAAAATCTCCTGCTGGCCGGCGTTTTTTTCATGGGCACACATAGCGCGATCTTCGGCCCGTCGAAATACGGCTCGCTCCCGGAGCTGCTGCCGGAGAAAAAACTTTCCTGGGGCAATGGCATCCTGGAACTCGGCACCTGGGTGGCGGTCATTCTGGGCATCGTCGCGGCGGCGGCGATGTCCGAACATTTTCGCGGACGGCAGTGGCTTTCCGGCGTCATCCTCATCGCGCTGGCGGTGATGGGATTTGCCTCGTGCCTTGGAATCACAAAAATTCCGGCGGCCGACCCGCGCCGCAAGTTCAACGCCAACTTCCCTGCCGATATCTGGCGGCAGGTTCGCGCGATGCGCGGCGATCGTCCGCTCTGGCTCGCGCTGGCCGGCAACACTTATTTCAGCTTCTTCGGCATGTTGATGTTGTTGAATCTGTTTTTTTACGGATCGGAAACGCTGGGCGTAACCGAGAAGCAGATCGGCCATTTGAGTGCCGCGCTCGCGCTGGGCATCGGTCTCGGCAGCCTGGCGGCGGGTTATCTCTCCGGCGGCAAAATCGAATACGGCCTCGTGCCGCTGGGCGCGTTCGGACTTTCGATTTGCTCCGCCTGGCTGGCGCGGCCGGCGGTGACTTTCGGCCAGTCGTTTGTGCTGCTCACGCTGCTCGGTTTCTTCGGCGGCTTCTTCATCGTGCCGATCACCGCGCTGTTGCAGCACCGGCCCGGCCGCGAACAAAAGGGGCGGGTGCAGGCCACGGCCAACTGGTGGTCGTTCGTCGGCGTGTTCCTCGCGTCTGGCGCGCATTGGCTGCTCGCGCAGGAACTCTCGCTCTCGCCGCGCGGAATCTTTCTCATCGGCGGCGTGCTGACCTTGCTCGGCGCAATCTATGTCCTGCTGCTGCTGCCCGACGCGCTGCTGCGCTTCCTATTGTGGTGCGCGACAAATACGTTTTACAAAATCCGCGTCGTCGGGCGGGACAACATTCCCGAAAAAGGCGGCGCCCTGTTCGTCTGCAACCATGTTTCCTGGATGGACGCGCTGCTGCTGATCGCTTCGACCGACCGGCAGGTGCGGTTCCTGATGCTCAAGGATATTTACGAGCAACGCTGGATGAAACCGTTCGCCCGCATCCTGGGCGTCATTCCCATCTCCTCCGAACAACGCCCGCGCGAAATGCTTCACTCGCTCCAGACCGCCACCGAAGCCATTCGCAACGGCGAAGTCGTCTGCATTTTCGCCGAGGGGCAGATCACGCGCATCGGCCAGCTGCTGCCGTTCCAGCGCGGCCTGGAGCGCATCATGAAAGGGGTGGACACGCCCATCGTGCCCGTGGCGCTGGACGGCGTTTGGGGCAGCATTTCCAGCTACGAACATCACCGCTTTGTTTGGAGATGGCCGCGCAAAATCCCGTATCCGGTCACGGTCGGTTTCGGCGCCCCGCTGCCGCCGACCGCGACCGCATTCACCGTGCGGCAGGCCGTTCAGGAGCTGCTCGCGTCCACCTGGCAGCATCGCCGCGACCGCATGAAGCCGTTGCCTCGCCAGTTCGTGCGGACGGCGCGAAGGTTTCCGTGGCGTTTTTCGATGGCCGATGCGCAGAACCCAAAAGTCACATTCGGCGCGGCATTGGTGAAAACCATCTTCCTCGCGCGCCGGCTGAAACCAATCTGGCGCGTCCAGCCGATGGTCGGGATTCTCCTGCCGCCGTCCGTGCCGGGCGCGCTGGTGAATTACGCCGCGCTCCTCTGCGGCAGGGTTCCGGTGAACCTGAATTACACCTTGTCCGAGCCGACGCTCGCCTCGTGCGTCCGACAGTGCGAACTCAAGACGGTCATCACGTCGCGGATGTTTCTGGAGAAGGTAAAGCTCACCTTGCCGTGCGAGGCGATTTTTCTGGAGGACCTGGTTGGAGTTCAAGCTTCAGCTTGTTCCCCGGACACGCTAAAGCGTGAACTCCAACCCGGCGCTCCGTCCGCACTGGAAAAGCTCGCGGCCTTCCTGATGGCGGTTTTTCTGCCCGTGCGCTTGCTCGAACGCGTGCTGTCCTCAACTCCGAACTCCCATCCTTCGCCCGGAAGCTTCCAACTTCGCCAAGGCTCCGATGGACAGGACGGTGGGCAGGCCGGACTCCGGACTCCGAACTTCCTGGATTCCCTCGCCACTGTGATCTTTTCCAGCGGCAGCACCGGCGAGCCGAAGGGAGTGATGCTCTCGCATTACAACATCGGCTCGAATATTGAACAGCTGGATCAGGTGTTTGATTTGAATTGCCACGACCGGTTCCTGGGTGTCCTGCCGTTTTTTCATTCGTTCGGCTTCACCGGCACGCTCTGGCTGCCGGCCGCGCTCGGCGTCGGCGTGATATTTCATCCGAACCCGCTCGATGCCAAAACCATCGGCCCGCTCGTGAAGCGTTATGCCGTGACGTTCCTGCTGGCGACGCCGACGTTCCTGCAACTCTACCTGCGCGGTTGCGCGCCGGCGGATTTTGGCAGCCTGCGGCTCGTGATGACCGCCGCGGAAAAATTGCCCGACCGGCTCGCGTCGGCGTTCGAGGAACATTTCGGCATCCGGCCGATGGAAGGTTACGGCTGCACGGAATGCGCGCCCGGGGTGGCGGTCAACACGCCGGATTTCCGCTCCGCCGGCTTTCATCAGGTCGGGGTGAAGCGCGGCACTATCGGCCATCCGTTGCCCGGTGTTTGCGTGCGCGTGGTCGACGCCGAAAATCCGCGCGCGGGAATCTCCCTGCCGATCGGCCAGCCCGGCCTCCTGCTGGTGCGCGGGCCCAATGTGATGCAGGGCTATCTCGGCCGCCCTGAAAAAACGGCGGAAGTCCTGCACGATGGCTGGTACGCCACCGGCGACGTGGCGGCGCTCGACGAGGACGGCTTTTTGCAGATCACCGACCGGTTGAGCCGCTTCAGCAAGATCGGCGGGGAAATGGTGCCGCACATCAAGGTGGAGGAAAGATTGCACGAATTCGCCGAGGCGACGGAGCAGACGTTTGTGGTCACCGGCCTGCCGGATGAAAAGAAGGGCGAACGGCTGGCGGTGTTGCACCGGTTGCCGGACGGGAAGCTGGCGCCGTGCCTGGAAAAACTCGGGCAAAGCGACCTGCCGAATTTGTGGAAGCCGCGCGCCGACCAGTTCTTCCGCGTGGACGCTTTTCCCTTGCTGGGCACCGGCAAGCTGGATTTGCGGAAGGTCAGGGAACTTGCCCAAAAATTATCAACCCGGGATAAACCCGACGCGGCTTGCGCCGCAACCACAGGTTTAACCGCAGATTAACGCAGATGAACGCAGATGGGTTTCATTTCATCTGCGTTCATCTGCGTTAATCTGCGGTCAATGTTTTTGTTCAAAGTGCATCGACACGCATCATTGTATTATAGATTTAAGCTGGAAACATCGGTTCCGTCTTCCTCCGGCTTCACCTCGGCAAGTATCGTTGGCTTTTGGGCTGGTTCTTCTGATCCCTGTCAATCCGTGTTCATCCGCGGTTTGAATTACAGCGGCAAGAATTCGTGCCGGATTCCCTTTTCGTCGCAATGCAGGATCGCCACGCTGCGTTCCGCGCCGGGCTTCGGTCTGCCCGCGTAACCGGGATTCAGGTAGCGCGCGCCGTCGATTGTCTCGCAAAAGGCCCGGTGCGTGTGGCCGAACACGACCACATCCGGCCGCTCGCGCGCGATGCGTAGCTGGAGGTCTTCCTTCAACGCCCGGGGATCCACGATGTGGTGAACGAGAAATTTGCGGCCAGCCAGCACGACCGCTTCGGTGGGCCGGAACCTGGTCGAACTGTCCGTGTTGCCAGACACCGCAGTGACCGGCGCAATCGCTTCCAGTTCGGCAATGATGGCGTCCGGGCCGATGTCACCGCCGTGCAGGATGTGGCTGACACCGGCGAAAAGTCCGCGGATTTTCGGGTCCAGGAATCCGTGGGTGTCCGAGATGACGCCAATCTTCATGCGGGTGACAGGTGGCAGGTGACGGGTGACCCGAAGTTCCACCTGCCAGCCGATCGCTGTAATCCTGGCACGTCACTCGTCACGTTTTCGCCTCCTCCGTTTCGGCTTCATTTTCCGGTTCGCGCACCCCGGCCGTCTTTTCCGCTGGCGACTCGGCGGGCGCGGTGAGTTTCGCCGCGCCGGCGAACAGCGCCGTGAACAGGCCGCCGCTCAAAAGCGTGTTGCGGAAAAATTCCCAGGTCGAAGGATACCCGCCCACGCCCTTGGTGAGGGCGATGATCCACCCGGCCAGGGTTTTTGTATATTCCGGATTCGCAAACGGGTTGAAGAACCACGACGCGGTGTTGGTGATGAGGTAGAACAGGACCGCGCCCAAAACCCCTCCGCTCAGCAGGGCGACGAAAGACGCCTGCGGTTTGAAGCGGCGGCCCAGCCAGAGCAGGGCCGCATACGCGACGTAATTGAAAGCCAGGTTGGCCAGGTTCCGTGAGTCCCAGACGTTGTGCTCCGGGTCATGGTGCTGGTAATACAAATTCAAAACCAGGTCGGTTGCCAGCATCACGCCGAGCGGCAGCCACCAGGCGAGCCGTTTTGAAAAATAAACGCCGGCGCAAAATACGAACGCATAGACCGCGCTGAAATTCAATGGCAGCAGGCCGGGAATTCGCGACAGCGCGAACAGCGCCACGAACATCAGCGGCAGCCAGCGATTACCTTTTTCCTTCACCAGCGGGTATGATAATTCACGGCGGGGCCGGGACAAGCTTTTCAATGGGTTCGTGATACGGCTGATGCTGGCGATACAAGGCCAGCAGTTCCTGGTTGCGCTGGAGCAGATTCGTTTCACCCGATTTCTCGGCCAGCGCGCAGGCCTTTTCCGCCGTCGCCACCGCGTCGTCAAACCGTCCCGCCTCGGCGTATGCCGCGGCCAATGTGCCCACCAGGGGGGTTGTGCCGTACTGCGTCAGTTCGCAGGCCTGTTCGGCGAGTTGAACCGCGCGCCTTCCATTCCTGACGTTGTTCTTTTCGCCGGTCGCCAGTCTCCACGCCAAATTGTTCAGATTGATGGCCAGTAATCCCTGATTCTGTTTCAACAAATTCCCGTCGCCGGACTCGGACGCCTGGGCGCAGGCCTTCTGCGCCATCCAAATGGCATCGTCAAATCGCCCGGCTCCGCTGTAGGCATCGCTCAGGGTGCTCATATAGGAGGCGTCGATATAATAGGTCAGCTGGCAGGCTCTTTCCGCCAGCACCACGGATTCCGGGCCGTTGCGCAGCGACGCTGTGGGACACGTGGTCAATTGCCACGCCAGATGATTGATCAAATCGGGCGAATCCGGCTGGCGCTGCAAGGCATGGCGATAAACGGCCATGGCCCCGGCATAATCCCCTTGCTGCCACAGCGTGCCGGCGGCCTGGTCCTGTGCCGCCGAAAATTCCGGGTCCAGGTGCGGGACTGGTTCCGGATGCAGGATTTGAAATAGACTCGAAAAATCGTCCGTCCAAAGTGGTATGCTCACCGAATTGGTCAGCGGCGGCCGGGCGGCCAGGCGGAGGGCGTCGGAGTCAATGAATTCCCCGCTGGGGGAAAGCAACACCCAAATCGACCGAAATTTCCACCATTGTTGGGCCGGGGGGATGTAGGCAATGGTGATCGCGTGGTAATGGAATTGACGCGCAATATTATACATGACCGGCTCCAGATTCAAATTCCGGTTGGACACATGCACCGCAATGACGCCATTGGTCTTCAGGTGCCTTTCGTAAATGGCAAACGCTTCCTCGGTCAGCAGGTGCACCGGAATGGCATCGCTGTTGAAGGCGTCCAATACCAGCAGGTCGAAATTCTGCGGCGGCTCCCGTTCGAGCGAGAGACGGGCGTCGCCGAGGGTGATCTCCACCTTGCCGGGACAGTTCGTGAGGAAAGTGAACCGCGAGCTGGCCAGGCGCAGCACCTCCGGGTTGATTTCATAAAAGTGGAAATCATCTCCGGCTTGGGCGTAAGCGGCCAGCGTGCCGACACCCAGTCCGACCAACCCGATGCGCCGGTGGCCGGCGGGGAGCGCCTGCAGGGCCAGACCCACACCGCTCTTCTCGACGTAGTAGGTCGTCGGCCAGGCGGCTCGCAACGGGTCGGCAAATTGCGTCCCATGTGCCGTGAATCCATGGTGCAGTGCGCTGTATTCGTCCGGTCCGCCCGGGTTGTCGGTGATCACCTTCAACACGCCGTAAAAATTCCGCGTCCTGTAAATCCTCGAATTGCCCTCCGGATGGGCCTGGTCCCATAGCATGAAGCCAAGCGCGGCCAGGCCCAGGATCAACACGCCCGCGTTATACCGCCAGAGTTTTGGCCGGGCGGGAACCTGATAGGGCCGGCACACCATGACCAGCAGCAGCGCGCCGCAAAGCATGAGTCCCCCGGGTAATTCGTAATAGTCGTCGAAGATCAGCGGCGCAATGATCGCCACAAATAATCCGCCCAGCGCACCGCCCGCGGCGATCATCAGATAATAGCCGGTCAATTGCCGCGGATCCGGCCGGAGCCGGTACAATTCGCCATGACAGACCATGCAACAGATGAACAACCCCGCCGAATAAATGCTCAATTGCAGGGTGACGGACAGGGTGACGAGCGCGTCGGATCCGGTGAAAAACACCCAGCAAACACCCCACGACGCCAGCAGCGCCGGGATGAACACGGCGCGCCGATACCAGCGCGGGTTGTCGAAGCAGACAATGAAGCTCAACAGGTACAAGGCCAGCGGCAGCACCCAGAGAAATGGAATGACCGCCACTTCCTGGCACATCTTGTTCGTCGTTGCCAGCAGCAGCACGGAGGCACAGGCCGGCAATAGCAGCCACAGCAGCCGGTTGAGGGCTGAAGGCGGAGGGTGGAGGGCCGCAGTCGCCTGGCTTCCGGCTTCGGATTCCGCCGCCGGACGCTCGCCGCCTTTTTCCTTCCAGAGTTTTATGGCGCACAGGCCGCAACTGACGGCGTACAATGCCAGTCCCCATCCCCATAGCAGGGCTTGCAGCCTTCGTGAGAAATGCGTCTCGAAATAAACCGGATAACAGGCGAGCGACAGCAGGGAGCCGACGTTCGAAAGCGCGTACAGCCGGTAGGGCGAAACGCTGGGATTCGTGCGGCTGAACCAGTGTTGCAGCAGCGGGCTGGTGGCGGCGAGGACGAAATAGGGCAGGCCCAGGCTCACGGCCAGCAGGCCGAGAATCCGCAGGGTCGGATTCGTGCCGTCGTGGGGCTTCCAGGAATCTGACGGAATGATGGGCAGCAACGCCATCGCGGCCAGCAGCAAGACGAGGTGCAGGATGGCCTGGGTGCGCGGCTTGAGCCAGCGGGCTGAGCAATGTGCGTAAGCGTAGCCGCCCAACAGCAGCACCTGGAAAAATAACATGCACGTTGTCCACACCGCGGGCGCGCCGCCGAACCACGGCAGGATGTATTTGCCCATCAACGGCTGAACCTCGAAGAGCAGGAATGCCCCCGTAAAAATCGTCAGCGCGTAAACGAGCATGGCGTGAATTGTGCCGGGGTTCCCCTTCAATCGCCAGCGCGAACTCGGAATGCCGCCTGCCTCGGGCGTATCCCGGGAGCGCCGGCGTCCCGCCGGCGAGTTCCGGTTTTCTGCTCCCAGGATGCGCCAACCGGGGGGAGATTTATAAGGCGTCAAACCTCGAACCGTTGAACTGTTGAACTTCGAACTCCGAACTCCTGATTTAAGGAGCGCGGCATTTATGCCGCTTCATCGCCCCTTGCCATTGGCACGGTGAAGCGGGCTGAAGCCCGCGTTCCAAAGGCAAATTAGGCCACTACCTGGCCGCCGCGCAGCTTTACGCCGTGTCCATCCGTGGCTAACATCTCCCCGCGCTTGGAAAAGTTATTCGCCATCCTCCACGAAGACGCCGACCTGCTGGTGGTCAACAAACCCGCCGGGCTGGTCTGTCACCCGACCAAGGGCGATGAATTCTCCAGCCTTATCAGCCGCGCCCGCCTCCACCTGAATCGCTCCCTCCCCGCCAGCGTAGTCAGGGGAGATCTTCAGCCTTCAGCCTTCAGCCTTCAGCCTTTTCTTGTCCACCGCCTCGACCGCGAAACCAGCGGCGTGGTCATCCTTGCCAAAAAATCCGAAACCGCCGGCGAACTCGGCAAATTGCTTGAAGCCCGCGCCGTCCAGAAGGAATATCTTGCCATCGTCCACGGCCACGTGCGCGATGACCACGGCGTCATCGACGCGCCCCTCGGCAAGGACCAGCAAAGCCAGGTCGCGGTCAAAGACTGCGTCCGTTCCGACGGCGCCCCCGCCCGCACCGAATTTTGGGTCGAGCGCAGATTCGTTCGTCCGGTCGTGCCGTATGAGGATGAATTTTCACCGGACAAAGAACCGCGGCGAGACGGTGGACCATTCTCCCTCTCCGCCCGTCCGACGGGCAGAGAGGGCCGCCTGTCCTCTGTAGTCCCGCGGAGTGGGACGAAGGGGGAGAGTGAGGTGGGTTTGCCCTCAACCTATTCGCTCCTGAGAATCATCCCCCACACCGGCCGCAAACATCAAATCCGCCTCCACCTCGCCCACCTCGGCCATCCCATCGTCGGCGACAAGCTCTACGGCGGCGACGAAGACCTGTACCTGGCGCTGGTCCAAAACCGTCTGACGCCGGAGCAGCGGGCCCGGCTGATTTTCCCCAATCAGGCCCTGCACGCCCGCGCCGTGCGCTTGGTCTGGCGCGGCCAGCCCGTGGAATTCTCCTGCGCCCCCGAACCCTGGTTTTCTGAATTCGCCGGCACACCTTGAATCGTCCTCGTCCTCGATCCCGTAGGAGCCGAGGTAACGAGGCTTATTTCAAAGGCTGAAGGCTGAAGGCTAAATGCTGAAGTGGATATCCCGGTCGCCGTATTGTAGGAGCCGAGGTAACAACGCTTGGCCGCAAAAAGCCGCCAGGTCTTGTGACCTCGACCCCTGCAGGGAAAAGTAGGCGCCGACGTAAGGAGGCGGAGTTCAACGGTTCAA
>Ga0265338_10002707_pt1 | contig 26041 bp, 15 predicted proteins | sample 42126metaG_FD_193579 | JGI IMG/M metagenome (GOLD analysis project Ga0265338, IMG submission 193579) | Rhizosphere microbial communities from Carex aquatilis grown in University of Washington, Seatle, WA, United States - 4-21-26 metaG | ecosystem: Host-associated > Plants > Roots > Rhizosphere...
CAACCGGAAAGCAAAATCGAGTTTGAGCATCCCTGGCCGCCGGTGACCGTGACCACCAATTATCAGGCGCCATTCTTTCTGGCCAATGCCATTGAATTCCTCGATTCACCCGGCGAGTGGTTTGCCGATCCGGTTGCCGGAAAAATTTACTACTGGCCGCTACCCGGCGAAGACTTGGCGCAGGCAAAAGTCGCCGTCCCGGCGCTCGAAACGCTCGTGCGGGTGGAAGGCACGCTGGATCGGCCGGTGGAAAACATCGCCTTCCGGGGCATTCGTTTTGAGTACGCAACCTGGCTGCGACCATCTCAAGCCGGACACGTTCCGCTCCAGGCGGGCATGTTCATGTTGGACGCCTATCGGTTGAAACCCAAAGGAACCGCCGAGCTGAAAAAATTGGATAATCAGGAGTGGCTGGGCCGGCCACCGGGCGGCGTTTCCGTCGTTAACGCAAACCATATTTCCTTCGAACGCTGCCGGTTCGAGCACATGGCATCGGCGGGCCTGGATTTTCAATCCGGCACGCATGACGATATGATTGAAGGCTGCGTGTTCCGCGACCTCGGCGGCAACGGAATTCAACTCGGCAAATTTGCCGATCCCGGCACGGAAACGCACATCGCCTATAATTCGAAGGACGAACGCGAAATCTGCACGCACGAAACCATCGCCAACAACTTCGTGACGGATTGCGGCACCGAGGACTGGGGTTGCGTGGGCATCGCCGCCGGTTTTGTCCGCCAAACCGTCATCCAGCACAATGAAGTCAGCGACCTGCCCTACACCGGCATTAGTCTGGGCTGGGGCTGGACCAGGGCGACGAATTGCATGCGCGACAATGTGATTTACGCCAACCACATCCATCACGTCGCCACGCGCCTCGGCGATACCGCAGCCATTTACACACTCTCGGCGCAGCCCGGCACGGTCATCAGCAAAAATGCCGTGGATGACATTGTGATGAGCCCGTATGTACCCGATCCGGACCACTGGTTTTATCTTTACCTCGACGAAGGTTCATCGTTCATCACCGTCCGGGACAACTGGTGTCCGGTGGAAAAATTCCTGAAAAACGCCAACGGCCCCGGCAACTTGTGGGAAAACAACGGACCGATGGTTTCCGAAAAAATCAAAAACGCCGCCGGATTGGAACCGGCCTTTCGGGACCTGCTGGCTCCCCGGTAAGGCCACCGTGAATTCGACGCGCGGTTATCCGTGCAGCCAGGCTTGTTAAAGTAATATTGCCCAGTTATAAAATGGGCGTGCCAAACTTCCTGACTTGCCAGTAATTTTGGGGAGTCCAATGCCCAGGCGAACAACAAAATACAAACCTGCACCAGCGAGGACAGTTGGTCTTGTCATGGCCCGGTCGCGTTTACCGGTGTGGTTGCTGGCAACCTTGCTGGTGCTGGTGACGCTGGTTCTATACTGGCCGGCGATGCAGTGTGGCTTCGTCAATTTCGATGATCCGGACACTATCACCGCAAATCCTCATGTTCAGGCCGGTTTGAGCTGGGCGGGGATGAAATGGGCGTTTTGCAGCACAGAACAACACGCCTATTGGGCGCCGGTCATGTGGTTGTCACACGAACTGGCCTGCCAGTTGTTTGGTTTGAACCCCTGGGGCCATCACCTGATCAATGTGCTGCTGCACGCCGCCAACGTCGCCCTGGTGTTTCTCGTCTTTCAACGCATAACCGGAGCGACGTGGCGAAGCCTGATGCTGGCTGCGTTGTTCGGATGGCATCCGCTGCGGGTGGAATCGGTGGCCTGGGTCACCGAGCGCAAGGACGTGTTGAGCGGATTGTTTTTTCTGCTGACGCTGCTGATGTATGCGCGCTACGTGGAGCAGTTCAAAGTCCAGGGTCCAAAGTCCAAACTATTCTATGGGCTGGCGTTGCTATTTTTTGCGTTGGGCTTGATGAGCAAGCCGATGCTGGTGACCGTGCCGTGCGTGTTGCTGCTGCTGGATTACTGGCCGCTCGACCGTCTTAAACCCTCAACTGCCTGGCGATTGGGATTGGAAAAAATCCCGTTCTTTGTCCTCGCGGCGGTGGTGAGCGTGGTGACCTTTGTGGTGCAAAAACAGGGCGGCGCAGTGATTGCGATTCACAATTTGCCCCTCGGCGCGCGGGTCGGGAACGCCTTGATTTCATACTGCCGGTATCTGGGAAAACTGTTCTGGCCGGTGGATCTGGCCGTGTTCTATCCGCATCCCGGGTATTGGCCGCTGGCGCAGATGCTGCTGGCCGGCGGGTTGTTGGCCGGCCTTTCGATGCTGTTGTTTGCAAACCGGCATCGCCTTCCTTTTCTGCTGATGGGCTGGCTGTGGTTTTGCGGGATGCTGGTGCCGGTGATTGGCCTGACGCAAGCAGGCGGACAGGCGCTGGCCGACCGTTTCACTTATCTGCCGTCGCTGGGGGCGCTGATCGTGATAATTTGGGGCGGGTACGAACTGACCAGAAACCGCCGTGCCCAGGTGATTATTTTATCGGTGGCGGGTTCAACGGCGATCATTTTCTGCCTTGCGTTGACGCGCCAACAGCTTGGGTATTGGAAGGATAGTGAAACGCTTTTCCGGCATGCGCTCGCAGTCACGAAGAAAAATTTTCTCGCGCACGAGGCCCTCGGCGACACCCTCCTCAAGCAAGGTCAAACCGACGAGGCCATCCGCCAGTATCAGGAAGCCATCCGCCTCAGACCCGAGGATGCTGATGTCCATTACAACCTCGGCAACGCCCTCCTCAAGCAAGGTCAGACCGACGAAGCCATCCGCCAATTTCAGGAAGTCATCCGCCTCAAACCCGATGATTCCGAGGCCCATAACAACCTCGGCAACGCACTCCTCCGGCAAGGCCAAACCGACGAGGCCATCCGCCAGTTTCTGGAAGTCATCCGCCTCAAACCTGATTACGCCGAGGTCCATAACAACCTGGCCATCGCTCTCGCCAGGCAAGGCCAGTCCGATGAAGCCATCCGCCAATACCAGGAAGCCATCCGCCTCAAACCCGATTATGCCGACGCCCACTTCAACCTCGGCAACGTCCTCCGCAAGCAGGGCCGAACCGACGAGGCCATCCGCCAATATCAGGAAACCATCCGCCTGAATCCGGATGACGCGGACGCCCTAAATTACGCCGGCTATCTGTGGACCGAGCGCGGCGAGAACCTTGAACAAGCCAGCGGCCTGATCGAAAAGGCCGTCAAACTCGATCCGGGGAACGCCGTGTTCCTCGGCAGCATGGGTTGGGTGCTGCTTAAACTGAATCACCCGCACGAGGCGTTGGATTATCAGCTCCATGCCATCGAATCTTCCGGCGAACCGGACCCCATGCTTTACGACCATCTCGGCGACATTTATGCCGCACTCAACCGGCGCGACCAGGCCGCCGATGCCTGGCGCAAGTCGCTATCGGTCGAGCCGAACCAACAAATTCAAAGAAAATTGGGTGATTTGTCCGTTCATTGAAATAATCTCCAAAGGCCAAACATGCGGTGTAACTGCCAGACGATGACGCCCGTCCTATAAACATACTTTTGAACCTGGACACCCGCGAGGCGACCGATTGATTCACTCTCAAACAACAATATGATTGACGCAAAACCTTTCAAAACAATCCCGCTGGGACTCTGGCTTGCCGCAAGCGCGCTGCTGCTGGTTACAGCCTCGTCAAGGGCCGCGCTGTTGCCCGCAGACTTGCGCTGCGACTATGCTGTCAATCCGATGGGTGTGGATGTGGCGAACCCGCGACTGTTCTGGACGCTGGATAGCAAGGAACGCAGCCAGCGACAAACTGCCTGTCAAATCCTGGTCGCCTCGTCATCGGAGTTGCTCGCCAGGGACCAGGGCGATTTATGGGACACCGGCAAAACTGTCTCTGATGAAACCATCCAGATTCCCTACGCCGGCCAGCCGCTGAAGTCTTCGCAGCCGGTGTTTTGGAAAATCCGGGTGTGGGATGCAGACGGAAAAGTTTCCGCGTGGAGCAAACCCGCAACCTGGACGATGGGGTTGCTCAGTCCGGATGACTGGCAGGCAAAGTGGATCACTGCGCCAAACACCAATTTTGAAACGCTGCTGTTGCGCCGTGATTTTACCGTCAAACCCGGACTCAAACGTGCCTTGGCTAATGTCTGCGGCCTCGGCCAGTACGAATTGACCCTCAACGGAAAGAAAGCGGGTGACGATTTCCTTTCGCCCGGCTGGACGAGGTATGACAAGACCTGCCTCTACGACACCCGCGACATCACGTCGCTGTTGCGCCCGGGCAAAAATGCCGCCGGACTTTTCCTCGGGAACGGCATGTATCACGTCCACGGCGGACCGCGTTTCACCAAGTTCAAAGGCTCGTTTGGCCCGCTCAAGGCCATCGCCCAAATCCGCCTCGAATATGCGGATGGCTCGGTGGAAACCATCGGCACCGACGACCAATGGCGCACCATGCCCGGCCCGATCACTTTTTCCTCGATTTACGGCGGCGAGGATTTTGACGCACGGCTCGTACAACCGGGTTGGGACAAACCCGGGTTTGATGATGCCAAATGGGAATCCGCACTGGTTGTGAACGGTCCCGGCGGCGAACTCAGGGGACTTTCCTGCGCCGCACCTCCCATCCGTGAATTTCAAGTCCACCAGCCGGTCGCAACCCGCACGCTGACCAACGGTGATGTCGTCTACGATCTTGGCCAGAATGCCGCACACGTACTGCAAATCCAGGTAAGCGGTCCGGTCGGCAGCAGTGTGCGGCTCCTGCCGGCGGAATTGACCAACGAGAATGGCTCGATCACCCAGGGTTCGATGGGCGTGGGCCACCGCGGGCCCGTGTGGTGCGAATTCACCAAAGGCACCGACGGCTCCGAAACGCGGGCGCCGAAGTTTTTTTACGTCGGTTGTCGCTATGTAGAGGCGCAGTTCATCCCGGCCCGGACCAATGGCGAGTTGCCCCGCATCCAATCTATCGCCGGGCTGGTGATCCATGCCGATTCGGCGCCGGTTGGCGAATTCGAATGTTCGAATCCGTTGTTCAACCGCATCCGCACCCTCGTCCGATGGGCCCAACAGAACAACATGGTGAGCATCATGACCGACTGTCCGCACCGCGAACGACTCGGCTGGCTGGAGCAGGACCATTTGAATGGCCCGTCGCTGCGCTACGAGTTTGACCTCGCGCAACTGTTCACCAAGATGTTGAACGACATCGCCGATTCGCAGCTGCCCGATGGTCTCGTTCCCACCACCGCGCCGGAATACACCATGTTCAAGGGGGACTTTCGCGATTCGCTGGAATGGGGCGCCACCGCCATCATCGTGCCGTGGCAGCAATATGAATTTGACGGTGACGTTGACCTGCTGCGCAAACATTACGAGGTGATGAAGAAATATGTGGCCTATCTCGGCACCACCGCAACCAACGATATCGTCAACCACGGTTTGGGCGACTGGTATGATCTCGGCCCGAAATCCCCCGGCATGGCGCAACTCACTCCCGTGGCACTGGCCGCCACGGCCTTCTATTACTACGACAACCGGGTGCTTTCGCAAATTGCCGCCTTGCTCGGCCAGACCAATGATGCGGCCCAATTTGATGTTCAGGCGGGACAAATCTACGCTGCGTTCAACCGGGAATTCTTCAACGCCACCAATTGCAGCTACGCCACCGGGTCGCAATGTGCCAATGCGATGCCGCTGGTCATGGGTCTGGTTGATGCCACCAATCGTGCCGGCGTTTTGGACGCCATCGTGCGCGATGTGCGCGCCCACACCAACGCGCTCACCGCCGGTGATGTTGGCTATCGTTACCTGCTCCGCGCACTGGCTGACGGCGGGCGTTCGGATGTGATTTTTGACATGAACAACCAGACGGACAAACCCGGTTACGGCATGCAGATAAAAAAGGGTAAGACAAGCCTGACCGAAGCATGGAACGGCGGTTCTTCCCAGGACCATTTCATGCTCGGCCAGATTCAGGAATGGTTTTACCACGACCTGGCCGGCATCAGTGGCGATCTGGCCGGACCGGGCTTCAAGAAAATCATCATCAATCCGCAACCCGTCGGCGACGTGACCTGGGTGAAGGCCAGCTACAAATCCATCCGCGGACTGATCGTGAGCGATTGGAAACGCGATGGCGAACAGTTCACGTTGAACGTGACCATTCCCGCCAACACGACGGCGACGGTCTATGTCCCCGCCAAATCGGCGGAGGTTGTGACTGAAAACGGCCAGCCGGCGGCGAAAAGCCAGGGTGTGAAATTCTTGCGAATGGAAAACGACCGCGCGGTGTTTGCCGTGGAGTCGGGTAATTACGAGTTTGGTTCAACCACTCAGGGTAATTTGCCGAAATAGAAATTGACCGAGCCGTGGTATTCGCCGTGCGCCACGGCAAGCTGCCCCTGCGGGCTGACGGCATCCGCCGTCTGGCCAGTACTCCCAACCGGCGGAATGGCGTCCAAAAATCCGAGACCGCATTGCGGTACCGACGGAGTCGTGTCCTTCGCCAGGCTGGCCGGCGGAAATTCCGGCGTCAGCACCTGCACGTAAGGAACGTGATCGGGCACAATGGTGACGTCCCCTTCCTGCGTGTCCAGTTGCAGCCAGTACACGTTGGCAAAATCGCCCTTGAATTCCGGATAAATCCAGTCACGCCAGCCGGTGATGGTGTTGTTGTACTTGTTTTCCCAGACCCCGAGCGGCTGGCCACGCAGCCGGTTTTTCCAGACGCGATACGGGCCGTCACCAAGCCATTTTTTTCCCTTCACCAAATTTTCCGGATAATCAAATGCGACCCCGAAAAAATTGTTCGTGCCCTCGGCGGTGTAGGTGTAATTGCACTGCAGCCAGCCATCGCTCCGCAATCGCCAGACGATCCGTTTCAACGCCCCGTCAAAGCTCGCGGTCACAACGGCATCCCCGCCTTCGATGTTGGTTTCGATCCCGGTCAATTTCGCCTCGCCGACCAACGGGCGCGGGCCGTTGGCGAGTGAAAAGGCTCCACCGTGGTCCACCCCGGCCAGAAAACCCGTCTGTTTGCTGATGCTCACGGTCACATCCCCGCTTTTCAAATTGATCTTGTCCTCCGTCTCGCCCTCGAAATGGGCCTGACGCGAAGAATTGTTGTGCATCTGCGGCAGCGCCTCCAGTCGCGGCAGCGGCCAGACGCAGGTCCACAACTCGCGACCGTTGGGATCCTCCACCCGCAGTGAGAGCGCGTCCGCCTCGTCACGCACCAGTTTTTCCGGCAGAGAAATTTGGAGCGTTCCCCGGCCGCCGGGCGGAATTCCCAACACCGCAACCTGTCCTTCGGCCAAAATCTGGTAGCTGGCGCTGGTTTGATCGGTCCCGCCAGCCGGCCACGGGAATTTGCGGAGTTGCCAGGTGAATTTGCACCGGCTCGCATCGGTGAAACTGAAATGATTTTCCACCGTGAACGTGCCGTTCGTTTCGCGCGTCACCTGGATGGGCGACCAGATTTCCTTGATCGTGTAAAAGCTGGCTTCGCGCTGGCGATACGGACCGACGATGCCGTCGGGCGCTTCGTTGCCCGAAACGTCAATCTGACCGTTGTCGGCGCGGTGAATGCCCTCATCCAAAAATGCCCAGATGAAACCTCCGCCAAGATACGGACTGCTTTGCATCAGGGCCCACACGTCCTCCAGTCCGGCGCCGGCGCCGCCGTCATAGAGACCGTGCAGAAATTCCGTCGGCATGTAGATATATTTGGCGGGATCATTCGTGTTGGTGTAGTAGGCATTTTTGCGAAAATAAACCGGATGGCCTTCGCAGGCGATTTTCGCGAAATCATAGGTCGGATAATGAATCGTATCCACGCCGTTGAACGGAATCCACGGGTGCAGCACGCGGCGTTGCTGCGGGTCGTACCCGGAGAAAAGTTTGTCGAAGTTGGTGTTGAAGCCGCCTTCGTTGCCGTTGTCCCAGAATAAAACGGAGGGATGATTCACGTCCCGCGTGACCATTTCCCGGACCAGGTTCGTGCCAAGGTCCGTGTCATAATACCGGTGCCAGCCGCCGAGTTCGTCGAGCACGTACAGGCCAAGTTCATCGCACAGGTCCAGAAACTCCGCGTCCGGCGGGTAATGCGTCATCCGGACGGCGTTCATGTTCATGTCCTTCATCGTCTCGATGTCCAGCCGGTGCACCGCCTCGCTCAGACAGCGGCCGGAGTCGGGCCAGAAGGAATGCCGGCAGCAGCCTTTCAGGACCACCCGCCGTCCATTAAGATAAAGGCCATCGCCGTCCCGGACCTCAAACGTGCGGAAGCCGAATCGCTGTTCGACCTGGTGAACGACCTTGTGCTTTTGCTTGAGCCGGACTTCAACACGATACAGATTCGGCGTTTCGGCCGTCCATTGCTCCGGCGAATCAATTTGGGCTTTGAGCGTGGTCTTTCCACCGGCGATTTTTGCGGAAAAGGACGGGCCGACCTTTTTGCCGGCAAGCGTCGTGATTTGAGCTTCAACCGTGTCGGCCTTCGTCACCCCGACTGTAAAAACGTCCAGCGTGAAGGCGCCATCGGCCCGGGCGTCAATCGCAGTGCGCTCGATAAACTGCTGCGGAACAGCCTCCAGATAGACCGGCCGGTAAATGCCGCCGTACATCCAGTAATCGCCGGTGCGTTCCGCCCGGTTGACGGAGGCATTTTGCGAGTGCTTGTCCACGATCACTTCCAGTTTATTGGTTGCGCCGAACTTGAGCAGTTGGGTCACCTCGTATTTGAAACGGTAATATCCGCCTTGGTGTACCGGTCCGACGGATTGGCCGTTGAGTTTGGCGCTCGTGTCCGTCATCACGCCTTCGAATACCAAAAACACGCGGCGTTTGGACCAGCCGGCGGGCACCTTGAAATCGTGTTCATACCGCCCCTGCTCCGGCGGCGGATTGGTGGCGTCCCGGTGATAATTGATGGTGCCAAATCCGTGCAGTTCCCAGTTCGAGGGCACCACGAGGTTCGTCCAATAGCCGGACTGCCCGCCGGTGGTGCAGAAAAATTTCCACGGCACGGCGTCGTCCTTGTCGTGGCCGGAGAGATACTGGCGCTGGGTTTCCTGGGCGGGCGACCCCGCGACCCAAACCAGCGCGGCGAAGAAAAGCAAACATTCAACCTTCAACTTCCAACCTTCAGCGCCCAAGGCCCGGGCACGAGGCGCCCGGTTGAGGGTTCGAGGTTGAATGTTGAATGCTGAATATTTTCCCACTTCAGCCTTTCAGATGTTGTCGAAACTCCGTCGGCGTCATGCCGGTGTGATGGCGAAAAAAATGGCTGAAATAAAATTCGCTCGAGAAGCTCAACTGCGCTGCGACGTCCTTGACCGAAAGCCGTTTGTCGGCGAGCAGCAGCCGCGCCTGGTCCAGCCGCGCGCGCTGGATGTGCTCGTGGACCGTGCCCTGGCCGGATTTCTGAAACAGCGCGCGCAGTCCGGAATAGCTGACCTTGCCCACCGCCGCCAGTTCCCGCGCCTTCCAGTCGCGCAGCGGATTGGCGGAGATGGCGTTGAGGACGCGGACGACCGGTTCGGGCAGCTCGGCATGCGGTGAATCCAGAAAATGCCGCGACATGAGCAATTTTCCGAGCGTGTTGGTGATCACCACGTGGACCTGCCATTCCCAGCCGGTCGGACGGCGGCGCACCAGCCGGATCAATTCGTTGTAGGACTGTTTGACAAAGCCGAAGTCGTCAAGCATGAATTCCGCATTCCCATCACCGCGAATTTCCTCGTGCCAGAACTCCAAGCCGGGCCCGCCAAAACGAAAACCGGTGATGGTCAGATGCCGGCTCGGCACCGGGATGTACGTCCTTGGCTTGCCCATGTCCACCAGCCAGATCTTTTTGGCGCGACGCAGGGCAAAACGCCCGATCTCATGCTCCAGCTCGCCCTCCCCGGACTGCACCCAGAACAGATGCGCGCCTGGTTTTTCAAAACGTTGATGATGGTCGGGCTGCACCAGCCGTCGGGACCCGATGGAAAACAAATGCCACAGCAGCCGCCGGGCAATCGGCGACGGATCCACGAAGGTCAATTTGTCCGCGGTTCCTGGCTGTTTAGACATGCTGGTTGTTAATTCAGGCTATCATTTTCCGTTCATCATGTCCATTGCGCCGGCCAGGCATAGGTTCCGGGCTTCACCGTCAGCAACTGGGATGAGTTGCCTTCAATCGCCAGGGTCGCCACCCCCGGGGCCAGTTCCCGCAACACGCTTAATCGCGCCCACCCCATGCACCGCACCAGTTCCGCCGCGGTGGCGCCGCCCTCCGCATAAATATGCCCGACTTCCACCTGCCGGAGCACCAGCCCGGCAATTTGCACCAGATGATCCGCCAGCCGCCGGGCCACTGAAATCTCGCGCACCGGCGGAAGCCCCACGCTCAGGATCACGCGCGCATGCGACTGGAAGATGGCAACGACCCGCTGGCTGATGACCTCCGCGGCGCCCGGCGTGAACCCGGCGCTCCACATCAGTTCCATCGGCAGCGAAAACACCGGCGTCCCACGTTCCCGCTCCAGCTTCACAAATTTGCGCGAGGACTGGGAGGAGGTGCCGCAGACGAACAATTCCCGATGAACCGTGCCATTGGTGGAAGGACCGCCGGCCGGCGGGGTGGCGTTGATTTTTTCAGCCGCCAGCAACGCGCCAAAATATTCCGAGCCGCCCGCCGACAGGGTTCCGGCATCCCACAGCGAAGCCCAGTGCTGAACGTCCTGGGAGGTGGCCGCCTCACCGACCACGATGCCCCGGGCCGGCAATGAATCGTTCAGGTTGTTCACACAAATCGGATGATTTTGCGGATGGTGCAACAGCCGAAGCACCTGGGACGAGGTGCGAGGATGCTCCGGATCACGCGCAAATTCCGTCTTGTTGATCAACCGGCCCCGGATGAAATAACGCCCGTCCTGAATTTTCCGGCCCAGCGAGGGGTTCGCCGGCAGCAGAAACGCACGCTTGAGCCGCAGTTGCTTCATGACCGATTCCACCTCGGCCGTCACCTGCCCGCGCAACACAGAATCCACCTTTTTGTATATCCAGCGCGCCTTGGCCGCGCGCAATGTTTTCGCCGCCGCCGCCGCCCGCCGGCCTGCCTCCTCGGCAACACAGGAGCGGGAATCGGTGTCCACGCATACCAGGTCCGCCTCGCCGCTGGGCGCGCCTTTCACCAGAATTTCCGTACGCAATCCGTAACGCAAGCCCACGGCGGCCAGCTCGGCGGCGCCGGTCAAATCATCAGCAATGACTCCAATCATACCCGGGAAATTCCTGCCTTTCTGCCGGCCGCCATGCCGGTGGCAACCCCGATGGCCGCGAAAAGACTTTGCGGGTCGGCGATGCCTTTCCACGCTATGTCAAACGCCGTGCCGTGGTCCACCGAGGTGCGGATGATTGGCAATCCCAGCGTGATGTTCACCCCCGTGTCAAACGCCAGCATCTTGAACGGGATGTGTCCCTGGTCGTGGTAAAGGGTGACAATCGCGTCGTATTTTTTCCGCTGGCCCGACGTGAACACCGCGTCCGGCGGCAGCGGACCTTCGACAGCAATGCCCGATTTTCTGGCCTGCGCCACTGCCGGCGCAACCAACCGTTCCTCCTCCTGCTGGCCGAACAAACCATGCTCGCCGGCGTGCGGATTCAAACCGCAGACCGCCAGGCGCGGTTTGCGGCGCAGCATCAACTGCATGGCCGCGGCCGTGAGTTCGATGACATCGCGCACCCGCTTGACGGAGAGTTTTTTCGGCACGTCGCTGTAGCCGATGTGGGTCGTGACCATGCTGACGGTCAAGACTTCCGAGCATAACATCATGCAACTGCGGCTGGCACCGGTCAGCGCAGTAAAAATTTCCGTGTGCCCCGGATGGCTGACCCCCGCCAGTTGCAATGCCTCCTTGTTGATCGGCGCGGTGACGACACCGTCAATCTTTCCCGCCAGCGCCGACTGGATCGCCTGCTCAATGAAAATGAACCCCGCCCGGCCGCAGGCCGCCGAGATTTTTCCCGGCTGGATCTTTCCCGCGTCAATCGCCGCGCAATCCACGATCAATGGTTCGTGGACGGTTCTGATTTTTTGCCATTCGGCGAGCGAAACCACCCGGCAGCTCTCGCGCTTCTTGCTCGTCCTTGATCCTTTCAAGACCGAGGCCTGGACGCGTTTGACCACTCCCGCGTCGCCGAACAACACCGGCACGCACTGGCCGAGCACGCCCGGGTCGTGCAATGCCCGCAGGCAAAGCTCCGGACCGATGCCGGCGGGGTCACCCATCGTCAGGCCGAGTATGGGTCGCGATTTCATGGTTTTCCGTTGAGCAATTGCAGTCGGGACATCTGGGCGCGAACAGAAACGAGTTCGCTGTCCGAAACAGGACGCAGCGGCGGCAGCATGTGGGGGGCGCATAATCCCCGGCAGCTCATCGCGGCTTTGAGCACGGCCAGCGATTCGTTCAACGTGCGGCCCTTTTGATAAAGCGAGGCCACGGTGTTCATCCGCGAAAATTGATCTGCCGACGCCGACCAGTCTCCACGCTGCGCCGATGCACACAAGCCCTGGCACACGTCCGGAATCAAATTCCCGACACTGGGCACGATGCCGACCGCGCCCAGTTTCAATCCCTTTTCCATGAGCGCGCCCACGCCGACAAAGATGGAGAACTCCGGCCGGCCGCCAAAACGGCGCAACAATTCCTCCAGCCGGGCTGGATTGTTTTCCGAATCCTTCATGCCCGCCAGCCGCGGATGGCCCAGCAAGGACTCAATCACGTCGAGCGGAATGGAAACCTGCGTCGTCGTCGGAATGTTGTAGACGATCAACGGCCCCTCCAGCCCGTCGAGCAAGGCCCGATACCAGGGCAACAACTGGTCCACAGGATGTGAAACTGGCGGCCGGGCAACAATCACATCCGCGCCGGCGCGAAGAAATTCGTTGCCGGTGCTGATGTTCTCCGGATGCGGCTCATTGATGCCGGCATAAACCAGCACACGGTGGCGCACCCATTGCACGGTGAGTTCCACCAGCCGCTGGCGGGCGGCGCGCGGCACCGAAGCACCTTCACCGGTCGTTCCAAGCACAAAAATTCCGGTCACGCCACCAGCGACCAGAAATTCAACTAGTCGCGCGGCCGCCGGTTCATCCAGCGCCCCCGTCGCCATCACCGGTGTCACCATCGGCACCACCGTCCCCTGATAATTCAATCCCTTTTTCATTTCAATATGTTGCCTCGTATATGTTCACCGCGTCCGCCTCCGTGACGGGACGCAAATTGTTTTTCAACAGTCGCGTGACCTGCATGGCTGACCGGGCCATGGCCGGAATCGCGTCGCGCGGAATTCCAAACTCCGCCAATCGTTGCGGCACACCGCACGCCCGGGACAGCTCGGCCAGCTGCTGGACGCCGCGTTCGGCCGTGGCCAGCGCGGAACCGTCCCGCTCCACACCCAGCGCGACCGCCACCGCGGCGTAACGTTCCGGTGCGGCGGAAAAATTGAACCGCAGGACATTCGGCAGCAGCACGGCGTTGGAAACCCCGTGCGCCATGTGAAACCGGCTGCCGAGCGGATAAGCCAGCGCATGCACCGCCGCCGTATTCACCGGCCCCAGGCCCAGGCCGCCGTAGAGGCTGCCCAGCGCCAGGTTCGCGCGCGCCTCCACATCCGCCCCATCACGCACGGCGCGAAGCAGATTTCCTGAAATCAGCCGGATGCCCTCCAGGGCGTAAACGTCCACCACCGGATGGGCAAATTTGTTGGCGTAGGCCTCGATGCAATGCGTCAACGCATCAAGTCCGGTGGCCGCCGTCACCGGCGCCGGCACGGACAAGGTCAGCAGCGGATCAATGAATGCCGCATCCGGAACCAGATGCGGACTGATGACGCCTTTTTTCAACTGGTCGGTTTCGTCCAGCAGGATGGCGTTGGGGGAAACTTCGCTGCCGGTGCCCGCCGTCGTCGGCAGGCAGACCAGGAACAGTTCACGTCCTTGAAGCAGGTTGATGCCAAAAATCTCCGTAACAACCTGTTTTCCACGCACCAGGGCAGCAACCAGTTTGGCCACGTCCAGCGGGCTGCCGCCGCCAACGCCCAGAACAGCTTCAACCTTCGCTTTTTTTGCTTCCGCCAGAATCTGTTCGAACAATTCCTTCGTCGGCTCGCGATCCACCGGCCGGCTCTGAATGACTTCACAACCAGCCTTGGCCAACGCGTCAATCAGGAAACCAATCTGCGGCAGCACGGGCGAACTGCTGACGAGCAGCACGCGGCGAAGGCCACGCTGCGCGAACAGTTCGACGCAGCCGGCGGCGCAGCCGTTGCCGAATACGATGCGCGGCGGTTGAAGCAGCGTGATGGCATTCATGGCTTCGCCTCCAACGCCGGCGAGGCGACCATTTTTTTTACGCCCAAAGTTTGGCGTTGTTCCAGCCAGCCCCAGATGGTCCACTCGCTTTTCACATTCGCATCCGCCGGGAAAAACCAGCTCGCGCACCAGCCCACCACCAGCACGATGACATGCGCAATGACGCCGATCATCACTTCCGGCCAGGTGAAATTCCACGACCCCAGCGAAAGCATCTGGTACTTGCTGCACGTCAGCGTCGCCCAAGCGGTGAACAGCAATGCGGCAACAATCCCGATCCACAGCCCCTGCCGGTTGGCGCGACGGCTGAAAAACGCGAGCAGAAATATCCCCGCCAGCCCGGCGGCGACGATCGAGGACACGGCGTAATACAGCGACAGCGAGCGGTCGCTTTTCCACGCGATGAGCGCCGCGATGCCGATGGTCAGCAACCCGCAGACGGCGACGATGATTTTGCCGACGGCCAGTCGCTGGCGGTCGGTCGAGCCGGGACGCAGCTTGCGATAATAATCCTCCACACCGACGGCGGAGAGGCAGTTCAAGTCGGAAGACATGGTGGACATGCCGGCAGAGAGCAGCGCGGCCATGAACAGGCCGGCGAAGCCAACGGGAATTTTCGTCGCCAGAAAAAATGGAAAAACCTTGTCCGGCATGATCTTCCCGGCGGCGTCATGGAGGTGCGCCGGGAGCGCTTCGCCGGAAAGCTGATAATACGCCCACAGCAGCGTGCCGACGAGCATGAACGCCGCCCACGTCGGCACACACAAAATCGCGCCCAGCGCCACGCCTTTCAGCGCGTCACGGTCGGTTTTGGCGATGAGGTAGCGCTGCACCAGCGTCTGGTCGGCCGTGTATTTTTGGAGGTAGAAAAAGAAACCGTAAAGCGACATGACAAAAATGTTTCCCTTCTGGCTGAAATCCAAATCGCACGAGCCGAGGCTGAATTTGTTTTGCGCCGACGCCAGGTGAAACGCCGCGCCGGGGCCGCCCGGCATGATCCAGAACAGGACGCCGATGATGATCAGCACGCCGACGCCTTTGATGATGCCCTGAATCACCTGGGTCCAGATCACCGCCTCCAGTCCGCCAAACAGCGTGTAGATCACCGTCACCAGTCCTGAAATCAAAATCACCGCATAAACGTCCCAGCCCGTCATCCCGCAGATGGTCAACGCCAGGAGATAGACCACGAAACCCATCTTGGAAAAATGCCAGGCGATGAACGCCACCGAGCTGTAGACCCGCGCCCCGTAGCCGAAGCGTTTCTCAAAATATTCGTACGCGCTCATGCCGACGGCGTGGCGGAAAAACGGAATGACGACCGCACCCACCAAAATCAAGACGCCCAGCACCATGAAACCCGGCACGAGTTCGTTCCAATTTCCCGCGTAGGCCGAGCCGGGATAGGCGATGAACGTGATGCTGCTGATGATCGTGGCAAACATTGAAAGCCCCATCGCCCATGATGGGATTGAGCGCCGCGCCACGAAATAGGCTTCCGTCGAAGTCTGCCGCCGGGCGAACCAGAAACCCATGAACGCCACCACCGCAAAGTAAATCGCAATGACAACCAGGTCCAGCCAGCGAAGCGAGCTCATGTATTCGTTCCCCGTTCAACGCCATTGCTGGAAACGGCACCCGGCCGCTCCCTTCGCCCATTGACCGGCGAACAGCATTTCCCATGATGGCAGTTTATCCGACATTGGTATCCGTCTGGTTGCGACATTATTCTATAACCGCTCCTCTCGAATCCGTCATCTGAAATCCGCCAAATGATTTGTAAAAAATGACAACATGTTGAATCGGGCCAGAAAAAACTTGCATCCCCCCCGGCGAAACCGGTTTCTGTTGGGAGTGCCTTCCTGATTTTGGACGCTCCGGGCGGAGCAGCCCGGGAACCGGCTGATATATTACACAAAAACCGTTGAATCTTTATGAAACGTGCCACTGACAAAAAACCGTGCCTCGGCGTCATCTACGGAAACCGTGACTTTTTCCCCGACCAGCTTGTGTCGGAGGCGCGGACAGACATCGCCCAAGTGTTTGAAAAGGCCGGCATCCGCGCCATCCAGCTCGGTGAAAAGGCTTCCAAGCTTGGCGGCGTCGAAACCCACGCCGACGCCCGCAAATGCGCCGAACTGTTCCGTCAACACGCCGACGAAATTGATGGTGTGCTGGTCGTGCTGCCCAACTTCGGCGACGAAAAGGGCGTGGCCGACACGCTCAAACTGTCAAAACTCAATGTGCCCGTTTTGATCCAGGGTTATCCTGATGATTTGAAACAGCTCTCACCGGCACGGCGGCGCGATGCCTACTGCGGAAAGATTTCTGTCTGCAACAACCTGGTTCAGGCTGGGATCAGGTTTTCCCAGACGTCAAAACATGTTTCGTTCCCAACCTCATCCAGTTTCACGGCGGATTTGCAGAACTTCCTTGGCGTCTGCCGCGTGGTGAACGGCGTGCGCGGCGTGCGCCTCGGCGCGGTCGGCGCCCGGCCCGGCGCGTTCAACACGGTTCGCTACTCGGAAAAACTTCTCGAACGCCACGGTATCAGCGTCACAACCATTGACCTTTCCGAAATCATCGGCAAGGCCACCAAGCTCGATGCCAAGGCCGCCGCGGTGAAAACCAAGCTGGCCGAAATCACCGGCTACGCTCCCGCGCCGGGCGTGCCGTCGGAAAAACTGCTGCAGATGGCCAAAATGGGTGTGGTGCTCACCGAATGGATGGATGCGAACGTGCTGGACGCGACCGCCATCCAATGCTGGACCTCTGTCCAGGAAAACTACGGCTGCAATGTCTGCACGCTCATGAGCATGATGAGCGAAAAATTCCTGCCGAGCGCCTGCGAAGTGGATGTCACCGGTGTCCTGACGATGTACGCCATGCAGCTGGCTGGCAACACGCCCGCCGCACTGGTGGACTGGAACAATAATTACGCGGACGACGACAACAAGTGCGTCCTGTTCCATTGCGGCAACTGGGCCAAGAGCTTTCTGCCCGACATCAAGATTTCCAACGCGCCCATCCTCGGCAGCATCATCGGGGTCGAAAACACCTATGGCGCGCTCGACGGCCGCACCCCCGCCGGTCCGCTGACCTTCGGCCGCATCACCACCGCCGACCCCGACGGCTGCATCCGCACCTATGTCGGCGAAGGCGAGCTCACCAACGACAAGCTCGACACGTTTGGCAATCGCGCCGTCGCGAAAATTCCCCGACTCCAAAAACTCATGCATCACGTCTGCAAAAATGGCTTCGAACATCACGTCGTGATGACGGTGTCGCGCAGCGCGGACATCCTTGCCGAGGCATTTGGAAATTATTTCGGATGGGAAGTCCATCATCACGAAAAACCGAAGGAATGATTTGGCCGAGAAGGTAAATTGTCCAGTCATTGACGAAAACAAGCTGTGAAAACCATTGCAATTCTCGCCGTCATTTTTTTAACGGCCTGTTCTGCTCCGGCCAGTCCGCCCACCGTGGAGGAGTTATGGTCGCATCTGTTCACCAACGCTGTTATCGTCTGGCAAGCGTCAACCAATGATTTACCGGAAAGTCTTTGGGTTTATCAAAGAATGCTGCCACGAGTTTTTTCGGAGACGGTCATTTCCAATGCTATCGTGCTTGGTTCATTTCAAAGCCACGGTTTTCCAAAATCTTCCACTAACGACGTTTGCATCTTTGCTGATCCCGACTGCGATTGTCAGTGTGCGCGTGTCTGTAATTTTTCCATCCGGCCAAATGATGCCACTCTGTCATTTTATTCGCCTGATCAAAATCATTTGACGCAAAACATTCCCAGCGACGCGACCGTTGGCAAGTTGGCGCGGGACTGCGCGCTTAAACTGGGCGTTGACCTCGCGCAAGTTGTGCAAAAAAGCCCGACATCTCATTTCAATACGGATACCAACGACAACAAGTTGACCAACCAAATCTGCGGGCGTGGGATTTTTTTGTGCCGACGGCTTGACGGAATTAGTTTCTTTTCAGCCAACGACGATGGTGATGGCTCGGAAGGCTTTGTGATTGAATTTGGCAGTTACGGACTAATCCGTTCTTTTTCCGTCTGCTGGTCAGAGGTTGCGCGTTACAAAAACCAACAAACCACCAGCCCGCAAGAAATCATCCATTGCATCCGAGCGCATAAAACAATCGTGATACCGAATGTTGATGAAGAAGATTATTTTGCTAGACTCAAAAAATTGGCGGGAGCGAAGAAGCTCACCATCACCAAAATTACGCCATGTTACGGCGAAGGCGTGTTTGGAGAAGTGCCAACAAACGATGTGCCTTGTAAATTTGTGACGCCTTTTGCCGAATTGGAAGCCGTCGCCGATTTCGGAAACAGTAATGCAATCGTGCGGCTTGTATCTCCCATTCTTTCATCGGAAGTGGACAGATTGTTGAAAACTAAATAATTCATGACCGACCACGAACTTCAACTCAAATCCGTCCACCTGCGCAAGAACACGCTCAAAGCGATTTACGAAGCGGGCGCGGGCCACACCGGCGGCAGCCTGTCGTGCCTCGACATTCTCAACGTGCTCTACAACCGCATTCTCAACGTGTCGCCCGAAAATTTTTCGGACCCCAACCGCGACCGCTATGTCCAGAGCAAGGGTCATTCGGTCGAGGCGCTTTACGCCGTGCTCGCCGACCGCGGATTTTATCCCGAAGCAGAACTGAAGACCATCTGCCACTATCAGTCGCATTTCGTCGGCCATCCCACGCGCCATATTCCCGGCATCGAGATGAACACTGGCGCCCTGGGCCACGGCCTGCCGATTTGTGTTGGCATGGCCATCGCCGGCAAAATGGATAACGCGCCCTACCGGGTCTTCACGTTGCTCGGCGACGGCGAACTCGCCGAAGGCTCGAACTGGGAAGCCGCGATGGCCGCCGCGCATTACAAGCTGGATAATCTCACCGCGATCCTTGATCGCAATACGCTGCAAATTTCCGGCCGCACGCGCGACGTGATGAGCAACGAGCCGGTTGATGAAAAATTCCGCGCGTTTGGCTGGGCGGTGAAAGTTGTGAACGGGCACAATTTTGCCGAACTCACCGAGGCGTTAAGCAAACCCTCCGAAACCGGCAAACCGACGTGCGTGATCGCGAACACGGTGAAAGGCCGGGGCGTCAGCTTCATGGAAGACGTGGCCAGGTGGCACCACGGAGTGCCCAGCGACGCGGAATTGAAACAGGCTTTGGGCGAGTTGGATGCAGCGGAAGCAAAACTGAGGGAGGTCGCATGAGCGCCCCTGCTCCATCAATGTATTCGCCCGCTGCAAAAGCCATGGCCGAAAAGCTCGGCCTCAAGATGGGCCGCGCCAACCTTGACGAATTTGCCGCCACACTCCTGGAACTTGCCAAAGCCGACCGCAACCTCGTCGCCGTCACCAGCGATTCGCGCGGCTCCGGCAAGCTCGGTCCGTTCGCTCAGGCATTGCCCAAACAACTGGTCGAAGTCGGCATCGCCGAGCAAAACCTTGTCGGTATCACCGCCGGACTTGCGGCCGCGGGCAAAAAATCGTTCGGCGTTTCGCCATCTTGCTTCCTCACGGCCCGCTCGCTGGAACAGATCAAGAATGACGTATGTTACTCGAATGTCCCCGCCGTGCTCATCGGCATCAGTTCCGGCGTCAGCTACGGCGCACTCGGCACGACGCATCATTCGCTGCACGACCTCGCCGTGCTGCGCGCGATCAACAACATCACCATTCTTGTTCCTGCCGATAATTTTGAGACGCGTGAGGCGATTCGTTTCGCGGCCAAAGCCACGAAACCTGCCTTCGTCCGCTTCGGCAAGGCCGCGATGTTTGGCCTGCACAAGCCGGAAACCAAATTTAAAGTCGGCAAAGCCATCAGCCTGCGCGAAGGCAACGATGTCGCCTTCATCGCCACTGGTGAAACGGTCGTTCACGCGCTGCTGGCCGCCGGCCAGCTGGCGGAACGCGGCATCCAGGCGCGCGTGCTTTCCGTGCATACCGTCAAGCCGCTCGACGTGGAAGCGATCTTGAAGGCCGGACGGGAATGTCGCGCCATCGTCGCGGTTGAAGAACATCTGGTGAACGGCGGCCTGGGCGAGGCATGCGCTTCGGGGTTGCTGCAAGCCGGCGTGAGCAAGCCGTTCCACATCGCGGGCATTCCCGACGAGGAAACCGTTCCCGGGTCGCAGGCGGACATTTTCCGGCACTATGGTATTTCGATGGAAGGTCTGACGGAAACCGCGACGAGGCTGTTGAAATGAAATGGCGCGGCACTGCTCCGGCACGTCTATTGATTTGTGCCGGATTTGCCGTTGCCGCCGTCTGCGGGGCACAAACCAACCCCGGCCCCACCTTCCCGCCAGCCCGACCGCTTGAAACCTGGGTGAACAGTCTCCACATGAAATTCGTCCGCGTTCCGGCCGGCGAATTCATGGCGGGCAGCCCCGATTCCGAGTTGGAGCGATCCACCGACGAGACGCAGCATCAGGTTAAAATCACCAAACCATTCTGGCTGGCCTCAACCCATGTCACCGTGGGCCAGTTCGCAATCTTCGAAAAAGAAAGCGGTTACCGGACACTGGCGGAGACCCAAAGCTGGGCCTATGGCGTCTGGAACGACCGTGAAAAAAAATGGACCAAGCTGAATGGCAGCTCCTGGAAAAATCCCGGTTTTCCCCAACGGGACGACCATCCCGTTGTCTGCGTCAACTGGCACGATGCGACGGCCTTTTGCCAGTGGTTGAGCGCGAAGGAAGGCCGGAAATATCGCCTCCCGACGGAGGCGGAATGGGAGTATGCCTGCCGGGCGGGCGGTACCACCGCCTATCCCTGGGGCAATAATCCCGATGACGGCAAGGGTTGGGCAAATTGCTCCGACCGGACCACCGCCGGCCAGTTTAGCCTGTTTCCGGCCTTTAACTGGTCGGACGGTTATATTTATACTTCGCCCGTGGCCACTTTTCGTCCCAATGCCTGGGGTTTGTATGACATGATCGGCAATGCATTGCAGTGGTGTGGCGACTGGTTCGCCACATATCCAGCCGGACCGGTGGTGGACCCGCACGGCCCGGCAACAGGCAAGGAGCGGGTGCTGCGCGGCGGGTCGTTCATCTACGGGCCGCGTCATTGCCGCTGCGCGTTTCGCGGTCGGAACTCACCTGATTTTGAAAATTTTTATGTCGGTTTCCGCGTGTTGCTGGAAGGTAATCCCGGAGTAAAAACCATTCCATGAGCTTGATTCTCGCCATTGACCAAAGCACCTCGGCCACGAAGGCCATCCTGTTTGACCGGACCGGCCGGATCGTGGACAAGGCGTCGCTCAACCACCGTCAGATCTACCCGCAACCCGGCTGGGTGGAACACGACGCGGAGGAAATCTGGCGGAACGTCCTGGCCGTCATCCGCAAAATCGCCGGACGAAATCGCGCCAACCTTTCCAGGCTCGCCGCGTTGAGCATCACGAACCAACGCGAGACCGTGCTCGTCTTTGACCGCAAAACCGGCCGGCCGCTGCACAACGCCATCGTCTGGCAGTGCCGCCGGGGCGACCCGGCCTGCCAAAAGCTCCGCAAGCAGGGACACGAGGACATGGTCCGCCGCAAAACCGGCCTCAAAACTGACACGTATTTCTCCGCGTCAAAATTGAAATGGCTCATCGCCGCAAAACCGGCCATCGCCGCAAAACTCAAGAGCGGCGAGGCCGTGATTGGCACGGTTGACGCCTATCTGGTCCACCGGCTCACCGGCGGAAAAGTTTTTGCCGCGGATTACACCAACGCCAGCCGCACCCTGCTGTTCGACATCGGCAAACTGCGCTGGGACGAAAAGCTTTGCCGGCTGTTCAACGTGCCATTGCGGGCTTTGCCGGAGGTCCGCGAGAGCGCCGCCCAATTCGGCGACACCGATGCCGGCGGCCTTTTACCGAAGCGCGTGCCGATTTGCGGCGTGATGGGCGATTCGCAGGCATCGCTCTTCGCCCAGCGCTGTTACCAGCCTGGCATGGCGAAAGCCACGTTCGGCACCGGCACGTCGGTCTTGCTGAACATTGGAAACAAATTCCGCCTGTCGGAAAAGGGCGCGGTCACGGCACTGGCCTGGGTCTGGCGGGGACAACCCACCTATGCCTTTGAAGGCATCATCAATTTTTCCGCAGCCACCATCGAATGGCTGAAGAACCAGCTTGGCCTGATCCGGGATTCGTCCGAAGTCGAGGCGCTGGCAAGGAGCGTTGCCGACAACGGCGGTGTTTACTTCGTGCCGGCGTTTTCCGGCTTGAGCGCGCCCTACTGGTCGCCGGACGCCCGCGCCGCCATCATCGGCATGACCGCCTTCACGAAAAAGGAACACGTCGTCCGCGCCGCGCTCGAATCCATCGCCTACCAGATTCGCGACGTGCTGGAAATGATGCGGACCGATTCAAAAATCAGATTACGAAATCTGCACGCCGATGGCGGCCCGACGCGAAACCAGTTTCTCATGCAGTTCACCGCCGACCTGACCGGCGCGGAATTGAAGGTTTCTGAAATTGCTGAAGCTTCCGCCTGGGGGGCGGCGATGAGCGGAATGCTCGGCCTGGGCCTGTGCAGATCCCTGGCCGAGCTGGCCGCTTTGCCCCATAAAACCAAAATTCATCGCCCAAAAATGGCCGCCGCCACGGCAACCCGGCTCCAGGCCGGCTGGCGGGCCGCGGTGAAGCGGGTTCTGTAAGCCAAAACCATTTCCCCGCAACCGCCCCCAGCCAGTTAGCTGCGAGGGGGAAGACGCGGTTGTGATCCTCATGTTGAACCACCTCGGGGTTCGTCGTGCCCGACAGAAAGAGCCGGGACAATATCGGATTATCCACATTGTTAACTTTCCTTTTACAATCCTAATCCGTGTGCTATGGTTGGCTTCGATTGAGGGGCTCAAGGAATCCTAATTTGATACACAAAATATGGTTTATCACCTGGTCAGCGGGCTGTGGATAAGGGCGTGGGCTGTCGTCATTTTATGTTCGCTGGGCAGTTTGCAGCCGGCCAAAGGCCAGGTTGCCAACAGTGACAATTACACCACCCCGACGGGAACGGCATTGTCGGCGCCGGCGCCGGGGGTGCTGGCCAATGACACCGGTGCCGGCCTGACGGCGGCATTGGTCACCGGACCGGCGAATGGCACACTGGCGTTAAATGCAGATGGTTCCTTCATCTACACCCCAACGAACAACTTCAGTGGCGTGGACGGTTTCACCTATCACGCGAGCAACGGTTCAACGACTTCCAGTGTGGCATCCGTGGTCATCATGGTCCTGACTCCGGGGGAACTTTTTTACGACAATTTCGCGCGCCCGACCAACAATGGCGCCATCTACCCCTGGTTGGGGACGAACGATGGCCACTTCGTGCTGGGCAGCTGGAGCGTCACCAATCAGCTGATGCAGGGAATCAGTCCGGGAAACAGTTACGGTGACGCCTTTTATCCCAATGCCAGCTGGACGGATTATTCAGTGCAGGCGCAACTTCGATTTTCAGCCAGCAATGCGGCCAGCGCGGGTATTTTGGGACGGCTGAATTCCGCCACCGGCGCGCATTATGCCTTCTGGATCTATCCGGAAGGCTCCACCGAACAATATTCTCCGCGCAATGGCACGGCCGTGATGCTGTTGATCAAGTATATGAACTGGACCAATTACACCCTGATCGGCAATACGATTACCTTGCCCGGCGTGGGGACCAACTGGCATACAGTGGGGCTGACGTTCAAAGGCAGCCAAATCTCCGCCTATTTCGACGGCATCCAGATCACAAACGTAACAGATAATGGTTCCATTGACGGGCATCCGGCGTACACCAACGGCGGCATTGGTTTGAACCTGTGGACGCTGATCTCGTATCCCTACACGTTTTCGGTGGACAACGTGGTCGTGACGAGCACCAATGTCGCCGTCGCCATCAACGACAGCTATGCTGGCACCAACCAACTGACCTTGCAGGTGCCCGCGCCGGGGGTTCTGGTCAACGACACGGGGAACGGACCTTTAACCGCCATCCTGGCAAGCAACCCGGCTGCGGGCAGTCTGACTCTGACCAACAACGGCGGGTTCAGTTACACGCCGGCATCGAATTTCACAGGCACGGACAGCTTTACGTACCGATGCACAGATGGACAGACCACGTCCAGCGTCGCGACAGTCACAATCACCATGTCGGATACACCGACTGCCAACAACGACCTTTACGCCGTGGCGGCCAACACAACCCTGAATGTTGGACCACCCGGGATCCTGACCAATGACACAGGGATCGGGTCTTTGAGCGCCATCCTGGTGAGCGGACCTTCCCATGGCAACCTGACCTTGACCAACAACGGCGGGTTCAGTTATACACCGGCTTCCAATTTCACCGGCATGGACGGCTTAATGTATCTGGCCACTGACGGCCATGCCACGTCAAGTATCGCGACCGTTGCAATCTCAGTCACCCCGGCGGGTGGATTCTTTTACGACAACTTCACGCGTCCGGCGGGTTCCCCATCCATCTTTCCCTGGGTGAACGAATCGGGCACATGGGGGATAACCAGCAATTTTCTTGTCGGAACCAGCACCTTGAATAATTACGGTTACGCGTATTACAATTACCCCAATTGGACGAACTATTCGGTACAGGCACAGATCCAATTTTCCTCAAGTAATGCGTGGGGCGGATCCATCGGCGGGCGATTGAACCCGGCCACCGGGGCGCAATATAACGTGTGGGTTTATCCGGAAAACTCTGCCTGGGGCCCGGTGAATGGTGTACCCCCCGGAACTGCCTCGATGCAAATAACCAAATACTCGACATGGACGGCTTATACGGCGCAGAATCTTATCCAGTTGTCCGGGGTGGGCACCAACTGGCACAATGTCAAACTGGCATTCCAAGGCAGCAACGTCTTTGCTTATTTCGACGGCAAACAAATCACGAACCTGGTGGACAAGGGAACTTTTGACACCAAACCGGCCTATCCCAACGGCGGAATTTCCATCGGTATGTATACCCGGCCATCGGCTTACAGCTTGTCGGTCAGCAACGTCGCTGTAAACCCGCTGGTGGTCAATGACTATTATAGCGTCAAAGAAAACACGTCGTTGACCACGACCAATCCCGGGGTACTGACCAACGACCTGGATGTCTATGGCACAAACCTGACCGCGGTCCTGATCAACGGACCGACCAACGGCATCTTGAACCTGAGTTCCAACGGCGGATTCACCTACACGCCATCAGCCAATTTTGCCGGAACCGATGGCTTTACGTTCCAAGCCAGTGACAAATCGAATTCTCTGGGCATCGCCTCGGCCACCATCAGCGTGATTTCGGCAGTGACGCTGACCGTGACCGCAAGCAATCTGTCCCGCACCTACGGAACCACCAATCCTGCATTGACGGTCGGCTATACCGGTTTCATCAACGGTGACGGGACCAATGTGCTGACGGGTGCTCCGGCACTGAGCACCAGCGCAGGCACCACCAGCCCGATCGGCAATTATACCATCTCGGTCAGCCAGGGGACGTTGAGCGCAACCAATTATGTTTTTAATTTCGTGAACGGAACCATGGGGGTGAACCCGGCAGCTTTGACCGTGACCGCCAAGAATACGAACAAGGCGTATGGCCAAACGGTGACGTTTGCCGGAACAGAGTTTACCAGCAGCGGCCTGGCGAACGTGGACACGGTGAGCAGTGT
>Ga0265338_10002708_pt1 | contig 26028 bp, 65 predicted proteins | sample 42126metaG_FD_193579 | JGI IMG/M metagenome (GOLD analysis project Ga0265338, IMG submission 193579) | Rhizosphere microbial communities from Carex aquatilis grown in University of Washington, Seatle, WA, United States - 4-21-26 metaG | ecosystem: Host-associated > Plants > Roots > Rhizosphere...
AGGTAATTGATATAATATGAAATTACAATCAAATGGAAGAGTGTGTTTATTTGACCCATCATCTATGAGAATCTGTCTGATAGGAATCTCTCTACCAGTTGTGTATGTGGTTCTTTTATCATATACATTACTTGTATCATAAAGATAACCAGAATCTTGAAGAGCTTTGAAATATCCAACATTGGTTGAAAGATATGGTTCTCTCACTGTTTTGATTTGGGTTGAATCAAATTCTGGATTCTGAGCCATAGCCCATTTGAAATAGGCGAATTCTTTCATCCATTGTTCGTAAGTCCAATTCAAGCCGTCATAGTGACCGCAGAGGTGACTTCCAATTTCATGACCATCTTTGCTGGCTTGAATCATATAGTTCCAGCGTTTTTTAGTTCCACCATTGGCGTTATCAGGTCTGAACTTGACGTATGGAATTCCTATTTCTTTTACAGCCCAATAGGGATGTTCTTTCTCCTGGCTTTCAGAAATAAAATATGGAGCGGAGACCAAATACGTATAAACTACATGATTCTCTTTTGCGAATTCAAGTGTATCTTTCCACATTTCTAACTTGGCAGAACCGTCAAAGCTGATAAGAATTTCTTTGCCAAATACCGGAGAGGCTATCAACATTGACAGCAGTAATAAGGTTTTCATTTTATCCTAAGAGCAGATTGAATTCCAGAATTTTTCCTTATCTACTCCAACGGAGATAAAGGTATTAAATTCTTTAAATTGTTTTTTAGTATTGTTATTTTTACCATATTTACGATGGAACAGTGTGTGATGCTTTCGGCATAAAGTTATTCCATTATTTATGTCTATTGCCAAGTGTTTATTATCGACATAGTTTTGTATATGATGAGCTTCAATATTTTCCTTAGAATCACAAATCTGACATTTAAAATTATCTCTATTTTTAATCTTTTTTGCCCACAAAATCAGGGTCGGCTGTGCCAGTATCCAAAATTATTTTCATGTTGCTGTCCTATTTTATACTATTGGAGTAAATTTGTATTCACTTTCTTCCGCCGACATACGAATAGACTGACCAACTTCATAAAATACAAAACCTTCTCCACTTCTCTTAAATTTCATTCTACCTTTTCGCATCACCATTATTTTATAGGCGGCTGAACTCTCATTAACTCTCTTGTGCGCTTTTATAGATTGACGAATTGAATAGAAATTTCCAAACTTTTCGCCCTTCATCTGTGCATCTACACCTAATTCTGTGGTTTTGCCACAGGTTGGACAGCTATGTAAATATCCAGCTACAATTTGCCCATTCAACAATCTTATGGGAACGTTATCTCTACAAAAATGAAATGATTTAAACAAACTCTTTATCCATTTTAACATATTATCTCCCGATACCAAAATATTTTAAAGCTTCGTGCATGTCAGATTCTTCGTTATTTATAATCCAAATCTCCCCAGTCATAACGTTTTCTAATTGTTTTCCTGAAAATTGTTGCTTATAAATGTCATAAAGTTTTTGCGCGAAATATCTATCATGATATTCTATACTCTGAACCAGGGGATTTTCATTAAGATTTTTAATCTTAGATTTAAAGCTTGCATGAACCATTTCATGCAATAACGTACATATAATATCCGTCTTCCTTTCTTGCATCACCCAATGAAAAAAGCATATCTCATCTGATGATGGAAAGTAGTGTGCATAATGGTCTGATTTTAAATAAGAAAGTCTTTGAATGGATATTTTGCACGTCAATTGATTATCAAAATACTTCTTATTAAATTTACTGTAGAGCTTAACTAAATCAGATTTTAGCACTATTTCTTCTCCGGAATCAAGGTTTCTACATATGTGCAACGGCGACATGAGTATTCATAGTAAGAATTGTTGTCCATTGCCCACACTTTATATAAACCAAGATTCTCGTCACCATCCCAAATTCCGCGCCCATTGAAAGATTTAACGACCTTACCGGATTGGTCATAAAACGTGGTAGTTTTAGGTTTGTAGGCGGCACAGCCTGTGAGTGATGCTATTAATATTCCCAGCACTAATCTCTTCATTTTGATTCCTCATAAGTTTGTATAAATATGTCGCGTCTTATACATCTACTCTCATATTCCTTATTTATTCTTAGTTTCCACATGCTGTGATAATAAATGAAATCTTCACCATTCTCACTTATAATTTCACTAACTTTGACTGAATTCATTGTCCCTTCAATCAAATCTTCCATACCTAAATTGAGGGGATGAATTCTTTTCCAAATTTGTCCATTGGAGATAATCATTCTATACCTTCTAGTCTGGACTTTGGAAGTGTCGCAACATTCAAAAAACTGTTCATGTATTGATTTATGTTGTTTATGGGTGCCCATGCGACACGAGTACCATTGGAATCATAATACACATTAACAATACTGTATGCGTCATCCCTGGTGTTGTTCTGATAACATTCAATGAAAGTACAATTCTCTATTTTCAATTTGTATTTATAGAGAACAAACTTCCATAGTTCTTCAGCCCCGTTTGTTACGGACTTGCCAGTGTTTTCGTCCAGTTCTGTAGCTATAATGATACACTTATCTTCAGCATTCTTATAAATCATGATGTTGCACTTACTCACATGATTATTAAAACTGCTGTTGGGCCACTCTAGGTTCTGGCCTATGTCTGGTTTATTAATTGCAAAAAAGTTCTGAAACATTATCCTTGTACACCAGATTTCAATTCAGCCATCATCATTCTTCGTCCTTCGGCTATTTGTTCTGCTCTGAGTCTAGCTATGGGGTCGTTCTTCTGGTTGATTATAAACATGCGCTGTCCACCAGATTGATTATCAACATTCTTACCTGAACGCCTATTACGGCCTCTTCTGTTTTTCATTAATATGCATCCCTCAGTTTGTCATAATAGTATAGAAATTCTGTACGTTGTAGATGGTCATAATAAAGGATTGGGTCGCCGTTTTCTTCTACCATTCCAGTGACCATAGGTTCCAGTTCACCATTACTCATATCAATTAAACAATATTCGATGACATCATCAGGAAGGAATTTTAATATTTTGGCATGGTGAGGGGCTTCTCTTTCCTCACCAAAGCAACAGTTGTTGTTGCATATCCATATTTCACCGACCTTCATTCTACATCATCCAATCGACTAGATACAGCCGTGGGTTCCGGTAAAGGCCAGTCATCCCATCTATTTATTTGAAATCCGTTTGCTAGTAGAGAATCAATAGATAGGTAATAGGAATCTCTCAAGACGTTATCACGTTTACGAGGGGACCAACTTAAATTGTCATTAAACATTTCGAAGTCGTCATATTCGTTTAGACGTTCCTGTAATTCTTTTTTGTGCTGTTCAAACTCAGGCGTTGGGTCATAATATACTTTACCATTTTCAATGCTGTCTATAATAAACTTAACTTCCATCCCAGCGTACATTCCCTCCGGCTTTTTCCACACCCAAATCTGGCCGCGTTTTAAATCTTTGACATTCATTCTGTATCCTTAAGTCTACTAGTTGCTGGACTGTATTTTTTTCTTTTATCGGACTCTTTCATGTCTATAACGCAATATTTAATACTGCCGTCTAGACCCTTTTCTTTTGAATGAAATGTTTCTTTCCAATTGGTGTCAGAGAAAGAATAAAACTTATCTTCATTCTGGTCGAAGTATTCAGTATATCCAGTCCCACCAGAACGCATATGGTAAATAACCTTTTTACATGAGCCATCTATGAAATTAATTATATCGATGCCATATTCAATTTCAGTCATGTCGGGTTCTGGCTCCGGCTCTGGTTCTTGATTTCGAGAAGCTAAATAAGCGGCTTGTTGTGAACGAGGAATCCCCATACCATCTATAATATCAAATGGTTCACCGTTGATGGTCGGCTCCGGAATTGGTTTTCTTTTAAATATATTCAAACTCACTCTATTTCACCTAGTTTTGATGCTGGTTTTTCTGGCTCGATATTTTTGGGAGTTGTTTCTATAATTCCATATTCCCTGGAATTTTCAGGAGCATTTATGACATCGTGCTTAACATATTTTACGGAGGAGTTAAGGGTTTCAATAATAATTATATTTTTATCACTTTTCCAATAAGTTGTTCCGTTTTCAAAATTTCTATAAGCCGAACAAACCTTTATCACTTCACCGTCGATGAAGTGAATTTCGCTTATTATAAAGTTTTTCATGACTGGCCTTGGCTGTGGTGGAGTTTCTGCGACAAGAAGCGGTTCCGGAGTCTGTTGAACGGGGGCTTCAATCAATTCAATGGAATCAACGGTGTTAACCACAGGAAGAACAATTTCCTCCACTGGTTCTTCTGTATTTTTAGGAAGTTGTTTGGCCCACCACATTAGTCGATGTCCTTCAGACGGCTTGCTTTACCTTCTACTTCTTTATCTCTCTTTTTACGTTGTTTATCTGTAATATCTCTGAACCCTATTTCAACATCTTTAGTCAGCCTCATCTCTTCGCTGACAGTGATATATTTGACTGAATCGATGGCAACTTTAAGGAAAAGTTCTTCCTCATCATCATCTTGGTGATATAACATCCAATCATCGTCCTCATCTTTGGTGGCACAATTGACTTCGATAATATCACCGTCTTTGAAATGAATTATTTCTTGAAAGTAGGTAGCCATATTTTCCTCTTCTTCTCTTTGAGTGCGTAATCTGCGTTCTTCAGCACTTTCGGTGATTTGTCGGAGAGCTTCTTCCGCTTCACGCCTGCGTCTAGCTTCACCAAACGTAAATTGAGTCGGCCAGTTCATCATTCGACATCCTTGCTTACAATACGATTTTGCAATTCCGCAATAGTTGTGCGTAATTGTCTTCTTTCTTCTTCCAATAATTTAATACGATTCCACCAAGCCATAGCACACTCCTTGAATCTATTTTACCACTTCTCAGCAACGTTTTCAAGGGTTAATTTGGCAACTTAAACGATTAAACGGTGATTCTCTCCGATTTACCCCACTTGGTTGTTCCAAGTATGGCTCTTACATATCCAAAAAATGTGCAATAGGCTTTCACAGCTTCATACAAATATCCAAAGCACATTTTCCATATAATCAATCCTATGTAAGTTCTTTTATTCTCATAACTTCCAATAAAGTACCAGTCCAGACACGCCATAATGCTCGGTTCTAGAATATATTCATACACATAGGATGGCAGGAAATAAAAAACGAACACGGAGAATAGAAGAGTATGAATAGTTGGATTTATTATCCATGTCGTGAACAAGATTGGTAGAACAATATAATTTACAATGAAGAAAATGGGAAATGTAATGATTTTATACCATTGTAATGGAATCATCATCATTGAAAAATAACCAATAGATGAATTAAACAAAGAATGGCTTCTTCTTTTAAGACTAAATAGAATGCCCGCCGACCATCTAGACCGTTGGGCCATGAAACCAGATAGGGAATGTGGAGCGGCGGTCCATCCTCTAGCTGTCAATACCGATACTATCTTGACACTTTTTCCGTATCCCCTGGTCTCGTGGACCTCGTAATTATAATCAAAATCTTCTGTTAAACCCCTATTAGAGAATCCCTTTAATTCAAAAACCTTATTAGTTCTATAGGCTGAAAAGTTACCAATAAGAACAGTTTGGGCGTTGAGAGAGTTTCTGAAAGCTTTGATAGCAGAATCGTTGAAGAATTCAACAGTTTGAGAAAACATCAATGGATTAGTGAAGCCGCCAATGAATTGATTTCTTCCCGATGTGATATGAACATTTCTATCTCTAACCATTGGAGAAACAAGTAATTCAATACCGTCTCTGTCAGGAATGGTATCAGCATCGAATATACAGAAGAATGCAGTATCTACATAAGACAGTCCCGTATCTAGAGCCATGTCTTTACCAGCATTCTTTTTGCGGATTAAGATTATATTGGAACCTTCAAAAACGTTTCTATTAGTTTCTCTTAATTTATAACGAGTGATTATTACGTGTGAAGTTCTGTCTTTAGAACCATCATCAACTATGATGATTTTTCTTGGTTTCCAGGTTTGTGCGTTACAAGCTTCAATTGTTTTTAGGATTGTTCGTTCTTCATTGTATGCCGCTATTATCACCGACACGGGTTTTTTGGCAGTCTTGAGATTCTTCACAATATGAAGGTCTCTTAAATTTGTATACACACGACTCCAATATATTGGACCCAAGATAGTTATCCATAACATAAACAAGAGCATATTCCAACTGAATATGGATATTAAATAACCCATCCAGAATGACTGACTGGGTATCAAAGATACTATTCCCCACCATTGATTCGCTACTGTTATCAGTAACGGAAGTCCATTGATGGGGAATAGTGTGAATGCTAATAAGACAAATAATAATTTTTTCACGTTGCTACCAATTCATAACAAGGTTCCCACAATATTATAAAAGCCTCTCTAGCCATCTCTCTGCGTTCTCCTGGATTAAACATATTATCTCCAAGATATTCATAAATTACAACATCACCATATCCTTCACCGAAAAATAATGGTTTGGTGATTCCAGTGCATGGATGCCACCATGTTATGGAGTGAGAATAATGGTCTTGTTTTAACCCAAGTATTTTAACCACAGTTAATTCTTGGGAAGGACAAAGAGCACATGGCTTAGAGCGTTGTTGCCAAATCTCACCGATTTTCATTAGGAAGCTATGGCTGTGAAGAAGTTATTAGCTCTTGAAGTATATTTACCCATGAGCTTCTTAGCTAAACGACTTGCTGAAGCTTTAACATTCGCCTCATACGTGGCAGAATTATTGTTTATTTTAACAGTGAAATTATCATTAAACACAACGGTCTTCTGAGCGTTAGTATAATAATAAATTTCAAGTGTCCAAAATTCTTTATTGGAGTCCAAAATTGCTTTATGTGGCTTTGCAATCTTTATAATGAATCCATCCTTAGCAAAATAGAATGAATTACGATTGTTCTTGTCCTCATCCTTTATTTTCCACTTTATCATTTCATTCTCCTATTCGACTGTATCGAGTTTTGGGATTGTTTTGTCTTCCATTCTTGAATCTATAATTGCTTGCGACATTTCCTGACTTTTTCTCTCAAAAAGCTTTTGCATCACATAGTTTCGTTTAAAATCCTTCAACATTTCGGGGTGTTCTTTTTCTAGGTGGGCTAGAAGTATATCTTGATTGCCTTTTATATAATCATTAAAATCTGGACCAGATTGATGTGATATGAATGCTATATCGAACCAAGCTTTACATGTTTCACATTCATTCTTGGTGTTGGAAAAATTGCCGTAAGAATTTGACCAACCGCTCATGTCAGGCATGTTATTCCCACGTAGGGTCTCGTTCACATAGAATCACAAATTCCTCTGCAACCCAACGCATTGGAAGCCAATCGTTTCCATCGTCTTGAATATGGATACCATCAATCCTGAATTCTGAGGCTACTACATAATCAATTTTTTCCTCAGTTTCAATTCCAACAATCGTAAATTTGACTCTGTACATAAATTCTTTTAGGAATCCAATATCTTCCTCATCTCTATCGCCAAAGTCTATAACCTGGACGTATTCATCTTTGAATTTCCAATGTTGACCTGTCTCAAGAAAAACCTTTAGAATCTCACACATCTTATCTCCAAACAAATTATTCCAGTTACATTATACCATTTTTATTTCATGTTTTCAATGATAAAGTTCAATTTGTAATGAACATTAGTTTCGCTAGATGTAACATGACCGTCACGGAAAATTCAACAAAATTCTATATAATGGCATTAAGTAAACAACTTAGGAGAAAATATGGATAAGATTAAATTCAATACAATCATAATCAGCGACATTCACTTGGGTTCTCCAATGTGTCAAGCTGAATCTTTGCTTTCATTTTTACAAAAAATAGAAGTCAAACATTTGGTAATCAATGGAGATTTGTTTGAAGACCTAAAGAGAACCTTTAGACTTCGTGATTCTCATTGGAAAATCATAGCCCAGCTTAGAAGAATGTCTGACCACTGCCAAATCATTTGGGTAAAAGGCAATCATGATACATTAGGTTATCGTAAAGGCGCTGATTTGAAATACATCAGCAATCTCCTTGGATTCAAATTTAAGCGAGAATTCTTTTGGGAGATTGATGGAATTAAACTTTGTGCTCTTCACGGCGATGTTTGGGACGGATATCTTCACAAATACCCAATCCTAAGCAATATAGTAACTTGGTTTTATGATAGATTGAAAGAACTTAATTATGAATGGTGCAAGAGTTTGACTAAGTTTATAAAAAGAAAGTCAAAAATTCTTATGCGTAATGGAAATTACGTAATGGATGGCGCTTTTGATTACGCAATTGAAACCAAATCAGATATAGTGGTTTGCGGTCACACACATAAAGCAGAATTAATAAAGAAAGACAATTTAATTTATGCTAATTGCGGAACATTTGAGTCAGCTATTCCAACCGCAATTTGTTTAAGTGAAGAAAATATAGGATTGTATCAATGGGAAAACGATAAATTAAGTTTAATAAGAGAATTACCGTTTTATATACATGGCTAAAACAAAGACCCCGCCTAATCCGTGGGGTCTTTTATTTTACCAGAGCCTTCACATTTTATGCACCACACTTGCACTGGAATTGGGCAATCACCATCACAATTTCCATCACAGCCTTGGGCGTGGTCCGGTTCAACTGTCCATCCATCACCTTGACAATCAGGACATTTCATCGTATACTCTTTCGAATTCAACTATAAATCTATCTCTAAAATAGTCTGCAAATGTATCATCAGCATCTTCGTTTAATGGTTCGACAGCCACCATCGAATCGCGGTCTTCTGGTTCGTCCTGCCATATTTTAGTAATTCTGACAATACAACCATCGTGTTTATATCGCCAGATTTCTCCGACTTTCATGAGCCATCCGATTCTTCATCAAAAGTTTGAGAGTCAGTAAAAATTTCTTGGGCATTTAAATTTTGTTGTACGGACTGTATTAATTGATTACGTAAATCTTCCAGTTGACGTGAGGTTGGAAGCGGAGGGATTCGAACAGACTCTTCATCCCTAGGCAATTCAAATCTTTCATATACCCCAGGTGGCGTATATCTTCCAAAACTACCCTGAATAGGTTCTTCTATATTAACTATACAACGGTCCATTATCTGAGCCATTTTAAACCATTCTTCGATTGGTTTAACTATATTTGATGAACCGAACTGGATAGATACATTACCATCTTTGGTTATGGATATTCTGGCTGTGGGTTTCATTGAACCATTTTGACCATATAACACAGGTCGAGTCCATACAATTTGGTCAGTATTTTGAAATGCGTCAGGCATAATACCCTCTAGTCAATCATCGTCAATCTTGAACGAGTATCTATTTGAATTTTTGGCTTTGGTTTGGGTTTAGGCTTGGGTTTTGGCTTGGGTCCACCTGTTTGTCTATATTGATTTTTTAAAACCCTTAGAGATATCTGTCCACGAATAGTCTCTGGATGGTCAACATCATCACACCAAAATAATCCAGGAGAAAGAATTTGATGGACCTTTATCTCTCGATAGGGACTGCTTTTCCTATCAAATTCTTTCTTCAATCTCCAGACCGAACCTTCTAACACTACTGTTTTCATTATCGCCACGCTTTGTCTGAAATAATATAGCCATTAGACTGCAATTCGAAAATCATGTCGAATTCGTACATTAGAGTTTCTCCATTGTCGCCATCGCCACCAGCTTTCCAACAGAAATAGTCGTTAGCGAAAACAATATCTATGGTGGAAAGAGCTTTATATAGTTCTATAGATTTTGGATGATGTTCTCCACCAGTTTCCCATCTAACACCAGGGTCTAATATACCAAGTTCCTTTATCTTGGATTCAAGTTCTGCTTTAGTTTTAAGAATTTCCATTAGTCGATATCCAAAAGACGAGACTGTGTAACTTTCTTTTCTTTGCTCTCTGTTTTGGAAACTTTGGTTGCCTTTTCAATAGCAACCTCATCCTCGTCCACGGCATTCAATCTTCCGCGAACTTCCGGTTCGAATAACGGAGTAGCCTTGATTTGAGCTTCGGAAGGTCTTACGCCAGCACCAACCTGACGATAGCCCTTACCACGGAAGGCTCTAACCTTTTTCATAACTTTATCATAGTTATAAATAATTTGAGAACCAGCAGAACCTATGGGGCCATAGGTGCAGTGAAACTGACCGTTCCTAGTCTGGTGAATTTCGTAAAATTTATTGGAAGTACCTACCTTGCATTCCCATCTTCCCTCAAACTCATAATTAGCCATGATATTCTCCTATTCTACGTTAGCTAAGCGGTTATCTGTCTGATTCTCTATTTTTACATTTCTAATTCTTGAGACTTTCGGTATCGGTTTTGAATTTATAATTCTTTCTTGTTTCTTAACTTTTCTATTTAGAGAGTTTAATTCCATTTTATACGCTTCATTCATGGATTCTAGACTTTCTTTTTCCATCCTAATCATCATTAGCTCGTCTCGAACATCTTGTTTACCCTCTTTCATCCATATGTCAATAACCATCCCTAATTCCGCAAAAGAGAAAACAAATAGTAAAACGTCCATGAATATTCTTATACCGTCTTGGGTATGGATGAAATCACTGTATGCCGCAATGGGTAAATAAAATATTTGGCCCATTAAAACCAGTATACAAAAAGTTTTCATAATTGTCATGACAATTCGAAACATCATTCAACTCCACCTAATCTGTCGTTGGATTGTGGAACAACTGGTTTTGCGTTGTCTTCTTCCTGTTTTTGTTTTTCTTTAGCTTTAAATGATTCGGCCACTATATCTAAAGTCGCATCCATTCTTTGATTTATCTCTCTCAAAGCTTCATTTTCTCTAGTCAACATTTGCGTTCTAAGTCTTTCTAATCTCAAAGCTAATTCAGTGTTTTCCTTACCTATATTTATATATGAGTTCCATTGAAAAATAGTTAAAACTAGAAATACAATAAAGAATAGTAAATGCGTCCATAACATTGCTACATTTTGTGTTTCCACAAAAGTTGCGTGGAATAGCCAAGCTTCATGGAAAGTGTTATAACCATTCCAAACAAATACGATGGCCGCGAATACTTTCATGAGCCATTCAAATGGTTTACTGTTTATGAATCTTCTAATCATTTTACCTTCTTCATTTCTTCGGATTCCCATGCCATGCCAGTCTTGAATGCATCATTGACATGCCACCAGTAAATGCCAATCAGAAAGAAAGGCAGATTTAGAATTCTAAACATTTTCCTTCTCATTCTACGTCTCCAAGTTTAGAGGAAGGAGGAGTTTCTGTCTGGTGTCCAAGAACATTATCCCGATATATTTGTTGTGGAGATTGATATATACCACTCATTGCGAAATACAGCTTAGTGTTTCCATAATAGGACGGTACTTGATTCTCTAAAAAATATCCATATTTTGCAAAGTGGTCTGATAACATGTCTCTGAAAGACGAAACAATGAGCGGGTCTATATCTCTCCAACTATCCGGTATCTCAAGATAAAACTCGCGTTTGCCTTCTTTAATCGATTTGGCTATTTGGGCATTAGCCATTGCCTCAATCTTTTTAAGATTTGTATTAAAGTATTTCCTGCCGATGGCACGTTTAGCTTCTTCGGCTTGTTCAATACGTCTAATGGCTTCGTTGGCTGATGTTATCATTAGTCTAGAGCCTGGAGTCTGCTGGCTTTGTCTGTGCCTTCGGGCATGATTGGTTTGGACTTAACTGTTTTAGAAACAGTGATTACCTTTTTTGTTTTTGCTTTTCTTTTTTTCTTCGTCACAACCTTCTTCTTGTCTAAATTATTCTTAATCCATTTAAGGAACGATAACCATTTTGAACATAGGAAGTAAATGGAATATCCGGCCAAAATTATGGTCCAGAAAGGCCATAGAAATAAGGTGAATCCAAATGCAGATGCATCTTCATCTAAAAAAGTATAAGCTATACTTCCACCTATAAATCCGATGAGCGGATATAACCACAACCAACTAGAACCGATAGCTCCTATCCAATTAAACATGATTACTCCACAGATTGCAAATTGTTTCTCACAGGTAATGCTGGAATCTTGTTTGTTTCCTTTGATTCCTTGACTTTTGGTTTCTCTTTTTCAATTTGTTCTTCTAGCTCTTCTACTTCATTTTCAGCACTTTCACGCCAAGCGCGAACAGCCACTCTACGTCTGTTCAAAAAGCTTACATATTTATCAACAACACCACGGCCACAATACTTTATACCCTCATAGATTATCATTATAAGCATTGCTACAAATATGATTCCCCAAATAAGAGTAACCCACCAGATATCGCTAGGTTCATAACCATCCATATCCATCATGTACATTAGATGTGAGAAAATCAATCCAAGTACGAGATATCCGCCGACCCATAAAAATCCATGCATAATTAGTCCATCGAGTCTAATTTTTTAACCAAGGTTTCTTTGGCGAGTTTAGTTGTTTTTGTCTTTATGGTTTTTGATACGATGATAGCTTTTGCTCGTGCTTCCGCCTCTTTTTTGGCCTTACGAGCCAATCTTCTTCTCTTGTTTTCTTTGGCTCTGGCGCGTTCTTCTACTAGTTCAATTCGCATAGCCTCTTCTTCTTCCGCTTCCTGACGAGCACGTTCTGCTAGTAATTTGGCTGACCTAATTTCCTCAAGAGCACGTTGCTTATCGCGTTTTATTTTGTTTATCTTTCTGACCCACAATGAAATAAGGAATACGGGAAGTTTGAAAGCCCACAATATCAGAGTAACGGGCCATAATATGGAGGATAGGCAGAACACAAATAAATCATCCGAGGAACGTGAATCAAACGGGTCGTAATAATGAACAAGAGAGCCGATACTAAATCCCAAAACAATGTATGCGATAGATAGTGTTATAATAATCATAGTATCCTCATTCAATAGTTTCAAGTGATTTTTTGTTGGGCAACAAAGTTTTGACTTTTTTCTTTTCGTTTTCTTCAAAAACCTTCTCGCGCTCTATTCTGGATTTTTCAATGGCCTCTTTCTGTTTCATTTCAGCTCTTTCTTTTTTAAATCTCTCCAACCTACTTATCCAACGAGTTATAAGAAATTTTGGTAATATACATAATGCCATCACAGCAACCAGGGGCCAAACAAACATGGTAGTTAAATAAATCTCTCGAAGGTCATCTTCACTCAGAGAATCGCCATCAAAAACATGTATTGCAACACCGCCAATAAAGCCAACTATCAAGTATGCTAAAACAGATAAAAATACAAGCATGATTCCTCCTAATCTATGTTAGCCAATCTTGAGGGTGACAATTCAACATTATCCTCTAGTATCCGAATACTCTTTACGGCCTTAGAATGCCAAATACAACCCGAAGCACAATCCCATCCATAGTAGAAGCGAGAAGAAAAATCAAGCCGTCTCTCCCATAAATAGGGAGTGATTATAATACCGTCATATATACTGGAAACCTTTACCCAATCAATACCATCTATTATGCTATGAAGCTTTATTGTATATCGTTTATTGAATATATCAAATTGTTCCAGACTTGTTATGAATAGCAAATTGTGATTATCTTCTAATTCTATTTCGTGAGCATATTTTAGTTTTTCTAGTCTAAATTCTTCAGCTTCGCACCATTGTTTCCAGCCATAATCTTCTTCATCAGAAACCCAAAATCCCTTTGGCTTTCCGATAGAATCTAAATCATTATACTGCTTCACACTTTTGAAGCTTTTTACAATCTTGTCGGAAAAGTGAATCAGTTTCACTTTTTCTTCTTAGTTAGTTTACCCATTAAAGTCTGATACTGTTTAATAGTTAAAATCCCAGCACCATCACACCGATGACAGGTTGAGTATGAATGATTTTCTGAGGGTCTGTCATATCCACTACCCTTGCAATTGGGGCATTTAATCTTTGGAGTCTTCATATGTCTTCTCCGATACTAGGATTTTCTCCACTTCCGCGCTACAGGGAACACAAGTAAATGTTGCATAGCTTCCAAATCTCATTTTAAGGAAACACATGTTTGTCCTTGAATCTTTAACATAATATGATGAAGCCATTCCTAAATTGGCTTTTTTGGTGGCGTGGTCACACCACATAATAATAGAAAGTAATACCGCCAAAATAGTAACAAATATAGTAAAAGCTGTTTTATCACTTCTGTCCATAGCCATCTTTTAATTCCTCTGGAAGTCTGGTATTTGCTGGGACATAAAAACAACGAGAAGGAGCATCATTGAGAAGATGTCGGTGAATTTTTCCTTCTTTGACCAATTCAAGACACGACTCAAATACTTGTTCCGAGGTCAAAACGGGGTCTTGTAGGTCGCTCTTAATTATATCGACAAGCCAAATAAATCTGGTATTGGTAACATTATCGTTCCAATCCAACTTTGTTTTTCCAGTTTTGGCTATCTCTTCTTCTGCTCTAGCTTTCTTGTTCAGTTGTTCCTGAATAGTCTTGTCGCTAAATTCGCAGAATAGCCGATAAATTTTATCCTTTAACGCTTCCATTCTGACTCCACGGTTTTGTCAGCTTCACGCATTCCTTCACACATGGCCTTCCCAATTGGATTGCCCATTTTTATATTTTCATCGTATTGCTTTAATTCAAGTCTCCAACCTTCTGTCGATTGATAGACTTCCCGCCATTTATTGGAAAGAAATATAGCGTGTCTAACCTCACCCATAGTTGGGATTTTACCTTCATTAAGCCAAGCTATCCAAACTCTTCTAAGAGGCGTTGGTAGTGGACCAAGAGAATCCAACCAAACGCTGACATAATCACCCAATACTCTAAGGGCCGCTAGTTGCTGGTCCTTATTATAAGTAACTGCTATAGGCATTAATCCATATCCAAGTCTTTGAAAGTCTTCTGTTCATGGAATGCATTGTGAGTGGAACCCAAATTAATAGCTCCACCCACACCACCAATCATTCTGTATAGGCGTAATGTGGAAATTAAATTGAAATATGTAAATATTCCCATTACGATAGCCCACAACCAAGCACCGCAAGCAATATCTCGCATGGTAAAATAACCCATGATGACTGTGACAGTTAACATCAACCAAAACTGAACCTTATTCGAGAATGGAAACATTAGTCAATCTCCTTTAATCTTGAAGAGGGAAGGGTGGGTTCTTCTTGTTTTATTGTTTCTTCTTTCGCTTGTTTTTGTGTTCTGTTTATTCTTGATTCAGACTGAAACATTTCAAACTGAATATCAAACGGCATTGCATTACCAATTTGCGCCATCTGATGGTCAATCTCTGCCATTTGACGGTCTATGTCTCTCATGGCCCTATCTAAATTCAAAGCGCCACCAAAACTCAATCTGTCCATCTCTTGCCTACGAAGCGCCTGTCTCTGCGGCTCCATGTTTCTACGTCTAAGTTCTTCTTCTCTTAAAAACAAACTAGTGCTTTGTTGACGAATGGTTCTTGTATCTTCATCACCAATAAATAAATTTGCAAATGCTGTAGCGATAAAAACAAATGCACCAAAAAACATGCATCCAACCAACGTTACATAATCACAATGGTCACATAGCCACACAGCTACAACGGCTAAAACAATGCCAATAAAGAACATTAAGGAGCTTTTTTCGTCTTTTCCCAAGACAAATTCCTCTTCACATACTTTTAGTCAATGCTGATTATACCACACGAAAGCTTAAAAGTCAATGGCTTTCAACAAATTTTAAAAGCAGGAAAACCATTGACAAAATCATGGAAATGTGATATAATGACCTCAAACTAGGAGTACATCATGCTCGAAAACAAGAAAATAGTTTTCAAACGCGAGAAATCAAAGCCAAAGCCCAAAGATATTGGTTCTCAAATCATGTCTTTTAGAGATAGTATGGGTATGGTTAAAATTCCGACCAAAATTGTTTTAGATGCCCAGGCTATCAAAAGCTTGCGGAGACCAGATGCAATATGAGATTGGTAAAGGAATTGGCAAAGGAATTGGTCTTGTACTGGGAAGAATCCATGTGATAGAGTGTAAGACCATTTCTCATGATGGTATTTCTATCCATATGTTAGAGGCAATGCAAAGACGAGCTAACGAAAATTATCCTTATAAAGTAAAACTAATGTATGACAAAGATGCAAGTCAGAAAGCTGAAAAAGTAGTGGGAATGGAGTGTGTTGTGTTGGTCTGTGAATTAGTTATTGATGACCCACCACAGAATGTAAGGTTGCGGGAAGTTGAATGACCGAATCACAACAAATACAAAAAGAAATGCTTGGTGCTTTGTACAGATTGTATAATGCTGGACTTATATCCCAGGAAACTTACATTAAAAAACTAGATGAAATACACGGTATGAATCTTTGGGAAGAAATGCATTATGTAGAAATGCCACCCTCACGTTTGAGTGATGTAGATGAATTCTAAGACTGCCACACAAGCCGTTAAATTCAAAACAGCGGCGGCTTCTGAATTACTTAAGACTGGGATGATTACACACGACCAGTATTTAATGCTTATAAAAAGAGTTTACGAAGATACTTTAGGTGGAAAAGATGTGTGGGTGGAGACGAACATTTCACCTAAAAAGAAAAAAGAATTGGAACGAGACCTTGAAACGATAAGAAAACAATTAATGTTAGAAGCTTTCTTTCCAGATTCAAGGCTCGATAGCGTGGATTAAATGAGAGAAAACATCAACATAGGCCAAGAATGGTATTGTTTCACCAATTCCACTACCTATTTTATATACAAAATAGACATTTACCGTTTCGAATATGTTGATGGTGAACTTGTCCAAGAAAACATGATGATTGGATTAAGAAGTCTAAATAACACATCCAAAGAAATTAGTCCGGAAGAACTTTTAAAAAATTACAAGCTAACTAAGGATGTCAGGGCCGCTGTAAAACCTGATATACACTTGACTGGAATACCTATACCAACTAGATTGGATGATGTGGAATGATTAAGATTGGACAACGATGGACTTCTCATGATGGAGTCACTCTAACCATAACAAATATTAAACCGGAAATCTCCGTGGCAAGTGATGACGGAGAAAAGATTGATATAAAAAATCTACACAATCTAGTGTATGAAAATTATGTGAAAGCTTTTGAATCAAGTCTTGAAGCTAACAAATTTAAACTTGAGCCAGATGTTGTGACTGGTAGCCGTTTGGATGACATAGACTAATGAGAGATATAACCCCAGGACAAGAATACAGTTATACTTTCCAGGAAGAGCTTGGAAACAATCAACATCGTTGGCAAATTCTTATTATGCACGTTACTAATGTTGATATGAAGAAAAAGACCGTGACTTATGCACTTGGGAATAATGCTGAAAATTTAAAACAAGTAGGCGTGGAGAATTTTGATAACTTCAAACGCCTAATTATTGAAGGCCAAATAAAATTCCTAAGGGAAATACCTCAACCTCTCGTATTACCAAATTCAAGATTGGATGATATTGACTAGTCATGGGATTCTTTAAACCTGGACAGGAATTCTTATACACCATAGCGAAAGAAGTCGGTTTCGGGGAAACCGTAATCCGGAAAGTTGTGTTGCGTATTACTTCCACAGATGACTCCTTTGTTTACTATCGTATGGGGACTCATTCTGGAAACTTAACTGAAACTGGATTCGAAACAGAACAGAATATGCTTGATGAAATGAAACAAGATATTTTAGTATTGGTTAAAGATGTTCCTGTTATTGTTGAATTCGCCAAATCACGTTTGGATGACATAGACTAATGGATTTTGATTATTTTCCAATACTCGAATATAACCAGTGCTACAGATGTCATGATGAATCTGTACAATGTTACACTATGCAAGAATCCATGATACGAATCTGTCCAGATTGCAAAGACAAAATCAAAGAAATGGAAGATTTGGCGGAAGGCCAGGAGTGGCTGGGAACCGTTTTTCATTATGGGTCTGGAACCGCAACTCGCAAAGTCATTCGTTTAAGGAGAGAATCCAGAAATGAACCAGACAAGTTTGTTGCCGATTATGTTGAACCAGAATATGACAAGAGATACAACGGTATTCTAATAGATAAACATTATATTTTGAAAAATCATATGAAATTAATAAAGAATGGTGTTGTTACTCCAGCTAAGATGAAACCGCCATCACATCATTACTCGCGGCTGGGAGAAGTAGAATGAAGATTCAATATGAAACACCCACTGTAAAACAATATGCTAATTATTTATATAATCAAAGTAAATATAGTAGATATATTTGGACAAAAGATTGGGACACTTATCGTGATGAAATAGAAAAGAAGATTCGTGAGATATCTGAGGAAGAGAGGATAGTCACTCCCGCTCCACAACAGAAGAAAATCAAGAAGAGGGCGAAGAAGAGAAAAGTCAACAAAGAGAAAAATAAAAAACGCCCGAAATATGGTGTCGTTCCTCCACCTTCTAGATTAGAAGGCATAGAATGAAAAAAATTGATTTTCGAGAATTCTTTAGGGAAGTAAGTGGCTTGGGCATTCATCTGACTGAACATTCTAAACTTGGTTCGCCAAATTATCGTATTGGAAGAATGTTACAGGAAACTGTAGAACAATTTGAAGAATATGTTGGAGAAAACATGTTAGATATGGATAACATGGAATTGGAATTAGAAAGTCAAATGAATGAAAACAGAAAAAAAGACAGAAAAATTAAAAGATTAGAAATAGAACTTAAAAAGCTTAAAAAATTACACACTCCAGTAAAAACGCTAAAAAATGTAGGCACTTCGGCTGGTAGGCTTAGTCTAGTGGATTGACAAAGGTAAGGTTTTGTGGTATAATGTCCTTGAATGAACCATAAAAAGGTGGCTGTCATGATTTTTGATGAAATTCGACTGCGTGAACGAGCTAAGTTGCATATTCTAAAGACTAAACGGATTATGCGAGAGTTTCCAAATTATCCTACGAGTTGGCTCAATAAGTTAATTTGTTTTAGATACAATTTGGGCGACCCTATTGAAAAACAAATTCGTGATTACGTTAAGCATGAGAAGAAAAATCAAACAAAAGACAAGAAATTTGATATAATAGTAATTAGGTAGACAATTCATTATTCAGGAAACTCAGGAGTTAGACCGTGGGTAAGAGTAATCAGAGCTACGACAAGGCCGTGCCGAAGCGTAGAATTAAGACCAATGATGAAGATGAAGACTTTGATTGGCGTGAAGAATTGAATCGTATCAAGGCCGAGGAAGATGCCGAGAACGCGCTTGAGGAAAGTGAAGTAGGGGATACAGAAGATGAGTGATGAGAAGCGTAAAGTTTTACAATTTTTCACACATAAAGATATGACTTTAGTTTTGTGTTCTGACGGCAGTGTTTGGGATTTTAAACTTGGTTATGTTGCTGGAAAAGAAACCGTAACGTGGCGAAAACGCCCAGAGTTCGAAAATCCGCAGGAATAGGGAAACTTATGCAATCTGGTGAAATATACGTTTGGCGAGACAATACTTTGGCCTACGAATTACTTGGTCCCACTGCTGACGCTCATACGCCTACTTGGAATTGCAGGATGTATAGAAATTATGGTGGACAACGTGGTGGCGTTTTTATACCGATGACTGGCCGAGTTTCTTCTGTCGTTGACCCATCTGCAACATACACTGGATATGGGACTGTGACAGAACAAGCTTTAGAAATCTTCTGTCAATTAACTACAGATATAAATTTAGGTCATTTAGTTTATACGAATTAATCAGGAGGTATGCCATGTTTGGACCAAAAAAGCCCTGCGGTTGCCGCGTCTAATAATTTTGAAGAGAAAGATAATGCGTATTAAGTAAGGGGTGATACGAATGGGAATAGTAGTAGGATTGTTGGTAGTATTGATTTTGGTCGAGGGAGCCGCTTTATACTTCTTCTTAGACAGAACCAAGGTTGCATCAGTTGAGAGCGAAGTAAAAACCAAGCTTGCATCTTTAGAAACTCAACTTGCGTCACTTGCCGCTGGATTAGAAGCCAAGGCCAAAGCAGAAGAAGCTAAGCTTGTTGCCGAAGCAAAGGGATTGCTTGGTCAGGCTCAGACAGTAACAAACCAGACAGTAACCAATGTTGAAACAGCAGTTAAGGTTGCAGAAGGTCAGGCTAAAGCAGTAGAAGCACAGGCTCAGACTGAAGTGAAAGCAGTAGAAACAGCAGTTGCAACAGCACAGACTCAAGTAGCACCAGTAGTCGCCGCAGTTGAAACAGCAGTTAAATCAGCCGAAGTTCAGGTTGCACCAGTAGTAGAAGCCGCTGTAGCAGAAGTAGAAAAGAAAGCATAATTTCAAAACAAATTTGTTATAGAAAAGGAATCAGGGCTTAATTTGCTTTGGTTCCTTTTCTTTTTTTAGGCTCAAAATTCTATAATAAATTAATATAGTAGAAATTCTAAATTCATCTCAGGAGAATCATCATGTCCGTACTTGACCGCATCAAAAGACTTGCTTACATTGTAACAAAGGCCGAAAAACCACAAATTGAAGACGAAGAGAATCCAGCTTATCAGGAATCTGATAACTCTGGTGCCGCCGTTGGTCACGAGGATACTGGTGCAGAAGTTGAGAGCCTTGAGCAGATGTTTGGAGATAAGGGAAAAAAGAGAATCCCTAAAGTTCATTATGATATGAACAATCCAGAACACAGAAAGCTTATCCGTGAAAAGTTGTTGAAAGAAAGACAAGATAAGCAGAGTGTTAATGATTTTAGAAATACTGAAGTTGAATTCACTGACAGCATGGCTGTGGCTAAATATAGAAAGCTTCTTGAGGAATTGAAACAGAATGAGGTCGCAAGAGCCGCAGGACAGAAGGCTCCTTTCATGGAAAATCTTATTCATAAAGAAATGGAAGAGTTGGCTGTTAAGTTCCCTGACATTGCAGAACAAGTTGCTCGTTTACAGCAGAGTGATGCTGATTTTGATGCTTCATATGTTGATGAAGGCGGCGAAGAATATGACCGCGCAAACGACGAAGAAAAGAATCAACAGGCTCTTAACGAATTAGGAGAAACTCTTGAGGGCGTAGAGGGTAAGGGTCGTGATGTAGCCAACAAGAGAAAAGATGAAGAAATTGGTGTTGATGACGTATTAGTTTTGGCTGACACTATGTATACACTTAAGGAAGCCAAGAGTGGTTCCGGTGATATGTCAATGGAAGAATTGAAGAAGTCTGTTATGGAGAAAGCTAGACAATTAGGTTTAGTTGCCGTAACAAAAGAAGAGAAAATTGCCGCTTATCTTTCAGGTAAATTAGTATTAGCCGCTGAAGACGAAGATGAGGATGAAGAAGAAACAGCGGAAGAAAAGGCTCTTGGAAGTCCAGAGAGACCCATCGACAAAGAGACCGCTAAGGACTATAGATTGTATAAGAAGATGCCTTTGGCTGAGAAAATCAGTGGTGCATCTTATGTTCAGTTGTATGCATTAAATAAGTATTTCTCTAAGTTGCTTAAGGCCAAACAGAAGAATGAAGGTGCCGCAAGCGCAGAGGAAGACGAGGCTGTAAATATTTCTGATTTGGAGAAGGCAATTGGTCGTAAGCCAGCCCCTCAACATGGTCAGGTTAAGAAGTATTCTCCCGAAGAAATTGCTAAATATGAGCAAATGTCTGCCGCTAAAGCTTCTTCAAAGAAGATTCGTTTCTCTGTTCGTGAAGCCGCCGCTGAGTGTTCGACTTGTGGTGGACATTTATCAGATAAGGATATTGAATTAGATGAACAGGAATGTTCAAATTGCCGTATGCTTAATGAGAAGTAAGGAGAGATTATGACAGACTATAGAAAAAGAATCGCTGGCTTGATGCATAAAGATGAATTGATTAATATGGTCAACTCATTTGATGCTGAACAATTGAAATCTTTAGCTAATCTCTATGAGATGCCACTCCCTGCCGCTAAAAATTATTGTATCACACACTTAAATAGTGGTTCCGTTGACCCCGCTACTGCTGGGGCTATTATTAAAATCAATAATAGAACTCTTCCTGATGATTCTGGCAGAGAGACAGCAGAATTTAATACATTCGCTAATTACAGACAAAAGATTACCAAGGCTCAAGAAGGTTTAGCTCCAGTTGCACCTAGACAGAAAATTCCATATGATGTTTGGACTAAGAGCAAAAGAAGTGATGGAATCACTTATGAAGTTTGGAAGAGAAGAGTAGACAAACTTATATCGAGTAAGTTTGGAATGGGTATGGATGATTTTCCAGATTGGCGCAGTATGGATGCTTATGAAGGTAACAAGACTGTGGAGCAGGGTTTTAGAGCTTTCAAGAGAGCCCAAGGCTCAGAACTTTTTGCTTCAAATTATAGAAAAAAGATTACGGCTAGATTGAAGAGAGCTTCAATGGCAACCGAAGGTGAAAAACTCATCGAAGATAAAGAAGTCATTGTAGATGGAGTTGTTTATTCAGTCGATGCTATGGTTTCCTATGGAGCCGATTATGAACCAGAGAGTGGTGATGGCTGGAATGAACCACGCGAAGGTGGATATTATTCAGTTGGAATTGACCTTGAAAGCTTAAAGGCCACAGGAGAACATGGAGAAATAACTGACCCTGAATTCTTAGCCAGAATTAGACAGGCTTTCATGGCTCAATATTCAGATTCTATTGAAGAACAGATTTCAAATGAGCTTATGGAAAGCGCGAAATCAGATGTGGAGGAACCAGATTTTGACCCACGCGATGATTTTGATGACCGCGATTATGATTTTTAAGGAGAACATCGTGAATAATTATAAATCAATAATAAACAGAAAAGCTGGATTGTTCTCAGAAGAAAATCCGATTCATTCAAAAGCAAAAAAGTCCATTCAATTGGGAATGAAAATAGAAAATAAAATTCAAGATGCTCACAACACTCTCATGCTGAGAAGACAATTGGAATTATCTCCAGAAGAAACTGAAATTTTAGTAAGGGTTCAGGATAAACTCTTTGAAGCCAAACAGATTTTAGGAGAATTTATAGTTAATGCACAAAATTCTTTACCCAATGAATTTGGAATGTAACACCTTATAAACGTTCCGATATCATCACTCGGAATTTCGTTTCACCAAGAGAGACAGCCATCCTAAGAAATTAGGGTGGCTTTTTCTTTTTTAAGGTCTTGACAAAACAAATTAGAAGTGGTATAATGCTTCCAAAGTAGGAGTCTATCTATGACTAATGAGCAAGAAGAGAGTCTTAGGCGTATCCTTTTCAGGATGCGAGATGCTGGTTTTGACCGTAAAGAGGTCATAGAGACCCTTAGCGAAACCGGAACACCTAAAGTAGACGATGTAGTTCGTCTAGTGGATGAATATTTTCCGGAAGCCAGTTGGTAGAATCAGATTGCAAATACACATGCGATGAAAAACATGAAGTGGAGGATACGGAAGGTGTGATTTGGCCGTGTCCGATTTGTCGCTGGTATTTATTTGAGGAAAAGAAGTCTAGACTTCAAGAGGTTGAGTGATGGCCGTAGAGATTGGATTGTTCTCGAATAGATGTTATAAGGTTACTAGAACTGTCTCCGCCATTTATGTTGCCAAATATTTAAAAATGAACGGATTGCATTCTGTTGTTCTTCCAGAAGGTACTGTGATTGAGATAGGGCCAGTATTGACAGACATCGGAAAAACATTGCAGTCCGAATATTCTTGGTATGCTGTTAATAAGGATTATGCAATCCCAGCCGATACATTGCTAAAATTTATTGGCAATAAAAGCTTTGTGGAATGTCCATTCCCAATTAAAGAGTTTGATGGCACGACATCCAGACTAGCAGAGGTTGAATAATGGAAATAAAATTGAATATCAATTACAAAGCAATTATAGCGTTTAAGGTAGTCACCAATTCTGATGGAATCGTTGATGTTCCCATTGGCACTGAAATGACTTTTGTTCAAAGGCGTAATGGATATACTTTAATGATACATGGAGATATGGGATATATGGCTGATTTTTCCGTGGAAGAAGCGAGAACGTTGCTAGATGGTGGCGTCGAAGAATCAAATATAATAGAAAATACATTACCATTTTATTCCAGACTTGCAGAGGTTGACTAGTGGCTAAGATAAGTAAACAACTTAAAAAAGACTTGGACAAAATTATTGTTCCAAAGGTTGTTGAACCAAAGGTTGTTGAACCAATCAATCCTTATGCTGGCAGAAACTTTAAATTGGGCCGTGGGAATGTTGGTGCCTTCAATGATTCAGACGGCAGACAGGCTTATATTAATAACAGTGATGATTTGCAAGTCACCGAAGTCTATACGAAAGTCTTTTACAAAATCACTACCTTTACTGGTAGACTTACTCGTACCCCTCAAACCATCATAATGTCCGAAGAGGAATTCAAAAAATCTCTGGATAAAGGGACTTTGGTTGAAACTAAACCTGATGGCGCTGTTTTTTCTGGCTCTCGCTTGGACGAGATTGACTAATGTCTACTTACAGCGACCTATTCACTGGAAAACGATTCAGGATAATGAAAGCATTACCTGACATATTTCGTTATCTGACCCCCTCACATGAAATTGCCACTAGAAAAATAAGTCTCGATATTTTCTCTGAAATAGAAATTGGCCCAACCATATTGAATGGGGATTTGGTAACATATGTGTTGGTGGGAAGACCAGATTTCTCCTATCCTATTGTTGTCTTTGGTGTTGATTTAAACAACGCCATTAGTGCCGGATATTTAAAAGAAGTTCCGAATCATTCCCCACAGATAGAAACCTTTGTTGAATTTGGGCCATCAAGGCTAGCGGAGATTGAATGATGTTTAATCCAGAGATTCACAGAGAACGCTATCGAATAGTGAATGAAAGATTCCCAAATTATGGAAGAATCATAGTTGTCATACGGGAATCTATAGATAAAGTATATTTTCACTATGAGGGTGAAACTAATACTTTAAATATTAGCCATGCGATTTTCGATAATTATGTTCGCAATGAAGATTTGAAAAAGATGATTACTAAAAAAGATGAAATTTGGAAACCACATCGTAATTCAAGATTGGAAGAGGTTGAATAATGGAAATTAAATATGATGGCCTCCATTTTAAAAGCGATGGTCCAATCTCCGGTTCATTCCAAACTGAAGGTTCTGAAACTCCACTAAAAATCACGACTGATGACATGGAATTAACTGTTCATCAGGTATTATATAAAATAGGTAAAAAATTCCAGGGTGATACTGTTGTAATAACCCAAGAGGAATTAGATAAATTAATCAATAAAGGTTCTCTAATTGTTATATCAAAAAATGAAACCGTGTCATCTAATAACAGCAGACTAAGTGAGATTGAATAATGGCTACCTATAAATTTAGTCCAGGGACACGTTTCGAAGTTTGCAAAATTGACCCTGATAAGGATGCTGGAAACATTGGCAGGGTGTTTGAAATCGTTGATGTTGTGTTGGCTCAGCGCGACCAAAGGAAACTTATCGTGTGGCGTTGGGTTCCAGACCATAAAAAATACGAAGATGATAGGGACGGTGGAACAAGTAATGAAGATTGGTTTATAGAAAAATTGTCCAGCGGACAAATAGCTTCCTATGTAGAGCAATTTTTTGATAAGCGGTCATCTAGACTCGATGAGATAGAATAATGTCTATTGGAGTTGGGCAGGTTTTCCGTAGAGATGGGTGGGATGATAATAGAGAATTGGAAATTTTAGCATTTCGCAATGATGTTTACTATATAATTTATTTAGATAATGAATACATTGAGAAATGTGAAAAAGAAAAATTTGAAAAATATGTAAGCCTAGGTGACTTGGTTCTTGTTAAAGAAGACATAGAACTTAATTCGTTATCCAGATTAAGTGAGGTTGACTAATGCATGGTGAGAATGTTGGAAAAACATTCAAGGTTCTTAGAACAACTTTGAATCTTGCTACATTACAAACTGGATATACAGATGGCATAAAATTCATGACCCTTAAGAAGGGTTTTGTGTTTAAGCTTGATGAACATCTTCCAGAAAATAGAATATATGAAGTTTATGCCAGAAAGAATTCTATTCTTCCTTTCAT
>Ga0265338_10002709_pt1 | contig 25994 bp, 20 predicted proteins | sample 42126metaG_FD_193579 | JGI IMG/M metagenome (GOLD analysis project Ga0265338, IMG submission 193579) | Rhizosphere microbial communities from Carex aquatilis grown in University of Washington, Seatle, WA, United States - 4-21-26 metaG | ecosystem: Host-associated > Plants > Roots > Rhizosphere...
GGTCGGCGCGGCGGTAGTCGGCGCGGCCGTGGTCGGCTTGGCCGTGGTCGGGGCGGCGGTCGTCGGCTTGGCGGTGGTCGGCTTGGCCGTGGTCGGGGCAACCGGCGGGGCGGGCGCGATATTCGCCGCCGGGCAGTTCACGGCGTACTTCGACGAGGACACCGCGACGCCCGGCTTGGTCACCACGAGTGCCATCTGCCCGGTTTCCGGAACCCCGGCCTTGAACTTCAGCGGCTTCACTGGCTGTGTGCCGGCCTTGCTGAAGGTGAGCTGGCCCGGGGTTTTCGTCCCGCTGGGCACCATCCAGTAGTAGGTGACCACTCCCGCGTTCTGAGCGGTGATCGTACCGGTGGCGGTCAGAGTCGGGTTCGGGGTCGCGGCCGAGCAGGCGGACTCATTCAGCACGGCCGGAGTTACCTTCACCGACGCGGTGATGCCGCCGCTGCCCTCGCTGCACAGCAGCGAGTACGTGACCACGTTCGAGGCCTTACCGCCGGAGTTAAGCATCATGTTGAGCCGAGCCCACCCGGCACCGGCTATGCCGGTCGACAAGGTCCCGCTGGTCACCTGCTCCTGGCCGGCCGTGGCGAAGCTCAGCCGCTCGACCGGGCCATTCTGCCCCGTTGAGTACTGCCACTGGTAGGACACCTGTCCCGGCTGCTGGTCGGTGATCGAGCCGGTGAAGGTAAACGTGGTCGGCGTGAGGCACTTGGAGACCACCACCGACGTCTTCCCCGTGATCACAGCGGAGACATCCGCTACGGCGGCGCTGCTATTGGCGGTGGGCTTCTTGGACAGCGCGACCGCGCTCGCCGCGCCGAGCACGACGACGACGACGGCCGCGACCGACGCGAAGGCCACCAGCCTGCGCCGGGCCTGCCGGGTCTTCCCCACCGAGTCACCGCTGTCGCCCTCCGGCAGCGCCAGCACTTCCCTGGCGCGCTCGGCGAGCTCACGGCGGCCCTCGTCTTCCCAGTTCGGCCCGTAGGCGTCGACCGCTCGCGCGTCAAGCTCGCCGGCGAATGCCCACGCGCTCGGCGGCCGGCGGTCCGAGTACTTGGCCAGGCCCCAGCCGATGAGGTCCCGCAGCGGCGGGTCGTACTGGTCAAGCGGCACTGGCTCGGACTCGTGCTGCTCGCGCAGCCGTCCCGCCCGTCCGGTGAAAGGAGGCTTGCCCGTCAGGGACTCGCACAGCACGACGGTCGCGGCGTATATGTCGGTCGCCGGGAAGTTCGGCGACCCGTTCCATAGCTCCGGCGCCATATACTCAGGCGTTCCGGGGACGGGCACCTGTTTGTCCGCCTGCACCACGAGGCCGAAGTCGGTGAGCGTGCACCAGCCGTTGGCGTCGATCAGCACGTTGTCGGGCTTGACGTCGCGGTGGGCGACGCGGCGCGAGTGCCCGGCGGCCAGCCCAAGCAGTGAGTCCTTGAGCACCACGAGCGCCGCCTTGGCGCTGAGCGGTCCGCGGCGCGCGATCATCTTGCGCAGCGAAACCCCTTCAATGAGTTCCGTGACAATGGCCGCGCCCACGCCTGGCTGCTCCGCGTAGTCGAACACGTCCGCCACGTGCGGGGCGTTCAGTGTCATCAGCTGCTCGGCCGTGGCACGGAACTCCGCGAGGAACTCGCTGTTGCGCACCAGGTCCTCGTTGAGGTACTTGATCGCCACGTGCTGGCCGTTCGAGTCGTTGACCGCTGCAACGACAGTGCCGGCTACGCCGTGGCCCAGCAGCCAGTTCCCGGTGTAGCCCGGGACGGCCCACTCGGTGTAGCTGGGTGCTGCCCACGTGCTCACGGGGGAACTCCTTGCCTGGCCCGGTGCCTAGTGCGGTGCTGCTGGATATCGACCTCGACGTCCGGCGAGACCGCATTCGTCATGGTATGGCGGATATGCGGCCGCCGCGTTCATGGTGGACAGTCGACGCCAGCGTGGTAAGCCGATTGTATGAAATGTTGGCAAATTGCCGCTATGCAATAGCTCCCTGTTATGACGCCCGGACCCGGCCAAAGGTTGACGGCCCCGCGGGAAATCCCGTAGCAGCCGCGTCTTCAGCGGGTTAGCGGCCTGGCCGATCAGGCCCGCTAACCGCGCCCGGCCGCCAGGCGCGGACCAGGTGTAGCGCGCTCCCGTCATCGAAATCACCCTCCGGAGGTGATGAAGCGCCGGCGACCCAGCGCGACGATCGGCACAGGGACGGGCGGAGATCCGGCGCCTGCGCATCTGAGGCGCTGGGGGGAGACGCACCGTGGCTGACAACGACAGACAGAGTGGTCTGCGGCATTCGGTACGGAGGCTGGGCAGACGCGGCTTCCTGCGCCCCGGCCTGGGCCTGAGGGGTCCGGGCGCGGGCGCGCTCGGCGTCGTGCTTGCCTCGTCGGTCCTGGCCGCCTGTACCAGCGCAGGCGCGGCGACTGGCCCGGCCACGCTCAACTTCTACAGCTTCAACGACCCGTCCGGCGCGGTTGCGACGGCCGTCGCCAACTGCGGCGCGGAAAGCAAGGGCAAGTACGTCATCAGCTACAACAAGCTGCCGGCGTCGGCCGACGACCAGCGGCTGCAGCTGGTGCGGCGGCTGGCGGCGGGTGACACGTCGATGGACATCCTCGGCCTCGACGTGACCTGGGAGGCGGAGTTCGCCGAGGCGGGCTGGATCCTGCCGTGGGCCGGCCGTGACAAGCAGCAGGCGGAGGCGGGCACCCTGGCGGTCCCGTTGCAGACCGCTACCTGGCACAACCAGCTCTACGCGGTGCCGTATAACAGCAACACCCAGCTGCTGTGGTACCGCGACGACCTGGTGAAGACTCCGCCCGCCACCTGGGATCAGATGATCAGCGACGCGGAGCGGCTCGCCAAGGAGGGCAAGCCGCACCTGATCGAGATCCAGGGCGCCCAGTACGAAGGCATGACGGTCTGGTTCAACACGCTGGTCGCCAGCGCGGGCGGCAGCATCCTGACGCCCAACGGGCAGCAGGCCGCACTGGGGGCGCCCGCGGTGACCGCGCTGGCGATCATGAAGCGGCTCGGCACTTCCGTGGCGGCCGACCCGTCCCTGCCGGTTCAGATGGAGGACCAGAACCGGCTGGCCATGGAGGCGGGCAAGGCGGCCTTCGAACTCAACTACCCGTTCGTGTATCCGTCGATGCAGGCCAACAACCCGGAGCTGTTCAAGCACTTCAAGTGGGCACTGTACCCGCGGGTCAACGCCGGCCAGCCCGCCCACGTCACCATCGGCGGAATCGACCTGGCGGTCAGCAAGTACTCGCCCAACCCCACGCTGGCCTTCCAGGCCGCGCTGTGCCTGCGGGACCGGGAGAACCAGCTGAACGCGGCGGTCAAGGGCGGCCTGCCGCCCACGCTCGAGAGCCTTTACAGCGATCAGGCGATGTTCTCCGCCTACCCGTTCCACGCCGACATCCTGAGCGCGCTGCAGACCGCCAGCGTGCGGCCCAAGACCCCGGCGTACCAGAACATCTCCATCGTCATCTCGCACAACGTGTCGCCGCCCGCGGGCATCAACCCGACGGGCACGCAGCAGGCGCTGGTCGGCCAGATCAACGACGCCCTGCAGTCGAAGGGACTGATTCCGTGACCGCGAAGACTGAGGTCGTCACCGCCGGCGAGCCCGTCGCCGCCAACCGCGGGCACCGCAAGCAGCTTTCCGAAGGGGCCAGGGCCGAGCGCCGGCTGGGCTGGCTGCTGTGCGCCCCGGCGGTGGTGGTGATGATCGTCGTGGCGGCGTTCCCCATCTTCTACGCCATCTACCTGTCGCTCCAGCGTTACGACCTGCGCTTTCCCGCCCAGGCCCACTTCGTCGGGCTGAGCAACTACGGCGCCGTGCTGTCGTCGTCCTACTGGTGGCACGCGCTGATGGTCACGCTGATCATCACGGTGATCTCGGTCGCCGCCGAATTCGTCTTCGGCATGCTGCTCGCGCTCCTGATGTTCCGCACCATCTTCATGCGCGGCACGATGCGCACCATCTCGCTGATCCCGTACGGGATCGTGACCGTGGCCGCCGCCTATGGCTGGCAGTACGCGTGGACACCGAACACCGGGTACCTGTCCGCGCTGTTCGGTGACAGCGCGCCGCTCACTAAGACAGGGACCGCGATCGCGATCATCATCCTGGCGGAAGTGTGGAAGACCACGCCGTTCATGGCGCTGCTGCTGATGGCGGGGCTGTCCCTGGTGCCAGAAGACCTGACGAAGGCGGCCAGGGTGGACGGGGCCTCCGCCTGGCAGCGGTTCACCCGGGTCACCCTGCCGCTGATGAAGCCCGCGATCCTGGTCGCGCTGCTGTTCCGTACGCTCGACGCGTTCCGGATATTCGACAACATCTACATCCTGACCGCGGGCGGCAACGGCACCTACTCGGTGTCCATCCTGGGCTATGACAACCTGTTCCGGGCGCTGAACCTGGGCATCGGCTCGGCGATCTCCATCCTGATCTTCGTCTGCGTCGCGATCATCGCCGTCATTTACATCAAGATCTTCGGCGCGGCCGCGCCGGGCACGGGGAAGTGAGCTGACATGGCCGCCACTGCCAAGCAGAAGTCCGGCTGGATCACCGCGAACATCGTCACGATGCTGGTGATGCTCATCCCGGTGGTGTGGATCTTCTCGCTGTCCTTCAAGGACCCGTCCACGATCACCGACCCGACGTTCTTCCCGCGGAAATGGACCTGGGCGAACTACAGCGGAATCTTCAGCAGCTCGGACTTCACCCGTCCGCTGCTCAACTCCATCGGGATCGGCCTGATCGCCACGTTTATCTCGGTGCTGCTCGCGTCGCTGGCGGCGTACGCGGTGGCGCGGCTCGCGTTCCCCGGCAAGAGCGCGCTGGTCGGCATGTCGCTGATGATCGCGATGTTCCCGCTGATCTCCCTGGCGACGCCGCTGTTCAACATCGAGCGCACCCTTGGCCTGTTCAACACCTGGCCAGGGCTGATCATCCCGTACATCGCCTTCGGCCTGCCGCTGGGGATCTACACGCTGTCGGCCTTTTTCCGTGAGATCCCCTGGGAACTGGAGAAGGCGGCCAAGATGGACGGCGCCACCCCGTTCCAGGCCTTCGTCAGGGTCATCGCGCCGCTGGCGGCGCCCGGCATGGTGACCACGGCCATCTTGGTGTTCCTGTTCTGCTGGAACGAGTTCCTGCTGGCCTTCACGCTCACGGCGACCACCGCCGCACGGACCGCGCCGGCCGCACTGGCCTTCTTCACCGGCAGCTCGCAGTTCGCGGTGCCCACCGGGTCGATCTCCGCCGCCGCGGTGGTCATCACGATCCCGATCGTCATCTTCGTGCTGCTCTTCCAGCGGCGGATCGTCGCCGGGCTTACCTCCGGCGCGGTCAAGGGCTAGCCGGGCGACCCTAAGGAGCTCATAGTGGCCGAAATCATCCTGGACCACATCAGCAAGCGCTACCCGGACGGAGCGCTGGCGGTGGACGACGTCAGCCTTGACATCCATGACGGTGAGTTCGTCATCTTGGTCGGCCCGTCCGGCTGCGGCAAGTCGACGACCCTCAACATGATCGCGGGGCTTGAGGACATCACCGACGGTGAACTGCGCATCGCGGGGAAGGTGGTGAACGACAAGGCGCCGAAGGACCGCGACATCGCCATGGTGTTCCAGAGCTATGCCCTGTACCCGCACATGACGGTCCGGGAGAACATGGGCTTCGCGCTCAAGCTGGCCAAGACGCCGAAGAACGTCATCGACGAGAAGGTGACCGAGGCCGCCCGCATCCTCGACCTGGAAAAGCACCTGGACCGCAAGCCGGCCAACCTGTCCGGCGGCCAGCGGCAGCGGGTCGCGATGGGCCGCGCGATCGTCCGCGACCCGGCCGCCTTCCTCATGGACGAGCCGCTGTCCAACCTCGACGCGAAGCTGCGCGTGCAGATGCGCACCGAGGTCTCAAGGATCCAGCGCAGGCTCGGCACCACCATGGTCTACGTGACCCACGATCAGACCGAGGCGATGACCCTCGGCGACCGGGTCGCGGTCATGCGCCTCGGGTTGCTCCAGCAGGTCGCGGCGCCGCAGGAACTGTACGACCACCCGGCCAACCTGTTCGTGGCGGGCTTCATCGGCTCGCCCGCGATGAACTTCGTACCGGGCACCCTGGAAGAAGGCAAGCTGCGCACCGCGCTGGGGGACATGCCGCTGGGCGGCGCCCAGCGGCAGGCGATCGAGAGCGCGGGGGCGGCCAGGGATGTCATCGTGGGCGTCCGCCCCGAGCACTTCGAGGACTCATCGCTCGTGTCGGCCGATCTCCTGCCGAAGGGGCTGCAGTTCAACGCCACCATCGACGTGATCGAGTCGCTCGGCTCGGACAAGTTCGTCTATTTCACCCAGCAGCTCGGACCGGCCGCGAACGTGACCGAGCTCGAAGAGCTCGCCAGGGACTCGGGACGAGCGGACACTGGTGGCACCACGGAGACCGTGGTCGCCCGGCTGGACCCGGCGAGCCGGATCACCGAGGGGGAGAACGCGCGACTGTGGATCGACGGACGCAAACTGCATGTCTTCGATCCCGGCAGCGGCCGGAACCTCACTCTCGCGGCCGCGCGGGAAACGGCGGGCGGCGCGTCGGGCAGCGGGGCAGCCGACGGCCTGGCCAGGCCGGCCTCAGCGCCGGGCGACGGTCTCCCTGACGTCGAGACCGCGCGCCCGTAGCGCGGTCTCCAGCCGGTAGATGTCGCTCTGCCGGACGTTGCCGGGGCGCGCACCGGGCTGCGGGCTGGTCCCCAGCCGTCCGCAGGCGTCGTACAGCGCGTCTACGTAGGCCGCGCGCACCGCGCGCAGCCGCATGTTCTTCGCCAGGAGATCGTTGCGCGTCTCCGTGGACTCAACCTCAGCGCGCAGCTTGACCAGGTTCGCGCGCACCCGCTGGATCGGCTCGGGAGCGGGAGCGTGCACCTGGCGGTCGGAGATCCAGTTGAGCAGGCGGCCGCTGCCGATCACGGCATAGACCGCCGCGATCGGCAGTGCGATCGCAAGCGCGAACTCGAACGGCGGATTCATAACATCAGTCTCACTCGCAACGGCAGTTTATGGCTCAATTCGTAGAGTAGCGCATTGCTCTCGTTGAGTGAAAATTCGGCTGCCAGTCAACGGCCGCAGGCCGGCGCTCTCAGGTGTCAGTTCTCGCTGAATCGTGAGCGTGGACCCGTCCTTGTGTTTCCATTATGGAAACTGTAGAGTTGTCGATATGGAAACTTACGGACAGGTCAGTCCGCAGGAGGCCGCAGCGGCCCTGGAGACGGCGCAGCGCAGCCGGGCACGCGTGGCATGGAGCGGGTACCCATGGTGGTACTGGGTGGCGACGGGAGCGGGCCTGGGCGTGATGGCGTATGCGGTCGCGCTGCCCGGCTGGTGGGTTCTGGCGTTCGCGGCCGTGGTCGCGCCGGCGCTGTATGCCGTGGCCCGCGCGGCGGGCCGGGCCCGCGGAGTCTGCGAGGGCTGGACAGGCGCCATGACACCGCGGGACACCGCTGTCCTGTACGGGCCGGAGATCCTGCTGATGCTGGCCGACGCCCCAGTGTCCGAGCACGTCTGGTGGTCGTCGATCGCGGTTGCCGTGCTGGTGTCCGCGATGTTCGCCGGCACCGGGCTGGCGCGGGGTGCCCGGGCCGCCCGCTGCTCGTGACCACGTCGCGCGACACCGAGCACGGCACGGCCCCGGCCGTTGACGGGTTCGACCACCTGATCCACGCGCCGGCCCGGCTGCGGATCTGCGCGGCCCTGGACCCCGTCCGCGAGATCGAGTTCGGCACCCTGCAAACCCTGCTCGGCATCAGCAAGTCCCCCTTGAGCAAGCACATCTCCGTGCTCGCTGACGCCGGCTACGTGACCCAGCGCCGCGCGGTGCGCGACACCCGGCAGCGGGTCTGGGTCCGCCTGACCGATGCCGGGCGAGCCGCCTACCGAGGGCACGTCGCCGCCCTGCAGCAGATCGTCGGCAGCACCAGGACCTAGAACACCAGGTCACAGAACGATCGTGCCGAAACTCACCTAGGAGGCGGCCACCTTCCTCCCGCCCTGCGCCAGCCGCTGCCACCCGACAGTCGATGGAGAAACCGACACCTTCACCGACAGCTCGCGCGAGAAACCGGCACGTCTGCTGAGAACTGACATCACGGGTTACAGTGCGGTAAAACTCAGCGGACGGTCTTGACGGGAATATGTAAGTACGGTGAACTAACAAAAACCTCTCCATAGAGAAGAGACCCCGATGGACAAGAAGTTCACGCGGCGCCTCTCTGGCGCCGCGCTTGCGGCCACTGCCGCGCTGGCCCTGGCCGCGTGCAGCAGCGGCGGCTCGTCGTCCGGTGGCAGCGGCGGCACCACCACCCTCAAGCTCGTGGTCGCCGACTACGGCACCGGCCCGAGCAACGCCAGCGCCAAGTACTGGGACGGCATCGTCTCCGCCTTCGAGGCCGCTCACTCCGACATCAAGGTCAACGTCACCTCGATCCCCTGGACGAACTTCGACCAGCAGGTCCAGACGATGATCCAGAACAAGCAGTACCCGGACATCACCGAGGGCGACTACTTCTCCAACTACGCCCAGGACGGTCTGCTTTACTCCGCCTCGGACGTGCTGTCGGACCCGTCGAACCTGCTGCCAGGGTTCAAGAACCAGGGCACCTTCAACGGCACGCAGTACGGCATGCCGTTCACCACCTCGAGCCGCACGCTCTTCTACAACAAGAAGCTGTTCACGCAGGCGGGCATCACCTCCGCGCCGCAGACCTGGGCCGACGTCCAGGCCGACGCGGCGAAGATCAAGGCAGTCGGCGACGTGGGCTTCGGCCTCCCGCTTGGTGCCGAGGAGGCGCAGGCCGAGTCGCTGCTGTGGATGCTCGGCGACGGCGGCGGCTACACGACCGACGGCAAGTACACGATCAACAGCTCGGCCAACGTCGAGGCCTTCACCTTCCTCAAGGGCCTGGTCTCGGCGGGCGACACCGAGCCCAACCCGGGCACGGTCAACCGCACCGACCTGTGGAAGGAATTCGCGCAGGGCAAGGTCGGCATGATCAACGGCTCGCCGGCCCTCATCCCGATCATCCAGTCGGCTGGCGTGCTCCAGTCCTCCGACTGGACCTCGGTGCCGATCGCGGGCAAGAGCGGCCCGCTGACCACCACCCTCGGCGTCTGCGACAACGTCGCGGCGTTCAAGCCGAACGGCCACCAGGCGCAGATCAAGGAGTTCCTCGACTTCGCCTACCAGGACAAGTACCAGGTGCAGTTCGACAAGGAGTACGACCTGCTCCCCGCGACGACCTCCGCCACGAAGGCGCTGTCCTCCGACGCGGTGTTCGCGCCGTTCCTCACCGCGCTGCCGAACTCGGTGCAGTACCCGAGCGACACCTCGTGGGCGAACCTGAAGACCAAGATCCAGCAGACGATCGGCCTCGCGGTCACCGGCAGCCCGTCGACGGAACTGGGCCAGCTGCAGACGGTCGCCAGCACGTCGGCTAGCTGAGATAGTTCCAGCTAGCCGATTCCGCGCGGGACCTGGGCGCCCCCACGTTCAGGTCCCGCGCGGGCCCTGTCCCCGATCCCAAGAGGATGATCCCGATGCCCGCCGCCATCCGCCGCCTGGTGCCGTTGCTCTGGCTCGGTCCCGCCATCGCGCTCATCGGCGTGGTCGTGCTCTGGCCGGTCGTGGTCATGGTGCAGTCGTCGTTCCAGCAGATCGGCGGCGAGGGATTCGTCGCCGGCTACAACGGCATCACCAACTACCGCCACCTGTTCAACGAGCCCGACTTCGTCCCCGTCCTGCTGCGTACCCTGGTCTGGGTCGTGGTGGTGGTCGCCGTGACCGTGCTCATCTCGCTCGGCCTGGCCCAGCTCTTCCACCAGCGGTTTCCCGGCCGCCGGGTGGCCCGGTGGGCGCTCATCATCCCGTGGGCCGCCTCGGTGATGATGACCGCGCTGATCTTCAAGTGGGCGCTCGACCCCAACGTCGGCGTCATCAACGTGATCCTGCACCACCTCGGCGTGGTCAAGCAGCTCGGCTCCAACCAGGCCGACTGGCTCGGCAACCCGACCAGCGCGCTGGCCTGGATGATGGGCGTGGCGATCTTCGTATCGCTGCCGTTCACCACCTACGCCATCCTGTCCGGGCTGCAGGGCATCCCCCGCGACGTCTACGAGGCCGCCTCCATCGACGGCGCCACCTCGTGGCGGTCTTACCTGGCGGTCACGCTGCCGCTGCTGCGGCCCGCGATCCTGGTCGCGACGCTGATCAACGTCATCAACGTCTTCAACTCCTTCCCGATCATCTGGGAGATGACCCGCGGCGGCCCCGGCTACGAGACCGCCACCTCCACCATCTACATGGTCGAGCTCAAGCAGGGCGACGTCGGGCAGTCGGCGTCCATGTCGGTCATCAACTTCCTGCTCGTCATCGTCATCGTCCTCGTCTACCTGTCCACCACCCGCTGGAAGGAGCAGGTCGACCGGTGATCACCACGACCAAGCCCGCCCAACGGCTCGCCGCCCAGGCCGGGGCCGCGCCGCGGGCGCGACGGCCGCTGCGCACCTGGCTCATCGCCGGCGCCGCCTACCTCGTCGCCATCCTCTTCCTGCTGCCGTACCTCGAGATGCTGCTGATCGCCGGGCGCCCGAACAACGAGCTCGGCCAGCCGACCATCCTCCCTTCGCACTTCACGTTCTCGAACTTCACCACCCTGTGGTCGGGCAGCGGCCTGGGCGGCAGCATCGGCACCAGCCTGCAGATCGCCGCGGGCGCCACCGTGATCGTGCTGCTCGTCGCGCTGCCCGCCGCCTACTGCACCGCGCGCCGCCGGTTTCGCGGCCGCGGCGCGTTCCTGCTGCTCGTGCTGGCCACGCAGATGTTCCAGCCGGCCGCCATGCTGGTCGGCGTCCAGCGGGAGTTCGTCAACTTCGGCGTGCCCCCCACGCTGGCGCTGATCATCATCAACGCGGGCTTCAACCTCGCCTTCGCGGTATGGATACTCAACGCCTTCTTCTCCTCGATCCCGGTCGAGCTCGAGGAGGCGTCCATGGTCGATGGCCTGGGGCGGGTCGGCGCCCTGACGCGGATCACGCTGCCGCTCGCCGCCCCCGGCATCGTGACCGCGCTGATCTTCACCTTCATCTCGGCGTGGAACGAGTTCCTCGTCGCGCTCACGCTCAGCCTCGGTGAGTCCCCGTCGCAGCAGCCGCTGCCGGTGGCGATCAACAACTACATCGGCGAGTACTCCGTCGACTGGGGGCACCTGTTCGCGGCCGGCCTGGTCGCCACCGTGCCGGTCATCATCCTGTTCGCCTTCATCGAGCGGCGGGTCGTGAGCGGCCTGACGGCGGGAGCGGTTAAGTGAACGCAGGCGGAGTCCGTCCCCGCCCGCTGCGCCCCATGGGCAAGCTGCTCGCCGTGGACACCAGGCGCCACCACCGTTCGCTCATCCTCCAGCACCTGTTCGCGGAAGGCCCCGCCTCCCGCGCCGACCTCGCCCGGGCCACCGGCCTCACCAGGGTGACCGTCTCCGACCTGGTGGGCGGGCTCATCGCCGACGGCCTGCTCGGCGAGCTCGGCACGCCGGCCGAGAGCAAGGTCGGCAAGCCGCCGACCCTGGTCGGCCTGCTCGCCGATGCCACCCACATCGTGGCCCTCGACCTGTCACCCGCCGACCGGATGACGGGGGCCGTGCTCAACCTGTTCGGACAGGTCAAGGCCCGGGCCGGCGTGGCGCTCGACGGGGCCACCGGCGAGGAGGCGGTCCGCCTCGCGGCCGGCCTCGCGCAGCAGCTGCGCGAGGCGGCGGACGCGCCGGTGCTCGGCGTCGGCGTCGGCACGCCCGGCGTAGTCGACGGGCGCGGCGTGATCCTCGACGCCCACAACCTGCGCTGGGCCGGGGTCGACCTGACCGGCATCCTCCGCCGCAAGCTCGACCTGCCCGTCTACGTCGCCAACGACGCCAACACGGCGGTACTCGCCGAGTACGCCTTCGGCGGGACGACGGCCGCGGACCTGATGCTGCTGCGGATCGGCATCGGCGTCGGCGCCGGGCTCGTCGTCGGTGGGGCGCTCGTCCAGGGGCACGCCTGGGCGGCGGGCGAGATCGGCCACGTCGTCGTCGACCCCGACGGCGTGCGCTGCGCCTGCGGCAAGGCCGGCTGCCTGGAAACCATTCTGTCCGCACCGCACCTGCGCGACAGTCTGGCCGACGGGTACCGCACGCTCGCGTCCGTCGGCACCGTGCTCGGCGGGGTGCTCGCGCCGGTGGTCGCCGCGCTCAACCTGCACGAGGTCGTGCTCGCGGGACCGCCCGACCTGCTCGACGGCGAGCTGCGCCTGGCCCTGGACCGGTGCGTCCGCGACCGGGTGATGGCCACCTCATCGGCCGACCTGGTGGTCCGGATGTCGCCGCTCGGCGACGACGTGGTGCTGGTCGGCGCCGCGGTGCTCGTGCTCTCCGGCGAGCTCGGTGTCTCTTGACATCCTCCGTCGTCCTCACGGAACGGAACCCGAGAAGCAGTGAACGGTGACATGCGGGTGGGCCTCGACATCGGGGCGACGAAAATACTCGGCGTGGTCATCGACGCCAGCGGCACCGTCGTCGCCCAGGCGCGGCAGGGCACCAGGCCCGGCGCGGACGGGGTACTCGCCAGCGCGACGGCCGTGCTCGACAGCCTCGCGCTCCGCCTCGACGGCGCGCTGCCGTCGCACATCGGCATCGGGGTCTGCGGGATCGTCGACCGCGAGCGCGGCGCCGTCAGGCACGCGGTCAACCTCGGCATCGGCGGTGACTGGTTCCCGCTCGCCGCCCGGCTGGCCGACCGCACCGGCGCCACCGTGCTTATCGACAACGACGTCAACGCCGCCACCTGGGGCGCGCACGTGCTCAGCGGCGCCGACGACCTGGCTTACCTGAGCGTCGGCACCGGGCTGGCGGCCGGCTTCGTGCTGTCCGGGTCGCTGCGGCGCGGTGCCCACGGCGCGGCCGCCGAGATCGGGCACCTGCCGGGGGACCCGAACGGCCCGCGCTGCTCCTGCGGGCAGCGCGGCTGCCTGGAGCTGAGCGCGTCCGGCTCCACGCTGGCCGCCGCCTGGCCGGGCGACGGGCGGGCGGGGCAGATACCGCCAGCGGCCGCGCTGTTCGACGCGGCCACGGAGGGGAACGCCGAAGCGGTCATCATCCGTGACCGTTTCGCCGCGGGGCTCGCCGACGCCATCCGGATCGCCGGCCTGACGGTCGGCCCGGCCGCGATCATCATCGGCGGCGGCGTCGCGAACGTGGGGGAGCCGCTGCTCGAGGCGGTCACCGCGGCGCTGCGCGCCCAGGCCGCCGGGTCGCCGTTCCTCACCGCGCTCGACCTGGCCGGCCGGGTAAGGCTGCTGCCTGGCCAGGCGCCGGCCGGCGCGATTGGCGCCGCCCTGATCGGTAACACTTGACGAGATGAAGGGAAGCCGCTGATGGAGGTCGTGCCGCTCGGATCGGCCGGTGAGATCGCCGTGGTCGCGGCTGACGTCATCGAGTCGCTAGTCCGCCGCAAGCCCGCCGCGGTGCTCGGGCTGGCCACGGGGTCGACGCCGCTGCCGGCCTACCAGGAGCTGACCCGCCGGCACCGCGCGGGCGCTGGCCCGTCCTACGCCGCGGTGACCTGCTTCAACCTCGACGAGTACGTCGGGCTGCCGCCGAACGCGGCCGGCGGAGTGCATGAGCAGAGCTACCGGGCGACCATCGCCCGCGAGCTGACCGACGGCCTCGGCATCAGCCCCGGCCAGGTCAACGGCCCGGACCCGAGTCCCGGCGGGCTGCCGACGGCGGGGGAGCGCTACGAGGCGCTGATCGCGGCCGCCGGAGGCATCGACGTGCAGTTCCTCGGCATCGGCACCGACGGCCACCTGGCCTTCAACGAGCCCGGGTCATCGCTGGCGAGCCGCACCCGGATCAAGACGCTCACCGCGCGGACGCGCAAGGACAACGCGCGGTTCTTCGGCTCGCCCGACGAGGTGCCGACCCACGTGCTCACCCAGGGACTCGGCACCATCTTGCAGGCTCGCCACCTGCTGCTCATCGCCACCGGTCAAAGCAAGGCCGACGCGGTGGCCGCCGCCGTGGAGGGCCCGGTCTCGGCGTCCTGCCCGGCATCGGTGCTGCAGCTGCACCCGCACGCCACGGTGCTGCTCGACCCGGCCGCGGCCGCCCGACTCGGCCGCCTCGACTACTACACCGAGGTATACGAGGCCAAGCCGGCCTGGCAGGGCCTGTAGGGCGCTACGCTTGCGAACCGGCGTCCTCAACCACCTTCGCTGCACGCTGACCCGTAGAGGAATCACCATGCCCGACCTGCACGCCCTCGCCGCGCAACTGGCTGACGGATCGATCGAGGTCGTCGACCTCACGTCCCCGCTGCACGCGGGCACGCCCATCCTCGCCCTGCCACCGCAGTTCGGCCAGACCGCGACGTTCCAGCTGGAGGAGATCAGCCGCTACGACGACCGGGGCCCCGCCTGGTACTGGAACAACTTCCGCACCGGCGAGCACACCGGCACCCACTTCGACGCCCCCAACCACTGGGTGACCGGACAGAGCCTCGACGACGTCGCCGCGGTGCCGGCGGCCCGGCTCATCGGCCCGGCCGTTGTCATCGACCGGGTGGCCGAGGCGGCCGCGGACCCCGACTACCTGCTCGACGTCGCCGACATCACCGCATGGGAAGCCGAGCACGGCGCCCTCCCCGCCGGCGGCTGGCTGATCTACCGCACCGGCTGGTCCTCCCGGGGCGATGACCCGGCGGCCTTCGCCAACGCTGACGCGAGCGGCCCGCACACGCCAGGCATGACGGCCGGCGCCGCCAGCTACCTGTCGCAGACCGCCATCCTTGGCGTCGGGGTGGAAACCGTGGGCACCGACGCCGGCGCCGCCCACAGCTTCGAGCCCGCCTTCCCCTGTCACCAGTTCCTCCTCGGCGCGGGCAAGTACGGCCTGACCCAACTGCGCAACGTCGACCGCCTCCCGGTCACCGGCGCCGTCGTGATCGCCGCGCCGCTTCCGATCGTCAACGGCTCGGGCAGCCCCTGCCGCGTCCTGGCCCTCGTTGCCCGCTTACTAGAGCTTGCGGCCGACCGCGCCCCAGCCTGCTACCTCGTACTCGTCGACCGGCTCGCCCGAACGGGGATGCCACCGGTGGCACTGCACGATCCCGGGGTCGACCAGTTCGAGGCCGTCGAAGAGCCTGGCGACCTGGCCGAAGCCGCGCAAGGTCGCCGGGGTGACGACCGACTCGTTGTAGCGCCGCGCGATCTCGGCGACGAGTTCACTGAGGATGTCACTCGCCGGGTGGGTAAGCACCAGGTAGCTGCCCCGCGCGACCCTGTCCATAAGCCGCGCGACGATTCCGTACGGATCTTCCTCGTCCCTGATGAGCTGCAGGATCGAAACCAGCATGACCGCGGTCGGCCGGGCGAAGTCGAGCGTCCGCGCCGCCTCCTCGAGGATCGTGCCGGTGTCCCGCAGGTCAGCATGGATGTACGAGGTCTCGCCCTCGGGGGTGCTGACCAGCAGGGCCCGGGCGTGCGCCAGCACGACTGGGTCGTTGTCCGCGTAGACGATCCGGGCGTCCGGGGCGATCTCCTGGACCACCTCATGCAGGTTCGGCCGCGTGGGAATGCCGGTACCGATGTCGAGGAACTGCCGTACGCCCTGCGCGGCCAGGAACGCCGCCGCGCGCCGCATGAAGTCGCGGTTAGCCCTGATGTCACGGACGATGGCCGGCCGGACCGCGATGATGGCCTCGGCCGCCGCCCGGTCAGCCGCGTAATTGTCCTTGCCGCCGAGCCAGTAGTCATAGACGCGAGCCGAGTGGGCAACGCTGGTGTCGAGCACGGGTCCCTGGTCTTGCCCGTCCTGTGTCTCAAGGTCGGGTCCGCCGTCGGCCCGGTTACCAGACATAGTCGCCTTCTGTTCGCGCGGGAAGCCTTTTGTCCGCCCAACCCTAGCGCACCCGCGGTGCGCCGCGCCGGGCCCGGTTCGTGGCAAAATGTTCCGTTGTGGCTGAGCTGACGTTTTACACGGGTGCGATGGATACGGGGAAGAGCACCCTGGCCCTGCAGGCGAACCACAACAGGCGGGCCCGCGGGCTCACCGGCCTGCTCTTCACCGCGCATGACCGGGCCGGCGACGCGGTGGTGTCCTCCCGGCTGGGGCTGACGCACGAGGCGATCGAGGTCTCACCCGACTTCGACTTCTGGAGGTACACGGTCGGCGCGCTCAGCGGCGGTGCGCGGATCGACTACTTCATCTGCGACGAGGCGCAGTTCTACACCCCCGAGCAGGTCGACACGCTGGCCAGCATCGTGGACGACCTCGGGATCGACGTGTTCTGCTTCGGCATCCTGACCGACTTCCGCACCAGGCTGTTTCCCGGCTCCGCGCGGCTGGTGGAGCTGGCCGACCGTACCGAGGTCCTGCAGGTGGAGGCGCTGTGCTGGTGTGGCAGGCGCGCGACGCACAACGCGCGGGTCGAGGACGGCGTCATGGTCACCGAGGGCGAGGTCATCTTGGTGGGTGACACCGTCGAGCAGCCCCGCCGACCCGGACGGGTGTCGTACGAGGTGCTGTGCCGTCAGCACTACCGCCGGGGCCTCATCGTGGGGCGGGCAGGCGGGGCGGGCGGGGTAGGCGGGGCGGTCGGGGCGGGCGGCGCGCCCGCCGGCGCAGTGCCGCCGCCGTTCGACCGGCCGGCCGCCGACAAGCACGCCTAGGTAATTGCGCCCCCGCCCCGTCACGGCCGCGGCCGCCCTGCGGCGCGGCCGCGATGAGCAGCTTCGTGTACGGGTGCTCGGGCCGCTCCGTCACCTGACGGGCCGGGCCCCGCTCCACGATCCGCCCGGCGTACATGACCGCGATCGTGTCCGCGAAGTAGCGGGCGGAGGCGATGTCATGGGTGTTGTAGAGCACGGCGAGCCGCTGGGTGTCGGCGAGCTCGCGCAGCAGGTTCAGCAGGCCGGCCCGGATGGACACGTCGAGCATGGAGACGGGCTCGTCGGCGAGCAGCACCTGCGGGCGGACCGCGAGGGCGAGGGCGAGGGCGATCGCCACCCGCTGCCGCTCGCCGCCGGACAGCTGATGCGGGAACTTGGCGAGGAACTCACTGGCCGGGCGCAGGTGCACCTGCTCGAGCAGCGTGGCGGACTGCGACCGGACCTCGGCGCGGGTCCGGGCGTAGTGGTGCACCCGCAGCGGCCGCGTAGGCGTTGGTCGGCACGGGGCCGGCCGGCGTGCCGTCAAGCAGGACCGTCCCGGAGTCACGCCGTTCAAGCAGGGCGAGCAGCTTGGCGATCGTGGACTTGCCCGAGCCGCTCTGCCCGACCAGGCCCGTGATCGTGCCGCGCCGCAGCTCAAGGTCGACCCCGGCCACGGCGGCGGTGCCGGCCCGGCGGCGTGGTGCCCAGCGCGACGCGTAGGTCTTGGTGAGACCGCTGGCCGTCAGGGCGACGGTGCTGATGGACGCGGTATCGGTCATGGCATTCATTTCTCCGGGGCGAGCGCCGGGTGGCTTGGCTCCGCGGCCAGGCCCGCGGGGTGGAAGCACGCCACCGAACGGTCGGGTGCGCACCGGCCCGTCAAGGGCCGGGAAGGAGTTGAGCAGGCCGATCGTGTACGGGTGGGCGGCGCCGGCGATCACGCCGGCGGCGGGCGCCTCCTCGACGACGCTGCCCGAGTACATCACCGCGATCCGGTCGGCCAGGTCGAGCAGCAGCGACAGCTCGTGCGTGATGAACAGCACGGCGAAGCCGAGCCTGGCCTGCAGCGCGCGGATCTCGTCGAGGATCTCCCGCTGGACGACCACGTCGAGCGCCGTGGTGGGCTCGTCCATCAGCACGACCTGCGATCCACGGCCAATTCGGAGGCAACACGCAGCACATATACTGGGTTTCATTGTGCAACCAGAGGGTAGAGTCATACTGTCACCCGCACGAGAGGACCCCGGCAGTGCCACGCCGCGCCCCCGACCTGATCACCCCGCGCCACGGAGCGGCGTCCGTCCCCGACCGCTCAGCGCTCGGCTGGGCCGTCTACGCCCGGCTATCGGCCAAGAAAACCGGCCGCGCCAAGAAGCGCCGCAACTACCTTGAGACCGTCGATTCGCAGATCGCCGACATCCGCGCGTTCGCCGCGCAAAAAGGACTGCCGATCAGCGAAAAGCACATCTACAAGGACAACCACCTGTCGGCGTGGAAGAAAAACGGGAAGCGGCCCGACTTCGACGAGATGATCACCGCCTGCGTCAACGGCGAGGTCATCGGCATCCTCGTCTGGAAATTCGACCGTTTCACCCGCCGCACCCGCGACGCGCTGATGTTCACCGACCTCGCCGAAAAGCACGGCATCCTGATCGATGGCCCCATCAGCGGGTCCTACGACATGCGAGACCCCGAGGACCGGAAGAAGCTGCGCGACGCCGCGTCGGCCGCCGAGTACGAATCCGACAACATCAGCCTGCGGGTCACTGACAAGCTGGGCAAGAAGAAGGCCCTCGGCCTGCAGTGGGGGCCGGGGCGCACGTTCGGGTTCGAGATCCTGTCCGAAGCCCGCGAGTTCGACGACGAGGTGATGCCGATCCAGCGGCCCGACGAGGTCGAGATCATCCAAGAGGTGGCTCGGCGGGCAACCAGCACCGAGCGCGGGCGCAAGCCCGAGACGTGGGCGGCGCTCGCCCGCGAACTCAACGAGCGCGGGATCACCACCGCCACGGGCGCGCCGTGGCGCGCGAGCACCCTCGCGCGCATGGTCCGCCACCCTCGCAACGCCGGCTACATCACCCGCAAGGTCGACAACCGCACTGAGATCGTCGGCACGATGCCCGACCACTACCCTGACGACGACGGCACGCCCGGTGAGCCCTACGTGCCCATTCTGGACGCCGAGACCTACGCCCGGCTGCGGGGCGAGCTGATGATCTCCAAGGGCGGGCGCAAGCCCAACGGCACCTACCCGCTGAGCGGCGGCGCGCTGCTGTGCGGCCGGTGCGGGAAGGGGAAGACCCTCGCCGGGGCCGGCCGGGGGAACGCGGACGGGCGGCCCGCCGACAGCGCCCGCCGGTACAAGTGCCCCGAGCACAACGGGGGGTGCGGCATGTCGGTCCGCGCCGCCGACGTGGAGGCGATGGTCCGCGACGCGGTAATCGAACGGTCGGCCAACCCGCGCTTGCGCGCCGAGATCGCCGACAAGGACCACGCCCTCGACCTGGCCCGCGAAGGGCTGCGCCAGCAGTTCGCCGACGCTGCCGCCGAGGTCGACCGCCTCGACGAGGAGGACGCGGCGCTGGAAGTGCGGCGGGCTAACCAGACCCCGCCCCTGCGCGAGCGCGCCTACCGCGCCACGAAAGACGAGTACGCCAGGCTCATAGCAAAGGCCGAGGCCCGCGTCCGCGAGCTGACGGCGGAGCTGCAGAAGACCCCCGCCGTCGACGAGGGTGACGTGCCGGCGATCACCGCCGAGGAATGGGAGAAGATGGGACGCGCCGGGAAACAGCGCGATGTCGTGCGGCGGCTGCACCTGCGGGTGACTGTGTACCCGGCACCGCCGAGGTTGCCGGGTGCGAAGATCAACGCGTTCGACCCGCGCCGCGTCGTGATCGAGTGATCCGCGAGCCAGGTGCATAGAGTGACCGTACAGACACCTTGCGTCACCGTACGCATGCTGACAGTGGTTGTGGGACAGCAGAGAGCAAGTGGGCAGTGCACTGGGACCGCTGGGGCGCCAAGCGCCCCCGCCCCGGGCACTGACCGCACGGACCCGGTCAGGCCAGGTCCGCGAGCAGGGCATCGAGGGATAGCTCCTCCTCGACGCGGACGCCGTGGTCCGTCATGGCGTCCGCCAGCCCCGGATCCCAGGGGGTAAGGGCAGGCTCGCCGGCCAGCCGGGGAAGCCGGCTGGCCGGCCCGGCCAGCGCCACGGCCGCTTCGTAAGCGTCCCGGCCGAACCGCCACGGCCGCCAGCGCTCCAGGCCTGCCCGCTGCCGGACCGCACTGGCGATCCGGATGCCGCCCCAGTCGAAGTCACCGTGGTAATGGAACGTGGCCCCGCCCGCGCCGAGCAGGTCGAGCAGCCGCCATACGGCGGCCGACGGCTGGCCGCCGACGCAGACGAGCGGAGGGCAGCGACTGCCGAGCTCGTCCGCGGCGGCCGCGATCACCACCGGGTTCTCGCAGACCCGCACCGCTCCCGCGGAAAGCGCCGCGTCGTGGCCGCGCAGCTGCCTGAGGGTGAGCACCGTCGGCTGCCCGGCCTCCCGTTGCGCCGCGAGCACCTTGCCGAGGGCGGTGCGGGTGTCGCTGGGCAGGCCGAGACAGAGCACCAGCGAGGAAAGCTCGTCGAGGTGCACGCCCACGGCGGTCCACGCGGCCCGGCGGGCGTCCGCGCCCACCTCCGCCGCGAGCGGCAGGCCGGCCAGCGCGCGAGCCGCGGACAGCGCCAGCGTCCCGGCCGCGCGCCCCTCGTCGAGTGCGTGCGCGTCGCCGCAGCATTCGGCGGCGAGCCGCCCGATCGGGATGCCCCGCGACGGCAGTTGCCGCAGCACTGCCGCCACCTGGTCGAGAAGCTCGAGTGCCGCCACCGAAGACGGGGCCAGGCGGCGCACCACGCCGGTGGCGTCGAGCCACCCACGCCAGGCGGCCAGCTCGGTTCGGCCCGCCACGGCGAGGTCAAGCGGCGCGAACGCGGCCGCCCAGGCCGACGCCATATCCAGCTGTTCGCGGCCAAGGTCCCTGACCGGCCCGGTCAGCAGCACCACCGCCTCGGCAAGGCCGCCCAGCGCCGCCCCGCTCTCCCGCAGCACCCGGTCCACCTCGGGCAGCGAGACCGTCAGCGACTGACCGGAACGCGGCGGCCGGCCGGTCAGCCGTTCGACGGCCCGCCGTTGCTCAGCCGTCGCGCCCGCGAGGGTCACGACCCCGGTCAGCGGTCGCCCGGCCTCCAGCCGGTCGCGCACCCGACGGACCAGCCACGCAGTGGCGTCGCCGCCGAGCAGGCGGTGCAGCCTGGTGCCGACCTGCGGAATCGTGCCGGTCACACCGTCGGTGACGCTGTCAGTCACACCGTCAGTCACGCCGGCGCCCGTTCGGTCCGACGGCGTTCCCGGCCGTCCCACCGCCACGGTGTGACCAGGACCGCGTCGATGCCGTCCTGACGCGCAAGCTGGCAGATGCCGAGCCCCGGCACCTGCGGGTAGCAGCCCCACTCCCGTTCGCTTGTCATCACCACGTCCATGTCAAAGGTGGCGAGCAGGCCCAGGCACTTGGCGCGGGAGTCGTCATCCACCCCAGCGAATGCCTCATCAAGCGCGATCAGCCGGGGCGCGCGCGGGTTGCCCGCCGACTTGTAATGCGACGAGGCGGCCGCGAACAGCGGCACGGACACCACGAGCGCACGCTCCCCGCCCGAGGCCGGCCCGGTCGCTGGCCGCCACTGCCCGCCGGAGTAGCGCTGGATCGTGAACTCATGCCAGCCCCGGTAATCGAGCGCCGCGGTCAGCGCCTCCACCCAGCCGGCCGCCGGATTGTCCGCGTGCTCGGCGGCGATCCGCTCCTGCAGGAACCCGCCTACCAGCGCCCGGTCTGCGGCGGACCACGCGTCGATCGTCTGCCGGAGCTTGATCCTGACCCGGTCGAGCCCATCGGGGGCGTTCCTTGCCTGCTGCCAGATCAGCCGCAGCTTCATGCCGGTCGAGGTCGGGCGGAGGAGCAACTCGTCGTTCATCTGCCTGACCTCGGCCTCAGCCGCGGAAATCAGCTCGTGCAGCGTCCCCGCCACCTCGTTGAGCAGGTGATTCTCCAGGATCTCGCGTTCCCGGGCGGACAGCAGGGCGGTCCGCTGCGCCACCTCCGCGGCCAGCGCCTCCGCCAGCCCAGGGAGGTCGTGGCTATGACCCTGGAACACCACGTCGATCACGATGACGCCCTCGCTCAGGGTCAGCCCGGCCGAGTGCCCGCGGGCGGCCATCGCGTCATTGAGCAGCTTGTGCTCCTCGGTCACTCGCTTCTGTATCCGGTCCCACGGCCCGTCCCCGTCGTCCACCGCATCGAGCTCACTGTTCACCGCGCGGGTAAGAACGACCGTCGGCGTCGCCGCCCACGGCTGCTCCACATCGGGGATCTCCAGCGACGGCACCGCGACCCGCAGCAGCCCGGTCGCGGCGAACGCCCGGAACTCGCGCACCGCGCCGTCCCGCAGCCGCGCGGCATCCTCGACCTGCGTCCGCAGTTCGCCCTGCTTCCCGTCCGCCTTGCCGCGCGCCTCAAGCGCCGCCTGCTCTCGCTGGCGGGCGTCCCGCTCGGCTGTCTTGAGTCGGCCGAGAGCGTCGCTCACCTCACCAAGTCGCCGCTGCAGTTCCTCGACGGCCGTGCCGGCCGTGGCCAGCAGCTCCTGGTACGTCGTCGCCGCCTGGTTTGCTGCTTCTCGCAGCTCGGCGGCCCGCTCGCTTGCCTCAACAAGGAACTGACGGCTGTCGGCAAGCTCCGCCTCCGCGTCGGCCGCGGCGTGGGCGGCGGCGTGCGCCACCTCGGCGGCTGGCCACAACGCGGCGAGCGCCACCCGGTAGGCACTCAGCCCCGCCTGAACGCCGGCCAGCTCGCCGGGGTCCGCGGGCAGGCTGACATCGGCCGCGAACTCGGCTGCCCGATCGCGGGCGCCCGCCAGCTCATCCTGCCGCTGCGCGCAAAGCGCGGCGGCCTTCGCATGGTCCGCGCGCAGCTCAGTGCGCCGCCGCCGCTCTCCCGCGGCCACCGTGTACGCCTCCCGCACCCCGTCATCCGACGGCGCCGTCCGATGCTCCTGCGCGAGCAGGCCCTGCCGCGCCCCGATGTCCGCCAGGTTCGCGTCAATCCCCTCGATCGCGGCGCGCTCGTCGTCAAGCTCACGCACGAGCCGCTGGATGCGCGCCCGCCGCGCGGCCTCCCGCGCTCCCTCGCCGATGTAGCCGGCCTGGTCCTTATGCCAGGCGCCGCTCAGCATGCCGTTGGACCACCGCCCGTCCGTGGTGACCCATGCCGCGCCGGCGCCGGTGGTCCCTGGCCCACGTCCAATCGCACGCAGAACGGAGGCGACTTGCTCTGTTCCAAGCGCCGCCGCCTGGGGATCGGCCAAATCGATCGCGGGCACCAGCAGACTGGCGCAGGATGCCCCGGCCACCGGGGTAAGCCCGGAGGCCACGGTCACGTCCCCGTCGATGAGGTTCCCTTCGGGTGTCACCCATGCGTCGAGGATGGCCGCCGCCTCAAGCGCGGCCTCAAGCCCGGCGCGCTCGCCGTCGGACAGGCCAGGCGCGAAGTCAGTCACCTTCCACAGCGGCGCGCCGGGCCGGTCGTCGCGAACGCCGGCGAACCGGGTATGCGGGGCCGGCGGGGCGTCATGGCCGCCAAGGCGCAGCCGGCCGACCTCACCCTCCAACTCGTCAGCCCGCGTCGCGTGCCTGGTCCGCTGGCTGCTGAGTTCACCGGCCAGCCGGCCGAGCTCCGCGACGGCCAGCCGGGCAGCGTCATCGATGATCGCGACGGCGGGGTTCACGCCGTCGCCGGTCATGCCCCAGCCTTGCAGCGCGGCGATCAGCTCATCGGGGTCGGCCACCCGCAGCTCCGTCAGGCCGTCCAGGTAGCAGCGGTAGGCGTCAAGGAGGTGCCGCATCCGTTCCGCTACCGCCTGCTCCGCTGCTGCGACCCGGTCCGCCGCAGCCTGGACCTCAGCCGACAGCCTGCCTTCCGCTGCCTGCGCGTCCTGGAGTTTCCTTGTCCATTCTGCGGACGCTTCAAGCAGCTTGCCCAGCCGCGCGGCCGCTTGTTCCTGCCGGTCGGCGATGGCCGTGGCGTCGCGCCTGGCCTGGGCGAGCATTTCTGTCGCCGACGCCGCGGCGGCCGCCGCACCGAGCGCGGCAACGGCCGTCCGGTGCGGCCCGACGAAGCGTGCGCGGGCGGCGGCATCCGCCGCCTCGCGCAGCGCCCCGGCGAGCTTGTCGCGTCCGGCCCCGGCCTGATGGCCAGCCTGGACCGCCTTGACCGAGTAGCGCTGGACCTGGGCGGCCTGCCGGCCGCGGTCAGCTTCCCGGTCCTGCGCCGCTCGCTCCCTGCGGCTGGCGTCCTCGCCAAGCTGCTCGAGCCGCTCGGCGTCACGCATCGCGGGATCGGCCTCAACCGCGTTGCGGCGCGCTTCAAGCTCTACCCGCTGCTCTTCGAGGTGCGTGAGCTCGCCCTGCGCTTCGTCTAGCTGCTGCTGCGCGGCCGTGAACGCCTCCTCGGCGGCGGTGAGGTCTCTGCTGAGCTGCTCGTACCTCGCCTGCGTCTGCCTCGGCCCGGCGGCCTTGCGCTTCGCCGCCACCCTCGCGTAGCGGCGGTAGTAGCTAAGGAATTCGGTAGCCGCCCGCTGCGCCTCGGCGAGGGAATTCAGCGCGTCGCGCTCCTCATCGAGACCGCGGAACGCCTCGGCGACCGTGGTCACCAGGCTGGGGCTGAGCGGTGGCAGCGCCTCGGTGAGCGCCCTGGACAGCAGCTTCTCGTCTGGCTTCTTCGACAGCTGCGGCTGACGCAGCTGGACCAGAAGGTTGACCAGCGCTTCATAGCGTTGCGGGCCGAGGCCGAACAGGTGCTCGTCCACCGCCCGGCGGTAGTCGGCCGCCCGGTCATACACGAACCCGCGCCCGCCGATCTCCTCCCGCAGCTTCTCCCTGGTGAGCGGAACCCGGCTGTCCGGTAGCAGCCGCAGCTCAGCGCCGGGGCGCTGGCTGGTGACGAAGAACCAGTGCCGCGCGATGCCGCGCCCGGCCACGGCCTTCAGCCCGCAGCCGATCGTGAAGAACTCCGCGGTGCCTGCAGACCCGTCGGGACCGTCGGCGTCTTTGCGACCGAACTCCAGCCAGGTGTAGCCGAGGCGCTCAGGGCTCGGGTGCTTGCCGCCGAGCAGCAGGTTCCATTCCATCCGCTTCTGCCGGTCCCCGTCCGGCTCCACCCGGTGCGGCGCGAGGTCGCCGTCGAGCAGGAACGGCAGGGTGAGGGCGAGCACCTTGGACTTGCCGGTTCCGTTGTTGCCGCGCAGCAGCAGGCGGCCGTCGTGGAACCAGAACTCCTCCTGGTCGTAGTAGAACATGTCGACCAGGCCGGCCCGCAGCGGCTTCCACCGCTCAGAAGAGGGTGCTGGCAGCATCGGCTCTCACCTTTCCTGTCGTGCGTGCGGGGGAACTTCCTGGTTCCCTGATGACGGGCTCGGCGAGGGCGAAGCGGGTGATGGCGGGGCGGCTGCGGATAACCGCGCCGGCGCCGTCGCGGGTCACCTCGGTGTCTACCTCGACCAGGCGCAGGGCGGTGAGCTTGTCCAGGGCGATGCCGAGCAGCTCGGACTCCGCGCCGGGCTCGGTTACCCCCTTGCGCCAGTGGGTAGCGTGCGCCTGCGCCGCCCGCCGGACGAACGCGAGAAGCTCGGCCCGCGGCGCCCGGCCCTTGCCCGCCAGGTACTCCGCGAGCAGCAGCGTGACGTGCCCGTCGGTGCGCTGCTCTGGCATGCGCACGTCGGTGAGCTCGTCGTGCGGGTCCACCATGGCGATCCCCTCGGCGCGCGGCTCCGGCAGCAGGCCGGTCGCGTCGCTGATCCGCCCGGTGATGTTGTGCCGCTGGGCGATCAGGTAGGCGCGCTCGTCTTCGGTCAGCTCGTCGTAGTAGACGACCGGGTCCTCAAGCAGCCGCCGGGTGAGGATCCTGCGCAGCGCCTGGTTGCGCAGCTCGTCGGTCTCCGCGACCGGCTCGGCGGTGAGCTCGGCGAGCCGTGCCTCGAAGCTGGTCGCGGCGATGGTGGACGGGCCCCGGCTGCCGGCCAGCAGCACGCCGAGCACCGGCCGGCGCACGTCGTAAAGCACATCGGCGCCGGCCGCCAGGTACGCGTCCTCGTCTCCGGCGACCCGGCTGAGCACGCCCCAGGTGAGCAGCAGCCGGACCACGGCCACCAGGTCGGCGCGGTCGGCCC
>Ga0265338_10002713_pt1 | contig 25978 bp, 18 predicted proteins | sample 42126metaG_FD_193579 | JGI IMG/M metagenome (GOLD analysis project Ga0265338, IMG submission 193579) | Rhizosphere microbial communities from Carex aquatilis grown in University of Washington, Seatle, WA, United States - 4-21-26 metaG | ecosystem: Host-associated > Plants > Roots > Rhizosphere...
GGACGGGGCAAACGGCGCCGGCGAATCACGGCGCGATGACGCGGATGATCCTGGAAAGCCTGGCGCTGAAATATCGATGCGTGGCGGAATCGTTGGCGCGCGTGACAGGCAAGCCCGTCAGCAAGGTTTACGTAATAGGGGGCGGGAGCCAGAATCGCCTGTTGAACCAGTTTACGGCGGACGCGCTGCGCTGCGCGGTTGTGGCGGGGCCGGTGGAGGCGACGTCGATTGGCAATATACTGATGCAATTGCATGCGGCGGGGGAGATTGGCGCTTTGTCTGAGGCGCGGGCGCTGACGCGCCGTTCATTTGACACTGTGGTTTACGAACCGAAAAACGCGGCGGCGTGGGACGACGCGCACGCGAGGTTTGGAAAGATTGTTTGTTCATGAGCGATTCTGAAATTGCCGAAAGGCTGGCGCAATTGGCGCGAGAGGTGGGGCGCGAAGATCGGAATCTGGCGATCCTGGGCGAGGGGAATGTGAGCGCGGACCTCGGCGACGGGACGTTTTATGTGAAGGCGTCGGGGTGCGAAATGCGAACGCTGGACAGCGGCGGGCTGACGCGCGTGAGAATGGACGCGATATTTGCCGCGCTGGAGCGGCCGGACATGAGCGACGCCGAGGTGCGGAGCTCTTTGGAGGGGGCGCGGGTGGACGCGGCGGCAAAGTTGCCGTCGGTGGAAACGTTTATGCACGCGATCTGCCTGCGCGAGGCCGGGGCGAAGTGGGTCGGGCACGCGCACCCGGTTTCGGTGTTGCGGATACTGTGCGGCAAATTGGGGGCGGAGCCGTTTCGGCGGCATATTTTCCCGGATGCGATTGTGGTTTGCGGGCGGCGCGTCGCGGTTGTGCCGTATGTGGATCCGGGCATCCGGCTTGCGGTGGCGCTGCGGTCCGCCCTGGGGGATTTCGTGGAGGAGAACGGCGCGGCGCCGAAGGTGATTTTGATGGAGAACCACGGACCGGTGGCGCTGGGGCAAAGCGAACGGGAGGTCCTGAACATTTTGCTAATGCTTGACAAGTGGGCGTCGATCCTCGCCGGCGTTTACGCCGCGGGGGGGCCTGAGTTTTTGGACGAGGCGCTGTCGGACCGGATCGAGGACAGGCCGGACGAACATTACCGGCGGCGCCAGCTCGGACTGGAGGGTCGTGGATAGCCGCGAGATCATCCTGGGGCGAATCCGGGAGGCGTTGCGGGCGCCATCGCCGCGCCATGCGGTTGACAGCGCGCCGCGCGAATGGCGGCGTCCGGCGCCGGAGACGGTCGACGGGCAGATCGATTTGTTCCGCAAGAACGCGGAGGAATTGCGGGCGGAGTTTTTTATTTGCGCGGACATCGCGGAAGCGACGGAGCGGGCCCGCAGTTTTGCGTGGAAAAAAGTCGCATTGCATTCCGGTGAGTTGACGGACGCGGTGGCGGGCGGGCTTGGCGTCGCGCAGGTTCGGACGGACAAGGGTTATGCGCTGGGCGACTTGGAGAGTTGCGACGCGGGGCTGACGGAATGCGAGGCGCTGGTGGCCCAGACGGGCAGCGTGCTGGTGTCGTCCGGGGCGTCGGGCGGCCGGGCGCTGTCGGTCCTGCCGCCGCATCATGTTGTGCTGGCGCGGCGCGGGCAAATGGTGTCTGATCTGGGCTCCGCCCTGAGGAACGCGCAGACGAAGTATCGAGATGGATGGCCGAGTTGTCTGTCGTTCGTCACGGGGCCGAGCCGGACGGGAGACATTGAGCGAATCCTGGTGCTGGGCGCGCACGGGCCCAGGAGGCTGACGATCCTGCTGCTGCCGTAAAGAGCGAGTATTTATATGACATCAAAGAAGAGCATGTTTGTGACGGACGACGGGAAGAACGTCGTCGTGACGTTTGTGTTGGTGAGCTCGCTGTTTTTGCTGTGGGGATTTTGCAACGGGATGATCGACGTGATGGACAAGCATTTTCAGAACGAGCTGCATCTTTCGCTTGCGCAGTCGGCATGGGTCCAGTTTGCGCATTACCTTGGGTACTTTTTGATGGCGATGCCGGCGGGCTGGCTGGCGATCAGGCTCGGCTACAAAGGCGGCATCATCGCGGGACTTTGCCTTGTGGCATGCGGAGGATTCTGGTTTGTGCCGGCGACGCATATCGCGGCGTTCTGGGCGTTTTTGCTGGGCGTCTGTTTGATAGCGTCGGGGCTGACGTTTCTGGAAACGGTGGCCAATCCCTACACGACGGTGCTCGGGCCGAAGGAGTTCGCGGCCACGCGGATTAATTTGGCGCAATCGTGCAACGGGATCGGGTGGATGCTTGGGCCCATCGCGGGAGCGATGTTTTTTTACTCGAAGGACGCAGCGGGAAAGAGCACCGGGAGCCAGACGTTGTGGATTCCATACGCGGCGGTGGCGGTGGTCGTGATTGTCCTGGCTGTCGTTTTTTATTTTGCGCCGGTGCCGGACATCAAGACGGCGGACGAATATCAAATCGACGAAAAGGAGGGCGGATCGGCGGTCGCGGAAACCGTCGAACGGCAGCTCAACCGCGGGCTGATTTATTTTCTTCTGGTTTTCAACGCGGCCGTCCTGGTGGGCGTTTTCGCGATGATTCTGTGGGTCATTATGGGGACGCTCGGCGCGAGCGACGAAATGGTCTCGCGCACGTTATGGACTGCGGGCGGCGCGGGATTTGTGACCGCGGCGGTGGCGCTTATTCCCGTGGCGCGGGGCATCTCGCATCACAGCATCTGGTCGCATCCGCATTTTTCGAGCGCGACGCTGGCGCAATTTTTCTATGTGGCGGCGCAGGCGGGGATTTTCAGTTTTTTAATCAACTACATGACGTCCGAAACGCCGGCTCTTCCCGATTGGCTGACATCAGGATCGCTGGGCAGTTGGTTCGAGCAGAAAGATGGCGTGTTTCATTTCAGCGACAAGGGGGCCTCCGGGCTGGCGTCCTTCGGCTTCTTCTGCTTTTTGGTGGGACGCTTTTCCGGGGCGGCGATTCTGAAGAAATGCCGGGCGCACCTGGCGCTGGGCGTTTACGGCATCGTGAACACGGTTTTGTGCCTGGTGATATTCCTAAAGCTTGGCTGGGTTTCGGTGGTGTGCGTTTTCCTCAGTTATTTTTTCATGTCGATCATGTTTCCGACGATTTTTGCGCTTGGGATTCATGGATTGGGAGCGCGGGCGAAGCGGGCGTCGGGATTCCTTGTGATGGCGATCATGGGGGGAGCGATGCTGCCCAAGTTGATGGGCCACATAGCCGACAAATCGAATATGTCGCGCGGGTTCATTGTTCCGCTTTTCTGTTTTGCGCTGATTGCGGCTTATGCCCTGGCATGGCCGCGGCTCAGCCATATTGCGACTGATGAAAATAAGCCTGTTCATCCCGTGCTTCATTGACCAATGCCACCCGCGGGTGGGGATCAGCGTCGTGCAAATCCTGCGGCGGCTCGGCCATGTGGTTGACTACCCGGTCGCGCAGACGTGCTGCGGGCAGCCCGCGTTCAATTCGGGGGCGTGGGAGCAGGCGCGCGAGGTCGCGCGGCACACCCTGGAGGTGTTTCGCGACGCCGAAATCGTCTGCATTCCATCGGGCTCCTGCGGGGCGATGCTGAAGGTGTTCTACCGCGAGCTGTTCAAGGACGAGCCGGAATACGAAGAGGCGTGCGCGCTTGGGGAGAAGACGTGGGAATTTGCGTCGCTGCTTGTCAACAAACTAGGCGTGACGGATGTCGGGGCTGAATTGAACGCGGCGGCGACGTTTCACGACGGTTGCCATGGGCTTCGCGAATTGGGCGTGCGATCGGAGCCGCGGGCGCTATTGGCGAAGGTGCGGGGGCTGCGCCTCGTGGAAATGGCGTCGGCGGAAACGTGTTGCGGATTCGGGGGGACGTTCGCGGTGAAGTTCCCGATGATTTCGACGGCGATGGGGGAGGCCAAATGCGCCGCCGCCGCCGAGACGGGCGCGGACTGTGTGATTTCGCTGGATTCAAGCTGCCTGATGCATTTGCAAGGTTTGCTTGACAGGCAGGGGAGCCGGATGCGCTGTTTGCACCTGGCGGAAGTCCTTGCCAACAACGCCGCATGAGCGCCGCCGCCCAGGCATTTAACGAAAGCGCCACTGAGCATTGCGGCGACGTGGAGCATCGGGCGCGGATGGAGCGGGCGTTAAACGGCTATGAGGCCAAGCGCGACGAATACAAGGGGCGCTTTGCGGATTGGGAAGCGGCGCGGGAGGCGGCGGCGTCGGTCAAACGGGACGTTGTCAATCATCTTGACACGTATCTCGCGCAATTTGCCGAACGCCTCGAGGCGCGGGGCGCGAGGATTCATTGGGCGAAGGACGCAGCCGAGGCGCGGGAGATCATTGCGGGCATTGCGCGGGACAATGGCGTCCGGCGTGTGATTAAGTCCAAGAGCATGACGTCGGAGGAGATTCACCTTAACGAGCATTTGATAAAGGAAGGATTTGAGGTTTTGGAGTCGGACCTTGGGGAATTCATCGTGCAATTGCGGCGCGAGCATCCGTATCACCTCGTGTTTCCGTCGATGCACCTGACGCGGCATCAGATCAGCGAGACGTTTGCGGAAAAACTCGGCGCGGCGAAAGTGACGGAGCCTGAGGAGTTGACGATGATTGCGCGTGGAGTGATGCGGCGGAAGTTTTGCGAGGCGGACATGGGGATCAGCGGCGTCAATTTTGGGATTGCGGAAACGGGAATGATTTCGATCACGGAAAACGAGGGGAACGCGCGCTTGACAACGTCGCTGCCGCGCGTTCATGTAGCGCTGATGGGCATCGAGAAGGTGTTGGCGCGGCTGGAAGACCTGGCGTTGTTCATGCGGATGCTGGCGACAGCCGGCGCTGGGCAGCCGCTGACGTGCTACAACACACTCTATGCCGGGGCGCGATTTGCCGGCGAACCGGACGGGCCGGAGCAATTTCACCTCGTCCTGCTGGACAATGGCCGCACGATTGCGCTAGCCGACGCCGAACAGCGCGACACGCTTCAGTGCATTCGTTGCGGCGCGTGCCTGAATGTCTGCCCGATTTTTCGGAATATCGGCGGGCACGCGTATGGGACCGTTTACGGGGGTCCGATCGGGTCGGTGATTACGCCGCATTTGCGGGGCCTTCAGGAATGGAAGCATCTGTCGTTCGCGTCGTCGCTGTGCGGCGCGTGTTCGCAGGCGTGCCCGGTGAAAATCGACCTGGCGCATCATCTGTTGCGGAACCGCCGCAATGCCGTTCGCGAAAAGCCGCCGTTTTTCGAGGGCCTGGTGTGGCGCGCTTTTTCATTCCTGATGCGGCGGCCGCGTTTGTATCGCGCAGTGGCACGGATCGGACGCGTGTTTCAGCCGGCTCGGTTTTTTACGCCGTGGACGCGGACGCGAAGCGCGCCGCGGATCGCGTCGAAGTCGTTCACCGAATGGTGGTCGGAAGCCTCAGAGGACGGCGCCAAGTTTTAAATTCATGAAGAAGAAATCCAGTCAAGCCATTGTCAACCGTTTGATCGGCGCGATGCCGAAGGTGGGAATTCGTCCGGCCATCGATGGGCGGCGCAAGGGCGTCAGGGAATCGCTTGAGTCCACGACGATGGGGATGGCGCGCAACGCGGCGCGCCTGATCGAGACGAACCTGCGGCATTCCAACGGCATGCCGGTCGAGTGCGTGATCGCCGGGCGTTGCATCGGCGGCGTTGCCGAAGCGGCGATGTCGTCGGAACAATTCCGCAAGGAAGGCGTGGGAGTATCACTGACGGTGTCGCCGTGCTGGTGTTATGGGAGCGAAACGATGGACATGGAGCCGGGAATTCCGAAGGCGATCTGGGGTTTCAACGGCACGGAGCGTCCGGGCGCTGTTTACCTTGCGGCGGTCAGCGCGGCGCACACGCAAAAAGGGCTGCCGGCGTTCACCATTTACGGACGGGATGTCCAGGACATTGGCGACAACCAGATTCCCGACGACGTGCGGTCCCGGATTTTGTCGTTTGCGAAAGCCGGGCTCGCGACTGCGACGATGCGCGGCAAATCGTATTTGTCGGTGGGCGGCGTTTCAATGGGCATCGCCGGCTCGATCGTGAACCATGATTTTTTCGAGGATTACCTTGGGATGCGAGTCGAGGCGATTGATTCGAGCGAGTTGATCCGCCGCATTGACGAAAAGATTTACGACGCGGGGGAGCTGTCGCGGGCGCTGTCATGGGTCAAGAAGAATTGCCGTCCCGGCAAGGACTGCAACACCCAGCCCCGCCCGCGCAAACGCCACGATTGGGAATGGGAGTTCTCCGTGCAATGCGCGATCATCGTGCGCGATTTGATGACCGGCAATCCCGCGCTGGCGAAGGCCGGCTTCGGCGAGGAGGCGCTCGGCCACAACGCGATCCTGGCCGGATTCCAGGGCCAGCGGCAGTGGACCGATCATCATCCGAATGGCGATTTTTTCGAGGCGATCCTCAACTCTTCATTTGACTGGAACGGCATTCGCGAGCCCTACATTGTGGCGACTGAGAATGATTCGCTGAATGGCGTGTGCATGTTGCTGGGGCATCTTCTCACCGACACGGCGCAGATTTTTGCCGATGTGCGCACTTACTGGAGCCCGGAATCGGTCAAGCGCGTGACGGGGCAGGCGCTCGAAGGGGCTGCGTCCAACGGCGTGTTGCACCTGATTAATTCCGGCGCCGCGGCGCTGGACGGTTGCGGCAGACTCACGCGCAACGGGGCGCCGGTGATGAAGCCATTTTGGGAAATCACCCCCGATGAGGCGCAAGCGTGCCTGGACGCGACGACCTGGCCGCCGGCAATCTACGAGTATTTTCGAGGGGGCGGTTTTTCGAGCTGCTACGGGACGCGGGCGAGCATGCCGGCGACGATGTTTCGGATCAACCTTGTCAAAGGTCTTGGGCCCGCGCTGCAAATCGCTGAGGGCCAATTTGTGGATTTGCCGGAATCGATTTACACGGCGCTGGAAGAGCGGACCAATCCGACCTGGCCGTCGCACTGGTTCGCGCCGAACCTTGCGGGCGCGGGACCATTCCGCGACGTCTACTCGGTGATGAATCACTGGGGGGCCAACCACGGCGTGATCAGCTACGGCCATATCGGCGCTGAATTAATCACGCTGGCGTCGATGCTGCGGATTCCCGTTTACATGCACAATGTTCGCGAATATCGCGTCTTTCGGCCCAGCGCGTGGGATGCGTTTGGCACGGCGGATTCCGAAGGCGCCGATTTCCGCGCCTGCGCGCATTTCGGCGCGGTGCATCGAAAGAGCTGATTGGCGGGCGTGTTTTTCAGAGGGCGGCCGTGGCTCAGGCCGCTGGGCGCATTCATCCTGGTTTTTGGGTTGGGCTCGGCGGCGATCGTCTACTGGCTGGGAACGAAGCCGGAGGATTTGTCGGCCGATCCTGCGACGGCGCGGGCTTACAAGAATGACGCGCGAAACATCGAAATCAATTCTGGCAAGACGGGCGCGGTGATCCATAATCTGTTGGACGAGTCGCGGCAGCCGGCGGGGCAGGCGGCGCTGATTGCGGCGGGGTCGATTCTTGTGGGCGGGGGCTGCATTTATTTTGGCAAGCTTGCAAATAACGCTTGAATTATTTCCGAATTGGGGCAGACAGGGAGCGCTCCAAACAATGAGCGCCCGGTTTATCCCGTGAGCGCTGCGCGATCACGTTGGTTATGACTGAATTCAAGGCAGGCGATGCGCGGGCATTGGGAACGTCTCAACTGGAAAAGCAGTTGCGGGAGAGAACCGCCCAATTGGAGGCGGTGACCAAGGAGTTTGAGCAGTTTAGCCACTCGGTTTCCCACGATTTGCGCGCCCCGTTGCGGGCGATGGAGGGTTTTGCGCAAATCCTGCTGGAGGATTACGGCTGCAAGCTTGATGACGAGGGCAAACGCTGCATCGAAGTGCTGGCGTCGAGCGCGCACAAGGCGACGCAGTTGCTGGAGGATTTGCTGACGTTGTCGCGGCTGTTTCGCAAGCCGTTCACGCCGGTCCGGATCGCGATGGGGGACGTTGTCAAACAGAAACTGATCGAATTGCAGACGGAGGCTGGAGTGGCAAGAATTCAGGTCGGCCCGCTGCCGGAGGCCTGGGCGGATCCTGAGTTGATCGGGCAGGTCTGGACGAACTTCCTGGAGAACGCGATCAAGTTCAGCCGCGGCAGCGCGCAGCCGGAAATCGAGATCGCCGGGCGCGACGAGGGCGAGCGTGTGGTTTATTGGGTGCGCGACAATGGAGTGGGGTTTGATCCCAAATACATCAACCGCCTGTTCGGCGTGTTCCAGCGCCTGCACAGCGAGTCGGAATTTCCCGGGCGCGGCGTGGGGCTGGCCGTCACGCGGCGGATCATCTTGCGGCATAGCGGCGAGGTGTGGGCTTCGGGCAAGATCAATGAGGGGGCGACGTTTTACTTCGCATTGCCAAAGCCGCATGTCTCGTGATAGATTAAGTTAGTTCCGTTGACAGACGTTTGTCCTGATCTGCAAGGAGGAAATATGAATAAGATTGCCGGTTCCATGGAAAGAGAGATTGTTTCCCGCAGGGAAGATCCATGCGCTGGCGCTCCTCCGTCGCAAATCGGCCTGCGGGTGTTGCTGCTCGAGGACAATGCGCTCGACGCCGAGCTGATCCGCCGTGAATTGCGCCGCGCGGACATCTCCTTCACGCAGCAATGCGTGGAAACGCGCGCTGATTTTATCCAGGCGCTGCGCGAATTTCAACCTGCCGTCATCCTCTCGGACTTCAGCATGCCGTCGTTCACGGCGATCGAAGCGCTGGAGATTTTGCGCGATCATCCGGATCCGCCGCCGTTCATTTTGGTGACGGGCTCGCAATCGGAGGAAGTGGCCGTTCAATGCATGCGCGAAGGCGCCGACGACTATATTTTGAAGGCGACGCTGCGGCGGCTGCCTTCGGCGGTCCTCAACGCGATCAAGAAGCATGGGGTGGAACGCGAGCGCAGCCTCACTGAGGCGCAATTGCGTCAATCACAAAAAATGGAGTCCATCGGGCAACTGGCGGCGGGCATCGCGCATGATTTCAACAACGTGCTCACCATTATCCGCGGCTACTCGCAAATGCTGCTCGAAGACAAACAGATTGAAAGCCACGTCCGTGATCCTTTGGAGCAAATTGCCGTCGCGACCGAGCGCGCCACGAACCTGACGCGCCAGCTCCTCATGTTCAGCCGCAAGCAGGTGATGCAGCCGTCGCTCATGGATCTCAACGACGTGATCAGTTCTGTGACAAAAATGCTCCGGCGCATTCTTGGCGAGGACATTCGCCTGCATTTTCATTATTCGCCGCATCTTCCGGGGATCAGCGGCGACGCGGGGATGATCGAGCAGATCATTTTGAACCTGGCGGTCAACGCGCGCGACGCGATGCCGCGCGGCGGTAATCTGACCATCGGCACCAACACAATCGAGATCACGGCCCACCATACGCGCGCCAATCCCGAAGCGAAAGAAGGCCGCTATGTGTGCCTGCGCGTGAGCGACACCGGCAGCGGAATTGCGCCGGAGACTTTGCCGCGGATTTTTGAGCCGTTTTTCACAACGAAGGGGCTGGGAAAGGGAACCGGGTTGGGCCTGGCGACGATTTATGGCATTGTCAAGCAGCATCGCGGATGGGTCGAGGTCCTGACCGAACTGGGCAAGGGAACGACCTTCCGTGTGTTACTGCCTGCGACGTCGGAAACCGGCGTCGGCGGCGGCAACCTGGAACTGGATTTGCCGGAGGATTGCTGCGGCGTGGAGTGCGTCCTTGTCGTCGAGGACGAGCCGGAGTTGCGGGCGATGGTGTGCGAGATTCTGCGGCAATACGGATATACGACGCTGTCGGCGGCGTCAGGGCCTGAAGCGATCCCGATCTGGCGGCAGCACGCCAGCAAGGTGGATTTGCTTCTCACTGATATGGTGATGCCCGGCAACATGACCGGCAAAGAGCTGGCCGAAAAGCTCACCGCCGACAATCCGCGCCTGAAGGTCATTTACACCAGCGGTTACAGCGTCGAAATCATGGCCAACGACCTTGGCATGCGTCGGGGCCTGAACTTTCTCCAAAAGCCGTATCATCCGCGCGCGCTGTTGAAAGTGGTGCGGGACTGCCTGGATTCGTAACTCTACGAGGGGTTTCCAGCAGAGTCCTCATTTGCCTTCGAATGTCTGCAATACGTTTTCCGGCAAGGGGGCGTTAAAGTCATCCGGCACGGTGAACTGGCCCTTGGCCAAACCAAACGGGCGCGGTTGGGAAAGTGGCGGCGGATTCAAAATGGTAAGCAGCCCGGACGCTTTATCTGGCAGGGCCTCAGCGCCCTTCGGCGAAACGCGCCCGTGGTCGATTTCGACTTCAAGTGTCAAATAGCTCATGTTTTTGCTTAGTACCGTTCCTGCTCCCGCGCCAGCAGAAGCAGATTCGGAAGAACCTTGTCGCCAAAGATGCGGCGCTGGCGTGCGGCAGCATCCGGCCAGCGAATGCGGCGTTTCTGTTTGCCGTTTGCCTGCGCCCGACTTGCCGTTTCGATTTCGTGAACATGCGCGAAGAATTTCCGGCGCTCTCGCGGCGGCAATGCCTTCACTTGCTCCAAGACTTCATCGGCGCTCATCACCCGAATGCTAGCACAAACAGAGCGCTCAGAGCAAACTCGAAACCTTCCACCGCAATGTGTTGGCATTTGCTGATCGCGAGCCGCCGGTAATCTTGCAAGAAATCGGACAGTTTGATGTTGGCCGCTTTGTAACCGCGTTTTCCATCTGGCGGCCAGCGTAAGCGGCGCCTATGCCAAAGAGATATGGCATGCGCGCGCGGGCTGCTTCATGCTGCGGCGTTCCCAGAAGCGCCATGAACCATGAAAACACTAAGTTTGCCGTTGTTGCTTTTTGCCGCGGTGTTGCCAGCCTCCGCGGACATCCAGTGGGCGGGGGTCAATCTCTCTGGCGCGGAATTTGGCCAGAATGCACTGCCGGGAACGTATAACTCCACTTACACGTATCCGACGACGGCGGAAGTCGACTATTACCACGGCAAGGGGATGAATTTCATCCGGCTGCCATTTCGCTGGGAGCGGTGGCAGCACACCAATAGCGCGGCGCTGGACACGACGGAACTTTCGCGCGCCCAGGCCGTCATCGCCTACGCCACAAAAAACGGGATGACTGTGCTTTTGGACCCGCACAATTTCCAGCGTTACTATCCCTATCCGCGCGCCAGTTACGAGACCGCGACCAATGGCCTGGTGGGCACGACGGTGCCGAACACCGATTTCAGCAACTTCTGGTGGCGCGTGGCGTCGATATACAAGACCAACCCGCTGGTCATTTTTGGGCTGAACAACGAGCCGGCCAATATGTCGACGGACCAATTGGCGACGTCGGAGAACGCGGCCATCGCCGGCATCCGCGCGGCTGGGGCGGGCAATACGATATTTGTGCCGGGGAACGCTTACACAGGGGCATGGACCTGGAACATGAATTACTATGGGACGGCGAATTCGGTGGCGATGCTGCGCATTGTTGATCCGAGCAACAACATGGTTTTTGAGGCGCACCAATATCTTGACAGCGATGGATCTGGCACGACCACGAATATTGCCGACATTCAGGCCGGCCCGACGCGGCTGCAGCCTTTCACGGACTGGTTGCGGGCCAATCATCGCAAGGGTTTTCTGGGGGAGTTCGCCGTCGCCAACAACACGATAGGCGGCACGAATCTCGGCGGGCCGACGCTGAGCAACATGCTCAGTTATGTTTCGGCGAATTCGGATGTGTGGCTTGGCTGGGCTTGGTGGGGCGGTGGACCGTGGTGGGGTTCGGGCTATATGTTTGCGATCGACCCGCTTAACCTCGGCCAGCCATCGCAGTCGGATCAGCCTGTCATGGGCGTCCTCAAGCATTTCCTTCCGCTACCAACGCCCATGCTGAGTCTTGTCAACGGAACGAAACTCCAATTGGTCCCGCCGAAGGGTTTTGTTTACCGGGTGCAGTCGCGCCCGGATTTGGCGGTGGGCCAATGGACGGATTCCGGGGCGTCATTCGCGGGAACGGGCGCTTCAACGAACATTTCGTTGCCCGTTGGGCCGGGCCAAGCCGTGTTTTATAGAGTGAAGATCGCGCACGCGCAGTGAGTTTGTAGCCGCCGGCGCTTCGGGGATGGACCCTTCGTGGTTTGCGCCGGGTCCGAAGGCGCGTCGGCGGCTACGCCATATCAACTCTGGGGCGGGCTCTTCGTAACTTCACTCGTCCATTCCTGAGACGGACCGTTGATTGGCCTTCGGAGAGACGAAGTCGAAAATGCCGCCGATAAGCCTCCATACGCCGTAGCACCCGGCGATTACGGCCGCCGCGTCGCCTTTAGCCGTTGTAGAAGTGAGACTGAAGGCAGCATGGGCGCTAAACGTGGCCCAGATGGCTGTCCCAGACAATACGATTAGAGCCAGGCCAATGATGACGCTTTTGATGGCTAGGCCTCGCACTTCCTTGGTTCGTTCCACCGCAAATTCCTTGAGCTTGGCGTCCGCCTCGACTGGCGTTAAACCGTTTGAGATCAAAAAAAAGCGGACGGATGAGGAAGGCTCTCCCCAAAGAATCTGCGCTCGCGCCTCGAAGATGACGTCTCTTGACTCCATCGTATCGCTTGCAGTGATACTGAGGCTAAATCCAAGATTGGCTCCAAGCAAGGATTACTTGGCTCGGCGAGCCGGCACAGGGCGCCTCGGCGAGGCGCCCCTACCTTGGGCTAGTCGGCCGGGCTCGCATCGATTTCGACGGACTGGACACCGAGGGTGGAGTGGCGGGCGGTTACGCGAATGCGGCCGGGTTGGTTGGAAAGAGTTTTGATCCACACGGCCGCGGCGCCGCCCGCGGGGCCGAGATCAAATGGATTATCGCCAACGAGCGTCCCGGGGCCTTCGATTTGGAAAGAGACAGTCCCGTCGCTGACAGGGCGGATGGAACCGAATTTGTCGACGCGCGCGAAGAACAGGCGTGTCGCGTCAGATCCGTCGGCAATGAGTCTTGAATCGTCAGCGCGGAGGACGAATTGATCGTCGGCGGGGTTGGATGAAAAGGAGCGGGAGATGACGCGTGAATCGCCAACGAATCCGTCAATACGAAGTTCGGGATGTCCGGCGCCATCGAAATCCAGGCCGGCAAGGAAGGGCGGATAGGGCAGATGCGGATATTCTTCGGCGGCGCGCCTGGGCAAGGCTGTGGGTTTTCCGTCAATAAATAATTCGAGACGTTGGCAATTCGAGAAAATGGCGACTGATTTTCCGGGACCGCGCGGGGTGTTCGGCCCGAAATCCCAATAGAAATTTGGCTGGATGACGGGCCGGATTTTCGGGTCGACCTGGGATTGGTAGAAGGATGCGCCGAGTTTGGGGATGCGGAAAACATCCGCCACGCCCGGACATTTGACAGCGTTGAAGCCGTTGAAGAGGCTGGCGTAATCAAAGCCGCACCACGCGATGACGCCGGCGCAGTCCTTATACGCGGCGGCTTTGCTGTGGGCCAGCGCGTGGCGCAACGCTTGTTGTTGCTGAAGCCAGAGGTCGCCCGCGCGGCGGTAGTAGGCGTCGAAGCGCAGCTTGCCTTTGGAGTAATTGCATTGGCCGACGGCCTCGGCAAGCATGTAGGGCACGCCGGGAGTGGGCGGTTCAATGCCGACGCTGCCGTCGGGATCCGCGTGGTAATCGTCGAAGGCGAACACGTCTTCGCGCCATTCGCGGCGCCAGTTTTTGCGCGAGCCGGGCGTCATCGAGCCGGAAGCGGGACGCGAATCGTCGAGCGCTTTGGCGACGCCGGTCGTGCGCCGGAAGAGTTCGACATCGGTGGGGGCTTCGTTGATGCGGACGCCCCAAATGACGATCGCGGGATGATTGCGATCGCGCAGGACCATGTCGTGAATGTCGCGCACGGCCAACTCCTTCCATGAAGGGTCGCCGACATACCACCAGCCAGGAGGCTCTTCCCACACCATCATTCCCAGCTCGTCGCACGCGTCGAGGAACGCTTCGGATTGCGGATAATGCGAGCAGCGAACGATATTGCAGTTGAATTCGTGGCGCAGAATTTCCGCGTCGCGACGGTGAACGCGGGCGGGCATCGCGGCGCCGACATACGGAAATATTTCGTGGCGGTTGAGGCCGAAGAGGCGAAGGCGGCGCCCGTTGAGATGGAAGCCGTCGACTTCAAAGCGCGCTTCGCGGAACCCAACGCGGACGCGATAGTCGTGTATGGGTTGGTCGTCGACAAAGAAGGTGGCGACGACGTCGTAAAGATTTGGCGCGGCGACGTCCCATAATTTGATGTCGCCCAATTTCGCCAGCGTCAGCTTGTGTTGTGTTTGACTCGGATTCCGAATGTCTACATCCAGGGACTCGGAAGCGAAAAGGCGACCGCCCTGTGCGAGGTCGATTTGGACTCGGGCGGATTTTGCGGCGATGCCCGCGGAGTCGACGGTGAGGCTGAGTTCAACGCGGCGATCTGCGCTGAGGACGGAAACAGGCTTCGCAAAAAGGTCGCTGATGAAGCAGCGAGGCAGAAGGCGCAGGCTGACGGGGCGCGTGATGCCGCCCGGTTCGAGATAATCGACGTCGCGCGCGCCTTTCGGCGAGCCATCAGGCGGGACGTTGAGCCAGCGGGAATCGACGTCGACGGCGAGGGTGTTCCGCTCCTGCGCCCATTCGGTGATTTCGTAGTCGAACGGCAGATAGCCGCCGAGATGTTGCGGCAAGGCATGTCCGTTGATCGCGGGCGACGCGGCGGTCATCACGGCGTCGAAATGCACGAAGACGCGGCGCCGCAGCGCCTCGCGCGGCAGCGGGAAGTCGCGCCGGTATTTCCAGACCCGCTGCCATTGCGCCGGATCCCACTTCTGCCAGGAAAGCCGGGCGACGCAATGGGGCAGGGTGACGGGCGCCAGCGCGGAATCGTCGGGGCCAAAGAGCCAGCCGTCGTTGAGGGGAATGGTCTGGAAAGCGGCGCCGCGTGAGGCGCTTGGGGAATCGGCGCCGCGGCAACTGAGTATGGGCGCCGCGGCGATTGCCAGGGAGCTGGCGCCTGCCTGACGTAAAAACTGTCGGCGCGAAAGAACGGAGAACTGCTTTGTCACCGGGTTATTTTGGCGCCTCAAGGAAAATTGTCACGCCAACGCGACGAACCGGGTCGCCGGCGTCGTTGACGGCGTGTTCCCGCATGTCGGCCTTGATGGCAACGCTGAAACGCTGCGTGGCGGGATCGTAAGCGACGGGTCCCGCGGAACCCGAATGGACTTCCACCGTGGGCGCCGTTGGGGCGTAGCCGTGAAGCGTGATGGTCTCTTCTGTTTTCGCTAAGAGCGCTGCAACTTCGAGTTTGCCGGATGTTTCTTTGACAGAAGCGATCCGTTTTTTGCCGAGTCCGACGAATTTGTCCTGATCGCCCAGGAACGCGATGCCGCTCTCGCCGATGGGCGCGACGACGAAGTACGCGCTTTCGCCGCGGCCCAATTTGGAGGCGAAGACGGCGTTGTTTTCGAGGCGCTGGGCCGTGCGTCCGAAGTAATCAAAAACGTACGCCGGGCCGGCGAGGCCAAGATCGCCGAGCGTAAACTGAATTGGGCCGCCGCGGGTTTTTGGGCGGCTGAAAGCGAACACGTAAGCGGCTGCGGCGCCTTCGTGCGTCACGCGGGTGGCGGCGACCAGCGGGGCCTCGAGGCGTTGCGCGTCGGCGACGTAGCTGCTGTCAAGCGGAACAATGGAGACATCGGGCTTGACGATGACGCCGTCAGCGCGCACGGCCTGCGAAATATTGGTGATTGTTTCGGCGCCCATGGCGTCGCCGATGCCCACCGCGCCGGCGGACAGTGTCATAAGAAGGACGTTCTGGGTTTCGGCGCTTTTGCACAAATCGGCCCAGGGCCAGATGCCTAGGGAGCGAGCCAGGCGCGAGGTGTAGAGGAAATCATTCCAATGATTGACATTAAATCGATCACCGCTGGTTCGAATGGTGGTCAGGTTTTCGTAGCCGCAGCCTTGCATGAAGTGCGCGGCGTAAGGCATGCAATATTGGACGCTGATGCCGTGATCGCGGCACGCGCGCGCCATGTTGTCCAGAAAGGTTTCGGCCACGGCCGCGTTGCTCGTGAACGCCGGCGAATTGTTGTAGATGCGGTCCAGCCAGTCCTGTTCATAAACGCCGACGCCGGAAGCGTGGAGATAGGAGGCGATCTGGTTCCACCATTTGGGATCGAGGATCGCCAGGCCGGACGTCTTGAACTTCTCGTGATAGGGGCTTGCGGGATCAATCCAGCGCGCATGTGTCACCAAAGGCATGTCAATGGACTTTTGAAACGGGGCCAAACCCTCGGGAAAGAGGAATGGGTGCGCCTTGTATTCCAGAGCGCCGCCGTAGCGGTTCCATTCGCCTTCGGGAAGCTTGTCGGATTTTTTGGATTTCCCCGGGACGCCGTCCGCGCCGGTGGTGCTTTTGGAATACCACCAGCTATCCAATTGCAGATAACGGATGGGAATCTGTTCGCCCAGGAATCGTTGGAGCAGCGCCTCTAGTGTGCCGGTGTAGCCCTTGTCCGCGTCGTAGTTATAGTAATAGGCGGCGCCGTTGTCGGTCCAGTAGCCGAAGTATTTCAGGATCGCGTCGGCTTCGTTGGAAGGGCGCTTGGCGCCGCGCAAATCCACGAGCGCCTTGCCCCAGGCGTCCCAGGCGCGGTTGATGCCCTTCTCGAACACGATCATCGTGTCCTGCGTAAACCCGGAAGGCAGGCCGCGCAGATTCGGGTTGAAGCCGCTGGCAATTTGCGCGCGCGCGTCGCCTTCCATGCTGGCGACCATGAAATGCGACGCGGGCGAAATGATGAAGGCGTTGGCGGCGTCGTCAAATAAAAGCCAGGGCGTCGAGATGTTATTGGCCTCAAATCGCGGCGGCGCGAACTCGCGCAATCCGTGGCTGAAGATGTGCAAATCGGAGGGGAATTTCGTGAACGATGGAAATGCCGGCGGCGGCGTCTCCCGCGGCATGCCGCAGTTTTGGGAAAAAATTGCGACCGGCCTTTCGTCGTAAACGCGAATTCGCCCAGACATGGGCGTTTGGCTGTCCTCCCATTCGAATGCGATTTGACGGTAATGGCCAAGTCGGTCATGACCAGCGCTGACGGCCGCATGCGCGAGCGCCGTCTGGAACGTTCCCGAAAACGTCCAGGGCGGATTATTGCAACTGACCTCGTAATGCCGGGCAGCGACGTCCACGCTCGCGGAAATGCCGCTGGCCGAAAAGGGCAGGGTGAAAGTGGCGCCGGCCGCCCGGGCCGAAAGTGTCAACAACGCGGCGGCAACGGGCGCCGGCGAGAGGACCGGAGTTCTTAAGTCAGGCTTTGACATAATAGAATCATCGCGCTTGGACGCGAAAGTATCGGGTCGCGTCCTGTTTAGGATCGATGCTGGGGAAAATGACGGCGGCGCCGCTGCCGAGGATGGGCGGGCCTGTGTTGGTCCATGGGGAACCGCCGTCCAGCGTGTCGCGGACCTGGAGTTGATAGGTCCAGTTGGAGGCGGCTCCGTCGCAGGCAAGTTGCACCGTTGACTGATTTTGCGTGACGGCAGTGACGTTGAAACTCGGCTTGGTCGGCGATGACGCGGCGTTTGCAGGATCTGTGGCTAAAAGGAATTCGGTTAAGTTCGACACGCCATCGCCATCGGCGTCGTCGCCAGCGCGCGAATGGTCCGAAGCGGAACCGAGCGCATGGCCAAAATAGGCGATGCGCCACCAATCCGGGATGCCGTCGGTGTCGCTGTAGAGATCGGCGATCTTGCGCGCCTGGATTCCGGAAACGCGCGCGTTGTCAGTGACAGGAGTGAACAGAACCTGGAGGCGCGACGCCGGAACGGCGTTTGTGAAAACGAGAGAGACAGGCGTGTTCATTGCGCCGGCGGCCGCATAGATGTCGTAGTTGGTGAGAACCTGACGGCCCTGAATGTAGACATTAAACTTCCGCTTGTTCGGGGCGTTCCAGTAAGTCTCCGCTTCCAGCAGTGTCACTTCATAGACGCCGATAGGACAGTCGAATTGATACAGGTCGCCCGCGGAGTTGGTGCTGTAACGTTCGCGCTGATACAGCGACTGCGCTTGCGCGCAGACATTGATGATTGAGTTGGCGACGTAGCCGGTTGTTCCGCCGGAGTAACCGAAACCTCCCAGGCTGTAGGGAAGATCCTTGGCCCACATGTTGCCGGCGCAGTCGACGACGCTGTTTGGGTTGCCGCCGCTGACGCGTTGCATGTAGGCGCCTGGAATGTTGAGGAACCGCACGGATGCAGAGTTGGTTTGCGAGAGATTTCCGGAGGCGTCGGTGGCGCGAGCGGAAATGGTGTGCGCGCCATTGAGGAAGTTGGAGCTATTCAAAGCAAAGGTCCACGATGTCGTGCCTGACGCCGCAAACCACGCGCCGCCATCCAGGCTGATTTCGACCTTTTGCACAGCGACGTTGTCGGACGCTGAACCGGAGATGACGAGGTTGCCGGAGACGAGCGCCTGGTTAGTTGGGTTGATCAACGTGACCGCCGGCGGTGTTGGGTCGACGGTCGCGGCGGTGTGAAATTGCATTAGATATGGCGCATAGAACGAATTGCCGGACACGGCGTCGAACGCGGTGTTTGTCAATCGAACAACAACAGTTGTGAGCGGCGGCAAACCGTTTCCCGCGGGCGTAAATGCCATTGCGTCATGCGCAGCCGACCAGAAAAAAAGGCCGGAAAAGGCAGGCGTCGCGCTGAACGCGCTTTGGACGCTGTTGGTGTCCATTGGCTTGCTGAATCGAAGAACAATGCTCGAATCCGTGCGAACACTTTGAGCGTCATGCGCGGGGAAGTTCGAAATCACAACCGGGTCCAGCGGCTTCCAGTCGGGTTGGGCTACGAATATCTTGGCGCTGGTTCCGGGCATGGCGATGAGCGGCGTTTGCGGGCCAGCTTCGACTGTCAGGACTTCGTTGGTGTCGAATAGGTTGATGATCGGCGTTCCGGCGGCCAAGGTCGTGGAGCGATTGGTCAGCGTCTGGGCCGACGTCGACGTGTTGAGGACGACGAATACTTCTTCATTCGCAAGGCGGCGGGCATAGGCGAACAACCCGGGCCCGGTGGGATCGTTCCACTTATTGACGTGGCTTCCGGTTTGCAAGGCGGGGTAGAGTCGCCGGAAGTTGTTCAAGAGCGCGATGAGTTGAAACAGCGGATGCGTCATGTTGAAGCTATCCACTCCGGCCGGGCCGTCCTTGAATTGGCCTGCGAACATGTCTTCGCGGTCATTGGGATCCGTCGTCCCATTGAAGCCTTGTTCGGTGCCGTAATACAGACAGGGGACGCCGCGCGAAGTGTAGAGAAAGCTCAGAGCGACTTTCAAGCGGTCGGCGGTGGCGCCGCCGACGCTCAAAAACCGCGGTTGGTCGTGATTGTCCAGGAATGTGACCAGGCGCATTTGGGCTGCGGGATCGTAGTTTGCAGCGACGGCGTTGTAATGGTCTTCGATCTGCTTTGTGTTGCCCGTGGCCGAGGCAAAGACGTTGTTGACCATGAAATAGAGCGGGTAATCCACCACGGAATCCTCCTTGAAGGCGCCGCCGCCCATAGTTCCGGTGTAGGATCCACACTTGGACTCGGAGCCGTCTTCGACCTCGCCGAACATGAAGAAGTTGGGCAAGCCATTAGTGGCCGCATAGGCATGGACAGCAGGGCACCATGCCTGCCAGAAGCCCATGTCCACGTGTTTTGTAGTGTCAATACGAAACCCGTCAAAGCCCGCCTGGCCTATCCAATACTCATAAATCGCCGTCATTTGCGCGCGGACATAGGCGCTTTCGGTGCGAAAATCGTCCAGGCCGCTTAGCTCGCCAAGCGTGACCTGCGTGTCATCGTTGAAATTGGCGATGGCGCCGTTGTTGTGGAAAAGATTGGTGAGCGCATTGTTCGCGGAAGTGTAGCTTGCGTTGTAAGTGTCGAACGGCGGCGCGAAGACGACCGAACTGCTCCGATACTTCAGGGTGTAACCTGAAGGCGGCGCCACAAAGGTCGAGTAGCCGCTATCCGTGCTGTAAATCAAATCATCGCCGTGGTTGACGACAATGTCGTCGATGACCAGGATGCCGCGCGCATGTGCGGCCTGGATCAAGTGTTGGAGATCGGCGAGGCTGCCCCAGTGGGGCGCGACATGATAAAAATCGGTGGCCGCGTAACCGTGAAACTGGCTGTGGCCGTTGCGAACGACGGGCGAGATCCAAATGGCCGTCGCCCCCAGCGCCTTGATATAGTCGAGTTTTTGCTCAATTCCCTTGAAGTCGCCGCCGTGGACGGAGCCGGAGCTTGACGGGTTGTAATTGCCTTCGGCGTTGTTGTTGGATGGGTCGCCGTCAAAGAACCGGTCGGTGATGATCTGGTAAATGCTCTGGCCCTGCCAATAGGAATTATCGGCGGATTGGGAGAAAACGGGGCCGAGGCAAAGGCAGCAGGCCAACAGGCAAACCAGAACGGATCGGGCCGCGATGGATGGCATGTTGGATGTTGCTCTCATTGTCTACGCAAACACAGAGTAACCGAAGGAGCGCCGCCAAATCTCCGCCGTTTTATGCATATTAAAATGAGAATAATGCACTCACCGGGAGCCGTGACGCCAAAATCCTCATTTTCCGACGGCGTGCTGCGACAGCCCGTGGCGAAATTCGGTTGGCGACAGTCCAGTGGCTTGTTTAAAAGCCAGGTAAAAGCTGTTGGAGCTTTGGTAGCCGCATTGGTAGGCGACGCTTTCGACTTTTTCGTCGCAGCGCGCGAGCAGTTGCTTGGCGCGTTCGACGCGGAATCGTTGAAGTTCCTCGCCTGGATTGCGGCCGAGATGTTCGAGGAAGGCCTTGTGAAGTCCGCGTCGCGACATTGCGGCGGCCTTGGCGAGATCGGCGAGCATGATCGGCTTCTGATAATTGTCGGCGATGAATTTCAGGCTTCGCGCAACGCCTTTGTGCGCGACCGCCAGGAGGTCGCTGCTCTTGCGCACGACGACGCCGAGCGCTGGAACGCGGATGGGGTTTTCCGGCGGTTTCTTGCCCTTCATCAGCCCGTCCAGCAGCTCCGCGCCAACGTATCCCAGGCGCTCGAGATTGGTGTCGACGCTGGAAATGGGAATCTGCATGGAATCGGGCGCGAGCAAATAGTCATCGGCGCCGACGATCGCGACTTCCTCGGGGACGGACAGGCGCGCGCGTTCGCAGGCGTAGAGGACGTCGAGGGCGTGGGCGTCGTTCGCGGCGAAGACCGCCAGGGGCCTCCGGGCGCGCTTGAGGTTGGCGACAAGCCAGTTCCTGTGATGGCGCCATTGGAGTTTGTCGGCGTCGTAATTATCGGCGGCGTCGGGCCGGCACGCCTGGTATTCAGGAGAGAGATGCCATCGAATCCACGAGCATGGATAGCCCGCCTTCTCCAGGGCGGCGACAAATCCGGCGCCGCGCTCTTCGTAAGCCCAATTGTTCTCCTCGCTGTAAAACATAAAATTGGAAAAGCCGCGCGAAAGGAAATGCTCCGCGACCAGCGACGCCGCGTGCGAATGGTCCTCAAGGACGCGCGCAAACTTCAATTGCGGCCGGCGATAGCTGAAATCGACGGTTGGCTTCCCGGACTTGGCTACAAAATCAGCGAGGTCGTCCCCGCCGGCGAGCGAGGCCAGGATGCCGTCGCCCTTCCATCCCCAGGGTATGACGCGGCCCCTGGCGAGGTTGGCGGTGAGGTGCCACTGGCGCTCCACCGCGTATTTTTCCAGCCCGCGATGCAGCCGGTAGTCGTACCAGCCGGTGGCGATCAGGACGCGCTTTCGTTCTCTGGGCATGGGACGAGCGTATCAGCGGCGTGCATTATTTTCAATTTCTACTTTGGCGCCGCCCGGCGGCTGCAGAGGAATCGCCGCGAACTAAGTGCACTTTTTTTAGCGAGGATTGCATTTGCCTGTGTGGACTGGACGCCCAGACCAAACTAGAGTTTGCGCAAAGCTCGAACGAACATGAACGCCGCGTTTATTTGTTCCCCCAGACGCCGTCTCGGCGCGCGGGGCTTTACCCTGATCGAACTGTTGGTGGTGATCGCCATCATAGCGATCCTTGCGGCGATGTTGCTGCCGGCTTTGAGCCGCGCCAAGGTCCAGGCGCAGTCCACTTACTGCTTGAATAACTTGAAACAGCTCCAGGTCGCGATGGTGATGTATGCCGACGACAATGGCAGCAAGCTGGCGGAGAACCCCGGGAGCACGGTCACTTCCAATTCCTGGGTGACGGGCAAATTGACATGGGACCTGCCGCCGTCGCCGGCCAATCCCGATAACACGAACGCCGCCTATCTGACCGCGGGCGAACTCGGACCGTACGTCGCCAAATCGCTGGGCGTCTTCAAATGTCCGGCTGATATTTTTCCCGGGGCGCGTGGTCCGCGAATACGGAGCGTATCCATGAACGGATTTGTCGGGGACATCCTGGCGATTAATGGAAAGAACATCAACACGCCCCTCAATGCATGGCGCAGATTCATCAAAACGAGCGACTTCGTTTCCGCCTCGAAGACATGGGTCTTTCTGGACGAGTGCCCGGACAGCATCAACGATGATTTCTTCTCGGTGCGGATGGCGCCCGGATCGGCCTGGACGGACGTCCCGGCGTCGACTCATGGGGGCGCGTGCGGTTTCTCGTTCGCCGACGGCCACTCGCAGATTCACAAGTGGCAGGACCAGAATACGCTCGCGCCCGTCATGCGGAAAAATCCGTGCTATGACAACGAGCGGGCCTCGCCGCGCGACATGGCGTGGGTCCAGAGCGTCACGACGTCGCATAATTAGTCCGTTGTCCAGAACCAAAGCAAAACTATGAAACATGTGAAGTTCCATCGTCTTTTTACGTTCGCCGCGGCCGCAATTCTATTGACTTCGGCCGGGGCGGCGAGCGCGCAAATCACGGCCTATGATGACGCCTATCACTACACCAAGACTAATTGGTATGTGGCGACGCCGACTAATCTGGGATACGGTTTCACGCCGTGGGCCTATTTTACCAACGGGCCCAGCTCTCACGGGCTCTTCACGACTCACAACGTCGGCACGGCCCCCAACCCGACTATCTCCTCGCCGACCAATTCCAGCAGTCCTCCGGGCAACGACAACGCCCAGCACGTTTGGGGTATGTTCGCCAATGGGACGGGCGCGAACATGACAGTGGTTTATCGGGGTTTCAGCAACTCGTTGACGACGTCGGTTGTCTTCAAGATGCAGTGGCAGAATGACGGCATAGGAGTGAGCAGCGGCAATTCCGGCGGCTTCGTGCTGCGAAATGGGAACAGCACCAATGGCCAGACTTCGGATTACCGCACGGGGCAGCGGTTTAGCTTCTACTATATTGGCGGCGGCAGCGACTCCTTTAGTTACTGGGACAATAACGGCCCCAACTACATTAACTTGCCTTTCACAACAGCCGGACTGGAATGTGAGTTTACACTCGAGCCGGGCGGCACCTACCGCTTTGTGGTGAAAAACGCCACCAACGACACTATCCTGGCCCTCCTGGACGGGCAGCCGCTTATTCCGGCGGGCGGCGGGACGATTGATAGCGTGGCGCTGTTCTCTCAGGAAACCAGCAAGAACCAGGAGTTCAACCGCATGCAAATCGTGTCGGCGTCGCTCACGCCTCCGAGTATTCTCAACGTGCAACCTACCAACGGCCTTTCATCCTATATTGATCCGACTGTGCAGAACGTGTCCTTCGAGGTCGGCACGACTGCGACAACTGTTAGCTCAAACGGCATTACGCTCACCTTGAACGGCGTTCTCCAGTCTAATTTGTTGTTTAACACGACTGGCGCCACCAACGACCTGTTCGTCACCAATAACACGCCTCTGCAAGCCAACCAAGTCTACTCTGCTGTCATTGTCGCGACGGATTCCAACGGCAACCGGGCGACAAATACGTTGGCCTTTAACACGTTTTTGCAGAGCAATCCATTCATCGAGGCGGAGGACTATAACTACGGCGGCGGATCTTACATCAGCGTTTTTCCTGACACCGACGCCGCCTACTTGAATCTCACGGGCGAGGAAGGCATTGACTATCATGAGCCGGACACTTCGATAGTCAATAATGCCTATAGGCCGTCGGACACGACTCAGCTTCTTAACAGCAATGACACAATTGACCACGCTGGCTACGTTCAGGCTGGCTATCCGGATTATTACCTGGGTTACATCGAGACCGGCGAATGGGAGGATTACACCCGCGAGCTGCCGACGCAGACCTACACCGTTTACGCGCGCGTCGCCGGATTCGGAACGTCGCCCGTCATGGAGCTGGAGCGGCTGGCCGGCCCAACGGCGTCCTCGTCGACGCAACCCCTGGCAGCGATCGGCCAATTTGCCATACCCAGCACAGGCGGCTCGGCGAATTACACGCTGGTCCCGCTGACCGATTTTTTTGGGCGCACCGTATTGGTCAATTCCCCGGGAGTGACGACGTTTCGCTGCACTGCGGTCGGCGGCAGCCGGGCGTATAACTTCAATTATTTGACACTGGTCCCAAACACGAACACGGCGACGATTCATCCGTACATCAGCGCCGGTTCTCCTGCGGGCGGCGCCACCGGCGTGGCGTTGGACAGTCCCATCACGTTCACCATCGCCAATGGCGGCGCGTCAGTGACGCCCGGCAGCATTCAGTTGCTGGTTAATTCGGTGGATACGACCAGCAGCGCGACAATCGATAATAACGCGGCGGGCGCCTCGGTGACCTATTCGCCGCCGGGATGGCTTGCGCCCAACACCGTCTACTCCGTCAGCGTGATTTACACGGATAGCGCGAGCGTCAAAGCGACTAATACGTGGCAGTTCACTTCCGCCAACGTGAATGTCGCCGTCATCCCACCCGCCGACGCGCAGCCGGTTTCCGCCGGAGTCACCAACGGCTTCAGCCTGTTGCTTTACAAAGTCGATGACAGCGCGCCGACGACGGCTTCGATTTCGAATGCCGAGGTGGAGTTAGTCGGAGGCAGGATCGATCCCGACACCAGCGCGCCGTATCCGAACCTCGCGGCGGGCCCGAATGGGGATGGCTCCTACGTCGAGATTGGAGCGATCAACTACGACATCACCGCGGCGCCGACGGGCACGCCCACGTTCCCCTACAAGAACGCGTTTCCGAACGTCGCGCCCAGCGCCGTCAATAACAACATAGCAATGCAGGCCCTGACTTATGTAGAGTTGACCCCGGGCAGCTATCATTTCGCCGTCCGCAGTGACGACGGCTTTAAATTGACAGCGGGGCCGACCGCCACGGACACCAACCTGGTCCTTGGCCAGTTCGACGGCGGACGCGGGAACGGCAGCCCGAGCGACATCTATTTCAGCGTTAGCGCAGCCGGACTCTATCCGATGCGCCTGCTCTATTATCAGGCGGGCTCTGGCGGCAACGTGGAGTTTTATTCCATCATGAACGGCGCGCCGGTCCTTATCAACGACCCGACGAACAGCGCGTCCATCAAGACCTTCGCGTTCCTGAACTCGGTGACCCCGCCCGCGGCTGTCACTATCGCCAACCCGGCCTACAGCGCCGGCACGATGACCTTTAGCTTCACCACGCAGGCCAACCACACCAATTATGTCGAGTACAAGAATACCTTGTCTGACCCGACATGGATCCCGCTCCGAGCCGTGAGCGGCAGCGGATCGGTTACCAACATCAGCGATTCCACAGCCAGCGGCGCCACGCGGTTTTATCGGGTGCGGACACAATAGGAACGGAGCGCGATGGAGCCAGGCGCTGGGAGACCGGCGCCCGCTCCGGCGCCCGAAATGTCAAATATCAAGATGTGACCCCGCGGGGATCACTTAGAGCGTGTTTTAAAAATGGGAAACAGTCAAACATAAGTAATCTGCTAATGTTGTACAGCATTAGTGCTTGCCTATAAATAGAGCGGATGCAAACGCATCCGAAG
>Ga0265338_10002714_pt1 | contig 25974 bp, 16 predicted proteins | sample 42126metaG_FD_193579 | JGI IMG/M metagenome (GOLD analysis project Ga0265338, IMG submission 193579) | Rhizosphere microbial communities from Carex aquatilis grown in University of Washington, Seatle, WA, United States - 4-21-26 metaG | ecosystem: Host-associated > Plants > Roots > Rhizosphere...
TTGCGGAAATTCAGCTTCAGGCTGAGCGCCGTCAGGGCAGCCACGGCGCTCATGCGCGGGCCGTCTGGGTAAGTATCATGTCTTCCAGGGTGGCGGCGCCGGAGGCCGCGATCAGATCGCGCGGTGCACCGGTGGCGATGATACGTCCTTGCGCGATCACGGCAATGCGGTCGCATAGCCGTTCCGCCTCCGCCATGTCGTGGGTGGCCAGCAGCACCGCGCGTCCCTCTCCCCGGATGGCCGCGATGTGATCCTGCACCTCCCGGCGCATCTGGGGATCCAGACCCGTGGTCGGCTCATCAAGCAGCAGCAGGCGCGGATTGCCGGCAAAGGCCAGGGCCAGCGCCAACCGCTGCTTCTGCCCACCGGACAGAGTGTCGAAGGCAGCATCCGCCTTTTCGACCAAGCCGAAACGTTGGAGCAAGGTCTGCGCACCGAGGGGCGCGGAATAGAAGGCGCCGAACACCATCAGCGCCTCGCGCGGCGTGATCTTGTCGGGAAGGCCCGTGGCCTGCAGCACCGCACCAACCTTGCTGCGGACCCGTGCCGGATCGGCCTCACCTTCGATCTCGATCCGCCCCGCATCGGGCCGTACCAGCCCCAGAATGCATTCCAGGGTCGTGGTCTTGCCCGCACCATTGGGACCGAGAAGGCCGAACACCTCTCCGGCATTAACCTCGAAACTGATGCCGTCCACGGCCTTCACGGCGCCATAGCGGCGCTCAAGACTATGAACGGCAAGCGCCAACATCATTTAGCGCGCGGGCTTCTCCAGCTCCGCATCCGTCCAGGGCTTCTTGCGATAGGCGTAAAGCTGGCGGAATTCCTTGACCAGGGGCGGATGGATCGGCGCGGCCGTATTTCCAAAGTTGCCGCGGACGTAAGTCAGCACCTGCGCCAGTTGCTCGTCGCTGAGCGACTGGCCCAAGGGCGGCATCTCGCCGATCGAGCCTTCCTTGCCGTTCAGCAGCACGCGCAACGGCATTTCGGGCCGGCCATTGACGATCTTGGAGCCGGCCAACGCCGCGGCCACATGCGGCGCGCCCTGACCATTCTCCTGATGGCAACCGGCGCAGTTGGTTGCATAGACGCCCTGCCCGGCCTTGAACATGACGTCCTCTTCCGGCGTGCGCGTGTTCTTGGGCGCGGGCGGCACGGGCTTGCCGGGCCAGGAAAGATCGTCCAGCACCGATTTGGCGGACTTGCCCATCTCATCGTCCTGCTTAGACAGAGACGCAAGCATCATGGGCTGGGCCGGAAGCGCCAGCGGCTTCACCACACTGCGCGGCCGGGTGACGATATTTTCCATGCCGCCGGCGCGGCCGCCGGACACCGTTCCGGCCGGACGCGGATTGACGCCGGAAAGACCGGTGATGGCGCCCGTGAGCATGGCCTGACGCAGCTTTTCGGGCTGCTTGCCATCGGTCGCCAGCGCCACCAGCTTCTGCATCTGGCCGACATCGCGGCTCTTGGCGGCGGCGCCCGCCAGCATCTCCACCGCATCGGCGTTGGCGTCCGGCTGCGACAGCAGCTTTTCCAGCGCGTCCGCTTCCTGACCCTTCAGGCCGCTGATGCCCGCATCCACCGTCATCGTGTCATCGCCATATTTGCGCAGCATGGCGACGATCTGGTCGACGCGCGCGTCGGGCGGCAATTCGCCGAGCGAGGCGGCAAGCTGGCGGCGCACGCCGGCATTGCTATCGCCGGACAGCTTGAGCACCGCCGCCTGCATGGCGCCGTCGCCTTTGGAGAGGAACGGCTCAGCGCCGCGCACGCCGGCCAGACGCATATAAGAGTTGGAATCCGACAGCGCCTTGGTCACCGTTGCGGCATCCAGCGCGCCCATGCCGGAGAGGGTCCAGAAGGCCTGCACCCGGGTGCGAAAATCCGAAGCGCTCGTTGCCAGCTTCTGCAGCGCCGGCACCACCGACTTGTCATTGCGCTGGACCAGAAGCTGCTGGGCGACATCGCGCGTCCAGCCATTGGGGTCGGACAGATGCTCAACCAGCTGGGCCGGTGTTTCTTCCAGCATGTGCGGCTTGGCGTTGGTTGACGTCATGCCGGTATGGACCACACGCCAGATGCGGCCCTTGTGGATGCCGTCCCACAGCTTGTGCTGCATGATGTAGTTCTTCAGATAATCGCTCTGGATCGGCTCGTCCTGGCTGACGCCGCGATACATGTCCACGATCAGGAAGCTGCCGTCGGGTGCCGGCACCAGCCAGGTGGGACGGAAGCGCTCGTCGGTCGCCGCCAGGAATTCGCCCTTGGACCAGTAATCGCTGCCGGCGAGATTGCCGCTGGCGTCTTCCTTCAGCTTGACCAGATGGACGATGTTGGTGGGGCTGTCCACCACAAAGGCCTGACCGTAGAACTCGCTGGGCAGCGCGTTGCCGCGATAGATCATGGGAGAGGACACGCCCTGATAATAATAAGCCGAGCCGTCGGGCCGCGGCACTTCCGGCCGGTAGCCACGATTGACGCCCAAGGTGGGCCTGACCGGCCAGACCTCCGACTTCGACTGGTCCACCAGGTTGACATAAAGACCGTTGGTGCGGGTCAGGTCCGGATTGCGGACATAATATTTGGCCGGAACATAATCGGCGAACAGCGGGTCGGTGTTGAAGTTACGGAAGACGAGACCGCCGTCATTCTGGGTCACGCCCCACTGGCCGCGCACCAGGTTGGGCACGGTCTCGAATGTGCCCTTACCCACAGGCAGCACATTATAATTGTGCTCGGAGATATTGATGGTGTTGTCCATGCTCCAATAGAGCGCGTTGGCGGCATGCTCGATATTGCCGACCCGGCCGAAGCCGTCCTTGACGATTTCCTTGGCGTCGGCCTTGCCGTCGCCATTGGTGTCGCAGGCTTTGATCAGATTCGGCGGCTCGCCGATCAGGGCGCAGTTGTGATCCAGAATCTTGAGAGCACGGGGCAGCACCAGATGGTCCTGGAAGACAGTGCGCTTGTCGAAGATGCCGTCGCCATCGGTGTCCTCCAGGATCACCACATCGCCGACCGGCTCGGTCTCATTGACCATCTTTTCGCCGACGGCATAACCCTTCATCTCTATCACCCAGAGACGGCCATCGCCGTCATACTCGGCCACGATCGGGTCGGTCACCAGCGGGTCTGATGCCACCAGCTGAACCTGGAAGCCGGGCGCCATGCGGAAAGTCTTGACCTCCTGTTCGGGGGTCAGGCTTGGGGGGAATTGCGGCTGGTTGGTCTGGACCTTGGCGGGCCAGGGCTGATTGAGCTCGGACATCAGGCCTTTGTTGCCCGTCGGCTTAACGAAAAAGACGGCCGCGACGGCGATAGCGGCGATAGCAGCGCCGGCAAGGGCATAGGTCCTGAATTGCATGGCGAATTTGTTCCCGTCCCAATATTTGGACGGGATAATAGTCGGGGAGCGGGAACGGTAAAGCCCCGGACTGCCGAGAGGCTGCCAAGAATCTGTCAGGGACCGCTCGGATCCTTGGGCGGGTTTTTGAAGCGGGCGGATGTCACGTCGGGCGCGCCGGGCGCATAGGGGAAATATACGTCTTTGTAATAAGCCAGATCATGCGGCGGAGCAGCATGACCGGCCGGCATTGGCATGTGGGAGAAAGTCTCGAAATAAGCGAGGCAGGCATCGCGCCACCATTGCGCTTCCTTTTCCTGGATGGCCAGGAACGCCGCCTGTTGCGACCACCGCTCCGGATCGACGAACGGCTTTGCGGCGTCCCAGCTGCGGCGCATCTGGCCCACGGTGGCGATACCCGCGTCGTAATGCAGCACCAGTTCGTCCCACAAGGTGCGGCCCGACTTCAGCTTGGCGTCCCAGGGCACATGGTGAAACCAGAGCAGGAAGCGCTCGGGGATATCGCTACCATTAAACAGTTTCGCGATCGGCGGCGCATATTGCGAAGTGGCATCGCTGCCACTGGGCGTCCGGTCGAAGCCGACACCCTTGGCGTCAGCACGATGATAATAGACCGGATTCCATTCGGGGCGCGCCAGATTGCTGACCCAGGGCCCCGGCCCGTAATGGCTGTTGGTCGCCATCATGTGCGCCAGACCCAGCGGGGTCATGTAATTCACCACCGCCTCGCGGCTTTCCATCATCATCGGGATCATGGCGGCGACAAAACCCGGATCGTTGCTGAAGGTCATGCCCAGCCACTCGCGCGCGATCTGCTCGGGCGTCAGCTTCAAGTCCCAGCTCATGCGGCCAAAGCCGTACCAGTCCGCCTGATTGAAGGTTGAGCCGGACCAGTTGCGGTCATCGCCGACATTGGAAACGCCCACCATGGCAGAGCGGTCATGGCCTTCCAGAGAGCCGTCAATCACCCGCGCCACAGTCGAGCCCTTGCCCTTGGCCAAAGTGTCCCAGTCCAGCACTTCCTTCCAAAGCACCGGCAGATAGACCAGATGAGTGGCGAAACCGAGATATTCCTTGGTGAGCTGCACCTCCAGCGCCAGGTTGGTGCGCGGCATGGCGCCGAACATGGGATGGGCCGGCTCGCGCGGCTGAAAATCGATGGCGCCGTTCTTGGTTTGAACAAAGACATTGTCGCGGAAGGCGCCTTCCTGCGGCTTGAACTCGTTATAGGCCTGTTTGTGGCGATCGGTGGGGTCCTTGTCGCTATAGACGAAGGCGCGCCAGAACACCGTGCCGCCATGGGGCTTCAGGGCATCGGCGATCACATTGGCGCCGTCCGCCTGGGTGCGGCCATAGTCGCGTGGACCGGGCTGGCCTTCGGAATTGGCCTTGACCACAAAGCCGCCGAAATCGGGGATCTGGCGGTAGATCGAATCCACTTCCTTCTTCCACCAGGCCTGAACCTGGGGATCGTTGGGATCGGCAGTCTTCAGCTTGCCCAGCTCCACCGGCGCGCTGAAGCGGGCGGCGACATAGACGCGAATGCCATAGGGACGAAAGACCGCCGCCAGCGCCGCGACTTTCTCGATGTAAAGCGGCGCCAGCATCCAGGCATCGGCCGAGACATTGTTCAACGAGATCGCATTGATGCCGACGGACGCATCCGCCCGCGCCAGCACGGTATAGCGCGGGTCCATATAATCGGGGATTTTCTGCCAATCGAAGATGGAATGGCCGGCATAACCGCGCTCGATGGTGCCATCGAGATTGTCCCAGTGATCGAGCTTGCGGATCTTGATGGCGGGCGCGCTGGCGATATCCAGATGCGTCAGCGGCTGGCGCGTCTGGATCAGCCGCAGGAAAGCGAAACTGCCATAGAGCACGCCAATGTCGCTATTGGCCGCGATCACGGTGACGGGATGGCCGGCCAGGGTGACGCTGCGGATCAGATAGCCTTCCGGCCCCAGCGCCGCGAGCGGCAGCTTCAGCCCCGCCACCAGTGGCGAGGATGCGGGCGTACCGATCACGACGGCGCCGTCTGTCATGGTGCCTGCCATCACCTTCTTGTCCAGCAAACCGCTCAGACCCTGGATCAGTTCGGCGCGGGCCGCATCGAGGGTTGGCGATACGCCTTCCGAAACAATTGCCGTTGCCAGCGGCCGGTATTGCGCCAGCGCCGCCACCTCCATCGGACGATAGCGCAGCCAGAGGTCATAGCCGTCCTCGGCCCGCGCGGGGATAACCAACAGCAACAGCAAGGCTGCGATCAGAAAGCGCATGACATCAGGCCCGCTGCGGCGCGTTGCGGAAGGCCTCGGCAATTGCCTGGCGCAGGGGCTTGGGCTGGTAGTTGTCGTCATAAGGTGTTGGCCGCTTCAGCATGCCGTCCGGCCGCTTGCCACTGTAAAGCTGCAGCCAGGAATAATGATCCATCATGCCCCAGGCCATCACATAGTCCAGGTTGCGATAGGTAAACATGAAATCCAGGTAGCGCCGCGCCAGGGCCGCGATCTGGCGATCGCGCTCGGGGATCTCCGAAGGCGTGCCGCGCTCGCTGACGTCGAATTCGGTGATCGCCAGGCGCAGGCCCATGCCGCTGGCCGCATCCAGGAACTGTTTCCAGGCGGCCTGATCGGTGGCGTTGAAGGTATTGGATCCTTGCGATTCCGGATTGGTGCCCGGGCCGATATGGCTCTGCACGCCCAGCGCATCGACCTTGATCCCGCGCGACTTCATGCCGGACAGCAGCTTGAGCACACCGTCGCGATGGTGCGCGCTGCCCGCGCCCCAGCCCATGTAATCGTTATAGACCAGCTTGGCGTGGGGCGCGGCCTTGGCGGCAGCGTCGAAACAGATGTCGATGGCGGTCGGGCCCAGATAGCGGGTGAAGACCGTGTCGCGGATCTCGCCTGTGTTCTCGTCCACCGTCTCGTTCACCACGTCATAAGTGAAAATGCGGGTGCCGAAATGGGTGCAGACGGTGGTGATGTGCTCGCGCAGCAGCCGCTCGGCTTCGGTCGCGGGCCGCGCGCCGAATTCGTAATTCTGCAGCCATTTCGGGAACCATTGCGTTTTCTGCCACAGCAAGGTGTGGCCGCGCATCAGGCTGTTGTTGGCCCCTGCCCAATCGACCATGCGGTCGGCCAGATAGAAGCTGAACTCCTTGGGATTGGGTCTCAGCGCCACCCATTTGGTCTCGTTCTCGCAGACCAGGATGCCGCAGTCGCGTTGCTGAATGGCGCGTACGCCGGCGTCATTGAAAGACGAAGCAAAATCCTCCGCGCCCCCGCCCATGCTGCTGCCGAAACCGGTAAAGCCCTTGGCCTTGGCCAGGCCGTCCAGGGAGTCGGGCCCGGCGGCCCGCGCGGCCCCAGACGCCAACACGCCCAGCGCTGCCGCGCCTATGACCCCGCCGGCCAGATCGCGGCGTGACACTCCTCCCATGGCCTGCTCCTTTTGTCTTTGCGAGCTTATAAAGTTAGCGTTACCATTTCCCGGCCCTCCGTCAACCCGGCGGCAAAGCGGCTAGAGTGAACGAACAAGAAAAGAGCCTGCTTCGGCAGGCGAGAGGGAGACGGAATGCGCCGCTTTCTGGGCCTGCGCTGGCTGACCATTGCCCTGATCATGATGGGGGCGCTGGTCAATTTCCTCTCCCGTCAGACCCTGTCCATCGCGGCGCCGACCGTGATCCACAACCTGCACATCAGCACCCAGCAATATGGCTGGATCACCTCGGCCTTCCAGGGCGGCATCATGCTGCAACCGCTGGTGGGCTATATCATCGACATTCTGGGCGTGAAGTCGGGCTTCGCCCTCTTCGCCTTTCTCTGGTCGGTGATCTGCATGGCCCATGGCCTGGCCACAAACTGGCAAATCCTGGCGAGCTTGCGCGGTCTGTTGGGCTTTGCCGAAGGCGCCTTCTCGCCCGGCGGCCTGAAGGTGGTCTCGGAATGGTTTCCGGCCAAGGAGCGCGGCCTTGCGGGCGGCCTTTATAATATCGGGCCTTCCCTGGGCTCGATGATCGCACCGCCTTTGGTTGCCTGGGCGATCCTCAATTATTCCTGGCAGGCGTCCTTTGTGATCGTCGGCCTGATCAGTCTGGTGTGGGTGGCGCTGTGGCTGATCTTCTATCGCCCGGTGCTGACCCATCCCGCGCTATCGGACCAGGAGCGCGACTATATCCTTTCCGGACAGGAAGGTTTTCTGCAATCGGACGGCAAAAAGCCGCCGATCCTCTCCATCCTGTCACGCCGCAATTTCTGGGGCATCGCCCTGCCGCGTTTCCTGACCGATCCGACCTGGGGCATGCTGTCTTTCTGGGTGCCGCTGTATCTGACCACGGTGCGCCACTTCGATCTCAAAGCCATCGCGCTTTATGCCTGGATGCCGTTCCTGGCCGCCGATCTGGGCTGCATCTTCGGACCGGCGGTGGTGCTGTTCCTGCAGAAGCGCGGGCTCGATCTGATCGATGCCCGGCGTGGCGCTTTCACGGTCGGGGCCGTGATGATGATCGGCGTGGCCTTTACCGGCGTGGTGAAGGACCCGCTGGTGGCCGTGGCGCTGATCAGCCTGGCTGGGTTTGCCCACCAGACCCTGTCGGTCACCATGATCACCATGGCGACGGATCTGTTTCCCCGGAACGAGGTCGGCACGGTGGCCGGCATGGCCGGCACCTGCGCCAATCTGGGCATCCTGATCTTCACCTTTGCGCTGGGACAACGCGTGGACCAGATCGGCTATACACCGGTCTTTGTTGTGTTAGCCGTGTTGGATATTCTCGCCGCCATCGTCGCCTGGACCGTGATCCGCAAGCCCAAACATGCCTGACATCCAGAACCCCATTCTCAAAGGCTTCAACCCGGACCCGTCCATCTGCCGTGTTGGCGATGACTATTACATCGCCACCTCGACCTTCGAATGGTATCCGGGGGTGCAGATCCATCACTCGCGGGACCTGCAGAACTGGCGGCTTCTAACGCGGCCGTTGCGACGCGCCAGCCAGCTCGACATGCGCGGCGATCCGGATTCCTGCGGCATCTGGGCGCCCTGTCTGAGTCATGACGGCGAGCAGTTTCACCTGATCTATACCGATGTGAAGCGCTATGGCCGCACTTCGGTGGGTGGCGCGGCGGGCGCGTCGTTGCGCGATTTTCACAACTACCTCGTGACATCCAAGACCATCGATGGCGACTGGTCCGATCCCATCACTCTCAACAGCAGCGGCTTCGATCCCTCGCTGTTCCACGATGAGGATGGCCGCAAATGGCTGCTGAACATGCTGTGGGATCATCGCCCAGGGCAAAACCGGTTTGCCGGAATCGTCGCGCAGGAATATGCGCCCCGCGAAAAGAAGCTGATTGGCGAACGGGTCAATATTTTCGCCGGCACGCCGCTGGGCCTGACCGAAGCGCCGCATCTCTACAGGCGGGATGGCTCTTACTATCTGCTGACGGCGGAAGGCGGCACGGCCTTCGGCCATGCCGTCACCATGGCGCGATCAAAGAACCTGCTGGGGCCCTACGAACTGCATCCCGACGTTTACATTCTCAGCGCCCGCAACCGGCCCGACGCGCCGCTGCAGCGCGCCGGCCATGCCGACCTTGTCGAGGCGCAATCCGGCGAGACCTACATGGTCTATCTCTGTGGCCGCCCCTTAAAGAATCGCGGCCGCTGCACCCTGGGCCGGGAAACCGCCATCCAGAAAATGCAGTGGCGCGACGGCTGGCTTTACACCGAGGGCGAACCCGGCCTGCCGCAACTCTCCACGCCCGCGCCCACGCTGAAGCCACATCCTTTCCCGCCGGCGCCGGAACGCGAAGATTTCGATGCGCCCATTCTGCCGATCGACTTCCAATGGTTGCGCACGCCGCATCCAGACACGATCTTCAGCCTGACCGCCCGGCCCGGCCATCTGCGCCTTTTTGGCCGCGAGACCATCGGCAGCCTGTTCACCCAGAGCCTGGTGGCCCGGCGCCAGCAGGCCTTCTGCTACAGCGCCAGCACGCTCATGGATTTTGAGCCGGCGCATTTCCAGCAGGCAGCCGGCCTGGTCTGCTACTACGGCGGCAGCAAATTTCATTATCTGCATGTCACCCACGACCAGGCGCACGGCAAGCACATCCGGGTCATGTCAGCCCTGCCCGATGCACCGGTCGGCGATGCCTTTACTCCGCCGATCCCGCTGCCGCCGGGCCCCGTCGAACTCCGCGTGGAAGTCGACGAAGAGCGCTTGCGGTTTGCCTGGCGCCAGCCGGGCAAGACCTGGCAGCTTCTGCCGCAGACCTTCGACGCCTCCATCCTGTCTGACGAGGCCCAGACGCCCGGCACGCCCAATTTCACCGGCGCCTTTGTCGGCATGGCCTGTCAGGACATGGCGGGCACCGCGGCCCCTGCCGACTTCGACTGGTTCTGCTATCGTGAGCGGAACTTCCTGGCCGATCCTTTCGCACCTGCGTAAAGGCTTCGCGTTTTGACAGGATTTCCAGGGATTGATAGCGTTACCACAAAGCGGCGCTTCCTAAAGACCGCTTCTCCAAAAAGGGATGTCCGTGCTGAAGATCGTTTCCGCCAAAGTCATCGTCACCTGCCCCGGGCGCAATTTCGTCACCCTGAAGATCGAGACGTCCGATGGCGTCACCGGCCTGGGCGATGCGTCCCTTAACGGCCGCGAACTGGCGGTGGCGAGTTATCTCACCGACCATGTCATTCCGTGCCTGATCGGACGCGACGCGCACAACATCGAGGACACCTGGCAGTATCTCTATCGCGGCGCTTATTGGCGGCGCGGTCCTGTCACCATGGCGGCGATCGCCGCGGTGGACACCGCCCTTTGGGACATCAAAGGCAAAGCGGCGGGCTTGCCGGTCTATCAGCTGCTGGGCGGGCGCTGCCGCGACGGCGCAATGGTCTATTGCCACGCCAACGGCACCACCATCGAAGAGACCCTGGAACAGGCCCAGTCCTATCTTTCCATGGGCTACAAGGCGATCCGGCTGCAATCCGGCATTCCCGGACTGAAATCCACCTATGGCGTCTCCAAGACGCGGCTTTTCTATGAACCGGCCGACGCGGACATCCCGTCGGAAAATTTCTGGTCCAGCGAGAAATATCTCCGTTCGGTGCCGCAGCTGTTCAAGACGGCGCGCGATGTGCTGGGCTGGGACCTTCATCTCCTCCACGACATCCATCATCGCTTGACGCCGATCGAGGCGGGGCGGCTGGGCAAGGATTTGGAGCCCTATCGGCCCTTCTGGCTGGAAGATGCCACGCCGGCCGAGAACCAGGCCAATTTCCGCCTGATCCGCCAGCACACCACTTCACCGCTGGCGGTGGGCGAGATCTTCAACAGCATCTGGGACTGCAAGCAGCTGATCGAAGAACAGCTGATCGACTATATCCGCGCCACCGTGGTGCATGCCGGCGGCATCACCCACCTGCGCCGCATCGCCGCCCTGGCCGACCTTTATAATGTGCGCACGGGCTGTCACGGCGCCACCGATCTGTCGCCGGTCTGCATGTCCGCGGCGTTGCATTTCGACATCTCGATCCCCAATTTCGGCATCCAGGAATGGATGCATCACACCAAGGAAACCGACGAGGTCTTCCAGCGCACCTACACCTTTAGCGATGGCATGCTGCATCCGGGCGAAGTGCCGGGCCTGGGCGTGGAGATCGACGAAAAGCTGGCCGCCAAATTCCCTTACAAACGCGCCTTCCTGCCGGTGAACCGGCTGGAGGATGGCAGCATGTACAACTGGTAGGTGCTCATGAACGCGCCCGAACCGACTATCGTCCGCACCGGCCATGTCCGCTGGTTCGTCTGCGCGCTTCTCTTCGCCATCGTCGCCCTGAACTATACCGACCGCCAGGTCTTGAGCGTGCTCAAACCCACTTTGCAGCAGGCTTATGGCTGGAGCGAGACCGGCTATGGCTGGATGGCGGTGTCGTTCCAGATCGCCTATGGCCTGGGCTATGTCGCCTTCGGCCGGATCGTTGACCGGTATGGCGCCAAGGTGGGCGGCACCATCGCCGTCACCTTCTGGACCATAGCCCACACCGCGCATGCCTTTGTGACCAGCATCATCGGTTTTACCCTGGTGCGTATTCCCATGGGCTTGGGCGAATCCGGCCTCTTTCCCTCCACCCTGGCGGCCACGGCGGAATGGTTTCCCTTGCGCGAACGGGCGCTGGCCATCGGCATCTTCAATGCCGGCTCCAATGTCGGCGCGATCCTGGCGCCCTTCATCGTGCCCATCATCACCATCCTGTGGGGATGGCAGATGGCTTTCATTCTCACCGGCCTTCTGACCTTTGTCTGGCTGGCGGTGTGGCTGATCTGGTATCGCCGCCCGCGCGAGATGACGTCGCTGGGCGCGCAGGAACTGGCTTTTATCGAGTCCGATCCGCAAGAAGCGCAACGCCCGGTCGCATGGTCCCAGCTGTTCCGTACCCGCCAGACCTGGGCTTACATGGCGGGCCGTTTCCTGATCGATCCGGTGTGGTGGACCTTCCTGTTCTGGCTGCCGGATTTCTTTTCCAAACGCTATGGCGTGGATCTCAAGCATTACGGCCCGCCGCTGGTGACCATCTATGTGATGGCCGATATCGGCTCGGTGCTGGGGGGCTGGCGTTCCTCGCGCCTGATCAAGCGCGGGGTTGCGGTGGGGCGATCACGCAAGATGGCCATGCTAGCCTGCGCGGTCTGCGCCCTGCCGGTCGCGGGCGCCATGTATGCTACCAATCTCTGGCTGGCGGTGGCGGTGATCGGTCTGGCCTGCGCCGCGCATCAGGGCTTTTCCGCCAATCTCTATGCGCTGCCGTCCGACCTGTTTCCCCGTTGGGCATCGGGCTCGGTTGTGGGCCTGGGCGGTTTTGCCGGCGCCCTGGGCGGCACGTTGATGAGCCTGTACGCCGCCAATGTGCTGCAGATCATCGGCAGCTATACGCCCATCTTTGTTTTCGCGTCCGTCGCCTATCTTTTCGCGCTGCTGGTGGTGCATCTGATCGTGCCGCGTTACGCGCCCGCCACCAACATCTCCTCCGAGACCTGAATGTCCCTTGATCCCTCGCGTTATTTTCCCGCCGATCCGGCGCAACGCCGCATTGCCGCCGAGCTGTTCGCCACGATTGAAAAACTGCCCATCATCAGCCCGCACGGCCATACCGATCCGGCCTGGTTCGCCACCGACGCGCCCTTCGAGGATGCCGTCTCCCTGCTGCTGTGGCCCGACCACTATCTGCTGCGTCTGCTCTACAGCGCCGGCGTCACTCTGGAGAGCATTGGCCTGGCCCCCCGAGAAGGCGGCGGCGAGGTGGAAAAAGACCGGCGGCGGATATGGAAGCGCCTGGCCGATCACTATTACATCTTCCGCGGCACGCCCTGCCGCGCCTGGCTGGATCACACTTTCCTGGAAGTGTTCGGCCTGGACCGTCCCTTCGGATCGGAAAACGCGGACTATTATTATGACGCCATCAACGAGAAGCTGAAGCAGCCGGCCTTCCGGCCCCGCGCCCTGTTCGAGCGCTTCAACATCGAGGCGATCGCCACCACGGAGCATTCCGGAGATGAGCTGAAACATCACGAGGCGCTCGCCGCCTCGGGCTGGAAGGGCCGTGTGGTCACCACCTTGAGGCCAGACGAGATCACCGATCCCGACCACGACCAGTTCGCCGCCAGCATCCGGCGCATCGGTGAATTGTCCGGCGAGGATACCGGCAATTGGAAAGGCTATCTGCGCGCGATCGAGAACCGCCGCGCTTTCTTCCGCACCCATGGCGCCACTGCCACCGATCACGGCCATCCCACGGCGCAGACCGCCGACTTGTCGCCGGGCGAGGCGGAAGAGTTGTTCGCCCGCGTCACCTCCGGCAAATCCGAGCCCAGGGACCGCGAGCTTTTCCGCGGCCAGATGCTGACCGAGATGGCGCGCATGTCGGTGGAGGACGGCATGGTGATGCAGATCCATCCCGGCTGCTGGCGCAATCACAATGCCCTGCTCTATCGCCGCTTCGGCGGCAATATCGGCGGCGACATGCCGGCGCGCGGCGCCTTCATGGCCGAGCTCAAGCCGCTGCTGGATCGCTTCGGCAATCGCGCCGATTTCACCCTGCTGCTTTTCACCCTGGATGAGAGCACCTACAGCCGCGAACTGGCGCCGCTGGCCGGCCATTATCCCTGCCTGAAGCTGGGGCCGGCCTGGTGGTTCCATGACTCGCCGGAAGGCATGATGCGCTATCGCCGCCTGACCACCGAAAGCGCCGGCTTCTACAACACCGCCGGCTTCAACGACGACACCCGCGCCTTCTTTTCCATTCCCGCCCGCCACGACCTGGCGCGGCGGATCGACTGCGCCTATCTCTCCGAACTGGTGATTCAGGGCCGACTTCCCATGGAGGAAGCCGTCCATGTCGCAGTCGATCTGGCCTACAAACTGCCCAAAAAAGTCTACAAGCTGTGAACCGACTGAATGCGGCGGCGCTGGCCCGCCTGCCGCCGGCCATCGCCCGTCCGGCCTTTGATTCCGCCCGTCTCAAAAGCGGCATCGTGCATCTGGGGATTGGCGCTTTTCATCGCGCCCATCAGGCCGTCTTCACCGAGGATGCCATCGCGGCGGCGGGTGGAGATTGGGGCATCGTCGGCGCATCCCTGAAACAGCCGGGGGTGCCCGATACGCTGGCGGCGCAGGACAATCTCTACACCGTGGAATCCTTGGGCAGCGTGGCAAGCTATCGGGTGATGGGCGTGATCGGTGGCGCGCTGTTCGCGCCGCGTGATGGGGCAGCCCTGCTGGCGGCGCTGGCGGCGCCCTCGACGCACGTGGTCACACTCACCCTTTCGGAAAAGGGCTATTGCCTGGCCGCGGACGGAAGCCTTGATTTCAGCCATCCCGACATCGCCGCCGACATCGAGCGGCCAGCAGAACCTGGTTCTGCGATCGGCTGGCTGGCGCGCGCCTTGAAGGAACGGCAGAAGACCGGCGCGGGGCCGCTGACCATTCTGTCCTGCGACAATCTCAAGTCCAATGGCCCCAAGCTCGAAGCCGCCGTCACTGAATTTGCGGAGCGCTGCTGGCCGGGCCTTGCGCCCTGGATCAAGACCAACACCGCCTTCCCCGCAACATTGGTAGATTGCATCGTGCCGGCCTCGGACTCCGCCCACCGCCAGCGCGTCGCGGCGGCGTTGGGCGTCACCGATGAGGCCAGCGTGCAGCGCGAGACCTTCGCGCAATGGGTGATCCAGGATCGCTTCGCCAGTCCGCTGCCCGCCTGGGGCGCGGCCGGGGCGGAGATCGTGGCGGATATCTCCGGCCATGAGCGATTAAAGTTGCATCTGCTGAACGGCACCCATTCGGCTCTGGCCTATCTGGGGCTGCCACGCGGGCACCAATATGTCCGCCAGGCCATTGCCGATCCCGAGCTGCGCGCTTTCCTGGAAGAGATGGTGGCGCGGGAGATCGCACCGGCCCTGGCGCCGTTGGATGCGGCCGCCTATTGGCGCACGGTGACGGCGCGCTTCGAGAACCCCATGATCGATCACCGCCTCGCCCAGATTGCCGAGGACGGCTCGCTCAAGCTGCCGCAGCGCCTGTTTCCGCTGCTGGAGGCCAATATCCAAGCGGGCCGCGAGACCGCTCGGCTGGCCAAGGTGATCGCCGCCTGGCTCGATCTGATGGCGACAAGCCCCTCGCGCGACCCCGCCAATGTTTGGTTCGCCTCCTGGGCCAGATCCGGCGCCGACAAAGCCGCAGCGTTGGATAACGCGGCGCTATTTCCACCGCTCTTCCGTGAGCACGCCAGCCTGCGCAGCGCGATTACTGGCCACGAGCCCTGACCTAGCCGACAGGTAAAACTCGAGCGAGGCATTTCGCCGAGCAACCTTCAGCTTCCGAAAGATCTCTTCCCCCTTCGGCGCGAAGCGCCAGGAAGGGGGAAGATGTCGCAACGAGGTGTCAGTGAAGCTGACCCGAGTTGTGACAGATGGGGGTAGATAAAAAAACGGCGGCTCCGAAAGGAGCCGCCGTCAAGTGATGCGCGAGAACCGTCTAGGGGAAAGAACCGCGCAATTCGTGTCAGACGCCGATCACCATGAGCCGCGCACGCCGAACAGGATGATCTGGCCCTGATTGTAATAATTGTGCGGCGCGTTGATGAACTGGTCATAAGTCCGGAGCTTGCCGCGGAACAGGTTCTGGACATCGAAGGTGACTTCCGGATCGGTGGGGATGTCACCGAACAGCTTCGACAGCCGGTAGCTGGACGAGAAGTCCGCCTGACCATAGGCCTGGGTGAACAGGTAGGCGCCCTGCGGGCAACCCGCCGTCGAGGCATTGGAGTTGGGCAGGCACAGGCTCTGCGTGTTGGACCCTGAAGCATAGGACTTGTCATTCCACACATAGGACAGACGCGCCGAGATGCCGTTATTGTCGTAATACGCCGTCACGTTGTAATCCATCGGCGGAATGCCCGTGGCGAAGGCCGGCACCGCACCTGAGCTCTTCTGATCCAGAATGGTCAGGTTGCCATTGAAGCCGAAGCCGTGCAGCCCGAACTGGTCCAGAAAGAAGTCGAAGGGCTGGACATAGTCGAACTCCATGCCGTTGACGGTCAGCATGCCGGCTGCGTTGACCTGCTGGGTGACAGTCACGGTGGCGTTACAGTTTGCATCAGAGGTGCAGCCACGACCCGAAAGCGCCGCCTGCTGGGTCGCAACCAGCGTGTTGTAGGTAATGCCGAACTGCGCCAGGTAGGAGAAGGGCTGTGTCACATTCTGCTGGATCGGGAAGCCCGACAGGCCCTTGCGGAAGGCGGTGAAGCCGAAATAGCCCGCGCCGCCGGTATAGAGCTCGAAGCCGACATCGATATTATTGGAATAGTAAGGCTTGAGCGCCGGATTGCCCACCGTCACCTGGGATGCCGTCAGGTCGCTGAAGTTGACGCCTGAGATCATCTGGTTGGGGTTGGCGCGGGTCATGGTGCGTGACAGTGCGGCGCGTACCTGGAAATCATCCGACACTTCGTAAACCGCGTTTACCGAAGGCAGGTACGAACCATATGTGTGATCGGCCTGGGTCAGCAGGAAGGTATTCGGATAGAGGCCACCATCCTGCAGCGCCGCACCGCCGGGTCCGCCGTTTGCATTCTTGGGATTCACCTGGGTAACGGGCGAGGTGATGTACTGATGCGTCTCTACGAAGCGCAAACCGACATTGTAGCGCAGGTTGTGGCCATTGATCGGCTCGCTGCCCGTCGCCTGCAGAAAAAAGCCATAGGACTTTTCATCGATGATGCCGGAGTTGCCGCCGGAAGTGGCGCCGGTGGCGAAGGGATAATTCTCCACCTGACCGGAATGGACATTGCCCACCGCGTTGATGGCGGCCTGGTCGATGGCATAGTAGTTCGACGCCTTGGCCAACCCGGCATAGTTGGCGGTGATGAAGCCCGTGGGGCCCGGCACCAGATACTGCGCGAGCGCGGACTGCGGCACCAGCGAACCGCCATAGGTCAGCGGCGCGAAGCCCGTGCTGTAGCCGGTGCCATAGCCCGGATAGATCGGGAAGCTGGTGGTGCCCGGTGTGGTGGCGGTGTTGAGCGCCGTCGCTGCAGCCCCAGTTGTGTTGGTCGTGGTGACGGTGTTCAGACCGACGCAGCTCGGCTGGGTATTGGCCGCCGGCAGGAAGGCGCTGGGATTGTCGCCGCAGATCGCATTCTGCCAGATCTGCGAGCCATCGATGGCGGTGATGGCGCGCGAGATATCGTCATAGGCAGCGCCCGCATGCAGCGCCAGGCGTTCGCCGCCCCAGGTATAGTCGACATGCGCGCCGCTGGTCTGGGTAACGCGTTTTTCGTCCTGCAGATTTACACGGCCATTGTTCCACTGGAAGTTGGCCGGATTGTTGAGGTCGACATTGGAGGTGATAAGCGGAAAGGCCGAACCCGCCGGGTTGCTGAAATTGGCAACCACGCCTCCGGCGGGCGCCGCGCAGCCTGGCACACCCGCGGGATTGCCCGCGCTGGGGCAGGTCACGAACAGATAGGTCGGTGAATCGCGGAAGAAGTGGCTGCGGCTGGCATTGACCTGAAAATTCACCTTCATCAGATCGTTGATCTGCCAGGTGCCGCCCGGATTGAAACTGTAGAAGTCGCCTTTTTCATGATAGGGCCGCGCTTCCAGGAAGAACTGGGAATTGGCGAAGGTGCCCGACTGGGTTACGCCGCCGACACCGCCCAGGGTCGCCAACGAACCGGGATCCAGCACGACATTCTCGGGGATCAGGGCTTGGCTGCCGGCACCCGCGCGTACACCCCAGTCCAGATCGCTGCGGTCCATGTCGTTGAAGGTGCGACCGAAAATTGTGTCGAAGTAGAAGTGCAGCGAGTCGGTCGGACGCCATTCCAGGCCCAGCACGGCGTTGTAGCGATCACGGCTGCCGCGTTCGTACATGGTGCGGCCCAGGCGCGGGAGCAGCAGGTTGGAAATCTGCTGAATATTGTTGCCGGGATTGTGCGCCAGCAGGAAAGCCTGGTCGATCGTCTGGCCGGGCACGATGCCGCCCGTGGTGACGTTGGCAGGAACGGTGGCCGGAATGGACCAGAAACTGGAGCCCAGATTGTGGCAGCTGTTGGGCGCCACGCACTGGGTGGCGCTGAGTGCGCTGGGCGTGCCCCAGCCCGCATTGCCGTCTTCCCAGCCTGTCGTGAAGATATTGTTGTGCACGCCGGCCAAGCCGAGCAAGGCGCCGAAACTGCCCCAGGTGTCGGAGATGATCATCGAACCGCGATAGCCCATCTGAGGGGCTTGGCTGTAATCGCTGCCTTGCAGATTGTAGGTGAAACGGAAACCTTCCGTGTCGAAGGGGCGCGCGCTGCGCATATCGACGTTGCCTGAGGCACCGCCTTCGATCAGGTCCGCGGTGGACGACTTGGTGACCGACAGCTTGGTGAACAGCTCGGTGGGGAACATGTTCAAGTCCAGGGTGCGGAAGGTATCGCCCTGGTCGGTCGGACCGGTGGAGGCGACGTCGATCGACGCGCCATTCAGCGTAACCTTGGTGAAGTCCGAGCCCAGGCCGCGAATCGAGACGCTGACGCCCTCACCGTCGATTTCGCGGTTGATGGTAACGCCCGGAATACGATTCAGCGATTCCGCGATATTGGTGTCGGGAAACTTGCCGATATCCTCGGCGAAGACCGTGTCGGTGAAGTTGGTGGCGTCGCGTTTGGCGTCGGTGGCTTTCTGCAAGCTCGCCGCATAACCGGTCACGGTTACCGATTCCACGCCGCCGGCGACCTGTTGGGCCTGGGCCAGTGAAGGCGCGACCATCACCAGGGCCAGCATGCTGCCGCCCATCAAAAAGCGGCGGCCGGAACGCAATTCGACTGTCGGATGCATAGCGATTTCCCTCCTGGGCCTGTCGGCGTGTTGTTCATGCCGCTTATGTTAGCGGTCACATTGGAACAACAAATACCCTCAGCGTAAAATGTCGTCAAGACGGGCTATGGGATCGCTACCGTTAGCGCATAACAAATGCGGGCGGTGCGGCGAAACTGCCACGCTTTGCCGGGCTGCATGCGGCCCGAACTGGTAATGGCTCTCAATCTTCCGCAATTGCGAAGGCGAACTGGCCAGGCGCCAGCGCCTCAAAGCTGAACAGAAGGCCGATCAAAGGCAGGTCTTTGCGGTCAGACCCCAGAGGCGGCTGTATTCAGCCCCATCCCGCATCGATCCAGTATTCGTGACCGGTGCACATGCTGGCGTCATCGGAGGCCAGGAACAGCACCAGCGACGCGACATGGCGCGGCAGAAGCCGCGACTTCAGGCACTGCTGCGCCACCAGTTCGGACTCGCCTTCCGGTGTGTACCATTTGCTCTGACGCGGCGTTTTCACATTGCCCGGCACCACCGCGGTGACGCGGATATTGTCGGGGCCCAGCTCACGCGCCAGCGCGCGCGTCATGCCCTCAATCCCGGCCTTGGCGGTCTCGTAAAGCAGAAGGCCTTCCAGCCCCAGATGCCAGGCGATGGAGCTGAAATTGATGATGGCGCCGCCGCCTGACGCCTTCATGCCCGGCGCAACCGCCTTGGCGGCAAACAGCATGTGGCGCAGATTCACCGCCATGCGCTCGTCCCAGTAAGCGGGGGTGACGTCCTCGAGCTTGTGACGGTCGTCATTGGCGGCGTTGTTGACCAGAATGTCGATGCCGCCCTGCGCCCTGAAAAACGCTTCCATGGCGGCCAGATCCGTCAGGTCCAGCCGCTGGAAACGCGGCGCGATGCGGGCATGGGCGAGGCGCGAGGCCAGTGCCGCGCCCTCCTTCTCCAGTATGTCCACGAAAACCACGTTCGCGCCCTGACCCACAAAAGCGTCCACCAGGCTCGCGCCGATGCCGGAAGCGCCGCCGGTAACGACCACCCGCTTGCCCCTGAGGCTGGGATAGATCGCCTGGCGTGCCTCTTCGGCGACGGGAGACGGGATATGTTTCATCAAGGACACCGTAAATCCGGCTATGGTTGCGCTACCAATAACAGTGAACCCGCCCTGTCAAGGCTTTGACCCCGTACCCTTGGACCGGGGACCGGACTTTGCGGCTGCCGCATTGTGCGGGGGCGCCGTGGATTCCCGCTCAATCAGGGTAAACTTGAGGAGCTTATGGCGTACCGGCGCCGTCTCGGCGGCGCGACCCTTGCGAATCTGATCGATCAGCAGCCGCACGGCCTCCCGCGCCATCTCCGCAATGGGCTGGCGCACAGTGGTGAGCGCCGGCCAGACGGTGGTGGCGAGCGGAGTGTCGTCAAAGCCCACAACCGTCAGATCGGCCGGCACATCCAGGCCCCGGCGATGGGCCACCGCCATGGTCGCGGCGGCCATATCGTCGTTGGAGGCGAAAATCGCGGTGGGCTTCCAGGCGGTCAGCAGCTTTTCCGCCGCCTCCAGGCCGGAACGGTACGTGAAGTATCCCTGCGCCACCTGGTCGGTGCCGACCGACAGGCCCGCCTCGGTCATGCCCTCGATATAGCCGCGGAAACGCTGGCCGCTGGCCGTCTGGTTGGGATGGCCGTTGATGAAGCCGATGCGGCGATGGCCCAATTCCAGCAGATGCCGCGTCATGGCGCGGGAGGCTTCGAAATCGTTGATGCTGACGGCCGAGAGCCCGGCAGCCGGCCGGCCCGAGGCGACCAGCACGGCCGGGACCTGGGCCTGTGCGACCGCGCCAAGGGCGGCTTCGGAATCGCACAGCGGCGCCGGCAGGATCACCCCGTGGACCCCGCCCTGCACCAGGCGCGTGATAGTCTGGCCTTCATCGCTGTCGCAGCGTTCGATCACCAGCTGGCAACCGGCCAAGCTCGACTGCTCCAGACTGCCCAGCAGGAATTCGCTGAGATAGGCAGCGCTGGGATTGGAATAGAGAATGCCCAGATGCAGCGCATCGGCGCTGGCCAGGCTGCGGGCCGCCAGGTTGGGCGAATAGCGCAATGCCTTGACCGATGCCGCGACCTTCGCGCGGGTCTCTTCCCGCACATTGGTCTCGGCATTGATCACCCGCGACACGGTCATGGGCGAGACGCCGGCATGACGGGCAACGTCATGGATGGTAACGACACTGCCGCCGCGGCGGCCGCTTTTGCGTGGCATGGGCAACAGTTAGCACAAAGCCCCAACTGTTGGCACGGCCGTCATGACTTCTTGCGGCGGGTCGGGCTGGTGGAGTCGCGCTTGACCAGGGTGAAGCCCAGTAGCTTGTGCTCCACGGGGTGGGTCTTGCCCGCACGCTTGGCCCTGATCTGCTCAAGCAGGAGCCGCACCGCCTCACGCGCCATGTCAGAGATCGGCCGGCGAACGGTGGTTAATTCCGGCCAGATCATCGAGGCAAGCGGGGTGTCGTCAAACCCGGCAATGGCCAGGTCGCGCGGCACATCCATGCCCTTGCGGTGCGCCACCGCCATGGTGGCGGCCGCCATGTCGTCATTGCAGGCGAAGACGGCCGTGGGGTGAAACGCTCCGGTCAAAAGCCGCTCGGCCGCTTCCAGCCCCGAACGGTAGGTGAAGAAACCCTGCGCCACCTGATCGGCGCTTACGCTCAAGCCGGCTTCGGTCATGCCCTCCATATAGCCGCGGAAGCGCTGACCCGAGGCGCTGTGGCCGGGATGGCCGTTGATGAAGCCGATGCGGCGATGGCCCAGGCCCAGAAGGTGCCGGGTCATCTCGCGCGCGGCTTCGAAATCATTGATCGAGACCGCCGAAAAGCCGGGCGCCGCTCGCCCCGAGGTCACCAGCACGGCCGGAATGCCGGCGCTGACCACGGTCTTGAGAGCATCTTCGGAATCGCAAAGCGGCGCCGGCAAAATCACGCCGTCCACACCGCCGGCAATCAGCCGCTGCACCGCCTTGCGCTCGCTTTCCAGATCCTCGCAATGCTCCAGCACCAGCTGGCAACCGCTGAGGCTGGACTGTTCCAGACTGCCGAGCAGCAACTCGCTGAGATAGGCGGCGGTGGAATTGGCATAGAGAATGCCGATATGAACCGTGTCGGCGCTGGCCAGGCTGCGGGCCGCCAGATTGGGCGAATAGCGCAACGCCTTGATCGACGCACTGACCCGGTCGCGCGTCTCCTCGCGCACGTTGTTCTCGGCATTGATCACCCGCGATACCGTCATGGGCGAGACGCCGGCATGGCGGGCCACATCGTGAATGGTCACGACATTACCACTACGGCGTGTGTTCCTGCGGACCACAGAATCCTCCCTGCCTGCCTGTCCTTAGCAAAAGTGTAAGGCCGGGAACATGCGTTTTGGCGTCGTACAGCGTTGCTTTACTCTTCCAGAGGCAATATCGCTTTTTTAGTTGATTCTACGAGGGTTTGGCGTGGCCGAGACGATCTACGGCACCACCAGCGGCGGTGAGCAGGTCCGGGCCTTCCGTCTGGGCGGCGAAAAGCTGTCGGCCGTCATTCTCGACATGGGCGGGACCATCACCGAGATCACGGTGGCTGGCCGTGATGGCCGCCGCCGCAATGTGGTCCTGGGACTGCAAGACCTGGCCGCTTACGAGGCCAGCGGCTGGTGGAACTGCCTGATTGGCCGCTATGCCAACCGGCTCAAAGGCGGCATCACCGTCAAGGGCCGGCACTTTCCCCTGAACCAGGATGACAACAGCGTCACCTTGCATGGCGGACGTGGGTCTTCCTGGGGCTCGCGTCTGTGGGAGGTGACTGCCCACAGCGACAAGGGATTGTTCCTGAAGCTGGTCAGCGCCGACGGCGACCAGGGCTTTCCCGGCACGATGACGGTCGAGGTGACCTATACCGTCAGCGGAAGCGCGCTCAGGCTTGACTATGCCGCCGTCTGCGACGCGCCGACCGTGATCAATCTCACCAATCACGTCTATTTCAATCTGGCGGGAGAAGGCTCGGTGCTGGGCCAGCAGTTGCAGCTCAATGCCGACGCCATTACCCCGACCGACAATCTGCAGATTCCGAACGGCACGATCGCGGATGTGAGCGACACACCCTTCGATTTCCGAAAGACCCATGCGATCGGCGAACGCGTGGACGCCGCCGATCCGCAACTGGCGCTGGCCGGCGGCTATGACCATAATTTCGTGCTCAACAAGAGCGCGCCCGGGGCGCTGGAATGGGCGGCGCGGCTGAGGGATCCGGACAGCGGCATCCAGCTTGAGCTTTTGACGACCGAGCCGGGCATCCAGGTTTATTCCGGCAACAACATCAGACCCGGCCGCTCCAACAGCCGGGGCGAGCCGATGCATCGCCGCGACGGGCTGGCGTTGGAGAGCCAGCATTTCCCTGACAGCCCCAATCAGCCGCAATTCCCCTCGACACTTCTGCTGCCCGGCGCGGAATTCCGTTCCACCACCCTGTTCCGTTTCTCCCTGGTGTGACCTTTACGCTGCGCGGCTGGTAGCGTTAACGTCCCTGAAAAAAGGGAGGGAGCGGCTTTGCGTTTGGTGGCAGGGGCGATGATGGCCTTGCTGGCACTCTCGGTGCTTGAACCCGCATGGGCTGCGGGGCGCTGGGTCGGAAGCTGGGCGACATCGCAGCAGATTCCCGAAGACCGCAACGCGCTGGCGCCGCACGACCTGGACGACGCCACCCTGCGCCAGAGCGTACATTTGTCCTTTACGGCAACTCAGCTCCGGGTGCGGTTGTCCAATGCCTTTGGGACGGCGCCGCTCCATGTCACGGCGGCGCATATCGCCGGCGCCCGCGCGTCCGGCAGCGACGCCATCGACCCGGCTAGCGACACGGTCCTGCATTTTTCCGGCGCCACCGATGTCGTGATCCCCGCCGGCGGGGAATATGTCTCCGATCCGGTTTCGATGGCCGCGGCCGATATCGCCATCAGCTTGCATTTCGCGGCGGCGCCGGCGCAGCAGACCAGCCATCCCGGTTCGCGCACCACCTCCTATCTGCTGGCCGGCGATCACGTCTCGGCGACGAGCCTGCCTGGCGCCAAAACTTTCGATCACTGGTTCAACATCGCCGGCATCGATGTGATGGGCGGTGACGGCGCGGTGTCGGTGATCGGCGACTCCATCACCGATGGCCGCGGTTCGACCACCAACGGCAACGACCGCTGGACGGATGATCTGGCCCGGCGTCTGACGGCGGCGGGGCGGAAGATCGGTGTGCTGAACCACGGCATCGGCGGTGGCCGCGTGCTTGCGGACGGACTGGGCCCCAATGCTGTGAGCCGCTTTGATCGCGATGTGCTGGCCCAGGCGAGCGTGCGCTGGCTGATCCTGTTCGAGGCCATCAACGATATCGGCACTTTCGATCCCGAAGGCGTCAAACCCAAAGCCGCCCATGAGCAGCTGGTGCGCGAGTTGACCACCGCCTACGGCCAGATGATCGAAAAAGCCCATGCCGCCGGCATCAAAGCCTATGGCGCGACTATCACGCCCTTCATGGATTGCGGGCCTTATCACCCCAAGCCCATTAGCGAGGCGGACCGGATCGCCGTGAACCTATGGATTCGCGGTCACTTCGATGCGGTGCTGGATTTCGACCGGATCGCGCGCGATCCCGCCCGTCCCGATCATCTCAACCCGGCTTATGATTCCGGCGATGGCCTGCATCTGTCGCCGGCCGGTTATCAGGCCCTCGCCGCCGCCATTCCTCTTTCCCTTTTCAAATGAGGCCCGCCATGCATCGCCCTCTTCTGCTTGCCCTGATGCTCAGCCTTGGTGGCGCCGCCCTGGCTGCGCCGCCCGTCACCATGACGGCGGAAGAGGATCATCGCGCCATGATGGGCGAGCTTGGCATCACCAGCCTGCGCCCCGGACCCAGCGGCGATCCCAAGGCGCCGAACCAGGCCAATTACGATGAGAGCAAGGCCAATCCCTATCCCAACTGGCCCGACGTGCTGACCCTGAAGAACGGCCGCAAGGTGACGACGGCGCGCGAGTGGCAGCAGCGTCGCACCGAAATCCTGGAGGACTTCGACCGCGAGGTTCTCGGCCGGGTGCCGGCCAATGCGCCGAAGATCAGTTGGAAAGTGCTTTACACCGACCATGAGATGCTGGGCCGTGTGCCGGTAACGGTGCGCCAGATCGTGGGCCAGGCCGACAAGAGCGCCTATTCCGACATCGCCGTGAATATCCAGATGACCCTGGTGACGCCGGCCAATGTCAAAGGCCCGGTGCCGGTGCTTATGATGTTCACCCGCGCCGATCCGCCGGCGCCATCACAGGCTTCGTCGGACGAGCTGGACCGGATGAACGCGGCGATGAAGGCGGCCATGATCCAACAGGACCCATCGCTGAAGGCCGTGCTGGAGGCGCATCCGGCCTGGATGCCCTTCCCCCGTCCGCCCATGTTCGTACTGCCGCAACTCAACGCCGATGGCGATCCGCCAAATGAATGGCAGCTGGCAGCGGCCGGCTGGGGCTTTGCCCGCATCGATCCGGTGAGCGTCCAGGCCGATAATGGTGCGGGGCTTACGCGCGGCATCATTGGCCTCGCCAACAAGGGCCAGCCACGCAAGCCGGAAGACTGGGGGAGCTTGCGCGCCTGGGCCTGGGGCGCCAGCCGTGGACTGGATTATCTCACCACCTTCCCTGAAGTCGATGCCAAACATGTCGGCATCGAGGGCGTGTCGCGCTATGGCAAGGCCGCGCTGATCACCATGGCCTATGACCCGCGCTTTGCCATGGTGCTGGTGGGCTCATCGGGCGAAGGTGGCGCCAAGCCGCATCGGCGCAATTTCGGCGAAGCGGTGGAGAATCTCACCGGCACTGGCGAGTATCACTGGATGGCCGGCAACTTCATCAAATATGGCGGGCCGAAGACGCCGGGCGATCTTCCGGTGGACGCGCATGAACTGATCGCACTCTGCGCCCCGCGCCTGACCTTCGTCTCCTATGGCGTGCCGGAAAAAGGCGACGCTCATTGGCTGGATCACCAGGGCAGCTACATGGCCACCGTGGCGGCGCAGCCCGTGTGGGAATTGCTGGGCGCCCGCGGCTTGGGCGAGAAACGCGACTACCACAGCGCCCAGATGCCGGGTGTGAATGTCGGCTTGCTGGACGGGCAACTGGCCTGGCGGCAGCATGACGGCGGCCATACCGATGCGCCCAACATGAAATACTTAATCG
>Ga0265338_10002715_pt1 | contig 25972 bp, 19 predicted proteins | sample 42126metaG_FD_193579 | JGI IMG/M metagenome (GOLD analysis project Ga0265338, IMG submission 193579) | Rhizosphere microbial communities from Carex aquatilis grown in University of Washington, Seatle, WA, United States - 4-21-26 metaG | ecosystem: Host-associated > Plants > Roots > Rhizosphere...
CGTCAACTTCCCCGTCTGGGTGTTCTGATTCGACGGATGGTAACTCGCCAGTAACACCTTACCGTCGGGTAACCGGTAAGTGGCGCCGTGTTTGAAGACGTAGGCTTTCTTGCTGGCGAGCAGGCCCCGGCGCTTTAGGTAATTCAGATAGGCATCGAATCCGATCTTCCCCAGAGCGACGATCACCTTAACCTTGGCTAATCCCGCCAGTTCGCGGTCAAGAAACTGCGAGCACTCGGCCAACTCCTGCGGCAGGGGCTTATTGTCGGGAGGCGCACATCGGACCGCCGCCGTGATGTACAGATCCTCCAGTTTCATGCCGTCGTTGCGATCGGTAGCAGTCGGCTGGCTGGCAAATCCCGTCTCATACAACACCGGGTACATGAAGTTGCCGGAAGCATCCCCTGTAAACGGGCGACCAGTGCGGTTCGAGCCGTGGGCCCCCGGAGCCAGCCCCATAACAAGGACGCGCGCATGAGGATCGCCGAATCCAGGCACAGGCTTGCCCCAATACGTCCAGGCTCGATAGGCGCGCCGCTTCTCGCGCGCGACCTGCTCGCGATAAGCAACCAGCCGCGGGCAGCGCGTGCAGGCAACCACTTCGCGGTTCAACACGGTGAGCCAGGACATTCGCCAATTACACCACATCCTGAAGACGCAACTTAGAGCCGCAACTTTGTCAGGTCTCTGCCCGCGAGCGCCACTGAACCGTAAGCGCGCGCGCCGACAGACACGTTGCGAAGCAACGTCTCGACGCTTACTTCGCCGCAGAAAGCTTGACGGTGGAAACCGCCTTCTGAAAGATCTCCTCATTCCTGTCGAAATATTCGGCGTGGGCGCGCAGGCTGAAGACATAAACCGTCTTTCCGTCGGATGCCATATACGCGTCTGTCGCAACTGGAGGTCCGCTGGCCGGCTGGCCCTTCGCGCGAACCCTGAGACCCTTGCAACCTCCCACGGACACGGGCTCTCCATGCGCCGGTTCCAGCGCGTTCTTCCCTTTGAAGTCCCGATCCTTCCCGATGAGATCGATCAGCTTCTTCACTGCCCTTTCTGAGAAGCCCGTGCAATACATGCCATTGTCCGCTGACAATTTCTGTACGAAGAACGTCGGGATCTCGCCGCTGTCCACCTTCAGCAAAGTCTCAACCGACGAAGCGTCGATTGAGTTAGCCGGCTGATACCGGATCATGTCGAACGCCCCTGGCCTCATGCCCGTGGCTCTCAGGGATTTTCCTTGGTCGAACACCGCAAAATCGCGTGGAATGGCAATCGTAAACTGCTCCTTGTACTCCTCATTGAGCACAAACCCCTCTGGCAGACCGGCCACGGGGGCAGAGTCCGCAGGCGGTTGCTGTGCAGACTGCGCCGGCTGCGATACGGTCTGTCCCGGCACCGTCATGCTGGCAAAGAATCCCTCAAGCTGCTTGCGCAGGTCTAAGGGAGCGGCGCCAGGATCCGAGTATTCGTCCTCTGCCGTGCCGTAAAGATAGAGGTCGTCTTTCTTGGCCACGAGCACGCCGATCCGCGCGTCGGACTTTTCGAGTATCCGTTTGCCCGCTGCGTCCGTACCGGTCACCTTACCCAGCATGGAAGAATGTTTCGCCACGTACACCCGAACAGGCCTTCGCCGAACTGCGTCTGAACTGCTGCTTCCTCCGCCGACTCAGGTTTTTCCGCATAGTTGTCGCGCCAGTGGAGAACGGTCTTGTCGGCAAGGTTGGAGAGGTCTGTTTCTCACCGTCCTTGGCCATCTGCGCAAGCACCGATTGAGGGATCCTGTGGACCCCGGCGCCGTAGGTCTGTCCTAGATCGTCTATGTGAAAAACCACTTCCGCATAGTCGGCGGTTCCCTGCTTCAAATCCGCTTCGCCAAATTTGTAAGTCCGCACGAACGGATTGCGCGCCGTGGGGACAACGACCGTGAACATGCCGCTCTGGCTCTTGTAACTCTGTTTTTCATCGATCTCGCCGGTCTTGAGTGCCGGCTTCTCATCGCCAACTGGAGCCGCAGACGCCGCGGGCTGTGTCGGCGGAGACGGAGCACCGTCCGGCAAGGAAGACGCCGGTTGCGTCGCAGAGGCCGTTTGCTCAGGGCTCATTGACGCGGGCGATATCTTCACTGCGGACTGCAGCGTCAGGAAGATGCGCTCCGTATCCCCGTTCGTCACTGCATCGTGCTGGGCACGAAAGGCAGCGACTTCTTCCCCACCGGTTCCCGTGAACTTGACCATTCCCCACTGCGTTTCATCGCCGCTGTTCACAAATCCCGTAAACCTATCCAGCGCCAGGGACTGCACATCCTTAATGGGGATCGTGATGTTTTCCTTGTCGCTCTTATACTCAATCGTGTCGCTTTTCACGGTAAGTGTCCCGGTGGCATCGTAGGCCTTCCATGCGAACCCACGCTTGGCCGTGCGATACCAGACCTTTTCGAAGGTCGCAGGCAGTGCCTCGGCATGAACTTCCGGCGCCCGCTGTTCCTGCTTCTCATATTTCTTTGCGGCTTCCTCGCGGAGTTTGCCCATTTCTGCTTCGTTCGCCTTCACATACGACAGCTTTTTCTCTTTCACGAAGAATTGAACGTCCTCAGGATTATCCGATTGCCACGAGGATCCAACGATGGTGCGGTTGGGAGACCCGTATCGCTCGTAAAGAATCACGAGATATGTCTTCCCGGCCTCGAAGTCAAAACGTTTGGCATCGCTTCCAGAGCCCCAGACGACCCTGTTCCCCGGTTCCACTTGCGCTGCCAGATACGAACGTTGGGGTAGCCAGCCCACGGGCGTGGAGTCCAGAAACACTTTGAAAGTGGGCTCGGGAATCAGTCGCTGAAAGTCAGGCCGGGCAAAGTACACAAGGGCGTGGCCGGACTCCGGCACCAGGAACACCGGCTCTTTCGTCTTGCTGTACTTGTCCTCGGCGGAGGCGGAAACAATGGAAAGAAATGCAAAAGTGGCGATGTGCAGAACTCTGCGCTGACGGATCGAGAAAGGCTTCATGGCCAGACTCCTGTGGCGATCGAAGTTCCCGTGGTTCGGAAAGGTAGGCCCGGCGAGGGACGGAAAGTGACTGGGATTCCCGTGGCGACCGATGGTCCGCCCCAACGCCGTAGTGAATTGTACGCCCCGTAGTCAATTTCTCTAGACCAGTCTAGAGACGTAGCTTGCTACGTCTCTGTCGGCAGCGCCCGTAAACCAGGTCTCCACGATGCCGCCGGCAGAGGCAGTTACAGGTCACGACTCGCCTGACTTTCCTTTAATGGGCAGAGAACAACGGCTTCGGTACTAATGTCCGACTCCGTCGTTTGACGGTGCTCTCCTTCTGTCTTTACACTCAAGATTAACCTTGTGTGAATAGAGCCGGGGTCCTCTTTGCTCGAAGCACCATGATCCAGCCAGACGTTGAACGGCACGGCCGAAAGGGAAAACTTGAGTCCCACAGAAACAGTCGACACCAAGAGTGACGCGAAGAACGACGGCGTCAAACGCGAGATTTCGGTCGAAATCCCCGCTGAGGAAGTTGCTCGCGAAACCGAAACCATCATCCAGAAATACCAGAAGGTTGCCCGCTTGCCCGGCTTCCGCACCGGCCATGTTCCTGCCTCCATCATCCGGCAGCGCTTCAAAGAAGACCTGAAGAGCGACGTCGTTGAGGCTCTGGTGCCCCGCTACTTCCGAAAGGAAACCGAAAAGCTGGGGATGATTCCGGTCTCGCAACCGCGTGTCACCGACCTCCACATCCACGACGGCGAGCCCCTGAAGTTCAAAGCTAGCTTTGAGGTCATGCCCGAAATTCCGGTCCAAGGTTACAAGGAACTGCGCGCTGACCATCCCGAGATCGTCGTAAAAGATGAAGAAGTAGAAGACGCGCTGAACAATGTTCGTGAGCAGCATGCCACCTTCACCTCGGTCGAAGGACGTTCTCTGGCCGACGGTGACTTCGCCCAATCCTCGATGGATGGCAAGCCAAAAGAGGACGATGGCACCGCCCAGCCGGTCCACATGGACGAAGTGCTGATCGAGATCGGCGGCAAGAACACCGTGCCCGAATTCACCCAGAACCTGCGGGGCGCGAACGCCGGAGACGAACGCGAGTTCGAAGTCATCTACCCGGAAGACACCAACGACAAGCGCCTCGCTGGAAAAACATTCGTCTACACCGTGAAGGTTCAGGCGATCAAGCAGAAGAATCTTCCTGATCTGAATGACGAGTTCGCCAAAGAGTTGGGTGAATTCACCAGCCTCGACCAGGTGCGCAAGCAGATTCGCGAGAACATGGAAGGCGAGCGCAAGCATGAGGCCGAGCACGCAGCCAAAGACAAACTCGTCGCCGAACTCGTGAAGCGCAACGATTTCGAAGTGCCGGAGTCGCTCATCGAGCGGCAGATTGACTTGCGTCTGGAGCGCGGCTTGCGCGCGCTGGCAGCGCAAGGCATGAAAATGGAAGACCTGAAAAAGATGGACCTGCCCCGGTTGCGGGCGGGCCAGCGTGATCAGGCTGTGCAGGATGTGAAGTCGTCGTTGTTACTGGAACGCATCGCGGAGTTGGAGAATATTGAGACCGGCGAAGACGAGGTCAATCACGAGTTGGAAGCGCTGGCTCAGCAGACAAAACAGACTCCCGAAGCGGTCCGCGCTCGTTTGACACAGGATGGGGGCCTCGATAGAATCCGGAACAGAATCCGCAGTGAGAAGACCCTCAACTTTTTGTATCACCAGTCCGCGTAATTCCTAGAGAAGCGCGCGGACCACTTTCGACTCTCCCCAGCTCAGCGAAGTGTTGTGTCGGGGCGGAGTGTGGCAGGTGAACGTGAACAACAATGATTGGCAGAAGAAGGACCCGCACATGATGCTGGTCCCCATGGTCATCGAGCAGACCGGTCGGGGCGAGCGCGCCTACGACATCTACTCCCGGCTGCTCCGCGACAACATTATCTTCATCGGCACTCCCATTGACGACAACATCGCCAACCTGGTGATCGCCCAAATGTTGTTTCTCGCTCAAGAAGATCCGGAGAAAGACATCCAGCTTTACATCAACTCCCCGGGCGGCTCCATCACGGCTGGCATGGCGATCTACGACACTATGCAGTACGTCAAGAACGACGTCATGACGCTGTGCGTGGGACAAGCTGCGTCGATGGCCGCATTACTTTTGGCATCAGGCGAGGCCAAAAAGAGATTGGCGTTACCGAATTCGAGGATATTAATACATCAGCCCTCCATGGGAGGTTTGTCGGGACAAGCCACCGACATTGACATCCACGCCCGGGAAATCCTGCGGATGCGGGAGATTACCAACCAGTTACTTTCGAAGCACAGTGGACAGAAACTGGACAAAGTGGAGAAGGATGTCGAGCGCGACTTCATCATGAACGCGCAGCAGGCTAAGGAATATGGAATCATAGACGATATCATCTATAAGACAGTAAAAGCGGTATGATCGGCCTTCGCGCCTGACGAAAATCAGCGCCGGGAAGTAAGACGGCGATGGGGGCGAAGGGAGTTGGGGTCCCGGTCGTGCCCTGGAACTGAGCCGCGAAAACCGGTTAAGGAGTAGAACCGAGTGAAAAACAAGTCGGGCACCGACGAGATTCTACGTTGTTCGTTCTGCCACAAATCGCAGGACGCAGTCGCCAAGCTGATATCGTCGCCCAGCGATTATCCCCGCGCCTATATTTGCGATGAGTGCGTCGCGGTCTGCAATTCCATTCTGGAAGATGACCGCACGGCAACTCCCCAAGCCGCGACTCCCAACCAACTGCCCAAGCCTCAGGAAGTAAAAACCTTCCTCGATGAGTATGTCATCGGGCAGGAACAGACCAAGAAGAAGCTGGCTGTCGCCGTCTACAACCACTACAAGCGCATCTTCATGAATCGCCAGAAGACCGGCGACGGCATCGAATTGTCGAAGTCGAACATCATGCTGATCGGTCCCACCGGCACCGGCAAAACGCTGCTGGCGCAGACTCTGGCCCGCATGCTCGACGTGCCCTTCGCCATCGTCGACGCCACCACGCTGACCGAAGCCGGCTACGTGGGCGAAGATGTCGAGAACATCATCCTCAAGCTGCTGCAGGCCGCCGACGGAGACGTAAGCCGCACCCAGACTGGCATCATCTACATCGATGAGGTCGATAAGATCGGCCGCAAGGATGAGAATCCTTCGATCACCCGCGACGTTTCCGGCGAAGGCGTGCAGCAGGCGCTGCTGAAGATTCTGGAAGGCACCATCGCCAACGTTCCCCCGCAGGGCGGACGCAAGCATCCGCACCAGGAATTCACTCCGGTCGATACCACCAACATCCTCTTCATCTGCGGCGGAGCGTTTGTCGGTCTCGACAAGATCATCTCCCGCAGAATCGGCAAAAAGTCGCTCGGCTTCCGCAGTGGCGAAGATGCTGACAAGGAAGATGCGGTCACCTCCAAAAAACGCACTCAGGAACTCTTGACCGAAATTCAGCCCGAAGACCTCATCAAGTTCGGCCTCATTCCTGAATTTGTTGGACGCCTGCCCGTCGTTGGCATGCTGGAAGACCTCGACGAGTTTGCTCTCATCGAAATCCTTACCCGTCCCAAGAACGCTATCGTCAAGCAATACCAGCGGCTGTTTGAGTTCGAGAACGTGCGCCTGAAGTTCTCCGACGATGCCCTGCGAGCCATCGCACGCCAAGCCATGGCGCGCAAGGTAGGAGCTCGCGGCCTGCGCATGATTCTCGAAGAACTCATGCTCGACCTGATGTTTAACCTGCCCAGCCAGAAGAAGCTGAAGGAATTCGAAGTAACACGGGAAATGGTAGAGAAACGCAGCGCCACGTTCGCGACTGTAATGGAAAAGGCAGGGTAGGTGTTCGTAGAGACGCAGCTAGCTGCATCTCTGCCCGCAGCTCCGGGGCAACCGAGGCTCCGAAGCGAGGTTCCGAGGCGCTGCGAGGAGAGAGAAGACAGGTTGGCACTAACGTCTCTTCGAGAAATGGCCGGCGCGGAGTAGAATCGTATAAGGCTGAAGGTTGCCTGTCAGCCTGTTTTGTTGGCTTTCATCCCAGGGAGACTCAGTGACCACATCCAAGGAAAAGTTCGAGACCAGGAAGCTGCCCATGATGCCCATCCGGGACGTGGTCATCTTTCCGTTCATGATGACGCCGTTCGTCGTTGGGCGTGAATCCAGTGTGCGCGCCCTCGAAGAGGCTCTCGCGGCGGACAAGAAGATTTTCCTGGCCACCCAGCACGACGCCTCCATCGATGAACCCAAGGCCAACGAGATCTACCAGGTAGGCACGATCGTCAACATCGTGCAGAGCCTGAAGCTGCCCGATGGCAATATTAAAGTTCTGGTCGAAGGCATTGAGCGCGGCAAGATTCTGCAGGTCGCTGACACCGATGGCTACATGCAGGCCAGCGTCCGCGTGGCGCGCTATACCACCGAGCCCAACCAGTCGCTGGAAGCCGGAATGCAGCGCGTTACCACGCTCTTTGAGCAATACGTAAAGCTCTGCCAGGCCTTGAACTACGAGACTATGATTTCGGCCGTGCGCATGGAAGATCCGGCCAAGCTGACCGACGTCATCTCCGCCAACCTGCAGCTTTCGATCGAAGAAAAGCAGGAACTGCTGGAGATCTTCGATCCCGCCGAGCGCCTCACCCGCATCGCCGACGTGCTCGACATCGAAATCGAAAAACTGAACGTCGATCGTACCATCCAGTCGCGGGTCAAGCGCCAGATGGAAAAAGCGCAGAAAGAGTATTACCTCAACGAGAAGATCAAGGCCATCCAGAAGGAACTCGGCCGCGGCGAGAAGAGCGAGTTCGATGAACTGAAAAAGAAGATCGAAGCCGCAGGCATGCCCAAGGAAACCAAAGACAAGGCCCTGCAGGAACTCAAGAAACTCGAAGCCATGCCGCCCATGTCGGCGGAATCCACCGTTTCCCGCAACTATCTCGACTGGCTGCTGGCCGTGCCGTGGAAGAAGCGCTCCAAGGAAATACGCAACATCTCCCGCGCCGAGAAAGTTCTGAACGAAGATCACTATGGCCTCGAGAAAATCAAGGAACGCATCCTTGAATTTCTCGCCGTGCGCCAACTCGTCAAGAATCCCAAGGGCTCGATCCTGTGCTTCGTCGGACCTCCGGGTGTCGGCAAGACTTCTCTGGGGATGTCGATCGCCAAGGCCACCGGGCGCAAGTTCGTCCGCATGTCTCTCGGCGGCGTGCGCGATGAGGCTGAAATCCGAGGCCACCGCCGCACCTACATCGGTGCCCTGCCCGGCCAGATCATCCAGATGATGAAGAAGGCGGGCACCAAGAACCCGGTCTTCATGCTGGACGAAGTCGACAAGATGTCAATGGACTTCCGCGGCGATCCCTCCGCCGCTCTGCTCGAAGTACTTGATCCTGAGCAAAACTTCATGTTCGTCGATCACTACCTCGACGTTGAGTACGATCTCTCGCAAGTCTTCTTCGTGGCCACGGCCAACGTGATGCACACCATTCCTCCCGCCTTGCAGGACCGCATGGAAGTGCTCCGCCTGCACGGTTACACCGAGCAGGAGAAGGTCGAAATCGCCAAGCAGTTTCTGGTGAAGAAGCAGATGCTGGCCGCGGGCTTGTCGGAAAAGAACATCAAGTTCACCGATGATGCCATCACCGGTCTGATTCGCTCCTACACGCGCGAAGCAGGCGTGCGCAACCTGGAGCGCGAAATCGGCAATGTCTGCCGCAAAGTCGCGCGCAAGGTCGTCAAGGAAGGCGAAAACTATACGGTCACGGTCACGGGCGCGAACGTCAACGATTTCCTCGGCGTCATCAAGTTCCGCGACACGTTGGCTCACGAAAAGTCTGAAGTCGGACTCGTCACCGGCTTGGCGTGGACCGAAGTTGGCGGTTCGATCCTGAGCACGGAAGCCAGCGTCGTTGACGGCAAAGGCAAGCTCACGTTGACCGGAAAGCTGGGCGACGTCATGCAGGAATCAGCCCAGGCCGCCATGTCGTACGTGCGCTCCCGCGCGCTAAGGCTGGGCCTGAGCCGCGACTTCTACCGCAACCTCGACTTGCACGTACATGTTCCCGAAGGCGCCATTCCCAAGGACGGCCCCTCGGCGGGCATCACCATCGCAACCGCCATCTCCAGCGCCCTGAGTAAGATTCCCGTGCGTCGCGACCTGGCGATGACCGGCGAGATTACTCTCCGCGGCAAAGTGCTTCCCATCGGCGGGCTGAAGGAGAAACTGCTGGCGGCACACCGCGCCGGCCTCTTCGAAGTGATCCTGCCCAAGGACAACGAAAAAGATGTCGCCGAGGTTCCCGAGAACCTGCGCAGCGCTATGAAGCTGCATTTCGTAGAGACCATGGATCAGGTGCTGCAGATCGCGCTGGAATCGCCTCTGCCGAAAATCGAGGAAGAAGCTACACAGCCCATCGCGCCTCCGCTGACCTCCGGCACCGGCGAAAGCCCGGCAGCCCACCAGTAGTTCCACTGTCAGATTGAAAAAGGCCCGCACCGGCGGGCCTTTTCCTTTTGAAGCAGCATCCATAGAGACGTAGCTTGCTAGTCTCTACCGACGCCATCCGTGAATCCCCAGTCCCCACAGCGCCGCAAAACAGAGAATTGTCTCCCGGGAATCAGGCGCAAACCGCGCCCACTCGTTCGCATATCTCCGCCAACGAACGCTCCACGCACATCGTGAGCCATTGCTCCAGAGCCAACCGATCCGGATCTGGCATGTCGACAAACTTGATGCCGCATGCGTTCGACGTCGTCCACACCACGGTTCCCGAGACCTGAAGCGGAGCATCGCTCCCTGGTAAGGCAAAACGGAGATCGACTTCCTCCCCCACGTGGAGATCACTTTCCTCGTGGTTAAGACTGGACCGCGTCCTCAGGCCCGCCCCGGCCTCGCTGAGATTCACCATCATCGCCTCGGCGAAGGGTTGAGTCCGGGTGCTGACCGAGGCTGCCACCTTGACCGGCTCACGATGCAGTTTGCGCCGGCGCGCCACCGTCGCGCAGTAGGCCGCGCGCAGACAGCGTTCGATCTGCACGACCGACGCCGGCTTGTGGATCAGGAAGTGCACGCCCGCCGCGAACGCCTGCCGTAAATCCAGCAGGTCGCGCACAATCGCGACCAGCACGCAGTCCTGATTCTGCTTGGAGCGATGGACGGCACACAGGAACTCTCCGAGATTGTCGATCTCGCGCCAATCCACGACGATCACATCAAACGCATGCATCTGGATCATAGCCATGGCATCGTCACAACTAGCTACGACTCGTGGCGTTACCTTGTGCTGCTTCAGTACGCCGCGGGTCGTCCCTAGAAACTGAACGTCGGCACAAAGCAGCAAAGTGTGCATTTCCAGCGTCGTCTTTAGGATGTTTTCCATTGGCGTCTCCCGCCGCTACTGACTCAATCGGCTGGCTGCGAATCGAGGTTCAATGAGCGTCCGGCACGTCCGAGACTCCGGTGGTTACCTCCGTTCGCCGGAACACTGAAGTCCTTATCGAGCTTGTGATTTGAGTTTGTAATGACGACCGCCGCGACCATTGGCGAACCAGTGTCACGATAGAGCCTGCAGAAAGTCGGCGCGAGACTCCGCCTGAATGCCTGCGCCCTCTTGCCATTTCTTCTCCCTCATTGCAAACTAGACCATGAGGGTTTTATCCCGATTTCTGGCAGCGGCAACCGATGCCTCGCACTTCCCCGCCCCTAGCCTGCCGGAAATTGCATTCCTCGGCCGTTCCAACGTCGGCAAGTCCAGTGTGATCAATACCCTGGTAGGAACGAAGCTCGCCCGCACCAGTTCCACCCCGGGGCGAACCCGAGCCATCAATTTCTTCGAGATTCGCTGGCCCGGAAAGCCTCAGCCGGAGCTGATCTTCGCCGACCTCCCGGGCTACGGCTATGCCAAAATTTCGCGCGAGATTTCGCAGGAGTGGCCGAAGTTCATCGAACCCTACCTTCATCAACGCTCAACCCTGGCCCTGTGTGTGGCCCTGGTTGATAGCAATGTCCCTCCTCAGCAGAGCGACCGCCAGCTTCTGGATTTTCTGAGCGCCTCGGGCCGTGACTTTCTCCTGGTCGCCACCAAGAGCGACCGCATGTCGAACAATCAACTGCACAACGCCCTGCGCACGTTGACCCGGGAATATCCCGCTGCTCCCCTGCTTCCCTTCTCGGCCAAAACCGGCGCCGGAAGTGAAGAGCTCTGGAAGCAGATCCGGCAAGCGGCTCAGCAAATGCATGCGGTTGAAGCATCCTCCAACACGCAGTTCGGTTAGAAACCTCTCACCTCGCAGCGCCCCGCTCCCGTGCCCTAATCTCTGCAGGATTTCTTCCGATATAGATTCAGAGGTCCCGACACCCTCGCCCAGTTGAGACGACGGTCGAGGACTGACTTTCGAAATCGAAGCGGAATTCGATTGTCTGTATTGGGGCGCGAATGGCACAAAATACAAACGAGGGCGTCTCTTACTTGATGGCACTAAGGCAGTCTGGATATCTGCAAGGTGCCAGTGCAGCAGCGCCCGCACCTGCGCGCGACCCAAGCGCTCTCAACCAGGCGGCCCCGGGTGGCAATGCCGCTGGGCCAGAACAATACACAGGCGCGGAGAAGCGCCGCAGCTCCCGTTACAAATGCGAAGGCAGCGCGGAGATGCGCGAAGATGGAAAGGACGTACGAACCTGGGCCACCTTCACCGATATAAGCCTGCACGGCTGCTACGTCGAAGCCCAGGCCACCTACCCCGCAGGGACGACTCTGCATCTGAAACTGGAAGCCAACGGCCTCAAGGTCGAAGCCAAAGGCACCGTGCGCGTGAACTACCCCTACCTCGGAATGGGGATCGCCCTGGTGGAAATGACAGAGTACAACCGCGACCAGTTGAAAGAGTTGCTGGGCACCATCTCCCGGCCCGCCATGATTATGGGACCGGGAATCGCCGCACCTCTGCCATCTTCGGGGCCAATGGGCGATGTACCGCTGATCTCCGATCCCGGAGCGGCGATCCAGGCGCTGATTGCGTTTTTCGAAAACCGGCACATGCTCACCCGCGAAGACTTCCTGCAGACCCTCACCAGGAGCCAGGCCGGAGCGGCAAAGAGGTAGAGCAAAGAGGTAAGTCGGTCGCTTCCGCCGCGAAATCTCTTCCATTCGTTATGATGATGAGGCATGTCTCTTTACCTCATCACTGGCATTGGTGGATTCATTGGATCATCCCTGGCTCGCGCAATCCTCTCGCGCGGCGAGCACGTGCGGGGAGTCGACAACTTCTCCACAGGTAAGCGGGAAAACCTCACAGAAATTCTCGATCGCATCGACTTCCGCGAGGCCGACATCGGTGACCTCGACGCGATGCGGCAAGCTTGCGCCGGAGCGGATTTCGTTCTGCACCAGGCGGCTATTCCCTCGGTGCCAAAATCCGTGGAGGACCCCCTGGCCAGCAATCGAGCCAACATCGACGGCACGGTCAACGTGCTGGTTGCGGCGCGCGATGCAAAAGTGAAACGTGTGGTCTACGCGGCGTCGTCTTCCGCCTACGGCGACACTCCGACCTTGCCTAAACACGAAGCCATGACGCCCGATCCCATCTCGCCCTACGCCGTGGCCAAGCTGGCCAGTGAGCATTACATGGTGTCGTTCTATCGCTGTTACCAGCTCGAAACTGTGTCGTTGCGTTACTTCAATATCTTCGGACCGCGCCAGGATCCGTCCTCCCCGTATTCCGGCGTGCTGGCAAAATTTATCACCCAGATGCTGCGCGGCGAGCAGCCCACCATCTTCGGCGACGGTGAACAGAGCCGGGACTTCACCTACATTGATAACGCAGTCGAAGCCAATCTGCTGGCCTGCCACGCTCCCGCGAATCACGCCGCAGGACAGGTCTTCAACGTCGCAACCGGACGCAGAGTCACGCTCAACGAGACCTTCAAAGCGTTGCAGGGCCTAACCTCCTACTCCGGAAGTCCGCGCTACGGCCCCGATCGGAGCGGCGACATAAAACACTCCTTGGCCGACATCTCTAAGGCGGAAGCAGGTCTAGGCTATAAACCGAAAGTGAATTTCGAAGAAGGCCTGCGCCGCACAGTAGACTGGTACCGCTAAGACCAGGCATCAGGCGTCGGCCCTCGGGCGTCAGGCGTCCGAATCCCATTCGTAGAGGCGTAGCACCCTGTCCATACGAATTCCAGCGCTGAGGTCCGAGGTCTGAGGTCCGACGTCGGCCCCGAAGCCCGCTGTTACGTTGGTTATCTACGTCCCCATTACCCGCATCGCTAGAGTGAATACATGACACTCTCCTCGATGGTAGTTTCGCGCGATTGGCAGGAAGTCAGTGTTCTGGAATGTATCCTCGGTGGTCTTCACATGGATGTTGCCGTTGAAGGCGAACCGCAACGGGCAATGGCCCGCCTCAACAAGTCAAAAGTCGATGCCCTCATCGTCGATTGTGATCTGAACGGCAGCACGCAGTTCCTGCGCGAGCTGCAACACCAGCAGAAAGCAGTAAACACGGTGCCGCTCGTCATCATGGGGGGGCCGCAATCGACCGGAAGCCTCGACGAAACCGGCGCCCTGTTCGCATTCGAGAAACCCATTTCAGTAGAGCAGGCAGTCCGTACCCTTTCCGCGGCCCGCAGCATGATTCTCGACGGCCGCTTGCGCTACCATCGTGCCGGCCTGGAAGTTCCCGTCTCTGTGAACAGCAATGGCCGTAAAAAAGCCGACGCTTACCTCGTGAACGTAAGCCAGGGTGGAATGCAGATTCATACCGGAGATCCCGTCGAAACCACGAAACCATTGCAAGTCGTCTTCGAACTGCCGGGCGCTCGCTCAGGACTGAAAGCGAAAGCGGAAATTGCGTGGCAGGATAAGCGCGGCAACCTCGGCATCCGCTTTGTGAAGCTCGCTCCCCGCCAGCAGCGCACGCTGCAGCTCTGGCTCGCACAGCAGTATTTCGCAAACTAGGCGGAGCAGCAGTTCGCAGTTCGCAGTTCGCAGTTCTCAGATTCGAGCCAGGCGGGGAAGAACTCAGAAGTTGCGCAGGTTCTGGGGAAACGGGTAGTGGTGTAGTTTGGCATGCTTAAAGTGCGTTGTCATCCTGAGCGCAGCCGTTTTTCAGGCGAAGCGAAGGATCTCCGCCTTCACTGGCCGTGCGCGTGAGCCAAATTGAACCCCCTTCTAGGGAAGGTACGACTTTAGACGTGCAGCAAGTATGGAGAGTTTCTCCGCGCTTCAGCGCCTAAGGTCAACTCTTTCAGATCCCGACTTTTCCTTAAGACCGTTATCCCTCAGCGGAAACGAGCGTCTTTCGTTTCCTCGTCTTCTTCCGCGTCAGCTCCCGCCAGACGCGCCAACCGTGCACCCAGGCTCGCTCCTCCGATCAGCTTGAAGAATCCCCAATAAAAGCCCGCCACAAAACCTGCAGCGCCGAGCGCCATGGCAACCGGCCACCTCGGAGGTTCACGTGTCACCGACAGAAAGACCAGCGCAAACAGCAGAACAGCAGCCACCACGACCAGCGTATTGATGGTCCACGCGAGAGTCCGGCCCGACAGCGGCTGCGACAGCCAATCTAGTTCCACCCCCGGCCGGCTCACAGCATCAGCGGAAGAATGCGCGCCACCCGACGACTCGACGCGCATCGGCAACTGGATGACCTTCACCGGAGCCCCCGAGACCACGAGCCCGTCGTCGACCTCGGCCACAGCCGATTTGGCAAATGCCGTCTGGACAAACCCCGATTCCTCAAACATCGACTCTGTCCGTTCGGCGTGCAGCGTGCTCCCCTCCAGCAGGCTGCCGAAAATCCATTCGTTGATTTGCCGTGTCATCCGCGGCGGGAGATCGAGAAACCGGATTCCACATTGCCCCGACAAGGTGGCCCAGACGACTTCTCCGCGCGTTTCCACGCGCAGCCGCGGATGGCGCAATTCAAAGCGCACCCGCACTTGCTGCTGCGGACGAAGCGCCGCCACCGCCTGCACTCCAATGCCTTCGTGCGTCACGTTGCGAACAATTCCGCCGTTCGCCTGGTCGATCGTGACATACGTCAGAGTGCGGAGTTCGTGTCTGTGCTGAGCCCGCGCGTGCCGCGCCGGAGATAGTCCTGCTTGCATACACACACCGCCGGGAAGGAGTCAGGTCGGCCAGGGCCCTATCCCACAAATCTTATCCCGGAGAGCATTGTCGATTTAGTAACTGTCGTGGTTCCGTAGATCCGACGACTCCCGCTTGTCCAGCCATGGCGCAGCCGGGACAATGGCTTCGTAGTGCGTGCCGTGGTGGCCCTGCCGAACCGTCTTGGCCGCAATGTGGCTGCGACTTGGCTCACATTGACTTGCCGTGCTGCCGGGCCTAGGATTTTGCCGTAGGTGTGGGGGAAACGAGGATCTTCCCCAGTGACGATCCGTACAATCATCCCGGATTCGCTGGTCGGTCAGATGTTCGGTGGCAGCAGCATGAACCTCGTCCACAAAGCTGAAGACACCCAGTTCCATCGTTCTGTTGCCCTGAAGTCCCTTTCCGATGGTGCCGTCCGAGACCCCGAAGCATTAGCCCGAGCCTTTACAAGGAGTGCACGTGAGATCTCTATGCTGTCTTGCCTTTCTATTTCTTCCGCTACTCACCCAAGCCGCAGACACCCCCGCGAAAGCCAACAGCCGAGCCGTGCGAACCATTACCGCCGCCGAACTCGAAGACAAGGTTCGAGGAGGCTGGGCTGGCCAGATGATTGGTGTAACCTACGGCGCGCCGACGGAATTTGGTTTTCTCCAAAAGATCAACGACCAACCTCGGGACTGGAAACCTGAGGAACTTGCAGGCGCCCTCGATCAGGACGACCTCTATGTGGAGATGACCTTCTCCGATGTGATGGATCGTCTCGGCGTGAATGCCACTTCGGACGACTACGGCGAGGCGTTCAAGAACTCCAAGTATCAACTGTGGCACGCAAACCTCGCTGCACGCCGCGCACTGCTGCGTGGGATTAAGGGCTCCCAGTCCGGCAATCCGAAATACAATCTTCACTCCAATGACATCGATTTTCAAATCGAGTCAGACTTCATTGGCCTGATGACCCCGGGCATGCCGCGTGCTGCGCAACGGTTCGCCGAGCGCGTTGGCCGGGTGATGAACTATGGCGATGGCCTTTACGGCGGCATCTTTACGGCGGCCATGTACTCCGCTGCATATTTTGAGAGTGATCCGCGCACGGTCGTAGAAGCCGGAGTTTCCGCGATTCCCGCCGACAGTACCTATGCCCGGGTGATCAACGACGTGCTTCGCTGGTCGAAGGAAAATCCATCCGACTGGAAGAAGACTTGGCAACTGTTGGAAGACAAGTGGGACCGGGATGATGCGTGTCCGGAGGGAGCACTGAAACCCTTCAATATCGATGCCGCCTTGAATGGCGCCTACGTCGCCATCGGCCTGCTCTATGGTGGCAAGGACTTCGAGAAGACGATGGACATCGCCATGCGGGGCGGGCAGGATAGCGATTGCAACCCCGCATCCGCCGCCGGCATTCTTGGCACGATGATTGGCTATCGAGCCATCCCCGCGAAGTGGACGGCTCCACTTCCCGCCATAGCCGACCGGAAGTTTTCTTTCACCAATTACTCCTACAACACCTCGGTCGAGAAGACAATCCAGCGCATGAAGCAGGTCGTGAACCTCGAAGGCGGCAAAGTCGAATCTGACTCCCTTATCATTCCCCTGGAAAAGCCGGTTGCGTTGAAACTGGAGCAGTTCACTCCCGGCAAGGTGGCGGAGCGCATCCCCTTCACCGACTCCCGTTGGACGTTCAAGGGGCGATGGGAAAAAGTGGGTACGGAGTGGGCCGTCACCCAAGGCTCAAAGTCGGCAGGCTCGGAAGCCCTGGTTACTTTCAAAGGTACGGGCGCAATCTTGGTTGGAACTTTGCGGCCCGAAGGCGGGCTGTTCGATGTCTATCTCGACGGCAAGAGCATGGAAACCCGTGATACTTACAACGTCGATGGCGACCGTTACACAGAAGGCTTGTGGGGCAGCTTCGGTCTCACCGGGGGTGAGCATACCCTCCGGATCGTCGTGAAGGGACAGCCCTTCGAAACCTCAACTGGCTCCTGGGTAAATCTCGAAGACTTGGTGGTCTTCAGGAAGTAACGAGTCACCGGTCCGCATCTTCTCGCTTTGATGGAGGCGAACCATGGGGCAGTGGCCCGGCGCTCTCATGTCGCAGACGCCGGTGTTGTTGTCGTCATTACCCCAGAAACGCCTCCTTAGCTCGCCGTCCTGACGCCTGCCAGATTTTGACCACCTCGAACATGATCACTGTGCCGTACGTCACGGCCAGCCACACCAGCACAGCCTCGATAGGCAAATTCGACCACGCCCCGATAAACACACCCAACATGGCGCGATGCTGGTAGTTCCACCAGCCATACGGCAGGGCCAGCGTGGCTTCCCAGAGCATGCTGATCAGCAAAATAAAAAACATGGTCAGGCTCATCGCCCGCCAGTTGATGAACCGGCGCGTCGTCGGAAGAAAGCTCATGGACGGAACGAGTCCCCCAGCGACCAGCACAATGAAGTATCCGGGCCATCCGTCAGGCACCGCGGAGAACCATTTCTTGTAGCCAATCGCGATCGCGATGAGCGCCACACCTGCAACCAGTGACGTGGGATGAAACCGCAGCAAACGACCCAGCGCACGCGCTTCGCCTCCATAGTCTTCGACCGAATAGGCGGCCAGCCAGTATTCGCTGAGCCACACATACAACAGAAGCACCGCCACAAAGCCAGTGAAATAAAAAGCGTACTCCTCTGCCGGAACGGGCCGCCCCAACGCCGGAGCCCGAATCCCCAACGTCGCATTCGGGTTCGGAAAACTGAAAAACCATTGCGCGAAGATCACATCCAGCAGGAACCCGATGGGAACGAGAATGCCGATCGTCCACCGAAACGCCCGACGTGGAATCTCCAACCCTTCGCTGGGCAGAAACCACACCAGAATCGTCACGATCGGCACCACGAAAAGCAGCAGGCTCCATGTGTAGCCGTGAGGAGAAGGATTTGCTCCAACATTGAGCGTTCCCGGAGCAGTCACCGAATGCAGGGTGATGGCGGCGGGAACGACCACCATCGCCAGCATGCCCACGACGATCCCGGCGGCAATAGCGGGCTTGGGAGATCCGTGAGTGCGGGGCTGATGCATTGCGACACTCCTTGAGAATTCGTAGAACGTCTTGCGGAATTTTACTCCTGAGGTCCGCGGATCAAAGAGAACCCGATCGTAGAGATGGAGCTCGGCTACGACTCTGCCGCCAGAACCGATGAACCGTCGGAACGTAAATGGACCCGCCAGCGCAGTCGCAGGCCGCCCCGACGAGAAATCCGGCATCCAAAACCTGTCTTACCAAAGTACATGTCCAAGGGGTCATCCCCAGGTAATTGCAACCAATGTGAAAGACCGTTAACTTAGGGGTGAACTGTGTCTTGATGGCGACCACTCCCACTAAGCCCGACATGGCAGTCGCAACTTCGTTCACCGGGGTTGGTGTGCCCGCATGGCCACGCGGGCAGAGTCCCGATTCGACGGTTTCTGCCGATATTTCTGAGCAGGATCGTGCCGGGCAGAGTCGCGCCGAGCAGGATGATTTCCTTCAGAAACCCTCGCCGCGCGACGCGCTCCAGGCGCTTCTCGCTTTCTCAGCTCTGCACGACCAGGTGCGCCGCCGAAAGGCCCTCGCGGCTCGGCACGCTGGATTTGATTCGGGCACCCCAGTCGCGGAGTTTGAAGCCGACGAGCAATTCGTTCTCGACGAAGTGCTCCAACTCGTGGCCGAGCGAGCCGTGGCCATCACCGGAGCGGATGGCCTGGCCATCGCGCTGGCCGAAAACAACGAGATTGTCTTGCGAGCTTCAGCAGGCACAGTGCGGCCCGACGTCGGCGCGCGCATCGACCGCGATTCAGCCTTCTCCGGGGCATGCTTCCGCACGGCCGAGATCGTAACCTGTGACGACACCGAGACCGATCCGCGCGTGAACCTGCAAGCGTGCCGTCGTTTGGGCGCGCGCTCCATGGTTGCTGTACCCCTGTGTGGACGGCGGCGTGTGATCGGTCTGCTCGAAGCCTTTTCGTCGTGGCCCTTCAGCTTCAACGATAGCGACGTCCGCAACCTGAGCCTGCTGGCCGAGCTGGTACTCGGCGCGCTGAAGCCCGAGGATGAAGATCGTTTCGCCGAGTCCGCCCAGGTCGCTGCCACAGAGTTGGCGCCGAAGCCGGTAGAAGCGCCAGCGATCGCTCCGCCTCTGGTCGCTCCGTTACAGGTCACAGCGCCACCCGCTCCTGCGAAGGTCACGGCTCCTCAAGTCGCTCCCGTTCCCGTCACTCCCGCCCTTGCAGCGCAGATCGTCACTCCGCCGATCGTTCCTCCACAGATCGTTCCTCCGCAACCCGCGCGCGTTGAGCCGGCAGCACCTGGTATCCCGGTCGCCGAGGCGAAGGTTCTGAAGACGGAGGCCGTCTCCGCGCTCGCGCCCGCAACCGCGATCCTGGACAAGCCAGCTCCCGAGAAACAGAAAAACAAAGAAAAAGAGACTGAGAAGTCGATCGACAAAGCCGCGGAGCTTCCAATCTCGGCAGCAGTCGAAACTGCTCCTGAGCCCGAGATCTCCGAAGCCGAACCAGAGCCCACGGGCCGTCGTCCAGGCATTCTGGTCGTGCTCGTATGCATCGTCATCGCCGCGGCCTTTGCCGCCGGAGTCTTGTACAAGCTGAAGACCGCCCAACTGGGCAGCGCGATGGTGCAAACGCAACGCGTCGCCCCGAAGCCTGCGGCCACAAGCGCAGCGCCCGCCACAGCGGCGCCTTCCGGCAATACAGCGACCACCGCGACCGCGGTCGGCAATCCTGACACGATGCCCGACACGGGTGAGCCCACCAACTCTCCCGCGACCGCGCAGGAGCTGTCGAAGTTCCCCAGTGTCACCGGAATCCGCCACTGGTCGTCCGCCGACACCAGCACAGTGGTTCTCGATCTCGAGGATCAGGTGCAGTACGAGGCTCACCGCCTGGCGAGTCCCGATCGCATCTACTTCGATCTCCGCGACACGCAACTCGCTCCGGAACTTACCGGCAAAGCAATTGACGTCGGCGACTCGCTGCTGAACCGCATTCGCGTTGCGCAGCCGGTTGCGGGCATGACCCGCATCGTCCTCGAAACCAAATCCAACTCCAACTTCTCCGTAAGCCTCGAGCCGAATCCGTATCGCTTGGTCGTCGAGATACGAAAGGTCGGTGCGACGCCCAAGGCCGCGGTGAACCTGTTCCCGAATACCAGTGGGACCGAGAAGAGCAAGATGTCCATCGTCATTCCGCCGCCCACGCGTGAAGACCTGCAACTGCGCGCGCGCGTGCCCAAGCTGCGCATCGTGGTCGATGCCGGTCACGGCGGATGGGACCTCGGCACCGTCGGCCGCCGTGGCTTGCTCGAAAAGGATCTCGTCCTTGAAATCGCGCAACGCCTGGGCAAACTGCTCGAGAACCGCCTCGGCATGAGCGTTATCTACACCCGCGAGGACGACAATTACGTTCCCCTCGACGAGCGTGCCAGCATCGCGAATCAGGCGCAGGCCGATCTGTTCGTCTCGGTCCACGCCAACTACAGCGACCTGCCTTCCGCGCGCGGCGTCGAAACCTACTACACGAACTTCTTCTCCGCGCCCGGGTCCAAGGAAGCTGGCTCGAAGGATAAAGACGTCGCCTCGAAGCTAAGCGGAGTCAAGCCTGCCAACCTGCCAACGCTTTCGCCCACCGACCTGCACGAGCGCATCGAGCAGTCGCGGCGCCTGGCGGCCAGCGTCCAGCGCTCCCTCTACGGAACACTCTCCACACAGAATCCCGGATTGCGCGACCGCGGCATCAAAGAAGCCGGATTCGTGGTCCTGACCGAGAGCGCGATGCCCGGAATCCTCGCCGAAGTTTCGTTCGTCTCCAGTCCCACCGACGAGCAAAAGCTCCGCAGCGACGGATACCGCGAGCAGATCGCCGAGGCTCTCTACAAAGGCATCGCCCGCTACGCGGCCGCGTCAAAGAGCGTGAAGGTGGCTGCGAAGTAGTAGCAGTTCTCAGTTCTGCACATGTAGGGACGGACGCATTCGTCCGTCCCACGAGGCAAAGCCCAGCGTAGGAACCATCTGAGGGCCGCTCTGCAGCAAAGTGGACATGATGTTTCGATGCGCCTTTGCAACATCTGGCACCACGTTGCTCTGACGATAATAAGCAGCACTCAATCAGCAATTTTCTTGAACTCATCCTGATTCAGGACATCAGAAGCGGTGAAAGAGAACATCTCCGGCACTCTTCAAGCCTTTAGCCGGCTGCGTTCGAATGCTCCACCCCCAACCGCGGGTTCGGGCCACGCCATGTTCACGGCAACCGTGAGTATTCTGCCTCAGCCTGATTGAGTATCGGAAGCTCTCGATCTGCATCCTTCCAGATCGCAAAAAACTGCTGGTATGCGATGCGCGCTCCCGCTGCGTCGTTGCCGAGGACACGAGCGCGCGCTAACCCGAGATGCGCCAATGTCCAGTTTGGGCTGTAGGGCGCAACCCCGCGATGATCGATGATGGTCTCGAATTCGTCGGCTGCTTTCGCGGAATCCCGCTTGCCGAGAAACGCGAGCCCTCGAAGATAAAGGGACTGAAATCCCATCGCAGAACCGAGATCGTAGCGCCGCATCGGCTCAAGCGATGAGATAGCTTCCTCGAAATTGTTTTGACTGATGGCGATTGCGGCTCGAACACACGGAAGCGAGAACCTTCGTTCGTTGGGAGTGAGCCACGAGGATTGCTCCATTTCGCGAGCCAGGGCCTCGGCCCGCACCGAATCTCCCGCCATGGCAAACGCAATCGACAGCGTCGGAAGGTTGGTTCTACGTGCCAGAGCCAGACTGGCATCTGCGTCGCGACGCATTCCGGAATGCCGAAAGCTCGCCTCAAACAGAACGAGTTGCGCGAGTTCGAATGCGGCAGTCTCATCCCATCCAGCAGGGTGCAGCTCTTGCACATCGCGCTGGAACTGGTGGCGGGCTTCTTCCAGACGTCCGCGTTGCGCAGCGGTGAATGCCAGCAGCGGGCCGAAGTTGTCGATTACTGGCCGAGCGTCGGACCAACGGGCTTGCTCGGTTTCAGCGACGGTATCGCCTTGGACGATGGCAACCTGGTAAAGCCCGGATCGCACCGACAGGTTCTCCAGCCCCCGAGCCAGAGCCGCGTCGAGAACGGCTTTGGCATCCTGGGTTCGGCCCAAGGCCAGGTATGATTGAGCCAGTCCAGCAGATGAATACGGCTGCTGCGGGTCAAGCTGCAGGGCACGACGATGTAACTGGGCAGCCTGCTCGTACTCATTGAAGTTGGCGGTCAAACTCGCCGCCAGGCCATCGACCGGAATCCAGTCCCGCGGGTACTCTTCCATCCAAATGCGGTAAGTCTCCATCTCTTTGTCGATGTCACCCGAGGCATCGGACTGGTAAAAGGATGTGAGAAGAAGTTTCTCGCGCTCGCTGACCCGGTCCCGCAAAGCATACGCCTTTTCAAAATACGGACGGGCTCGCTGCACCTCTCCAATATTCGTATAAGCACGACCAAGATAGGCATATGCCAGAGCGAAATTGGGATCAAGTTCAATGGCGCGCATGTAAAGCGGAATGGCCGCTGACTGGTTTGGACTATGACGCACCAGTTCCGCCCCGGCGTTGAAGACCTTCAAGGCCTCCAGGGAAGGTGTGGTTGCCTGCCGCAAGGGCGCGTCGAATTTGCGAATGGAGGCCAGGGACTCACCAAGATCTCTGCGCAGTGCCGCGGCCGCCTGGTCCAGTGCATCCAGAACGGTCTCTTTGCCGCGCGATCGTGCCTTCTGACCTGCAATCACTGCACCACTGTCGCGGCAGTCCAAAACTTCCAGGCTGAGGACGTACTCCCCGCCGACGGAAACGATCGAGCCGGCAATGACAGCCTTGCTGTCCGCGCGCTGACAAATCTCAAGCGCAGCATCCCGCGTTACGCGCTCATCTTCCCGACGGTTCATCAGTTTCAAGGTCGACCGCACCCGCTGATCGGGCAGCAAACTCAGGAAGGGAGTCTGTTCCAGATCAATCGCGAGGGCTGGCTTGAGTGTGCCATCGAAGATGGGATCTCCCGTGCGATTGTCGAACTCGGAGAGTACGACGGTGTCCTTGTTCGTCAGCTTCGGTGTCCGCCGCGACCGTAAGTAAAATCCGCCAGCACCCAGGGCTCCGACGATCAGGAGAACAATCACGGCAGCAAGATGGCGGAAGCGAGAACTTTTCGGCTGCGCGGTTGAGCCGAATGATGTCGCCGAATTCCGTTCCCCAGTTGCCGCTGCCAGGGGGAAGTCCGGGATATCCCGAACCGGCTCATCAAATCGGTAGCCGCTCCCGCGTACGGTCGCGATATAGCTTTGTTCGGGAGCCGTTTCCCCCAAAGCCTTGCGAAGCATAAAGATGGTTTGGCTCAGGTTCGCCTCTTCGACAAAGCTTTCGGGCCAGATGCGATTCATTAACTCTTCTTTCGGCATGACCCGGTCCCGGTTTTGAACCAGCAACAATAGTGTGTCGAAAGCCTTGGGAGTCAGCGAAACCAGCTCGTCCCCACGCAGTAGGACGCGCTTGGCCGGATCTAGACGAAATGGCCCGAACTCGTACAAGTTGTTGATTCCCCGATGCAATTCCGATTTGAGCGAATTTTGAGGAAGCTATGAACTAACTCTGAGGACAGCCCCAAGCCCCCTTCTGCAAGATGCTCTCCAGATTTTTACCACAAGGAGGAGCAGAACATGGCTACTACAGAATCTCCGGTTCTACTGCAAAGCGGCGGGGCGTCCGCCCTGCGGGTTCTCACAAAACCATGGGTCGATAGGGTACTTGCGGCAGTGGGGATCGCACCCTTCGTTTACAGCGTCGCCGTTAACTATCACAACGTCCACACGGACATTCCGTCGGTGTTATGGCTAGCGGACATGCTGATCATCATCAGCACCGTCTTGTTCCGAAAAGCCCCGGTACGCGTAACCCCGAACCCATGGTATTGGGCGCTCGCCTTTGTCGCTACCTACTGGGGCTTTCTGACCTGGGGGATCCAGAACGAAGGACGACCGGTAGCTCCAGTTCTCATCTTCAACACCATCGCAATTTTGGGAACCGCGATCGAGCTATGGGGCCGATTTAGCCTGGGACGCAACATAGGATTTGTCCCGGCGCAGCGCGACATTGTGGTGCACGGAGCCTATCGTTTTGTTCGCCATCCGATTTACACCGGTCTCTTTGTTGGTCTACTCGCCGACTGCTTGGCCAACTGGTCGCCACGGAATCTCTTAATCAATGGGTTCTGCGTGTTCTGGTTCGTGATCAAGAGCCTGGTCGAAGAATCCTTCCTCAAAAACGACCCTGCATATGCTGCCTATCTCCGGCGAGTTCGCTGGCACTGGTTCCCGGGATTGGTCTGAGACAGAAGGTCAGAGACGAGAGGAGAGAGTTATGAAGACAGGAATGTTCTTGCTCGGTGCACTTGTTGTCACGTGCGCCGCTACTTTTGTCGCCGGAAGAGAACCCAACCGTGTTTCTTCAAATGGTGCCCAGGACTACGGATGTGCGGTGCTTGCGGTGAGTGTGCCTTCACGAGCGCGCCCGGTGGGCGTGGCACAGATTCCCAGCCCAGCTGCAAACGTCCTCGAGATCGGTCACTGGGTTCGTGATCGCTGGCACCATCTCTGGGCGGAACCCCTCGATCGCGAAGATTGCGTTTTGTCAGCCGATTCGCCCGAGAGATAACGCGTTCGGAATCGCTTTATACTCGGCCCCAGCAACACCTGCATCGCGTCGAGCCAGGCTTTCGTCAGGGGGCGACAGTTCACCCTAGCTTTGCCTTAGCCCCTTTGAGGCTACCGTTGGAGGATATTGCTAGCAACGCCTCGAAGGTAGTGTCCTAACACTCTTAGGACACTACCGCCTCGAACCTACGAAGCTTTTCCACAGCCTTCCACAGCAAGAATCCCAATTCCTGTGACGAACAACCTTTACCGGAAATTTCGGAACGAGCAAGCTTGACCTATGCGCGAAGGCCTTCTCGCCAAATTCTCCGGCACTCACCCTCTGACCTGCTCTCAATCCGAAGCTAAGTCATTATTCCTGAATATTCTAGCTGTAAGTCCTTGCGGCTCAAGATTTTGCCGAGATCATGGCGTACCCGGCAAGGCAAGTTCTTATGGGTCAATATTTTAGGGGAAAGCACGAAAAAAAATATTTCAGAGGTATATACCCGGAGCTTGTCATTCTGAGCGAAGCGAAGAACCTGTGCACTCGCTGGCAGCCTTAGTGCTCACGGCGTGTACAGAGATCCCTTCGACAGGCTCAGGGCAGGCTCTTCGGCCCGCAAAGAACGCGGGCCTCAGGATGACAAGTCTTGTTTATGCAAGGTCAGTTTGACGCTGGGACGCCGCCGTACTTTTCCAGCCACTTCAACTCTTCGCGCACTTTTATTCTTCCGTGCCAGGGGTTCTTGGCCAGGCTGTGGCCTTCGCCGGGAAAGACTAACAACTTATTCGGAATCCCTAACGCGTACAGTGCGTGCTCCAGCAGATAGTCTTCGAGCACGGCGACTCTTATGTCGTCGGCTCCGGCGACCATGTGGGTGGGAGTTTTGACTTTGTCGATTTGGAAAATTGCGGCTTCGTCGTGATAGCGCTGCGGGGCTTCCCAGGGGCGTCCGCCAAGGAAGTAGGCGTCGTCATAGGTGGTGTCGTCGTTGCCCCAGTTGCCGATGTGCTCGACCGCGCCCGCGCCGGTAACTGCGGCCTTGAAGCGCGTGGTCTGGGTGATGAGCCAGTTGGTCATGTATCCGCCGTAGCTGTAGCCGCCGATGGTGAGGTGGTCGGCGTCGGCGATGCCGTCTTTCACCAGCGCGTCGACGCCTTCGAG
>Ga0265338_10002716_pt1 | contig 25972 bp, 22 predicted proteins | sample 42126metaG_FD_193579 | JGI IMG/M metagenome (GOLD analysis project Ga0265338, IMG submission 193579) | Rhizosphere microbial communities from Carex aquatilis grown in University of Washington, Seatle, WA, United States - 4-21-26 metaG | ecosystem: Host-associated > Plants > Roots > Rhizosphere...
CGCCGTGGATCAGGCGGGGCATCGCAGCCCGGTCGCCTTCCCCCAGGTGGTGACCACCTAGCCGGGTGCGGGCTCCCGGCCGTGTTCCGCCCTCGGCCGGGCCGGGGGCCGGCCGTAGGCCGGGCCGGGGGTCGGCCGTAGGCCGGGCCCGACGCGGGCCGTTACGGCGCGGCCCAGATCGACTGCAGAACCCGGTAGATGTTCCCGCCGAGCACCGTCCGGATCTCATCGTCGGAGTAGCCGCGGCGAACCAGCCAGCCGCAGATGTTGCCGAAGCATTCGGTCGGGTTCTCCAGCCCGTCCACGTAGCCGACCGGGTCGAACGCCGGGCCGGGCCGCCGCCCGGCGATGCCGAGCAGGTGCCCGAAGACCTGGTGCAGCGCGACATGGTCGCCGTACAGCGTGTCCGGCCCGAACGCGACATGCTCCAGGCCGACCAGGTCCACGCAGTACCGGAAGTGGTCCATCACCGACTCGATGGTGTGCGCGGGATGGTCATGCGACAGCGTGGTGTGCGGCGCCGCGGACATGCCGATCACCCCGCCGGTCTCCGCGACCGCCCGCAGCACCTCATCGGGCTTCATCCGGGGCGAGTCCCACACCGCCCGGGCCCCCGCGTGAGTGATCAGCACCGGCGCGTCGCTGGCCGCGCAGGTGTCCAGCGCGGTCCGGTCCGAGGAGTGGGACACGTCGATGGCCAGGCCGAGCTGGTTCATCCGCCGTACGGCCCGCTTTCCGAACAAGGTCAGTCCGCCGTCGACGGGCTCATTCAGGCCGCTGCCCAGGGTGTTGGCGTCGGAGTAGGCGATGCCGATCTGCCGGATCCCGAGGCCGTACAGGACGTCGAGGCGGTCCAGTTCGTTCTCGATGGGGGTGGCCGCCTCCAGCCCGAAGACCAGCCCGGTCCGGCCCGACCGGTACGCCTCGTCGATGTCAGCCACGGTGCGGATGGTCAGCATGCCGGGCGCGTGCGCCAGGTCCGCCTGCCGCATCCCGAGGTCGGTGATGATGTCGTCCCAGCGCCAGGGCATGTTCCCGGTGACGCAGGCCGTGCCGTCCATCATGTTGTCGAACACGACGGTCAGGCCCGACGCGGCCAGGCCCGCGTAGGCGGCGTGCTGCCGGCCGGTGCGGTTGTACTCGGGAGTCTCCTCCATCCGGGCCGGGAACCGGACCGGATGGTCATGCAGGCTGATCACCAGGCTGTCGCGCAGCAGTGCGTCAGCCCGCCCAGCCTGCACGGCAGTCAGCCCGGCCTCATGCGGCGCGACCCGGCCGAACTCCGGGGCCAGCTCGAAGCTGCGGAAGTCCTCCCCCGCGGTGAGGTAGGAGTACGCGGTGTAGGACCTGGCTGCCGCGCCGGTCCCGCTGCTGTCATCGGGCGGCTCAGTCATCGTCGCCTCCGCGATTGGGGCCGGCCCGGTCAGTGCCGATTCGGTCAGTGCCGATTCGGCCGGTACCGATTCGGCCAGCACGGGAGGGTGCCAGCCGGTGCGGCCCGGCGGCCAGCAGCCGCCACAGCTGCTCCCACGCCCGCATGCCCTCGCGCAGCCGCCGGATCCGCATGAACTCGTTCGGGGCATGCAGCTTCTCGTCGGCGGTGGAAAACGAGAAGAACAGCGTCTTGACCCCGAGCACCCGCTCGAACAGGTCTGTCGCCGGGAGCGTCCCGGCGATGCAGGCCAGCAGTACCTGCTCGCCCGGGTAGACCGTCTCCAGCGCCGCGGCCGCCGCGCGGATTGCGGGATGGCCGGCCGGGATCGTGTAGGCCGGGACCGCGGCCGCGTCCGGCCGGACCACGACCCGCACGCCCGGCGCGGCCCCGGCGGCGACACGGGCCGCGACATGCGCGGCGATCGCGTCCAGCACATGCCGCGGATCCTGGCCGGGCACCAGCCGGCCCGACACATGCCCGATCGCGATGTGCGGGATCACCGTGTATTTCCCGCCGCCCTGGATGCCGTTGACCTCCAGGGTCGGCCGCTCCCACAGCCGCTCCAGGGTGGTGTAGCCCGGCTCGCCGTGGGCCTGGGCGAGGCCGAGCCCGGTGAGGTAGCCCGTTTCGTCGAAGGAAACCGCGGCGATCTCGGCACGTCGCTCAGCGGTCAGTTCCGGGATGCTGTCGTAGAACCCGGCCACCGCGACGCCGCCGTGCGGGGCGTGCAGGCTGGCCAGGATCTCACTCAGCACGTGCAGCGGGTTGGCGACCGTGCCGCCGTACCGGCCGGAGTGCAGGTCGGTGGCCGCGCCCTCGACCACGATGTCCAGGCTGACCAGGCCCTTGGATTTCAGCGCCAGGGACGGCTCGGTGGGCCGCCACATGGCCCCGTCGGCGGAGATGACCAGGTCAGCCGCGAGCTCGGCCGCGTGACTGGTCACGTAGTCCGGCAGGTGCGGGCTGCCGATCTCCTCCTCGCCCTCGAAGAGGAACTTCACGTTGAGCGGCAGCCCGCCGTCGGCGTCACAGAACGCCTGGGCGGTCTTCAGGACCAGGTATACCGGGCCCTTGTCATCGCTGGCGCCACGGCCGCGCATCACGTCGCCGTCGACGGTCAGCTCGAACGGCGGCGTGTCCCACTCGGCCAGGTCCCCGGTGGGCTGCACGTCGTAGTGGCCGTAGACCAGGATGGTGGGTGCCCCGTCGGCACCCAGCCAGTCTCCCCGCACGACGGGATGCCCGCCGGTCTCGGCCACCCGGCCGCCGGCGAAGCGGAGCTGGTCCGCCAGCCACTGCGCGGCCGCGCGCATCGTCTCCGGGGCCGCGTCCCGGCTGACACTCGGGATGGCGACCAGGCTGGCCAGCTCGGCCAGGTAGCCGTCGTCGGCCTGGTCAAAGTCCAGCATGGCCGCCATCAATCGCGATGATCTGCCCGGTGACCCAGGAGGACCGCTCGGACGCGAAGAACTGCACGCCGTTGGCGATGTCCGCCGGCTCCCCGAGCCGCCGCATGCTGATGCCCTCGACCAGCGCCGCCTGCCCGTCGCGGCCGTAGCTCGCCCACTGCTTCTCGGTGGTGGGGTTGGACCGGATGAAGCCGGGCGCGATGCAGTTGACCGTGATCCCGAACGGGCCCAGGTCGTGCGCCATCTGCCGGGTGAAGCCGATCTGGGCCGCTTTCGCGCTGGCATAGGCCTGGATGCCGGTCTTGCTGACGCCGAGGCCGGCGGTGGAGGCGATGTTGATGATCCGCCCCCAGCGCCGCTCCTTCATCCCCGGCAGCACCGCCCGGGTGCACAGGAACGTAGTGGTCAGGTTGGCGTCGATGACCGCGCGCCAGTCCTCGTCGGCGACCTGCTCCAGCGGCCGGCCCACCTGCCCGGCCACGCCCCCCGCGCAGTTGACCAGGATGTCGACCAGGCCCACGCCGGCGAAGAACTCCGCGACGGCGGCCGGCACGGACAGGTCGGCGGTGTCCTTATCGACACCGTGCACGATCGCGCCGTCGCCCCGCAGGGCGTCGGCGATGCCGGCCCCGATGCCGTGCGCCGTCCCGGTCACGACGGCCGTCTTCCCGGCCAGCCCGCCGCTCACTGAGCCGGGCCCGTTCGGCCGCAGCGGCCGCCGGATGTGCGGCGGGCTCCTGTCCGGGGAACGCCCGGGATGCTGTGCACCCAGCCTCCGTGCCTGTCATCGCTGCCTGACGGGCCGACGCTGGCTGCCGGGGCGGCGGAGGGTACCAACAAACGTTTGTCCTGAAAGCACTGTAACCGGCTGATTCGGATCGGGCCAGGGTGATCCAGGCCTGCGGAGTGCGCCACTGCGCCGTGCGCCGCAACTACTGCCGCCCGGCCGGTCGCGCCCGCGTTGTCAGGCCTCGGCGCGCGGCCGCTGCTCCGGCCGGAGGGCCTGCTCGCGTGAGCACCACCAGGTGGACCGGCCGCCGACCGTTCCGTGTTCCATCGGGGCGCCGTCCCGCGGGCAGGTGCCGCCGGGGTGGCGGGCCGCGATGACGTCGCCGGTGTGCGCGCCGCCGTTGGCGATGGCGGCGGCCAGGGCCGACTTCAGCGCGCGGTAGAGGCGATTGACCTGCGCCGCGGACAGGCTGTTGACCCGCGCCAGGGGCGACACCCGGGCCTGCCAGAGAATCTCGTCGGCCAGCAGGTTCCCGACGCCGGCCAGCTTGGACTGGTCGAGCAGCCGCGCCTTGACGGCGATCGTCCCCTTCGTGATCAGCACGCGGAACTCGGCCGGCGTGACCTCGGCGGCATCCGGGCCGAGCACGCCGATGTCGGGGTTGAGCCGGACCCGCCCCAGGCGGCGCGGGTCGAGCAGCACCAGGCTCCCGCCGTCCGCGAATGTGAGGCTGAAGCGGCTCCACACGGCCTGGCGCGGCCGGGTGTCATAGCGACGCGGATCGCCGCCTTCGGCCACTGCGCCGTCCGGGCCGGTGACCACGATGCGGCCACTCATGCCGAGATGGAGGCCAAGCTCCGGGCCGGGCCCAGCCGTGCCGCCCGTCCCGGACGTCTCCAGCCACATCGTCTTGCCGCGCCGGTGCGCGGCAGTAAGGCTGCGTCCCATCAGCGCGCTGCCCAGCTCGCCCGGGGAATGCGGTCGGCCGACATAGCTGTCGGAATCGTCGACGTCCACGATGCGCCGGTGCAGGGCCTGGTCGGCGATCAGGCGGCGGGCGGCCTCAACCTCGGGAAGTTCTGGCACCCACCCGTTCTACCGGTCCCGCGGACCTGCCGCAGCAACAGCTCATAGGTGACGCTGCTGCTGATGGGCCAGGCCAGCAGGAAGATCGAGCCGCGCGGCTATCCGCCGCGCACGCTGAACTTGGCGTGCTCCTTGAGCCAGCCCAGGGCCGCGGGGGCCGAGCTGAGGACCGAGATGTGCCCGTCGCCGGGACGCAGCCACAGCTGCGCCGAGCGGCAGCGCCCGGCCAGCCACTGGCCGTGCGAGCTGGGCACCATCCGGTCCTGGTCACCGTGCAGGATGAGGACGGGCGCGGTGATCTGGCCGGGGTCGAATCCCCACGAGGCGACAGAGGCCAGCAGGTCGTCCAGCATCCCGTCCGGGTCGCCGTCCAGGGCCGGCCCGACCACGCTGTCGAACCAGGACCAGGCGCCCTCCAGTGCGGCGTGGTCGGCCGGGGTGAACATTTCCGGGTCGTACTCCGAAGACGCCAGGTAATGCTCAAGCGCGGCGCGTCCCCCGGCGGCGGCACGCGCTTCCCCGGCGCCGGCGGCAGCGAAGCCGTCGAACCAGTCCAGTCCTGCGGCGTCGAACGGGGCCGGCCCGGAGACGCTCACCGCGGCCAGCACCCGCTCGGGCAGCAGCGCCGCACAGGCCAGGGCGTGCGGGCCGCCGCCGGAATGGCCCAGCACCGCGAACTGGCCGATGCCCAGCGCATCGGCCATGCTGGCGACATCGGCAGCCACCGAGGCCACGTCCCGGCCCGGGTGCGGCGTGGAGCCGCCGTATCCGGGCCGGTCATGGGAGACCCAGCGGAGGCCGAGCCGGCCAGAATCGTGGAACAGCGGCTCGGGCGGCCGACCGATGTTCGGCGTGCCGTGGTGATAGAAGACCGGGAGGCGGCCGGCATCACCCGCGCCCCAGTCGTACATGTGCAGCGTCCGGCCGTCCCCCAGCTCAAGATCAGCCTCTGTCACCATGGCCCCTCCTTTTGGCCATCACGCTAGTCGGCGCGGCCGGAGCCTGCCGCGCACTGGTCATCAGTCGCTGGCCGTGCAGCCAGGGCAGGCCGCGTCCCAGGCCGGGTCGAACATGACGTGCTCGGGAAGGGCCATCACTACCTCCGGGGACTCGGCCAGCCACCTTGGGGTCGCCTATGAGATAGGACTGACGTAACTGGCCTGACTAATCGGCCCCGCCATGGAACCTGAGGAGCGCGCCATGAACGACAGCCCGGCTGCTTCACCGCACCCAGCCGCGCAGCAACCGGCGATCCCTCCGGATGACCCGCGGCGGCGGCTGACCGTCGCCCGCCCGGACGAGGACCAGGCTCTCCCGCACCTGGGGATCGTGGGGGACACCTACACCATCCTGCTCACCGGCGAGGACACCGCCGGACGGTACACCCTCATCGATATGCATGTCCCGCCCGGTGGCGGTCCGCCGCCGCACCGTCACGACTTCGAGGAAACGTTCACCGTGCTCGACGGTGAAGTCGAGCTCAGCTTCCGCGGCGAGCACCTGGTCGCCCGGGCCGGGCAGACCGTCAACGTGCCGGCCAACGCGCCGCACGCCTTCACCAATGCCTCCAGCCGGCCGGCCCGGCTGCTGTGCATCTGCGCGCCGGCCGGGCAGGAGGAATTCTTCCTCGCCATCGGCGCTCCGGTCGGCACCCGGACGGAGCCGCCTCCCGGCCTTGACGAGGCCGGCCAGGCGGCGTTCATCGCGAAATCCGTGGCGCTCGCCCCGCAATACCGCACGCAACTCCTGCCGCCCTGACCCGTTACCCGGGCCATGAGCCAGATCGGCTGATCCGGTCAGCCACACCAGGGCGCGAGGCGCTACAGGTAGAGCGCCTGGTGGGTGGCGGCGACGATGACGGCCAGCCCGGCAGCCAGGGCCAGCCCGCCCAGGCGGCGCCGCGACCCGAGCAGGATCAGCACCGCGAACAGGTACACCTCGTCGATGGACCGAAGATCGGCATGACCGGTCCAGATATCGGCCGACAGGACGCCGAGCTCGATGATGAACGCCACGAAAGCGAGCCGCTCGTATCCGGGCACCGCAGATGAGCGCAGCGAGGCGAGCGCGACCACGACGAAGGCCACGAGCGTGGCCACCTCAAGGAACCAGATGTAGGCCGCGCCGGTCGGCGGCCAGAGCAGGCCGAGGTTCAGCCGCACGGCATCGGCGAATTCGCCGAACGGCCGCCCGGTGCTGGAGTTACTGCCGAAACCTGTGCGCAGGATGAACGTCCCGGTAGCGGACCGGAGGACCAGCTGCCAGGTGCCGAAGGCAGTGACCGGCAGGCACCACGCGAGGCTGCCGGCGAGCCTGGCGCGCCGGGGTTCGCGGGCCGGGCTGGTGCGCTGGGGTTCGCCGGCTCGGCCGATGCGTCGGCGGACTGCTCTGATCAGGCTGGTGAGGCCGATCGCCAGCGGCACGATGAGAACGGTCTCGCGGGTCAGCGCCCCGTAGGCCAGCAGCAGCCCGGCGAGCAGCGGGCGCCCGCGACGGTAGGCGAGTACGCCACCGAGCAGGCAGGCGGCAGCTACCGGCTCGGTCAGATCGCAGCCAACGCTGATGAAAAACCCGAAGTAGCCGGCCAGCAGCAGGCCGCACAGCGCGGGACGGCCGGAATCACGGGCGAGCATTCCGCCGAGCACGCCGATAGCGGTCAGCGCGAGGACGTTGACCACGACGAGCGCGACCGGCACCCAGGCGTGCTGGCCGAGCGACACGAGCCAGGCCAGCGCCGGATAGCCGATCCGCTGCAGGCGGAACGGGGCGTCCATGGTGATCCCGAACGCGGAGCGGTGCAGGCTCGCCGGATCGAGGGCGAGCCGGTAATAGAACTGGCCGTCGTAACCGTTCGCGGGGAAGACGAACACGCCTCGCGGGACCTGGTCGCGGTGCGAATACGGCCAGGCCGCCCGGACGAACTTGGTGATGTTCCCCCCGGCCGCCAGCCAGCGGCGGAGCAGCACGAAACACAGCGATCCCGCCAGTGCGATCAGGCCGGCCACCCACGGCTGCTGCCGGAGAGCCTGTTGCCGGTGCGGCCATTCCCATTGCACACTGATGGCGCCGGTCAGCGGCAGGGCTCCCATCAGGAGTCTTGCCGTGCGGCGCGCAGCTTTGTGCGGCACAGCGGGCCAGGGGGGCACCGTCACTGATGCAGACCAGCACCGCAGGCAGGACAGCGAAGACCGCTGCGCCAGTGCCGCCACCCGGTCACCACCCGCCGGGGATCTACCTGCCGGGCGGCAACCTGGCCTGGCCGGGGGGGATCCTGAGCTCCCCCCGGGATCAACTGGCCGCCATCCGAGCGCTCGGGGCCGCGCCGGCCGGTGATGAGGCCTCCGGGCGCGGTGACGCCAGGTTGCCCAGGGCAACAGCGGTCAGCAAACCGTGCAGCGCCGTGGCCCCGCGTTTCCAGGTAACGCCGCCCGCGGCGAGCGCACCTGCGGCGGACAGGCCGGCCGACACCGCGGGATCGGCCAGTATCGCCGCCAGCGCTGAGGCCCAGCCGGCCACGTCGCGGGGTGGCAGCAGGACGGCCGCTGATCCGGCCACTTCGGCCAGCGCGGGAATGTCGCTCGCCACCACGGGAAGGCCCGCCGCCATGGCCTCAAGCACGGGGAGCCCGTACCCCTCCGCGAGCGAGGGAAAAGCGAACACCGACGCGGCCCGGTACACCGCGGGCAGCCACTCGTCAGCCACTTCCGGCACAAGCCGCACCCTGGACTCCAGCCCCATCCTGGCGATCAGCCGGGGCAGCGGGTCCGGGAAGCTGGAATCGAAGTAGCCCACGATGACCAGTGACATGTCTGCGGGCAGCGCCGCCAGCGCGCGGACCAAGACTTCATGATTCTTGTGCGGCCGGTGCGCGCCGACCGTGAGGATGAACTGGTCAGGCAGCCGGTAGTGACGGCGGGCAGCGGCCACCGCGGCTGCGCTGACCGTGCCGAACTGCCTGATGTCGACCCCGTTCGGCACCAGCGTCGGATGCGGGGCGGAAGGATAGTGCTGACGGATCTCGGCCAGGCTGGCCAGGGTGGGCGCCGTCGTCGCGGCGGTCCGCCGGAGCACGGTCCGGGTCGCCAGCTTCAGCCCGGCCTGGCGATGCCAGCCGCCAGCGAAGCCCACGTCACTCTCGATCGTGCAGTCATGAATGGTCACCACCAGCGGGCACGGGCGGATAAACGGGGTGAACGTCGGGTACGGGACGTACAGCACCGCCGCGCCGGCCGCGCGGATCAGCCGGGCCAGTTCCCAGCAGCGGTGCACCGCACCCAGCGTGATTTCGGTGCTGACCACGTCGGCATGCGGCGGCAATTCCGACAGCGGGAAGAGCTGCGCCCGGCCCGGGTTGACGAGCACGCGCAGGATCAGGCCATCGTCGCCCTGCGGCATGTGCGCGGCCAGTTTCATCACCGACCGGGCGATCCCGTGCGCGCCCGGCAGCCCGTTCACCCGTGCGTCGATGAGGATCGAGCGACGACCGCTAGCCATATGTCCGCTCCGCTGTTCAGCTGGGCGCCCCCCAGGGCCGGGCTCGGCCAGACCGCGGCGGGCACCAGGCCACCGTCCGTTCCGGCAGGGAAACCATTGTGCATGCACCACTGATGATCGAAGCCCGCGGGCTCGCCAAGTCATTCGGTTCCGCCCAGGCGCTGACCGGACTGGACCTGAGTGTCCCGGCCGGGACCACGATGTGCCTGCTCGGGCCCAACGGGGCCGGCAAGACCACCGCGGTGCGGATACTCGCCACCCTGCTGCGCTCGGATGCCGGATGGGCCCGGGTGGCTGGCCACGATGTACGGGCGGACGGCGCCGCCGTGCGCCGGCGCATCGGGTTGTCCGGGCAGTACGCCTCGGTTGACGAGTGCCTGACCGGCCGGTCCAACCTCGTCATGATCGGCGAGCTGAGCCGGCTCCCGCGGCGCGAAGCCAAGCGCCGGGCGGCCGAATTGCTGGCCCAGTTTGACCTGGAGCAGGCCGCGGGGCGTCCGGTGCGCACCTACTCCGGCGGAATGCGGCGCCGGCTCGACCTCGCGGCCAGCCTGCTCGGCCGGCCCGGCGTCCTGTTCCTGGACGAGCCGACGACCGGGCTCGATCCGCGCAGCAGGCTGACCCTGTGGGGCATCATCCGCGATCTGGTCGGCGCAGGCACCACCGTGCTGCTGACGACCCAGTACCTGGAGGAGGCCGACCATCTCGCGGACCGGATCTGCGTCATCGACAACGGCCGGGTCACGGCCGAGGGAACCCCGGCCGAGCTCAAGGCCGGTGTCGGCCCCACCCACCTGCGGCTGGCCTTGCCGGCCGCCGCTTCGCTGACCCGGGCGGCTGAGATCCTGTCCGGCCACGCGGCCGGCCCGGTCCGCCGGCTGCCCGGTGCGGGCCGCCTGGAGGTGCCGGTCGTCCCGCGCACCGGGCTGGTCACCGACGTGATCCGGGCTCTCGACGCGGCCGGGATCGACGTGGACGACATCGCGCTGCGGCGGCCATCCCTCGACGATGTCTTCCACGCGCTGACCCGCCGGGAAGCCAGTCCCGGGCCAGAGCCGCCGCCTGGATCCGTGCTGCCGCCGGATGAGGGCCTGGCCCCCGGCGACGGGCTGGCCGCGGGCGCACCGGCCGGGGAGCGGGCCGCGTGAGCGCCATCACCGGGAACCCGCCCGGGGTGCGGGTTCCCGCCGTCCCGCAACCGGGCCAGCCCGGTCCGCCGGCCGCCACAGGCATCCCGCGGACAGTCCGGGCCAGGCTGCAGTGCCTGCGCTGGGCGCTCACCGACGTACGGGTGCTGACCTGGCGCACCCTGGCGCGGATCGGCACCACCCCGGAGCAACTGCTGAACGTCACCGTCCAGCCGCTGATCTTCGTGCTGCTGTTCAGCTATGTGTTCAACGGGGCCATCATCCTGCCAGGACATGGAAATTACCGGGAGTACCTCATCGCGGGCATCTTCGCCATCAACATGGGCGGCACCGCTCAGGGAGCGGCCATCGGCCTGGCGGTGGACCTGTCCACCGGGCTCATCGACCGGTTCCGGTCGCTCCCGATGTCGCGCGCGGCCGTACTGGCCGGCCGGACCCTGGCCGATCTCGTGATGACCCTGGCCGCTGCCCTGGTCACCGCGGTGAGCGGGCTCATCGTGGGCTGGCGGATCCACACCGGACCCGGCGACGTGCTGCTCGCGGCCGGGCTGGCCTTGCTCTTCGCCTACGCCGCCGCATGGGCGGGCGCATGCGTGGGGCTGCTGGCCCGGGGGGCGGAATCGGCCCAGGCGGTCGGGCTGACCGTCATCGTGCCCCTGTCGCTAACCTCCAACGCGTTCATTTCCACCGCCCGGCTGACTCCCTGGCTGCGTGATGTCGCGGACTGGAATCCGATCAGCGTGCTGGCGGCGGCCTGCCGCCAGTTGCTGGGCAACCCAGACCCCGCGGCGGCCATTCATTCCTGGCCCATGCAGCACCCGGAGCTGGCCTCGGCGCTCTGGTCGGTGACCTTGATCGCGGCACTGGCGCCGCTCGCAGTGTGGTTGTATGTCCGCCGGGCCCGGCGTTGACCGCGGCGCCGGTGGGTCATGAGTTGCCGTTAATGCGCATCATGGTGGTCACCGACCAGTACGCCCCCATGGTGGGCGGTGTCCCCAGCGTCACCCGGGCGCTTGCGCTGGGCCTGGCCGAGCGCGGGCACTCCGTCGCGCTGCTGGCTCCGAGCCCGGGCCGGCGCGGCAGGCAGGAGGCGGAAGAAAGGGTCAGCGTGCACTACCAGGGCTCGGTGCCGTGGCCCTGGTATGACGGCATGCGGCTGGCGTGCGTTCCCGCCCGCACCCTCATCTCCGCGTTCGCACCCGATGTCATCCACATCCATTCCCCGGTGACGCTCGGCGTCATGGCCTGGGTCAGGGCACGCAAGCTGCGGATACCCGTGGTGTATACGAATCATTACCTGCCGGTCAATGTCCGGCCTTCCGCGGAGCCGAAACCGCGGGTATTCGACGCGCTTTTCTACTCCTACATCGTGGGGTTCTCGAACAGATGCAGCCATGTCACAGCGCCCACCGCGACCGCCCTGCGACTACTGCGCGACCGTGGGCTCCGGGTTCCGTCCCGGGTCATCTCGAACGGCATCGACCTCCGCAGGTACTCGCCGGGACCGGCCGATGAGCGCATCCGGGCCCGCTACGCCCTGGCCGCCGGCCGGCCCCTGATCTTGTCGGTTGGCAGGCTGAGCCCGGAGAAGCGCCTCGACGTGCTGCTGGACGCGGTGGCCCGGCTGACCCAGGACGCGTACCTGGCCATCGCCGGCACCGGCCCGGATGAGGCTGGTCTGCGAGCCAGGGCCGGGCGGCTCGGCCTGACCGGGCGGGTCCGGTTCCTCGGCTTCGTCCCTGGCCCCGACCTGCGTGGCCTTTACCGGCTGGCGGATGTTTTCGCCATCACCTCGGAGGCGGAACTGCAGAGCCTCACCACCATGGAGGCGATGGCGACCGGCCTGCCCGTTGTCGCCGCCGATCGCTACGCGCTCGCCGAACTGGTTTCCCACGGACACAATGGATTCCTCGCCGCGCCGGGCCGCAGCGACGAGATCGCGGCCTACCTGGACATCCTCGTGGCAAATCCGGGGCTGCGGGCCGCGATGGCCGGGGAGAGCCTGCGGATCATCGGCGGCCACGAATGCCACCGCTGGCTGGCGGACTGGGAATCGCTGTACGGCCTGCTGGCGGCGGCCGGGCCAGGAGACTCGCCGCGGTGACCAGAACCGGGAAAACACCAGTGCCGTTGCTCTTCCTGATCGGCGACACCGGCGGCGGGCACCGGAGCGCCGCCCAGGCCGTCGGCCAGGCACTCGACCGCGCCTGCCCCGGGCGGTTCGCCACGGTCATCTGCGACCCGCTGCGGGGCAGCGGTGCACCGCTCCGGCTGCGCTGGCTGATGGGTCTGTACGCCCCCGCTATCCGGCTGACCCCATGGCTGTGGGGCATCCTCTGGCGTGGTGTGAGCTCGCCGCGCCAACTCCGCTGGGCGCGCCGGACCCTGCTGTCCCCCGCCTATCGCAGCGTGGCCGATGCGGTGGCCGCACACCGGCCAGCGGTGATCGTGGCCTTCCACCCGATGACCGCGGTGCCCGCCGTGCGCGCCCGCGACCGCAGCGCACCGGGCGTGCTGGTGATCACCGTCATCACCGACCTGGTCAACGCGCACCTGTGGTGGCGGGACGCCGCGGTCGACCAGGTCATCGTGCCGTCCGCCCCGGTCGGCCGGTGCTGCGCGCTGGACGGTATGCCGGAAGGGCGCTATGTGGAGATCGGGCTCCCGGTCGCCGCCGAGTTCTCCGGTGCTCCACCGCAGCCAGACCAGCGGCGCGCCCTGCGTCGGTCGCTGGGCCTGAACGAGCAGCGGTTCCTGGTGGTGATGACGGGCGGCGCGGAGGGTTCCGGCGGCATCTACCGGCGCGCTGCCGCCATCCTCAGGCACCTCGACGATGTTGACGTGGCCGTGATCTGCGGCCGCAACTTCAGGCTGCAGCGCAAGCTGGCCCGCCGGGCCCGGCGGGCCAACGGCCGGCTGACCGTGCAGGGGTTTGTCGGCAACATGGCCGACTGGCTGCGCTGCGCTGACGTGGTCGCGGGCAAGGCGGGCCCAGGCACGATCGCCGAGGCCGCCTGCTGCGCCGCCCCCCTGGTGCTGACCACGTGCGTGCCCGGGCAGGAGGAAGGCAACATCGAGTTCGTGGTGAGCGCGGGCGCCGGGAGGTACGCGCCCAAGCCGCGCGACCTGGTGGCCGAAGTCGCCTGGCTGCGGCGCGATCCGGCCGCCCTCGCCGCCATGCGGGTCGCGGCGGCCGGGCTGTCCCGCCCGAGCGCGGCGGCCGACATCGCCGGGCTGCTGGCCGGGCTGGCCGGCCAGCCTGTCGCCGACCTGGCCGGCCAGCCGGGTCAGGATGCCGGGCTGACCCGCGACGGCCCGGCCCAGGAGGGTTCGGCGGCCGCCAGCACCGAGCTCCCTGCTGTTCTGACCGGCAACTGACCGGCAACTGAGTGGTGAAATGGCCCGGGCACCCGGGCCGATGCGGCCCGGCCGCCGGCGGGATCCAGCGCATGTCAACAATACTCACGCTGAGCCCCGGACGAATGACCGAGAAACCGCGCCACAGGAGCATCGTCCCTGGCAGCGAGGCCCTTTATATTAAGGAGATGACAGTCGAGCGCGCTGTTTCCGCCGATACCGCTCCGGCGCTCGTGGTGCGGACCCAGGGATCCAACAGGACGCTCCGGGCCGGGCCCAGTTACCGGGTGGGCCGCGATCCGCAGTCAGACATCGTGCTGGATGAGCCGAAGGTCTCCTGGCTGCACGCGACCCTGCGGGCGGAGGATGACCGATGGCTGCTCGAGGACGCGGGCAGCACCAACGGGACGTTCAGCGGTGCGCAGCGGGTGCAGCGGGTGGAGATCACCGGCAGCTGCCAGGTCCGGCTTGGCCACCCGGAAACCGGCCCGGTCATTTCCTGCTCGATCGCGGCTGCGCCGGACAGCCACCCCGCGACCATGGCCGCGTCCGCCACAGGGCTGCAGCCAGCCTGGCAGTCGGCAGCGGGTGACCGGACGCCGAGCGCGATCATGCGGCTGCCGGACCGGGTGCTGCGGATCGGCCGTGCCACCGACAACGATGTCGTCGTTCCAGACCTCAGCGTGTCCCGCCACCACGCCGAACTGCGCAAGGCACTGCAGGGCGGGTACCAGATCGTCGATCTGGGCAGCCACAACGGCACGTACCTCGCTGGTCAGCGGATCACCACCGCGCCAGTCACCGAAAGTGATGTCATCGGCATCGGCCTCGCCACCTTCCGCCTGGTTGGCGATGAGCTGCAGCAGTTCATCGACACCGGCGAGATCTCGCTCAATGCCCGCGCCCTGACCGTCCGGCTGCCCGGCGGGAAAGTAATCCTGGACAACGTCAGCTTTCCGCTCGGCGAGCGCTGCCTGCTGGGCGTCATCGGGCCTAGCGGCGCGGGCAAGTCGACGCTGCTGGGGGCGCTGACCGGCATGCGGCCCGCCACCGAGGGCTCGGTGCTCTATGACGGCCGTGATCTTTATGCCGACTACGCCGAGCTGCGGCACCGGATCGGGCTGGTGCCGCAGGAGAACATCCTGCACACGCAGCTGTCCGCGCGCCGCGCACTGCGGTACGCGGCCGAACTGCGGTTCCCCCGGGACACTACCCCGGCCGAACGGGAGCACCGGATCGCTGAAGTGCTCAGCGAGCTGTCGCTGAGCCAGCACGCCGATACCCGTGCATCGTCGCTCTCCGGTGGTCAGCAGAAGCGCGTCAACGTCGCCCTGGAGCTGCTGACCAAGCCTTCGCTGCTGTTCCTGGATGAGCCGACCTCGGGCCTGGACCCAGGCCTGGACATGTCAGTGATGGAGATGATGGCCGGCCTCGCCCACGACGGGCGGACGGTCATCGTGGTGACGCACAGCGTCGCGAACCTCAATGTCTGCGACCGGCTGCTGGTGCTGGTGCCCGGGGGCAAGGTCGCTTACTTCGGGCCGCCCGCCGACGGGCTGCGGCATTTCGGCCAGCCCGGCTGGGCCCAGGTATTCCGGGCTTTCGAGGCCGAGCCAGACCGGGACTGGGCCGGGGAGTACAGCCGCTCGGCATTCTGCGCCCAGTACGTCACGGCGCCGGGCCAGGCCGACCGGTCCGCCGCCGCGGCGGCGGACCGGTCGATGCCGCCGCCGGCCCGGTCGCAGAACCGGCTGGCTCAGCTGTCCACCCTGGTCCGGCGGTATGTGGCGGTCATCGCCTCCGACCGCAACTACGTGGGGGTACTGGCTCTGCTGCCGATCATTCTCGGTGGCCTGATCCGTGCCGTTCCCGACGCTCCTGGACTGGCCGGGCATAACAACGGCAACGCACAGCAGGTGCTGCTGATCCTGATCATGGGCGCCTGCCTCACCGGGGTGGCCAACGCGGTCAGGGAACTGGTGAAGGAACGGGCGATCTATACCCGGGAGCGAGCGGCCGGGCTGTCCGCCGGGGCTTACCTATGGTCGAAGCTGGTGGTGCTGGGCGTGATCAGCGCCGTGCAGGCAGTCGTGCTGGTGCTGATCGGGGTGGTCGGCCGCCCGCTGCCGCTGAGCGGAGCTTTCCTGACGTCTCTGCCGCTGGTGGAGCTCATGCTGGCCATGGCCGTGCTCGCGGTGGCGTCGATGACCGTGGGCCTGCTGATCTCGGCGGTGGTCAATTCGTCGGACAAGACCATGCCGCTGCTCGTAGTGGCGGTCTTGGTCCAGGTCGTCCTGAGCGGCGGTGTATTCCCGCTGAACGGGAAGGCCGGCCTCGATCAGTTCTCCTGGCTCTCGCCATCGCGGTGGGGCTTCGGCGCGACGGCAGCCACGTCGAACCTGAGTCAGATCGCACCGGCCGCCCCCGGGGCCAAGCCAGACCCGCTGTGGCAGCACAGCCCGCATACCTGGCTGCTGGATATGGCCATGCAGCTCGTGATCACGGCCGGGGTCATCGGGCTCGCCTGGTGGCGGCTGAACCGGGTGAGCCCCGGCCGCCGCCGCTAGCCGCCTGGCAAAGCCAGCCCTGCGTCTTCGCGCCCGCAGGCCTACACCTTGCGCAGTAGGCCTACACCCACAGATGCAGAGGCCGGCATTCCTGCGGCGGACAAGCCGCGCCAAAAGTGAGCCCTCAGGCCGATGCCAGCGCGGGGATGATGAATTTAGCATGCACGGTATGAGCACGCCTATCCTCATGACGGAAAGAAACCGCATTACCCCCGCAACGGCCCGGCCCTACATTGCTGGCGGCCTGGCCGCGCTGTCCGTCGGCGCCGCGGTGATCCATTTCGCGGTCATATTCGAGCACTTCCGCGAATACATTCTGTACGGCGTCTTCTTCCTTGTCATCTCCTGGGCCCAGCTGATCTGGGCCGCTGCGGTGCTGTGGCGGCCGTCCCGGCTGTGGCTGTCGCTCGGCATAGCGGGAAACGCCCTCGTCCTGGCGGTATACGTGGCGTCGCGCAGCACGGGCTTGCCGATCGGACCGGACCTGAGCCACCCGGAACCAGTCGGCGGCCTGGATGTGGTGAGCGGAATCCTGGAGTTGGCCCTGATCGCCGGGTGCGCGGCGGTCTTGTGGTGGCCATCTCTCGCGGACCGGCCAGTTCGTCCCCGCAGCGCCTTCGCGGCCGTCGCTTCGCTACTGGCCCTTCCCGCCCTGGTGATCGCGGGGACCACCGCGGTGATGACCCCCGGCTGGGCCGGTCCCGAAGGGCCGGCGGGCATGGCACCGGCATCGCCGGGATCGGGATCGCCGGCGTCATCAGCGTCCTCGGGCATGCCTGGCATGTCGTCCATTTCCGGCCACCCGGAAATGAAGATGTACGGCACGACCGCGCCCGCGACCGCCGGGCAGGTCATCGCCGCCGGGGAGCTGATCAAGAAGACCGGCGCCAGCCTCGCCCGCTACCAGAACGTGCAGGCCGCATTCGCGGCCGGGTACACCTACATCTTGCGCACCAATGGCGAGGAGCACCTCCTCTACGACGGCAGCAATCCCGGCTACGCCGGCCTCAATCCGCAGGACCCGTCCTCGCTGGTGTACGCGACCAACGTGCCGCATCATGCGCCGATCCTGCTCGGCGCCATGTACATCGAAGGCAACGGCAGGAATGGGCCGCAGGTCGGCGGATCGCTGACCCGCTGGCACTCGCACCTGGTGGTGTGCGATAGCGGCAAGCCGACCATCGCCGGATTCAATGTCCAGTTGCGGGGCACCTGCGACCCGGCGACCTGGAAGGACAGCTACACCGAGCAGATGCTGCACGTGTGGGTTGTCCCCTACCCCGGCGGCCCCTTCTCCGATGACCTCAGCCTGGCGGCGACCAACGCCGCAGCCCACGCTGTGCTCAGCCGGGAATGAGAGTCTGTGCAGCTCAGAGCCCCTGAAACGAGGTTAGATTCACCTGTGGGGCAACTGAGTGATACTAATCGTGGTTCACACCTCTGCGATGCAGGGTGACGAAGCGGTCACAGCCTGGTGGTGTGCCGACCTGGACGGGTGGTGCCCATGAAGCTCATCGCACGAGTAGCTGCCAGTGCATTAGCTGTGGCCGTCCTGGTCGCACAGCCTGTCCCGCAGGCCCGCGCGGCCACGCTCCCGGACGGACTGCAGAAGATCACCGTCGTCGCACACTCCCCGACCTCCAGCTACGCCTGGCTGAGCACCTGGAAATCCTCCGGCGGCCGCTGGGTACGGGCGCTGCCGGGACCGTGGACCGCCCGCGTCGGCTACAACGGGGTCGCACCACCCGGGGCGGAGCGCGAGAACAGCGGGCGCACCCCCAGCGGCAGTTACACCCTCGGGTTCATGTTCGGCGCGCTGCCGAGGCCCTCGGGCATCGTCTGGCCCACCTGGAAGCACGCCTACGGATACGACGTATGGGACGACGACCCAGCGAGCCCCCGGTACAACCTGTGGACGGACGACCGCACCCAGGACGCTGGCCGCAGCCCCGAGCCGATGCGGACCATCCCCCAGTACGACTACGCCGTCGTGATCAATTACAACACCGCCCGGACCCCTGGCCTGGGCTCAGCCATCTTCCTGCACGTCAGCTACAACGACCCGACCGCTGGCTGCGTCTCACTCCCGGCCGCCGAACTGCTGGCCGTCCTGCGCTGGCTGCGGTCGGCCGCCCACCCCTACATCACGATCCGGGCATAGGGACTGCCGGGCGGGAGATATGTCATGGCGACGCCGCGTCCTTCTGTCCTGGCGGCGTCAGGCTCCCCGGTAGACCACCAGCGAGACGGCGATGTACTGGCAGGCGAACGCCGCGACGGTGCAGGCGTGGAAGACCTCATGGAACCCGAACCACCGGGGCCACGGGTCGGGGCGCTTGAGCCCGTAGGCCACGCCGCCCAGCGTGTAGAGCACCCCGCCGGCCGCGACGAAGACTAGGGCGGCCAGCCCGGCGCCGACCAGCAACTGGGGCAAGACGAACAGCGCCGCCCACCCGATGCCCAGGTACACGGGGACGTACACCCACCGCGGCACGGCGGTCAACGCCACCCGGAAGACCACGCCGAGGACCGTGCCGCTCCAGACCACGGACAAGATGGCGAGGCGGGTCCCACCGTGCAGCGCCAGCACGGCAAGCGGGGTGTAGGTGCCGGCGATGAGAAAGAAGATATTGGCGTGATCGATCCGGCGCAGCACTACCCGAACCGGCGGTGACCACGTACCCAGATGGTAGATCGCGCTGATGCTGAACAGCGCGACCGCGGTGGTCACGAAGACGCCTGCCGCCACCGCGGCCTGCGCCGTCGGCGCGCGGACCGCCAGGACGAGGCCGGCGGCCAGCGCGATCGGCGCTGCGATGGCATGTATCCATCCGCGCAGCCGTGGCTTCGGTGCCGCCACGGCGGCCGGGCCGGCATCGCCGGGGACCAGCCGCCCGCGGGCCGGCCGGCCGCGGGCCCGGAGATCCCCCGCCGGGGCAGGAACCGGGCGCGGGCTGGCCGGGCAGGCGTGATCAGCCCGGGCGCGGGCCGGGTGCCGCCGGTGCGGCATCTGGGCCAGGCCACTCGTTCCCCGTCGCGTCACGCCTTCTAAGTTACCCGACAGTAACCAGCATGGGGCGACCCGCGGCCCGGTCATGGTGAGGCATATCCCACAGCAGGACCAGGCGAGCCGGGCCCCGATCCCATGGCATGGCGGCTGAGCCAGGCTGGCGGCAGGTCAGCTAGCTGATCCCGAAGCGCTCGCCCAGCGCTCGTGGTACCTGTGCCAGCGGATTTCCGCTGACCACCAGGCGGCCGAGCCTGGGCATCGTGGCGAGCCATCCAGGCAGCACGCTGATCCGGTTGCTGGCCAGAGAGAGCGTGCTCAGCAGGCTCAGCCGGGCGATGCTGCCGGGCACCTCCGTGAGCTGGTTGTTGTCCAGGTACAGGGCGGTGAGGTGGCGGAGATTTCCAATGCTGCCCGGCAACCGGGTCAGCCGGTTATCCTGCCCGTCCAGCCGGGTGAGCCTGGTCAGCCGGCCGATGCCGTCGGGCAATGTCTCCAGCTCGTTGTTCGATATGTTCAGCCAGGTCAGCTCGGTGAGATTGGCGAGGCCCTCGGGCAGCGCGGCGAGCCGGTTGTAGTAGAGATGCAATTCCTTGAGGTGCGTCATGCTCCACACCGGCCCGGGAATCTCGCGCAGGTAATAACCATGCAGATCGAGTTCCGGCGTGCGCCATTTCGCCACGCTCTCGATACGGTCCGCAGGCGGCTGGTAGGCCGTCACGCTGTCCCAGTACCCGCCCTGGCTGCCGCTGTCATCGCTCATCCCAGCCGCCGATCGCCGCGCAACCGCGGGGGGTGGTTGATCGCGAACTGATCGTCCAGGGCCGCAACGAGCCCCGCGCTGAGCTGCGGGACCACCTGGGCCGCCCAGTGCGGGACGATACCCAGGAACCCACGGAGCTGGTGTTGTGCGCCGGCCAGCAGGCGGGGCAGGTCAGCGACGCTGATCTGCACTGTCGCGGGCGACGCGTCCCGGTCGTCCTCGTCCTGGCCAAGCCGGAGGATCCCGCCGGAGCGTTCCAGCCAGGGTGCTGGGCTGTGGCCAAGCCAGGGTTCTTCGCCGCGCAGGACCCCGTGCCAGTCACGCCAGCGTTCCAGGCCGACGCAGCAGCCGGGGACGACCTCGGTGTTCGTGGCGGTGTCACGGAAGCGCAGCCCGCCTGGCGCGGTCAGCGCCCCCGTTTCGGCTACGTGCCGGTCAAGCAGCGCCGCATCCAGGCCGACGGCCGGCTCGGCCCCGATGTTGTTGTAAGTGAAAATGACGGCCATCGCCGTTCCGACATCAGCTCCCGGCATCTGCCCGCTCAGCGCAAGAAACCGCCCGCCGGACGGCCCGGTTGGCCACGCGGTGAAGCCGGCCGCGCAATAGGTCTCCATGACAACGTCGACCGTGAGCACGCTCACCAGTATCGGCCCGCTGGCCGGTGAATGCGCCGAACTGTCTCAGCACCGGCCCGGCTGGCCGGTGACCCTGCTGAGCTGTCCCAGCGCCGGCCGGGGAGGGCCGTTCCAGCGCCGCCCGCGAAGGGCCGCGGAAACGCGTGTGTGTGAACGCCTCCGCCGTGGGCAGGGTGCATTTCCATGTCGGCCAATTCACTCGACCGTCACCGCGGCCGTCTCGGGCCGCTGATCACGGTCAGCGCCGCCGCGTTCGTTTTCGCGCTGCTGCTGGTCCTGGTGCGGCTGCAGTGGGCTCCGCTGGAGTCGGTCGACCATGGCGCCGCCGCCCGGCTCAACAGCCTGGTCGCGGGGAACGCCACCCTCGTCAGGGTGGTCAAGGCGGTCACCTGGTTGGGCAGCGACGGCGTGCTGTGGACGGTGGTCGGGGTGACCGCGATCGTCCTCGCGCTGCGTAAGCGCTGGCGCCTGGCCATCTACCTGGTGCTCACCGGCGCGGGCGCCATCGTCTTGGACCCGATCCTCAAGTCCCTGGTCGGCCGGCTGCGCCCGGTGGTAGCGCACCCGGTCGCGCACGGCACCGGGGACAGCTTCCCCAGCGGGCACTCCCTCGGCTCGATCGTCTGCTACGGGGCGATACTCCTCGTCTTCCTGCCCGCCGCCCGCGGCCGGTGGCGCCGCACGTTCATCACTGTGATCGTCGCGCTCATCGCGCTGATCGGGATCAGCCGGATCCTGCTCGGCGTGCACTACCTGTCCGACGTCATCGGGGCGTGGGCCATCGGGATCACCTGGCTGGGCGTCACCGCGTTCGCCTTCGAGATGACCCGGCGCGCTGCCGGCCAGCCGGTGACCGATCCAGTGACCGAGGGACTCGAGCCTGAAGCCCGCGCCGACCTCAAGCCCGCCCAGCCGGAGACTGCCATGAAAAACCCGCCCACCCGTCATCGCGGCCGTATCGCCGCCGGAGTCCTGGTTGCGTGGGTGCTGATCCTCGGCATCATCGTCGGCCTGGGCGAACTGATCACCAAAGATGGAAACGGCAACGAACTGGGTGACCGGACCATCCCGCACTGGCTCGCTGCCCACCGCACACCCAGCTGGACCCACTGGAGCCTGATCTTCACCACCCTCGGTGCCACCACGGCCATCCTCGTGGTGTCTGTGGCCACCTGCGTGGTGTTCCTCGCCCTGACCCGGCACTGGCGACCGGTCATCTATATCGCCACCGTGATGTTCGGGGAACTGGCCGCGTTCCTCGCCGCGGCCGCGGTCGTCAAACGGCCCCGGCCGGATGTCACGCACCTCGACCAGCACCTGCCGACCTCAGCTTTCCCGTCCGGGCACGAGGCGGCCACCTGCTGCCTCTACGTCGCTGTGGCCATCCTGGTCATCGGGCACGCCCGCGGCTGGTGGCGGTGGCTGTTCCTGGTCCCCGCGATCGCCATGCCGGTCCTCGTCGCGATCTCCCGCATGTACCGGGGGGAGCATCACCCGACCGACATTCTCGGCAGCCTGCTGTTCTCCGCGCTCTGGCTGACCGCGACCGCACTCCTGATCAAGCCGAACGCAGACCGCCGCAGCCCGGCACATCCAGCGCAGGCCATCAGCGGGAAACTCGCTTCCCGAAGGGCCGAACGGCCGGCCGCGCAGGGTTCCGCCTGAGCAACTACGGTCCCGGCCCGGCTGAACGGCCACCGCACCAGGCCTGATCGCCCACGCCGGGGCAGATCGCGCGGGGCAGAGTCCGCCATGCTGTACATCGGCATCTCCTTGCCACCCGCTCAGACGAGGGAGCCCGCGATGATCATTGATTGCGCTCACTACCAGGATGGCCGCAGGCAAGGTGAAGGCGCGGTGTCGCTGGAAGAGGCGGCGGCCCGGTGCGGCCAGGGTGGCTTCGTGTGGCTGGGACTTTACGAGCCAGGCGCCGAGGAACTGGCCCAGGTACGCGACACCTTCGGGCTGCACGAACTGGCTGTCGAGGACGCGCAGAACTTTCATATGCGCCCGAAGCTGGAGAGCTACGACGGAGACATCCGGCTGGTCATCTTGCGTACCGCGCGGTATGACGACGATGCCGAGGAGGTCGAGTTCGGCGAGATCAGCGTCTTCCTGGCGCCGACCTTCGTGATCACGGTACGGCAGGGCGTGGCGAGCGAACTGCGTGAGGCGAGGCAGCGGCTGGAGCAGCGGCCGGAACTGCTCACGGCGGGCAGTTCGTCGGCGCTGTGGGCGATCCTCGACCAGGTCGTGGACGGGTACGCGCCGGTCGTCGCCGGACTGGAAAGCGACATCGACCAGGTCGAGGCCACCGTGTTCTCAGGCACGGTCGCCCCGACTGAGCGGATTTACTCGTTGCGCCGCGAGGCCACCGACTTCTACCGGGCCGTTCATCCGCTGCTCGCCGTGGTCGGCACGGTCGAACGCACCGCTGACCCGGAACTGCAGCCGTACCTGCGCGACGTCCAAGACCACCTGCTCCTGGTGAACGAGGAGGTCGCCGCGCAACGTGACCTGCTCGGCACGGTGCTGGAGGCCAACATGGCGGTGATCTCGGTCGAGCAGACGAAGGTCAGCGTCCGGCAGAACGCGACCATCGAGCAGCTCACGATCCTGGCCACGGTCTTCCTGCCGCTGACCTTCGTCACGGGCTTCTTCGGCCAGAACTTCCGGTGGCTGGTCGGGCACATCGGCAGCCTCACCGCATTCGTCATCTACGGCATCGGCGGACTCGCTGTGCCGCTGGTCCTGCTGTTCTTGTGGCTGAGATTCCGCAGGCCCGTCACGGCGTAGCGGAGGCCAGCCCCATGAGCGGGCGCGGCCGGCGGATGGCCCCGCCGCAAGGTGCGGTCAGCCGGCGGTCAGGCCGGTCGGTGCGTGCTCGCCGAGCGTCCAGTACTCGAAGAGCCCGTACCCCGTCACCGTCACATCGTCACTGGCACACTGGAAAGCGGCCACGCTGTCCACCATGCCCCACATCCTGGCCCGGTCCGCGGCGTCGCCAAGGTCATAACAGGCGCCCTGGACGACCAGGTCGGGGCCCTGGTACATGCCGTGCCGCCAGTCAGGTTCCAGCCCATAACCGGTGCCGACCATCAGCGAAACAGGGTGCAGCGGCGCGACCGTCACCTCGATCGGGCTTCCGCCGGGCGGCCTGAACAAGATCGTTGCCGCCACGACATCGCGGCTGCCCGGCGCGTACCGCGGCCGGTATTCGGGCCTGCCGAGCTGCTCCGGCGGCCGCCCGGATGACTCCGGCCAGACCCGCACCGCCTCCTCCAGGATCCGGCGGCCCGCGCCGTCCTCCTGCACGATCGCCAGTATCGAGAACTCCTCGAACTGCATCGGCGCGTACATCCAGTAGAACTGCGCGGGATTGCGGACCTGGATGCCCGGCGGCTCGCCTTCGCCGACCGGCCGGACGCCCCAGGACCGGTCCCGTGATCCCCACCAGGTGTCCGGCGTGACCTCGAACTCCTCGTCGCCGCTGCGGATGTGCCCGGTCCAGCGGCCGGTCTGGGCCAGCCGGGCCGAGTCAAGGATGACCCGCTCCTGCGCGCGCATCACATGCCGCGGCTCAAGCTGGGCCGGAATGGCGCCGTGCCAGGTGAGGTCGAACTCCAGCCCGTGCGGGTTCGGCTCGAGCACCACCCGCAGCGTCTTCAGCCCTTCGATGACCTGGACCCGGAACGGGCCCACGGCCGTATCCATCCGGTCGGCACCGAGTTCCCGGGACGCCCGCACCACCCGGTGCGTATCACCGTGCCGGGCGAGCGCGAACGCGTCGGTCACCCCGAGGTTCGGGTACTGGCCGAGGCCGATGATCAGCATCATCCGGTCCGAGCACGGATGGCAGTTGAAGTAGTACCGGTCGTAGAAGTTCCGGTCGGACGTCGCCGGGTGCCTGATGACCTGCGCGACCTGGTGCACGGGATAGTCATCGAGCGGCGAAAGCGTCATCAGGGCTCCTTGCGGTCAGCGTGATGTCATGTCACGCCGTTACATCGTCGGGTGTGTGAGTTGGCCGCCCGGCGGCGGCAACCCGAGGATCTTGGCCAGCAACTGGCTGGCCGTGTTGTTGTAGGGAAAGTCGTTGTCCGCGGGCACCAGATCGTAGTAGATGAACAGCTGGCCGATCCGGGCCATCACGACCGACATCTTGAACGCCGACAGGACCTCGTAGTAGGCCATGTCCTGCATGGTCCGGCCGGTGATCCGCTCATAACGTTCGATGGTGGCGGCGGGGCCGGGGAACCCCGGCAGCCGGGCGGCGCCAACTCCTTCACTGTGATGCCGGTCCAGGTAGAGGAACCAGGCCAGGTCCTCTTCCGGCTGGCCGAGCGTGGCCAGCTCCCAGTCGAGCACGGCCGCTGCCTCGCCGCCGGAGTAGATGATGTTGCCGATCCGGGCGTCGCCCCACAGCAGCATTGGCTGGCCGACTTCGGCGGGCTGGTGCGCGCGCAGCCAGCGCAGGGCCTCTTCAGCCACCGGCACAGCGCCGTCATACCCCCAGTGCAGGTAGTGCTCGTAGTAGGCGAGCCGCTGGCTCAGGCCGGTGGGCCCGAAGCTGACCTGGTCAACGAAGCTGAGGCCGAGCGCGTCAACGTCGAGGCTGTGCACCTGGGCGAGCACCTGGACACCGGCCCACCAGATCCGCTCACGCTCGGCCGGGCTGATCCTGGTCATCCAGCCGTCCTGATGGTACGGCGGCATGTCGGTGGGCACGTCTCCGTCCACCCTGCTTAACACGTAGAACGGAGCGCCCAGCACCGCCGGGTCGGGCTCGTACCAGTGCACCGCGGGAACCGCGATGGACGTGCCGGCCAGGATCTTCAGCAACCGGTACTGCTCGGCGAACCGCGGCTCGGGGAAGATCTGAAAACCGGTGGGAGCGACCTTGGCCACCAGCCGTTCCCGGTGCGCACCGCTCCCCGGCTGCTGCCAGCGCGCCTCGAACAGCAGGGTCTCCGCCGAGAACCCGTTCGTCGCGGGGGTCTGCACGGCCGAGACGCGGACATCCGCGGCGCCGGGCAGCCTGGTCCCCAGCCAGCTCTGCAGGGTGGCCCGGGTCACCTCAGGATCCCGCTGGTCGGGTACTGGCACGCAGCCACCCTCCTGCCCGCTCCCGGCAAAGGGTCGCCGCCATGGCACAGCCGGGAGTGAAACACGTTCTACCGGTAACCGGTACAGCGCGTCAAACGCCCCGTGAACGGCAGGCGTCCGCGCGGTGCTACCGCTGCGCAGTCCGGCCGGCTGCGCAATGCTTACCGGCTGCGCAGTGCTTACCGGCTGCGCAGTACTACCGGCTGCGCAGTGCTTACCGGCTGCGCAGTCCGGC
>Ga0265338_10002717_pt1 | contig 25971 bp, 25 predicted proteins | sample 42126metaG_FD_193579 | JGI IMG/M metagenome (GOLD analysis project Ga0265338, IMG submission 193579) | Rhizosphere microbial communities from Carex aquatilis grown in University of Washington, Seatle, WA, United States - 4-21-26 metaG | ecosystem: Host-associated > Plants > Roots > Rhizosphere...
AGCCGAACACTACCCCCGCGTTACCGACGGCGACAAGGACAAAATTTTGGACGAACTCCGCAAATTGGTAGGCACCAAACTTCCGGTAACCATCATCTCCGCGACGCCGAAAGAAGGCAAACTTATTTTTAGCGAAAAAGGCGGCGACGATAAAGAAAAGAAAGAGCTCATCGCATCGTACCAAGTGGGAGACTCGGTGATGGGCGAGGTTACGGGCATGGTGGACTTCGGCGTGTTTATCAAGCTCGAAGAGGGCTTGGAGGGCCTCGTGCACATTTCAGAAATCGACTGGGGCTTGGTAGACGACCCGCGCCACTTCTTTAAGGTGGGCGACAAAGTAAAGGTAAAAATAATCGACATCAAAGACGGCAAGATTTCCCTTTCGGTCAAGCAACTTAAAGACAATCCGTGGCAGCAAGCAATGGCCAAATACAACAAAGGCGACAAAGTAGAGGGCGTGGTCATCAAGTTCAACAAGCACGGCGCACTTGCCTCTATAGAAGAAGGCATCGCGGGGCTGGTACACGTGAGCGAGTTCGGCAGCGAGGAGGCTCTGCGCAAGTCGCTCGAACTTGGCAAGCGGTATCCGTTTACGATATCTATCTTCGACCCGAAAGAGATGCGCATGGCGCTCTCGTTCGGAAATAAATAATAAAAGTCGCAAAAGCCGGAAGAAATAACTATTAGCCAACAGCCGATGTGAGGAGTTGGAGAATAGTTATTTCTTCCGGCTTTTGCGCAACAAAAAAGTATGTATGTCGCTCTTTTTTGTACTGATCTTAATCTTATTGCGAGTTGGTGTACATCCTCGCTTTGTCTAAACCTTCGGTAAGTAGGAGCTCGAGCGCTTGGCTCACTATCTTTTGCACTTTTTTGAGCTTTTCTTTCTCTGGCGGGCGGAACTTGCCCAGCACGAAGTCGGCTATTTTTTCGGGCGCGGGGCGCTTGAGCTTGCCTGAGGGCGTACTGCCGCTAATCCCTATTCTTATGCGCACGAAATCTTGAGTTTTAAGAGCCTTTTGCACCGATGCGACGCCATTGTGGCCGCCCGCGCTCGAGCCAAACGATATTTTAACTTTGCCCAGCGGAAGATCGAGCTCATCGTGCACTACGACCAGCTGTTCTGCGGCTTTTTTGGAGGTTATCAACTTTTTTATCGGGCCGCCTGAGTTATTCATGTACACATCGGGGTAAAAAAGGGTCGTTTTTTTGCCAAAAAGCTTCCCTTTCTCGCCATTTTTCTTTTCTATAGCCTGCAGCAACTCGCGGCCGACGTTGTGGCGCGTGCCGACGTACTCTTCCCCCGGGTTTCCGAGCGCCGCTATGATCCATTGCATGTTTAGGATGATAGCACAGGAAGAGATTTGCTTGCATTGTTAAAAAAGAAGCATACAATGGTGTGCATGCCAGGAGCACAGCGTGATAATTTCTTCACCGAACTCCTCAAGTTTGTCATCATAGCGGTCATTATCGTTGCGCCGATACGCCTCTTCGTCGCGAAGCCGTTTATCGTCTCCGGCGCCTCCATGGAGCCTACGTTTGAAACGGGCCAATACCTTATAGTCGACGAGCTGACCTATCATTTCGAAAATCCAGAGCGCGGCGACGTTATCGTTTTTAAATATCCCAAAGACCCTTCGCAATATTTTATCAAGCGCATCATTGGGCTACCCGGGGAGACGCTGCGCATAGAAGGCGGCGAGATATACATCACCAAAACCGACGGCACCACGCTCCACTTGGTTGAGCCGTACATAAAAAATGTCGGCAATGGCGCCGATATGACCGCCGTGATACCCGCGGGCCAATACTTCGTGATGGGAGACAATCGGCCGGAGAGCTCCGACAGCCGCTACTGGGGCCTCTTGCCGAGCGGCAACATCGTCGGGCGCGCGTTCGTACGGCTGTTGCCCCTAAACGAAATAGGCATTTTACCCGGAAGCACAAACGACCCGCAGTAATATCAGCTAGCCGAAAAAAATAATATGAGCAGCCGCCGCACTTCGCCCGCTTCTTTTCTGAAACATGCAAGCACCGTCGCGAGCTTTTACGGGTTCCGCCCCGCGCGCGAGGTGGAGCGCGCGGCCGCAAACCGCCTTACCAAACGGCGCGGCGCAAACTCCTTCGACACCGTGGCTGAAGTAAACATAGCGCATCTTGCGCTGCGCCCCGGCGAGCCGTCGCTTGCCTATTACGCGACGCCGACGCCGTCCTTTTTGCCGAAGTCGCTTATCCCGCGCGATACCGGCGAGTTCGGGCTCCAGGTGATAGGCTCCGGAGACAGCGTGGGCGAAGTGGTGCTTTTAAAAACAGTGTCGGCAATATTGACCGAGTGGGGCGCCACCATTTCGCGCGTACGCGTCAACGCGACCGGCGACAAAGACAGCCAGCAGCGGTTTTTGCGCGAGCTCAACACCTATGTACGCAAGCAGATAGACAACTTGCCGCTGGCGTGCCACGCCGGCGCGCTCGGCAACTCCTATGCCGCGTACGCATGCATGCACGCGGAGTGCCGTTCCTTGCTTGCGCAAGGGCCGCGCTCAATGAACTTTTTGTCGGAAAAGAGCCGTTCCCATTTCCGATCGGTGCTAGAGCATCTGGAAAACTTGGGACTCCCGTATGAAATAGACGACCTTTTGCTTGGTGATGCGCGCGACCCGCACTTTTCCTTCGCGATAGATCTGGTTGAGGAAGACGCGACGATACTTGCCTCCGTGGGCGGCCGCTTTGATGATTACCTGCGCCGAGGGAATGGCCGCAAAGAAGGCGTCGGGGTGGCGGCGAGCATTTATTTCCGCAAGATAGGCGCGGCCAAGTCGAGCTTTAACGGCACGACCAACGGAAGCGCGCAGGGCAAAAGCAGCGTACCTAGGATATATTTCGTGCAGCTCGGCACGCGCGCAAAATTGCAAGGGCTCTATGTCGTCGACATGCTGCGCGAGGCGCGCATACCGGTGTCGCAGTCCTTTGACTCCACGCATCTCTCGCCGCAACTTTTGGCCGCCAAGGAACTTGGCGTATCCCACATGCTTATCATGGGCCAGCGCGAGGCACTCGATGGCACGGTCATCGTGCGCTCGACCCAAAACTCCTCGCAGACCATAGTGACGCTGACGGAACTCCCCCATTTTCTTAAAACCTTAAGGTAGCGTCGGTATCTTGCGGGCATTCGGGCCGCATGGTAGTATGTCCGCTACATGTCAGTCCAGGCAGAAGTAACTAAAAACGACGGCGAAAACGACGTCAATATCATACGCCGCTTCCAAAAGCGCGTGCAGGGCGCGGGTCTTATACAGCGCATGCGGAGCCGCCGCTACTACACCCGCATCAAGTCGGGCAACGTCCGCCGCAAACAAACCCTTAAAGTCATCAAGCGCCGCGGCGAGGTCCAAGAGCTCATCAAGCTCGGCAAAATGGAGCCTCGCACGACCCGCGGGCCGCGCCGCCGTTAGTTATATTTTGCATCTCTGATGCCGTCTCGCATTCCTTACACTGAAATAAAAGAGGTCGTACTTGGCAAAAAGTACGACCTCTCTTTTGCGTTGGTATCGCCTGCCGCCATGCGGAAGGCGATGAGATATAAGAAGACGCGCGTAAAAAAGTTGTCTAACGTGCTTGCGTTTCCCCTCTCTAAAACGTCCGGGGAAATACTCATCTGCAAAGAAGCGGCCGCGCCCTACACGCTGCCCTATCTGTTTATCCACGGGTTGCTCCATGTAAAAGGTCTCGCACATGGTGCTACAATGGAACGCATTGAACGCCGATACCTCAAACGGTTCGGGTTCAGCATCTATGAGCAAACCAATCGTCGGCATTGATATTGGCACCTACCACGTAAAAGTGGTCATTGCCGAACCGGGAGAATCTCCCCAGCAGCTTCCGCGCATACTCGGCACTGGCTATGCCGAGAGCCGCGGACTTAAGAACGGCTACATCGTTTCGATAGGCGACGTGTCGCGTTCGGTGTCCGCGGCCCTTTCCCAAGCATCCAAAGCGGCCCGGATAAAAGTAAAGCGCGCATACTTGGGGTTGGGCGGCGTCGGGCTCGAAGAAAGTTTTGCGCGCGGCGAGGTCGTGGTCGAGCGTGGCGATTCCGAAATTACGGACCGCGACCTGATGCGCGCTATCGCGCAGAGCGAAAAATCTCTGCCGCCGCAGTCGATTTTAAATCGCAAGATAATACACACGATACCGCTGCGCTATTCCGTAGACGGCGTGCGGGTCTTGGGCGGCAACCCTGCGGGGATGAAGGGGCAGCGCGTCGCGGTGGAGACTCTTTTTATCACCTGCCTCGAGCGCCATGTAAATGATTTAGTGGAGGCGACAGAGCAAGCGGGCGTGGAAGTGGAAGATGTCGTGGCAGGGCCCTTAGCCGCAAGCTTTGTTGCGATGAGCAAGATGCAAAAGCGCGTCGGCTCGGTCTTGGCCAACATTGGCGCAGAGACGCTTTCCATGATCGTATTTGAAGATACGGTGCCGATTTCCATAAAAATATTCCCCATAGGCGCATCCGATATCACCAACGACTTGGCACTTGGACTACGCATCAGCCCCGAAGAAGCAGAGCAATTAAAACAGGGCGCGGTGTTAGGGTCGCCTTATCCCAAACGCAAGATAGATGACCTTATCGGCAAAAGAGTATCCGACATGTTCAAATTAATCGAAGCACATCTCAAAAAAATCGGCAAGAGCGAACTGTTGCCGGGCGGGATTATCTTAACCGGCGGCGGCTCGGGAGTGTCCACCATGTCGGACCTGGCCAAAGCGGTGCTCAAGCTCCCGGCGCGCACGGCAACTCTTGAAAGCGGCGTCGCTTCTAAAATGCAGCTCAAAGACGGCTCGTGGGCGGTGGCGTACGGCCTTACTATTTGGGGCACGGCCAACGACATGGACGCGATAGGCGTGAGCGGCGCCGGCGTGGGAGACGCGTTTAAAACCGCGTGGCGGTGGTTCAAAAAGTTTTTACCCTAAGCTGGCAGACTTATTTCTAATTATTTTGCGACTACCATGGATATGGAAAGCCGACCGCAGCAAGAATCACCGCTCGACAAACTGTTAAACGACGCGAGCCGGCAAGTGGCCGAGCACATGGCTGCATGGCCTGCGCTCAAAGACTCTGACCTTACCTCAAAAGATTTCGAAGCGCAGTCCAAAAAGACTTTGCTCTCCGCTATCAAATCTTTGCGCGAAACGGCGCAGACGTACAAGCAACAAGCCGCAGACTCTCAACCACAAACCAAAGAGGCGCTGCAAAAAGATTTTGAAGCAAGCGCGCGCACTAAATTTGAAGCACTTGGCATACAAGGAGAGACCCTTGAATCTTTAATCGCCGAAGCGACAAAAGATAAACTTTTTAAAAATTGAGCAGGGTTTTCGCATAAAAATATCCCCGCGCGTGCCTGGCACGCGCGGGGTTTGTTTCACCATCCAGAATAATCGGTGACGTTCTTTTCTTCGCCGCAGCAGCATTTGACCACAATGCACACGCCTATGCCGGTCGGCGTAAAAGCGTAAGTAAATCGGCCTCCGGCTGCGCCCACTTGCTTTTGTGTGCAGGTTTCGAGATGTTTCTCTTTCCAGAGATCCGCATCCCGCTCTTCTTTCCCTTCAAGCCTGAAATAGAACTGCATGTTTCCCTCCCCTCATGGAGCTAAAAGCGTCTCTGCGTAAATTAGCATAAAATATATTTTTGTCAAAAAACCGCTGATTTGCATATATAAAGGCACCGGTGGTACAGTACTGGGGCAACTAATTACGCTCATTAAACCCTTATGCCACAAATACAACCAGACATCGAAGCATTCGCGCGCATCCGCGTCATCGGCGTGGGCGGCTCGGGCAATAACGCCGTCAACCACATGGTTGAAAACAAAGTGCGCGGCGTCGATTTTATCGCCATCAACACCGACTCGCAAGATCTGCACAGCTCGATGGCAAAAAAGAAGATCCATATCGGTAAAAATTTGACCCGTGGCCTCGGCGCTGGCATGAATCCGGAAATAGGCAAACGCGCCGCGGAAGAAACCAAAGAAGAAATACAGCAAGCGATAAAAGGCTCCGACATGGTGTTTGTCGCGGGCGGGATGGGCGGCGGCACCGGCACGGGCGCCGCACCGGTGGTTGCAAAGACCGCCAAAGAGATGGGCGCCTTAACGGTGGCGGTGGTTACCAAGCCGTTTTCTTTCGAAGGCGCGCAGCGCATGCGTTTGGCAGAACAAGGCCTCGACGACCTCCGCAAAGAGGTAGACGCGCTCATCATCGTGCCCAACGACCGTATCCTTGCGACCGTAGCCAAAGACACCACGCTCAAGGCGGCTTTTGCGGCATGCGACGATATTTTAAAACAAGCGGTCGAAGGCATTTCTGACCTCATAACCCACCCGGGCATCATCAACGTCGACTTTGCCGATATTCGCGCCGTAATGGAAAATGCCGGCTCGGCACTTATGGGCATCGGCATCGCCAATGGCGAAAACCGCGCACAAGTCGCGGCCAAGGCGGCCGTGTCATCGCCTTTACTCGAACTTTCCATCAATGGAGCCAAAGGCGTGCTGTTTGCCATCGCGGGGGGAGATGACTTAGGCATGATAGAGGTGCACGAAGCGGCAAAAATAGTTACCGAGTCTGTAGACCCAAACGCAAAAATAATCTTCGGTGCCATCAAAGACGATAAACTAAAGAAAGGCGACGTGCGAGTAACGGTTATCGCAACCGGCTTCCCCACCCCGGGCGTGGCGCCGCGCGGCACGCAGCTCTTTTCCTTCTCTAACCGCGACAAAGAAGACGAGAAGCCGGTGGGTAAAATCTACAATACGCCCGAACCGGCTAAAGATGACAGCAAAAAAGGTACGATTCCAGTGATAGGTGAAGTGGATGCTTCCCCGACGAGTGTGGCAAAAAAGAAAGAAGAAGACGATGACGAGTGGGGCGCAGTGCCGTCCTTCCTCCGCCGGCCCAAGATTAAATAAAAAAATAAACCCCGCGGATCGCTCCGCGGGGTTTTGATTTAGAGGACAACACCTCTCTCGATGTCGCCCCAATGTCTATCTTCCGCAGGGCCAAGCTTGCGTATCTGCGGGGCAACGACGCGCCACTCGTATGGGACGAGTATGAGGTCGAGGGAGGGATCTTCATGCGGAGGCAGGAGGGCTTTTGCCGCTTTCAACAAATGCCTAAGTCCTTCTCCTAAGACCTCAATAGCGGCTTCCTCAAAGACCTGCGAGATGACCGTTTCATCGCGCGTTTCGGCCGTCATGCCCTTTTTTTGCAGCTCCTCAGCTATAAGCATATTGAAACGCATGACAAACGGCGTGGGCACGACCAGCGCAAGGTCGATGTCGCGCCCGCTGCCTTTCTGTGCGATGCTCCCAAAGAGCACCACTTCTTTTATGTAAGGCAAGCGTTTAAGCACCGCAGCAACCGTCTCGGCATGTGCTCGGGTAAATGTTTGCGCCATCTGAGACTCCTTTCTGTCTTGTATAAATATACACTATTTATTTTATTTGTCAAATAAGGGTGCTGTGGGATAGAATAATCCTTTATATGTACGACCTTACAATTATCGGCGGCGGGCCGGCGGGCGTGGCCGCGGGGGTTTATGCTGCGCGCAAACAACTGAAGACTGTTTTTATTGCAGAGGCCATTGGCGGACAGTCGGTCGACTCGGTCGGGATAGAAAACTGGATAGGCACGCCCAAAATTGCCGGCCTGGATTTGGCTAAAACGCTTGAAGTGCATCTTAAAACCTATGCGGGCACTATCCTTGATTTAAAAATCGGCGAGCGCGCCGCAAAAGTAGTAAAAAAAGACGGCGGCGGATTTTCTATAACGACTCAAAAAGGTTCGTACGATGCGCGCGCGGTTTTACTAGCGACCGGCGGCAGCCGCCGCAAGCTTACTGTGCCGGGCGCTGCCGAGTTTGAAAACAAAGGCCTCACCTATTGCGCCAGCTGCGACGGCCCGCTGTTTAGCGGCCAAGATGTTGTGGTGGTGGGCGGCGGCAACGCTGGGTTTGAAAGCGCCGCGCAGCTTTTGGCCTACTGCAAGTCGGTTACTTTAGTGCATCGCTCCCCCACTTTCGACAAAGCCGACCCTTTAACAGTGGAAGCAGTGCTTAAAGATCCTAAAATGAAAACGCTGACCAACACCGAGCCGGTCGAGGTAAAAGGCGCGAACTTCGTAACAGGCATGTCGGTAAAAAATACGCAGACCGGCGAGCTAAGCGAGCTTGCCGTCGGCGGTATTTTTGTAGAGATAGGCATGCTCCCTTCTACCGACTGCGTCAAAGATCTTCTGGAGCTCGATCAATTTAACCGCGTCGTAACTAATCCTAAAAACCAGCACACCAGCGTAGACGGCGTATGGGCGGCCGGGGATTGTACTGATGAGCTATACCACCAAAACAACATCGCAGCCGGCGACGGCGTCAAAGCGTTAGAAGACATCTATTTTTGGCTAAAAGCCAAAAATAGATAAATAAAAAAGAATTTTTGGATCAAATCTAATTAGACACTCTAACTAACTGGCTTTTTGCCGAGCTTTACTATATACTACAGGCATGTCATTTTTGCACCGTATCTGGCGGTACATTCTAACTTTGCCCAAACTCTATAGCATCGGGGGCGCCGTCATTATTGTCGTCGTTGCCGCCGTCGGCGTGCACGTCTTAACGCGTAGTCCCGCCGACGCCGAGCTGCCGCCGCAGCTCTCCCATGTGCAAATCGCTTCGGTGGCCGGGCTTTCCTCCGCTACAGGCCCCCTGCCCGTAACTGGCAAGGTAACCTCGCTCGATGATGCAACCATTTTGTCGCAAACCTCCGGCGAAATAACGAGCCTCGAAGGTTCGCTGGGCAGCCGCGTAGTCGCCGGGCAGATAATCGCCGAGTTTGAAAACAGCAGCCAAGAAGCCGCGGTGCTTCAGGCAGAAGGAGCTTATGAAGGAGCCGAGGCCGCGCTTGCCAAAGCGAGCGGTACCACGGCCGCAAACGCCGGCGTTTCTTCCAGCCAAGCCGCAGCGACGGCCGCAAATGCGCTGAGCGCCACTGTTGCGTCGTTGCAGAGCGCATACGCGGCGATGGACGACGCGGTGCATAACAAAGCAGACGCGATGTTTACCAATCCGCGCGGCATCACTCCTACTTTTAATCTAACAGTCGCGGACAATCAGCTGGCGGTAACGCTCCAAAACGAGCGCTCGCAACTTGAAGGAGTGCTCGCCGACGCAAAAACGCAATCGACCAGCGCTGCGAGCGCAAACATCGATGATAACGCAACCGCGATGAATACCGACGCGCAAACGATTATCACTTTTTTAAATAATCTTGCGCAAGCGACCAATGAGGCCATAGCGACGCAAAGCACGCCCGCAAGTACCATCGCTACCTACCAAGCCTCTGCGAGCGCCGCGCGCACCGAGGTAGTGAGCGCGGTGGCGGCACTTGCCGCGCAAAAAAGCTCTTACGACGCCGCACAAGCCGGAGCACAAACGGCGTCCAACTCGGCAACCTCTGGCAGCCAAAACGACATCGCATCTGCAGAGGCCAACGTCAAGCAAGCGCTCGGCGCCTTGGATAGCGCCCGCGCAAACCTGGAAAAAACCATCGTCCGTTCGCCTATTTCGGGGACCATTGTAAGCTTACCGGTTACGCTCGGCGACTTCGTTTCTTCCTTCGCAATGGTGGCCGAGGTATCCAACCCCGGCGCGCTCGAGGTGCAGGTAAACGTAACGCCAAGCGACGCCAAAACGCTCGTTGTAGGCGGCAAGGCAACTATAGGCAGCGGCGTCTCGGGCGTCATCACTTCCATAGCGCCGGCTCTCGACCCCACTACCGGCAAGATTTTGGTCAAGATAGGCATTACTGGCGATCAATCTTCACTCACCGACAACGACACGGTAACCGTATCGCTTTTGCGCGATAGTAAAAATACAGCAACGAATGCGCAAACAAACGCGGCGTCCAGCTCTGCCGATATTTTTATCCCGATAGTCGCGGCCAAGCTCACGCCAAATGGCGCAGTGGTCTTTACGGTGAGCTCCAGTACGCTCGTAGCGCATCCGATAACGCTCGGCCAGATACAAGGCGAGCAGGTTGCCGTAACCGCAGGGCTCACTCCCGACATGGATATCGTAACCGACGCGCGCGGGCTTACACCCGGGCAGCAAGTAGTCGTCGACCCTCAATAACCTATGCTCTGGCTCTGGAACTTTTTTTTAGACAAGCGGCAATTCAGCTATGTACTTATTGCGACGCTTATCATCGCGGGACTCTACGCGCTGGTTGAGATCCCGAAAGAAAATACGCCTTCGATTGATATCCCCTACGCGGTGGTTATCTCGGCGCTGCCGGGCGCTTCGGCTGAAGACATGGAGACGCTTGTTACCGACAAGCTCGAGGACCAGATAAGCAATATCAATAATATAGACACGCTCACCTCGAGTTCCGGCGACGGCATTTCGGAAATTACTGTGCAATTCAATGCCAATGCCGACAGCGGGCAGTCCTTGCAAGACCTGCGCGACGCGGTAGCGAAAGCGGTGCCCGACTTGCCGGCCGACGCCACGACACCCACGGTAAGCAAGGTCGATTTTAACGACCAGCCTATCGTGGTGGTTTCTGTCGCCGGCGATCTGACGCCGGAAGCATTTTCGACACTGGGCAAAACCGTTTCGGATGATTTAAAAAATCTCACCGGCGTCTCGCGCGTTGATATCGCCGGCGTGCCCAACCGTGAGGTAGACGTGATAGTAAGCAAAGAATCGCTCGAGCAATACGGGCTGCGGCTGGTCGATGTCATATCGGCTATCAGCGCGGCCAATGCGGCCTTGCCCGCAGGCAGCATAACCATGAGCGGCGTCAATTACGACGTCAATTTTAAAGGTGGCATCACTGACCCGAGCCAAATCGCCGACATCGCCGTGGGGCTTAAGGGCGGCGTACCTATTTACGTGCGCGACATCGCTACTATTTCCGACGGCCTTGCGCCCCCCAGCACGTACTCCCGCCTCTCTCTTAACGGCAAGCCAAGCCAGGACGCGATAACGTTTAACATCTACCGCCAATCGGATGCAAGCATCGTCGGCACGGCAGATGAAGTGCGTAACGAGTTTGGGAGCCTCGGCAGCACGACTTTACAGAGGCTCACGGTGCTGGTGTCGCCTTCCACCGATCAAGGCATTCAGGTAAATAAGCAGCTTGGCGACTTGAGCAAAACCGGTGTCGAAACCGTTGCACTGGTTATTATTGCGCTCCTTCTTACCATCGGCTGGCGCGAGTCTTTGGTAGCCGCGCTTTCCATACCTCTTTCCTTCCTTATCGCTTTTATCGGGCTCTATCTTACCGGCAACACGCTCAACTTCATAAGCCTCTTTGCGCTTATTTTGGCCGTGGGCATTTTGGTGGACTCCGGCATCGTCGTTACCGAGGCGATACACACGCGCATGAAGCTCTATAAAACGCCGCTCGAGGCGGCGCGCGCCGCACTCTACGACTACGCATGGCCTCTGATAGCGGGCACGATGGCGACCGTCGCCGTGTTTGCCCCGCTGTTTTTCATATCAGGCATCATCGGCAAGTTTATTGCCGGCATACCCTACACGCTTATTTTCGTGCTCATGGCGTCTATCTTCGTGGCGCTCGGTATTGTGCCGCTCATTGCCATACTCTTCACCAAACAGGAGCCTAACAAGATGGAGGCCGCGCAGGAAGAATATACGCACCGGATAACGCTCTGGTATAAGAAAAATCTCCGCGCACTTTTGGAAAATAATCGACTCCAAAAAATATTCTTGTATACGCTCGGTGTGCTGTTTTTATTATCGCTTCTTTTGCCGGTTACCGGCCTCGTGCAAGCAATCTTCTTTCCCCAGAGCGACGAGGACTTCGTGTATGTAAACTTGCAAAAACCGCAGGGCACTACGCTCGCCGAAACAGACCTTGCCGCGCGCGAGGTCGAGGAACTTCTCTATACCGATAAGAATATTTCTTCTTTTGAAACGACTGTGGGCCAAAGCTCGGCACTAAGCGGCAGCGGCACTTCGGGCAGCAACCAGGCAAATATAACCGTAAATCTCCCACAGGGTCACAAAGAGTCGAGCACACAAATAGTCGCCGAGCTTGAGCGGCTGTTATCGCCCGTTACAGACGTACAAGTGCAGGTACTCGAAGCCAACAACGGCCCGTCTTCCGGCGCGCCTATCCAAGTGCAGTTTATCGGCGATAATCTTAATGACCTTATTACCGCCGCCGATAGCGGCAAAGAGCTCCTCTCCACTATCCCCCACGCCATAAACGTAACGGCGACGACGCAAAGCAACGGCAGCGAGTTCGACCTTACTATCGACCGCGCCAAGGCGACGGCGCTCGGGCTTAATACCAGCGTCGTCGCGCAGACTTTGCGCGCCGCGATAAACGGCACCAAAGCGACGACCATCACCGAGCCCGACCAAGATATCGACGTGGTTGTAAAACTCAATTTAAACAGCGCTTTTACCGACCCTTCCGACACGTCGGAAACGACTATCGACAGCATAAAAAACCTTACGATTCAAGGCTCAAACGGCCCGGTGCTCTTAGGCTCGGTCCTTACCGACTCGCTCGGCGTGAGCAATGCCACCATTTCTCACCAAAATAAAAAACGGATAGAAACGGTATCGGCTTACCCCGATGACAAAACCACCGCTGCGGACGTAGTAAACGCTTTCCAAAAACAAATCGGCACGCTCAACCTGCCGGCTGACGTTACCGTTTCTTACGGCGGTGAAAATCAAGATATCACGACTTCTTTTACGCAAATGTTCATCGCGCTCATCGCGGGGCTCGTGCTTATGTTCATGATACTTATCATTTCATTCAATTCTTTCCGCTACACGTCGTATCTGCTCCTCATCGTGCCGCTCTCGCTTATAGGCGTGCTCGACGGTCTTGCGTTAACCGGCCAGCCACTTTCATTTCCTTCTTTGCTAGGGTTCATCGCGCTCGGCGGCGTTATCATCAACCATGCCATTATACTGATGGACTCGATGATACGGCACCTTGCGGAGGAGCCGAACAAGCCTATCATCGATATCGTGGTAGACTCCGCAGCCATGCGGTTGCGCCCTATATTTTTAACCACCGTTACTACGGTTATCGGCATGATACCGCTCGCGGCTTCAAACCCAACCTGGGGACCGCTCGCGTTTAGCGTTATGTTCGGCCTGTCCTTTGCTATCATACTGACGCTTGCGCTCGTGCCCGTGCTCTTTTTCAGAGCGCCTCACAAAAGAGAGCCAAAATAAAAAATAGCAGGAAAAAGAGTGCACTCCGGGCCGCTAGGCCAAGTCCAACCCTCTTTTTCCTGCTATTTTATTTTTTTGGCTTTTCTATTTTACTTAGTACAGCGGTTGCACTACTATAGTGTTGCTCGCGCTCACCGATGCACCACTGTCGTCGGTTACGGTAAACACCGGCGTGTAGGTGCCGCTGCGCTGGTAGACATGCGTAAAGGTTGCCGATGACTGCACCGAAGTAGTTTGCGGAGCCATGATCGAATTGTTATACGCTTCGTCTCCCCACACGACGCTGTAGTGCAAGTTGCCTGAGCCGCTGCCCGCAACTACATGCACGGTCCAGGTGCCCTGTTGACCCAGACTAAGCGTTGCGGGCGCATCGAGCCCGCTAATAGAGAGCGGCTGTACTCCGGTAGAACCCGAGGTAACTGTAAGCGTTACTGCATTGCTGGTACCATTTGCGTTTTGGATGGTTATCGCATATTGGCCCGGCGTTACCTCGCGCAAAAATTGAGGACATGCTTGATTTGCCGCGCAGTTAGGCGCAATCGCCGACGGCACGGTAAATACAAGCGTCTGGCGTATGCCGCCCTGACACGAAGGGTCGGTCGTGCACGTAATAGCAATAGAAGAAGAAATGGGCACGTTCGCTGCCACAAGACCGCTCATAAGAATAGTATTAGCGGAAGTAAATCCGTAACCGCTTACGGATACTGTGCTACCCACTGTTGCCACGTTTGGCGACACCGAATAGATCGATACCGCGCCTGTGGGTGTCGGCGTCGGAATAGGTGTCGTACCGCATCCAAAGCGCGCTATAGCCGCGCGCGTGAGCGCACCCACATAGCCCGTAGCCGGCACGCCCTCTGAAGCTTGGAACTGCTGCACGGCGCGCAAAGTGATGCTACCAAAGTGGCCGGTGCCGAGGTATGCGTTGTTAAAATATCCTTGCTGTACCAAAAAATTTTGGAGCGTGGTTACCGCTCCGCTTGTGTAATAATCGCTCGAACCGTAACCGAGGTTGGTTTGCAAAGACAGGCACGCCGGAGCAGATACCGAAGCAGTCTGCGCATACGCTACTACTCCTCCCAATCCCAACACCATACACACTGCAGCTGCCATGCTAAAAAATGCTTTATAAAGTTTCATATACATAGAGACGTTGAGTTATGAAGGCTCTTACTACTTTTTAATTTAATAGGGCCGCGCTCCTGCCCAGTCCTGCGTAAATTGCGCATTGAGCTGGTTTATAACCCCGGGGTCTTCCAGTACCAAGCCTAGCTCGCGGTTATGATCAAGCGATGAAGAAGAAAAGTTTTCCGACCCGACAAAGGCAGTCGCGTTGTCGGCGAGAATCATTTTAGCGTGGATGTACAGCGGCGCGGTTGCGGCATAGGTGCGCACCAACACGCCTGCTGCTTTTAATGCTTGAAAAGAGTCTTTCCAATCGGTTGCATAGGTCATGAGCACTTCTACCCGTACGCCGCGCTCTGCTGCCGCTTCAAGCGCGCTCGTAACGGCGCCGTCGGCCATCTCTTCGTTATAAATCTGGAGCGTCGAGGTCGCAGCGTTTATCAGGGCAAGCGTCTCCGGCTCGGAGCCCGGGCTCCACAACAAGTCGTCGCCTTGCGGCGCGTCGATAGGAACATCCTGCCAGTCGGCGTTAAACGTCTGCTCAATTGCCGCGACATCGGCTAGGTCGGTATCAATAATGCCGAAATCGCGGCTACTAGAGTAATATTGCGGGGTGAAGTTAAAGGTCATAATAAGCGCCTCTTTATCGTCGGTCACCAATGTTTTTTGATGCGTCAACGCAAAAGTTGCGGGCGTCCACTCTACCGGTACGGCATGCGCTGTTAAAAAATTATAAGCATCACTATTATCTTTGGCTGCCGCGCCATAGTAGCCTTCGTTTAAAAGCACGCGCACTTGTACGCCGCGCGCCGATGCGTCGGCAAGTGCTTGCTCCACATCGGTATCTTCAAGCTGATACATCACCAGGTCGATAGAAGTACTCGCGTTTTCAATCATGTCCAAGACCGGCGCAATTCCCGCCCCCGGCTCGGTAATAAGCGATAGCGAACCTTCGGGTGCTTCTTTAAATTGGAAGCCTTGTTGTGTGGCAGCGGGCGTTGCCGATGCATCAAGCAGGCGCCCGGAGTTGGCGCCGAGCAAGCCCAAAACCGCCAGAGTTATAGCGCCATATATGACTTTTCGTCTCATGAGTGCATTGTAGCTTTTATAAGCACTTTCGAGCATTTGACAGCTAGCTACTTTAAATGGTATATTATATTCCAGTAGGACTTTCATTTCACCTCACAACAGCAAGCGAGGACTTTATGGACATGGGGCAAATGCCGGTACCTCTTCCCCGGGGCGGGGTCGGTCTGCACCTTTCCTCTCACAACGCTGGGTCGGAGTATTTCGTGAAAAAGCGCTTCGGGTATCACCGTGTGTCCAGTTTTCTGGGCAATAGCACGAGCCGTTTCCTGTGCTCGTTCCATTGTGCTGGCAATGAGCACATCAAAAGGGATTTTTGAGAAGCGCTCGGCTAAAAAGCTTGCCTGTGCACGACCTTTTTCGGAGAGGGGTGTATCCAACTTCTGATACGCATTCATTTCATTTCCTCCCGTTATTCCGTGGCGCACAAAATATATTTTTTTCATATGTGGAATCTTGCTTAATAAAATAAGTATTCGAAAGCCTGATTGCGAACGCCTTCAAAGTCGTGTGAGACATCAAAATACTTTATGCCATATTTGGCGCACTCCTCCTTTAAATATTTACTAAACTGAATCATCTCTTCAATCATAGGTAGCATTTCTTCGTCCGAAATACCTTTTGTCCAATCTATCTCTCCCTGATGATGCTTTCTCACCAAAGCTAGCTTTTCATCTTTTGTCATTTCCGTATAACCCAAGAAACAACATTTAATTTGTTTTTGCTCGACGACAAGCTCGTTAATTTGGCTCGGCAAAAAAGAATCGCCCTCAATAAGGTATGCTCCTTCCTCCTTGAAAAAGAAGTTGAATAAGTGCTTAGCCATAGGCCACATCTTGGTCGGCCTATTTAGAAGAGAATCTTCATACCGCACTCCAAGTTCTGGTGCGCCGTGCACGAGCGTTCCAAACAAAGCATCTAGAGGAAAATAAGGGATTTGTTTTTCAACTACCGCTCTGCGAGAAAGTAGTGTTTTACCTGAACGCGAGGCTCCGCCGATTACATATAGCATGATTGTAATTATGTCCTATACACGGGCAAAATAGTAGCTCCTTCAGGGATGTGGTAATTGTCCCTATGGTCTGCTACAAATTTTAACTGCTCTTGGACTCTTCCTGGTTGATTGCGATGCAAAATATTCGCCCTTATGTGACCCTACCGGGAATCGAACCCGGATTAACGGCTTGAAAAGCCGGCGTCCTAACCGTTAGACGATAGGGCCTTGCACTAGAATATAGCCTAAAATCGCAAAAAATGGTACTTTGTTGCAGTCTGACCCGTGCGCAACACCTGGAGAGGTGGCTGAGTGGTCGAAGGCACCACACTCGAAATGTGGCGTAGGGGAAACCTTACCGAGAGTTCGAATCTCTCCCTCTCCGCAAACCCGAGCTAGGTCATCGCGCACGAGACGCGTCGATACCTAACTCTAGGAATTTTCATACAAAAAACGCTCCGAAAAGGGCGTTTTTTGTTTCTGCACATCCGCGATACTATTGAGTTATATATGGAAGGAAAACCACAAGAAAAGTCTCCGGAGAACGAAAAAGTCGGTCCGACGGCTTGGGGTATTGCATATCGCAGGGCTAACTGCGACATTCCTTTCGCCAAGGATATTCTCGATGAGTTGGTAAAGGTTATGACACCGGAAGAGAAAGAAAAGATGGAATCTCTCGTGTCAGAAAAGGACCAGGCACTCACTCCTCAATTTGAGGCTCGATACAAACTACTTAATCGTCTTTTAAAACAAGAAGATGTATCACAAGTCCTCGAACTTGCAGCTGGCGTTGCGCCACGCGGATTGGAGATGACGCAGGATTCGGCTGTAACCTACGTTGAGGTAGATTTGCCGGGCATTAGCCAGCAAAAGAAAGTAATTCTAGACGCTCTCGTACATCAAGGCACACCACCGCGCCCGCATCTTTTTCTTGAACAAGGCGACGCGCTCTCGCAGGCTGACTTAGAGCGTGCAGCCGTACATTTTTCTACACAAAAACCGTTAGCGGTCGTGCACGAAGGACTCATGCGGTATTTGAATTTTGAGCAAAAAACTCAGGTCGCTAAAAATATAAAAGCTCTTTTAGAAAGATATGGCGGTGTGTATATTACGCCCGACATCACCTTAAAGGTATTTATTGACGAGCGGGTGCAAAAGATATTTTCAAACATGATTGGCATGGACGCCAATGCAAACGCGTTTGAGAATGTCGAGGCGGCAGAGAAATTCTTTAGTGATCTCGGGTTTACAGTTGAAAAACATCCCTTTGCTGAAATACAAAATGAGCTTGTATCATCACAGAAGTTGGGACTGACGGAAGAACAGGTACAGCAAGCTATCGGTGCGCCGGTTTTCTTTGTAATGAAATTAAAGTAAGCGCTCAAGACGCGTCGTTTTGTTAGTTATAGAATGAAGCTTTCTGCCTTGCAGGGCTTGGTACTTAAAAGTCCGAACTCGAGACGGCCCGCAATGATGTACTATACCAATATGAACCCCGAACAAACTCCCTCTTTATCTCGTGTTGAAAAGGGCGCTTCTCAGGAGGAAAAAGAGCTTATAAAGGAAATTGAGTTCACTTCCGAAGGGCACAAACTGCAGGGAAAGATATTTTTTTCCGGAACAGTTAAAAGAGTCGAACCCTGCCCTGCTTTTAATACACGGATGGATGGGCGACCAAGTGGGCCGCGGAGAAATTGCGGCAGAAGTAGCGAAGCAAGGTTATATATGCATGACTTTTGACTTGCGCGGCCATGGCATGAGCGAAGGAAATATGGAAGAGCTCACTACAGAAAACTTTATGCACGATGTCGAAGCTGCGTACGACACTCTAGCTGCTACCAAAGGCATCGACCCGAAAAAAATAACCGTATATGGAAATAGTTTTGGCTCCTATCTCGCTGCCGTGCTTGTTAAAAGAAGAGCCGTGCAGAATATTGCCCTGCAAGCGCCCGCCAACTACCCGGACGATATTTTGGAAAAGCCCGTTGCAACATATACCGGGACTCCGCCGATTTCTACATGGCGGCAAAAACCGATAGACGAAAACGAAACAGAATCGCTCAGGGCTATGCACGCATTTCCGGGCAACGTATTGGTAATAGAATCGGAACTCGATACATTTGTACCGCACCAAACAACTGAAAATTATCTAGAGGCCGTTGCTGATAAAAAACATCTGGAGCATGCTTTATTAAAAGGAGCGCCGCACTCTCTTAAGGATCCGCTGCAAAGGGCCAAATGCCGGACCATATTGCAAGCGTGGCTGCAAAAAAACCAAGAACTATAAGTTATTTAAGCTCGCCTCCCAGAATTATAAAATTTACGGTGCACGGGCACTGCTCGGGCTGGTTTGGCTGCTGGTTTAAAAATAGTGAATTGTAGGAGAAAATAAGCACGTCCTTGCCTTTGGTATAGCCCCAGATAGAGCCGCCGGGGCCGTCGGCTTCGAAGTTTGTGTCGATGTTCCATCCTGCGGCCAAGAGCATCTTGTCGTAATAATCGCGGAGCGGTTCTGTAACCGCGGCGATGTCGTTGGTTGTGGGCGTCGGCAATGAAGATACCTGATAGCCGATAAACGTAGTGGTGGCAGGGTTATAGTCGCTGTGCGGTGGCAAAGTTACCGGCACCTCGGCGCCCCAGCTTATGCCTGTGCCGTAGAGCGGATAGGCCGCGTTTAAGATATCGGTATCGGTTGCAGATGGAGAAGCGCCCGGCGCATGTTGGCAGACGCGCAAAGAAACAACGGCAATAACGCCGAGCAAGATGCCGGCCGAAACGGCAAATATTTTTTTATTCTTTTTTGTCATGGGTGGTGCTATGCACTTCGAAGCTCCATTTTATGGAGCGAAGTAGTGCGCGGTAAGGGACTCGAACCCCTGGCCCTCCCCACGTCAAGGGGATGCTCTACCAACTGAGCTAACCGCGCGCAAAGCTACAATAACAAAATTTGATCAAAAAAAGAAGCATCGGCTCGCAAGCCGATGCTTTTGTTTACAGGAACTCTTTGAGAAACGCGTGTACCGAGCCGGGAGGCGTCATGCCGGGATATCGCTCATCTCCGATGATAATACGATTTGGTTTTTTGACTCCGCCCGGTACATTGAACGTGTAGATGCCTTTTTTGCCGGTAGGACGCAGCCGGTCGGACGGACGCCTGAGGCTCGACCAAAGGATATCGAGCGGCTCATTGCCGAACATCGCTTGCCGCTCCAGGATATAAGGGGCGACGCGCGAGCCGGTGGCCAGCAGAAACATGGTGTTCGCATCTCCGCCGCCGTAGAGCCCGGCTCTGAGGTCAGTAAGCGTATCACCCGCGTAAAAGAGGCGTATATCTTTAGTCGACATGCCCGCTGCTTTGGAGCAGTTACGGACAAGCCAATTAATCATATTCTCTTTGCGCGCCGCCCACGGTATAAGGTAGAGCGTGTACTTGCTCTTTTCCGGATCGGAACGGTTTGGATGACTTTCATCTACTGCAGCGATGCGTGACACCAGACGATTATCTTTTACCGTCTCTTCTTGGATGATCCGCTGAAGATCCTGCATCTTCTTGAGCCCGTCAGAGCCCTCGTAGTTGAGCTGGATGCGGAAACGCAGCGGCGCAACATTGGTGATGCCCTTTTCGTAGTTCGAACGCGACTCGAGAGGAGACAGATGCTTGTTCAGCATCGGATACCGTTCGATAAGAAAAGCGAGCATGGCTTGACGCCAGGGCTCACGGTTTCTTTCCCCTGGAGTACCGCGCACGTGATCGTAGTTCAAGAGCTCTTCATACTCCCGGTCAACTAGATAGCCCTCGCCATTGCGCACTATAATGCCGCTCCCGAAGCCGGCAGAAATATCGCGGTCAAGCGAGTGTCTGAAAAAAGGAACATCTTCCGGGTCGACATACACATGCCGACCCGTAGCATCTTTTCCCCATCGGGGTTCTGGCTCGTCAAAGCCGTTTTGCAGAGAGGCGCGACGAGAGCGCCCGGAAATAGTGAGGCCCAAAGTCCGGGCTGACACACTGCCGGTAGCGACTCCTTTTTTTTCCATCAAATCGCACCCTGCCGCACGGTCCTCCAGTTCTTGCGGCGAGTCAACATAGCTGCTATTGACCGTATTCGTGCCGTCTTGGTCGGTTAGCACCATAGTTCCGCTTTTTTGGAGCTTTGGTATACCCGAAGCTCCTTTATAAGAATTGCTCCCGAAAGAACCCATATTCTCCCCGATTGTTTGTGCCCGAACGTTCTGTGCCCACTTATACCTTAAGAACTTATCTTCAGCAATGGTAGCAGCGATATCTGTTGTTTTTCTGAAGTTGCTGTAGAATGGCTCTAATTATGCGTATTTTAGCGATAGAAACATCCTGCGACGAGACCGGGATAGCTTTGGTCGAGGGGATCAAAACCGCTTTGGGCTTTAGCTTTACGGTCGAAGATGCCGTTCTCCTTTCTCAAGCGGCCTTGCATGCCGAGTATGGCGGCGTGTATCCCAACCTCGCCAAGCGCGAGCATGAAAAAAATTTGCCGGTGCTGTTTAAAAAGTTTAAAGATGTAAAAGTGGACGCCATCGCAGTGACGCAGGGGCCGGGACTCGAGCCCGCACTGTGGACCGGCATCGAGTTTGCTAAAAAAGCAGCCCATGAGCGAGGTCTGCCTTTGCTCCCGGTAAACCATATGGAAGGTCATCTTATCTCGTCCTTGGTAAAAGACGGCAAGCTAGAAAACGTAAAACTGCCAGTGCTTGCTCTTTTAATATCAGGCGGCCATACCGAGTTTGTGCTGATGCGCAATTGGTTTGAATACGAGATAATCGGCACAACGCAAGACGACGCCGTGGGCGAAGCATATGACAAAGTGGCGCGCATGCTTGGCCTGCCCTACCCCGGCGGGCCGGAGATTTCTAAACTCGCTGATGCCGCGCGCAGCAGCGCCGCGAGGGAACGTGAATTTGCTGGACATGAACGCCAACCTCCTTCCGAAGGGGTGAGGGTGAATGGGAGGCAAATTCCCGTGCAGCAGCACATATCTGCTCCGCTGACTTTGCCGCGACCTATGTTGCACTCAAACGACTGCAATGTGTCTTTTTCCGGCCTCAAAACAGCCGTGCTCTACGCTTTGCGCGACCGGGGCGGCATACAAAAGCTTTCGAGCAACGACATCATGGCTTTTGCTAAAGAGTTCGAGGATGCCGTTGCCGACGTGTTAACGGCAAAAACGCGACGCGCGCTTACAGAAACAAATGCTAAAACCTTTGTCATTGGCGGCGGTGTTGCGGCCAACCGCTTTTTGCGCGGGCAGTTGCAAAACCTAGTAGCGACAGAGTTCCCGCAGGTGGAAATGCGCTTGCCGGAGCTAAGCATAACCGGCGACAATGCCGTCATGATAGCCGAAGCCGCCGTCGCCCGGGCGCTTGGTGGCAAAAATGACAGAGTCGACGAAACTTTGGCAGCCAAAGGCAATCTTTCTCTCCAGCCAAAGCCGCTTCTTAAATAAGCCTTATTTTGTTAGTATGTAACGCATGCCCGAAAAGGTGCCCGAGAAGTTTTTAAAGCCTTACGATCCAAAAGCGGTCGAGGCCTCCATATATAAGAAGTGGGAAGAGAGCGGTTATTTTAACCCCGACAAATTGCCGCCGCTTCCGGATGGTACTCCGCGCACCGAGCCTTTTACTATAGTGCTTCCTCCGCCAAACGTCACTGGCACTTTGCATTTGGGGCATGCTTACGAAGATACTTTGCAAGACATTGTCATACGCTACCAGCGCATGCGCGGCAAAAAAGCGCTCTGGATACCGGGCACCGACTCCGCAGCCATAGCCACCCAAGCGCGCGTAGAAAAAAACATACAAAAAGAAGAAGGCAAAAATCGCCATGACTTAGGCCGCGAAGAATTAGTAAAACGCGTCGAAATTTTTGCCAAAAATAGCGAGGGCACGATCTTAAACCAGGTGCGTAAAATGGGTGCGAGCCTCGACTGGTCGCGTTACGCTTATACACTTGATGACAAGCGAAATCTGGCGGTCTTTACGGCGTTCAAGCTGATGTATGAAAGGGGGCTGATATATAAAGGAAGCCGCATCATCAATTGGGATCCAAAGGGCCAAACCACTATTTCCGACGACGAGATAGTATACCAAGAAGAAAAGTCGAAGTTTTACTATTTTAAATACGGACCGTTTGTTATCGGCACCTCAAGGCCCGAGACTAAATTTGGCGACAAATATGTGGTGATGCACCCCGACGACGCGCGCTACAAGCAGTTTATGCACGGGCAAAAAATAGACATCGAGTGGATTAACGGGCCCATTACTACCACCGTAATCAAAGATGCGGCATCCGACCCAGCGATGGGCACCGGAGTTATGACCATTACGCCGTGGCACTCGGCAGTAGACTTCGAAATCGCCGAAAAGTACAAGTTGGACAAGGAACAAGTGATAGATAAATACGGCAAGCTCCTGCCTATAGCCGGCGAGTTTGCCGGCATGAAGATAGTCGAAGCCCGCGAAAAAATAGTAGAAAAGCTCCGGGCAAAAGGATTGGTAGAAAAGATAGACGACGACTACCTGCACAACGTCGCGATATCCGAGCGCACGGGCGCTATTATCGAGCCGCAGATCATGGAGCAGTGGTTTATTGCGGTCGACCGCGAATTCACTATCCCCCACTCTGAAATACCGGGTATCCCGAACAACAGCGATACTACTTTAAAAAAAATAATGCGCGCCGCAGTGGAGAGCGGCGCGGTTGATATGCCGCAAGAAGGTTTCCGCAAAACCTACTTCCACTGGATAGACAACCTGCACGACTGGAACATTTCGCGGCAGATTTGGTTCGGGCATCGGATACCGGTGTGGTATCGCGGCACAGAAACGTATTGCGGAGTCGTAGCGCCTGAAGGAGATGGCTGGGAGCAGGAACAAGACGTGCTCGACACCTGGTTCTCATCGGCCCTATGGACCTTTTCTACGCTCGGATGGCCGGAGAAAACACGCGACTTGGAGCTCTATCACCCGACCTCTTTCATGTCGCCTGCCTACGAAATTTTGCAGCTTTGGGTTTCGCGTATGATACTGATGAGCGGCTTTCACTTGGGTCAGGTGCCGTTTAAGAAAGTATTGATACACGGTTTGGTGCGAGCTAAAGACGGGCGCAAATTCAGCAAATCGCTCAACAACGGGGTCGACCCGCTTGAGATGATAGAAAAATATGGCGCCGATGCATTGCGCATGGGCCTTATCGTAGGCAGCGCTATCGGCGGCGATATAAAGTTTGACGAAAATAAAATAAAAGCCTATAAGCTTTTTGCCAATAAACTCTGGAACATTACGCGCTTTGTATTATCACAAGAAAAAACAGGTGATATTATCCCCGCTCTTAAAGATGAGTTCGACGCGCTCGCCAAAGATATAACCAAAGATATAGAAGAGTACCGCATCTACTTGGCCGCGGAAAAGCTTTATCACTATGTGTGGGACCGCTTTGCTGCGGAGCTTATAGAAGAGAGCAAAGCCAAGCCCGAATATGCGGCAACACTTTATTACATTCTTGAAAACTCGCTTAAGCTCCTCCACCCGTTCATGCCTTTTATTACCGAAGAGATATGGCCCTCCTTCGCTAAAGCTTCGAAGGATGGAGAGACCGAGTTGTTAATGATAGAGGCGTGGCCTCAATTTTAGGCCTTATAATAGAAACGTGATAGAGCTCTCGCCGACTCTTTTTATAGCGTTTTTGGGCGGCGTTGTGCCGTCTGTACTCTGGCTGGCGTTTTGGCTGTTTGAGGACCGGTGCCAACCCGAGCCAAAAGCCTATATATTCCTTACTTTTTTGCTCGGAGCGCTCATGGTATGGCCAGTGCTCAAGATAGAGGAGTTCTTTGTAGGCTACGCCGCGGGGACGATGCTCCTTTTTCTATGGGCGCTTACCGAAGAGACGGGCAAATTCATCGCCGCGCTCTTTGGTGGCATACTATGGCCCGTGTTTGACGAGCCTTTGGACGCGGTTATATACATGGTAACCGCCGCGCTCGGCTTTGCATCGGTCGAGAATGCTTTGTTTTTGTTCGGCTCACTGCAGCAAGGCACTCTCCACGGCGTCATCACCGGCGACCTGCGCTTTATCGGCGCGACGCTCTTGCATACGCTCTCCTCCGCCACCGTGGGCATTGCGCTGGCTTACTCGTTTAACAAAAGCGCGGGTGCGCGGCGGCTGTTTGCGCTTTGCGGAGTTGTCCTTGCCACCGCCTTGCACACGCTCTTTAACTTTTTTATACTGGATACAGGCGGCGATGCGACATTCGGCATATTTTTCTGCATCTGGCTCGGCATTATAGCCGTACTACTGCTTGTCGAGCGCATAAAAAGCCCAGTAAAAAACTATTGCTAACATACTATGGCGCGAGATAAAAAATCCCTTTTTGAATGGCTCACCGGCGGCTCCGGCAACGACGAAGACTACTCTTTTGACGACCTTGAGAGCGGCGGTTCGAGCTATGCCCCGCCTGTGGTGCGCAAAATAACTCCGGGCCGTTCGCCCTCTGCACTTACGGAAGAAGACGCTCCGGAAGAGCAAACAGACGGCGAGCTTGCCGTCGACGTACATCAGACTCCGACGCATATCGTCATAAAAGCAATGATAGCTGGTGTCAGGCCGGAAGACTTGGACGTATCCATTACGCGCGATATGGTAACTATCCGCGGTAAGCGAGAACGGGCCAGCGAGGGCACGGCCGGAGACTTTTTCTTTCAAGAATTATATTGGGGCACGTTTAGCCGCACTATAGTGCTCCCGCAAGAGGTAGAAATAGAAGAAGCAGAGGCGACTGAAAAGCACGGCCTGCTTACCATAAAACTCCCCAAGCTCGACAAAGGCCGCCAAGCCAAGCTCAAGGTCAAATCGAACTAAATTAAAAAGTGTGCTCGGGGACAAGGGCGCTGGGGAACCCACGGTTTTCCCAATTCTTCCTCCACGGGAAACTCCCGTTTCCCGACCCCTTCCCACAGCCCGGCCCCGAGCACATAGAACAAAGTGAGTATGTGCTCGGGGCCGGGCTCGAACCGGCGACCCCTTCCTCTTCAGGGAAATGCTCTACCAACTGAGCTACCCGAGCATGCTAAACGCTATTGCAACGCAGTTTAATATACCCGGCTTTTGCCCTTTTATCAATTGGAAACAGAGACTTTTACTGCGGCGTGGTCGTGCCTTGATGCGGGATAAAGTTGCCGAAAAAGTTGGATATCTCGCTGCCGTAGTTTTGCGCTTGCTGCCCCGTGGCTTGTATATGGCCGTAGGCCTCGAGGATTTTGTCCACGTACGGCTGGAAGTAGTAATAGTACGTAATGCCGGAAATGGCGAGTATAAAAAGCCACCATACTACCTGATAAAAACGGCCCCACAGCTGGGCACGGCGCATCTTGTGCACCATGCGGTTGGTCTCGCGGGTCAATTGCAAAATCTCGTCGAGCTTCGGGTCCACACTTTTATTATACTATCTTTTATCTCTGC